>Ga0068855_100003384_pt1 | contig 19519 bp, 11 predicted proteins | sample KBSCornC52_FD_66592 | JGI IMG/M metagenome (GOLD analysis project Ga0068855, IMG submission 66592) | Corn rhizosphere microbial communities from Kellogg Biological Station, Michigan, USA - KBS Corn C5-2 | ecosystem: Host-associated > Plants > Roots > Rhizosphere > Soil ...
AAGAATTCATAACCGTAAAACTGAAAGTTGGCTGTGTACTATTAATTCTACCACCATGGTATAAAGAACATAAATCCAGTGATTGTTGCCTTGAAAAATTTGCGGATTAATACCAGGAGTTCATTCTATACCGGTTTATCCTGATGCCAAAAGAAATTTTTTTCCTCAAACAGTAATAAACCGGATTAACTGCTCCTTACAATTCAATTGTTCTTGCTTTACCCAAATTGTTGGTCACCTGAATTTTTTGCATATTGGGATAAACATTGATAAACCTTGCGGATTGGGATAAAAATGAAGATCCATAGCCAACTTCCCGCTTTTGCTTTTTACCATCTTTATAATAAATAATGACGCTTTCATCAAAAGGTAATAACGGCACTATTTTTTGCTTCATGGTTGACTGGAAAACTTTTAAAGGGCCCTTATTTTGGCTTGCTGCAATCAATACTTTTCCTTTACTGCTTTTCAATGTTGCCAGAGCTTTTCCGTTGCCGGGAATATAAATTCCACTTTGCAAGATAGACAATGGTGTGAAATTTCCCTTCCCATCTCCTTTTAGAAATAATCCATTTAAAGCATCATATCTTCCTAATATTGGCTCCGTTCCGTAATCGTTTCCATTCAATACCACATCCAAATTTCCATCACCGTCATAATCGTCAACAGAAATGCCGTTTAAAATTGACAACTGCGCATTTTCCGGTAAAGGAGTCATTGTAAAATTGCCTTTCCCATCATTTTTTAAAATTACTGAGGAGAAATAGTTAGCTTGTAGTTTCAACGATCCTTCCAGTTGTTTTTTAGTAAATAAAGAATCAACAGGGGCATTGGCAAATGATTTATAATTCTCGTATTTTTTGCGCAAACCAGGGATTTGCCTGATAATATCATCCCTGGATTCTGCCGGAAAATTCTCTTTCTTATGATCTTGTTGTGAAATTGGGAGATATAAAGAGAGGATATCATCATAAGTTCCATTGTTATCAAAATCATTCGAAAGCACACTTACCGGATATTGATCAGTTGCCTGGAAATAAGAATTACGTCCTAAATTTCCAACGATATAATCCATATCCCCATCATTGTCAAAATCTCCGGCTGCAATCGTATTCCACCAGCCAACTTTTTTACCAACAGTTCCCGGTTCACTTACTTTTTTAAAAACCCCTTTATCATTTTCTAAAAACGTAATGGGCATCCATTCTCCTGCAAGTACCAGGTCGGGCCAGCCGTCGTTATTAAAGTCTGTAAATAAAGCATCACAAACCAAACCGATATTCTTTAATGCAGGAGCTATAGAATTGGTCACATCTGTAAACTTAACGTGCCCGTTTTTTGAATCATTTCTATAAATAAAACTCGAAACAGGTTTTGGATAATTTTTCGGATCAACTCTTCCCGAAATGAACAGGTCAAGATCTCCGTCCTTGTCATAATCAATGGCTCTTACACAAAATTTACTGGCAAAATTTTGAGGCAAGGCAGCGCTGTCTTCTTTAAAATTTCCTTTTCCATCATTGATATAAAGACGGTCAATATAGGATGGCGAACCCGGAGGAGCTTCAATTCCGCCACTTGCCAGATAAAGATCCGGATCTCCATCTCCGTCAGCATCAAATAATAAGACACCTTCATCTTCACAATTTTTATTCAAAGTATCTTTTCCGGTTAGCAGGCTTTTTTGAATAAATTTCCCATTGGGTTGTTGTAAAAATTCCTGTGCACTGTAATTGAATGAGCCTCCGCTGATAATGTCATCATACCCGTTCCCGTCAATATCTCCAACTGCAAGAGATGGCCCATATTCTGAAAATTTATGTGGCAATAAGCTTTGTACGGTAAAATCAATAAAATCCTTGTCCTGGTGAATATAATGAATGTTTACAGAATCGGTTACATCATTAAACAAACGGAGACCTTTGTTTTTAGGTTTTAAGAATGAATAGGAAAGTTTGGCGTCTTTTTTAGAAACTGTTATCATTTGATTTGCGGAAACATTTGTTAAAATTTGCTCCTTTCCATTTGGCCATTTAACAATAAGCGAATCAATTTTTGATACATTTCCCAACCCAAAATGTGGCTCAATCTGAACAGTAGAAAGGTACCCTCGGTAAGGAGATTGTTCGTAGGCCTGAATTTTATTGTTATAATACAATTCAATCCATGCACCTAACCCATTTAAATTTAAAGAATCTCCTTTAAGCTTAACGGCAATATAATTTAAATGCTTTTTTGAAGAATTCATAGAAGTGTTCTCATAAATTGAAGCATCATCATTGATATTATTTACAATCATATCCATGTCACCATCATTATCCAAATCAGCATAAGCTGCGCCATTTGAAAAGGTAGGTGTAGTAATTCCCCAATCTTTACTCACATTGGAGAAGGTGCAATCCCCATTATTTTTAAAGGCATAATTACACAATTTTACCTGGGGAATTTGTGCCAATGTGAATTCTTTGCTGGCAACCTGTGAAGATCCCATTCTAAAGCTTACAAAATCATGATCTGTCACATCTTTTGGAAATCCATTCGTAATGATAATATCTCTAAAACCATCGTTATTAAAATCTGCAACCAATGGACACCAGCTCCAATCCGTTTGTGAAATACCTGAAAAATAGCCAACATCGCTGAAAACCGGATCGCCAATTGAATCATTCTCGATTCTTGGTCCCTGGTTCAATTGGAGGGAATTTCTGACATATTGATATTGGTAACCGAAGTGATCACTATTGAGATAGGTTTGATAGCTGTTAGATCCCATCATCATTTTTTTGCGATAATTATCCTCGGGATTCATATCAAGTTCGACGACATCAGATAAACCATCGTTGTTCATATCAATCACATCCTGGCCCATTCCATTTGCAGAAGTATGTTTGAAATAAGAAGCGGCTTTATCCGTAAAAGTTCCATCATGATTATTGATGTACAATAGATCATTTGAGTTAAAATCATTGGTAACGAAAATGTCTTTCCATCCATCCAGATTAAAATCAGCAATTGAAACCGCGTGCCCATATCCCTCTATTGTAACCCCTGCCTGCTTGCTGACATCTGTAAAAACCGGGTGTTTTAAAACGGGATTCCAATCATTACGGTACAGCCTGCCGGTGCTGGGAAATGATCCGTCTGTAATCTTTGGACGAAATACGGAAGGATTAGAGGAAGGTAAAATTACATTAACAGCAAGATACATATCAAGATCACCATCATTGTCATAATCAAAAAACGCAGCCATGGTTGAGTGAGTTGTATCGTTTAACCCATACTCAGCGGCCATTTCTTTAAAAACAGGAATACCGTTTTTGTCTAAACCCTGGTTTACGTATAGTAAATTCTCTCTTTTCCTGGGATCTTTTTCCATTGACACACAAACATATATATCCATCCAACCATCGTTATTAATATCAATTACAGATACTCCTCTGCACCATCTGCCATTTCCATCAACTCCTGCCTCTTTTGTAATATCCTGGAATTTCAACTTACCCTTGTTTAAGTACAATTTATTTGAAACGACATTTCCTGTAAAGTAAAGATCCTGTAACCCATCGTTATTAAAATCACCCACGCCCACTCCTCCTCCATTGTAAATGTTAGTAACATCAATCGGATTTAAAGTATCGTTTTCAACGATCTTATTATTAAAATCAACACCAGAATATTCGGCCGGAATAAATTTAAAAAGCGTTGGATTGTTTTTGCATGAATTCAAAAAAATAAGAGAAAAGAAAGCGAGTGCAGTGTACAGCAGTTGAGCAAATTTCATTTGAAGATATTATGAACCGAAAGTTAGGCAATCTTTAAATAACGCCAAAGAGGTAAAGATGATCTTTACCTCTTTGACATTATTCTTACAATTTTTTTATTAGTAATTCGGATTCTGTTTCAGATAAACAGTTCCTGATGCATTTACCGCATCAATCTGGCTCTGCGGGATTGGGAAATACTCGTTCTTCCCTTTTGTAAACTTGGCACCCACATATACAGGAACAATTGTTTTTTCATGTGCGGCATAAGCATTCAGAACAATATCTGCAACACCCCAGCGCACCAGATCGAAGAATCGCTGGCCTTCCATAGAAAGCTCCAGTCTTCTTTCAAACATAATGGCCTTCATTGCATATACAGGATCGCTAAAAGCACCTGCCGGGTACAAGCCAACGTGATAATGTGCCGCAGGAGTTGTTTGTGGTGAATAAGTGCCTGAACCAGGATCATAAGCTGCACCTCCTGCATAAACCCAACCTTTAGGATCAGCAGCCCTGGCTCTAACTCTATTCACCAGCGTTAATGCAGTTGCCGGATCGCCCAATGCCAAATCTGCTTCTGCCGCCCATAATAACACATCAGCAAAGCGAATTACGTTTACATTGTTAGCTGTGAGTTCTGTAGATGCCCAATAGCTTTCGGTGCTTGATAAAGTTCCCTTCTGACTGGCTGCATACACATTTTTCTTCGCATTAAAGTGGCCATCATTGGCAGGATCACGAATCCATGCATCACCAGGATGCGGGCCCCAATCAAGATATGGTATACCCTTACGTCCAATCGCCCAATCAATTCTTGAATCCAGATTTCCTGCATAGGTAGAGCTACTTACATTTGTGCCGCTATTGTAACTTTCATCCAACAATGGTAACCCGTTTGCATCTGTTTTATAAGCATTGGCAAGACTTTGTGAAGGGTTGAAAAATCCGCAACACGCGCCAGGACCGGCATTATAAGGGAAATTTAACAGATCTCCATAGTTGCCATTTGCAACACCTTGCCCATTATTTTGCGCATTTCCGGAACCGTCGTTAACAGACATCTGTACACTGAACACGGCCTCAGCGTCTTTCTGATGATTTTGTGCGGGATTAAAATTGCTTGAATAATTGATCAGGCCATATTTTAAACCGTCCGAAGTGGTGCCGCTGCTGATGAGTTCATCAAGCAATGGTTTTGCATCTGAATATTTCTTTTGGAACATGTAAGTTTTTGCCAGGAACGCTTCAGCAGCCCATTTATTGGCTCTTCCAACCTGCGGTTGAGTTGGAGGAAGATTATCCATTGCATATTTAAAATCAGCTTCTATATCCGGCCAGATGTCAACATAGCCAGATCCGGAAATATTCGTTACTGCTTCGGCAGAGGAGGTATCACCGGTAACATTTTCTCCTATGTAAGGAACATTCCCGAAAACCTTTTTCAATTCAAAATGCTGAAAGCCCCTGATAAATCTTGCTTCTGCCTGTATAACAGTTGCCTGGTCAGCCGGAATATCCTTTGCAAGTGGTAAAATTCTCAATACATCATTGGCTCTTTGAACTCCGTAATAACAGTTTTGCCATTTGCCTGAGCAATAAGAATTACTTGCATCAACGGACCAATTTTCTAAAGGTACAATAGGACCCTGGTCATCAGGAGTTGATCCTTTATAGGCATCATCTGCAGCAATACTTCCAAATGTCCAGTTGGAAATAGCTCCGCCCCATCCACCATCACCATTTCCGGGGTAACCGTCCAGAGTGGCATAAGCTCCAATTAACAAACCCTGTACACCCTGCACATTAGCCACGATACTGGGATTTAGGCTACCGACAGGAGGAATGTCTAGGAATTCCTTTTTACAAGCATAACTTATGCAAACCAAAAGGAATAAGGTAAGAATAAAATATCTTATTTTAATTCGTTTCATGTTAGTCGTTTTAATAGTAATTTAATTAATTAAAATGAGGCGTTTATACCAAACAAATACATTTTTTGGTTTGAAGGATAGTTTCCAAAGTCAATTCCGAAGTTACTGTTGTTGCCAAGATCAGATTGTTGCAATTCAGGATCAAGGCCACTGTATTTGGTTATAGTAAACAAATTAGAACCTTGGATGTAAATCCTCAATTTATCCACCCCTATCTTTTTCAATGGAGAGGTGGGAAGAGTGTACCCTAAAATAAGGGATCTGCATTTTAGGAATGATCCATCTTCTACATAAAATGAATTGAATTTATTACTATTACTTGTATTACTGTTCGTTTCAAGAACCGGGATGGTTGCTCCGGGATTTGCAACATGAGCAGTAGGATCGTTCACATCTGTTGGTTGTCCGGCTGAATTGACCAGGATGGCAGATTTCGTTAACACGTCTTTGTTAATACCGCCGCGGAAAACCTGGGGAAAATCAGTCCAATATTTAACATAGTTTACGTCCTGGTTTCCTTGCGAGCCATAGAAGAAGACAGAAAAATCAAAGGCTTTATAGTTGGCATTGATTGTTAATCCATAGGTGAAATCAGGGTTTGGATTACCAATCCAAGTTCTGTCCTGGTCATCAACAACGCCATCTTTATTTACATCCGCAAATTTGAAACGGCCCGGATTAGCGCCGTCCTGGGTTGGAGATTTCTGAACATCGGCGGCATCCTGGAAAATTCCAATCACTTTATAACCAAAAAATTCACCAATTGGCTGCCCCGGTTGTGCACGTGTAAAAGCTCCGATACGGTCTGATCCCGCGCTTCCCCGGTCCTGGTATTTATATCCTGGAGGAAGGCTTACGATCTCACTTTTGTAACTGGTAAAGTTTGCAGTGATATCAAAATGAAAATCTGAACCAATTTTTGTTTGATATTTCAGACTGGCATCAATTCCGGAATTCTGAATATCACCGGAATTAATAATTGGCTGTGTGGCACCACCGGCAAAATTTCCGATTAAAGATTGTTTTGTAAATAAAAGGCCACTTATTTTTTTCTTATACCATTCAGCAGATAAGGTTAATGAATTATTTAAAATGGTAGCATCTAATCCGATATTGGAAATAATATCCTGCTCCCAGGTTGTTCCCGGGTTACCGAATTGGCTTTGGTAAAAGCCCATTGATGCACCGTTTGGATTCCCGTCAATAGAATAATAAGAGTACCCTGCGCCGGATGCATATAATGTGTATGCGTTAGTGGCACCGATATTATTAATAGATCCGAGTTTACCCCAACCACCGCGGATCTTTAAATCATTAAAAAAGGTGACAGGCTTAAAGAAATTCTCCTGCGAAATTCTCCAGCCTGCAGTAACAGAAGGGAACACACCAAATCTGTGGTTAACATCAAAAACAGAAGCTCCGTCTCTACGGATTGTTCCGCTTAAAAGATATCTGTCGTTATAGCTATAATCTAATCTTCCGAACTGAGAATATAAAGTACGCTGGTACGGAGAACCTCCGTTATTACTTACACCTGAGGTTGGGCTTCCCGTATTCAAAATCAGGTAACTGGGGTCGGTACTGAAATAATTGATCCTACCTGCTGAAAACCCGCGATCATATATCTTTTTGGCTTCGAGACCGCCAATTACCTTGATACTATGCAACCCGATTACGTTAGAATAGGTTAAAGTATTAGTCCATTGCCATAAACTGTTATATCCTGCACCCTCATTAAAAGCGTTGGGATTTGTATTTCCTTCAGCTCTTTCATACGGAGTAGCACTAAATGAATAGTAATAATAGTTTTCAACAGTTCCTCCAAATGAGGTATGAGCAGTAAAATGTTTCAGGAAATCGACATCAGCGAATACATTACCAATCATCGACCAACTATTGCTTTTATCATTAGCTGTACGTGTCTGATCAGCTACCGGGTTTTGAGCATTGCTTAAGTGAGGCGCATGTGTGCCGGCAAAATTTCCCATTATATCATATACAGGAATAATACCAGGTATACGATAGGCAAAAGATATCGGATTTCCTTCATTCTGATTGGTAAATCCAGGTGCCTGACGATAAACAATATAGGCATTTTCACCCAGCCTAATATTATCTTTAATGTTAAACACTGTATTGGCTCTTACATCATATTTTTTCAGATAAGTGTTAATAAGCGTTCCTTGCTGGTTAAAATAATTCAGTGAAAAAAAGTAGGATGACTTATCACTTCCCGAACTTACGCTTACTGTATGATTTTGAATCATTGCAGGTTTGAATATTTCATGAAACCAATCAGTACCTGCTTTATTCGCTTTGGTAATTTGATTGGAAGCTATATCATAAGTTGAAGGATCTGTATCAGGATCACCCGATTTTCCCGCTTCTGGTATAATATAATCAGGAATTATAGGACCAGTCTGTGTAGGTGAAGTTCCAAATTGAGCGGTACGGAGTGAATCTGCTATAGCAGAATTACTTTCCATATTCCATATTGCCTGGGCGTATCCCTGGGGATCGGTAAGATTAAAAACGTTACCACTTAAAGGTCTTTGTGTTCCAAGATACATGTCATAATGAACAACAGGTTTCCCATGACCCTTTTTGGTAGTAACAATCACTACTCCGTTTGAACCCTGGATACCGTATATTGCTGCAGCACCTGCATCTTTTAACACCTGCATTGTTTCAATATCATCAGGATTAATATCTCTTAACCCATTCGATGACTGTACTCCATCCACTATATATAATGGATCTGCATTTCCAAGCGAAGTGATACCACGAACACGAACTGCCGCGCCGCCTCCGGGAACACCGGAATTAGTTACAGTTACCCCGGATGCCTGGCCTTGTAACATGGACTCAGCATTCCCTGCCGGCACTTCTTTTAAATTGCCAACATCCACTACCGCAACAGAACCGGTAATGTCTTTTTTTCGTTGAGTACCATAACCAGTCACAACAATTTCATTCAAGTTGGTTGCGGCGGATGCCTGTAGTGATACCGAGATGTTGTTTTGGCCGGAGATCGAAACATCCTGATTTTGATATCCTACATAACTAATTCGGAGAGTTTTAGCGTTAGCGGGAACCTTTATGCTAAAAGTTCCATCAGGCCCGGTTGTTTCACCAGAAGTTTGCCCAACAACGATTACAGAAGCGCCAACTAAAGGAGTTCCATCCTTGGTTGTAACTGTTCCGGTAATTGTCTTTTGCTGCGCAAACGATTGCATAAAACAGAATAGGAAAAAGAGCCCGCTAAGCAGTAATTTTTTTTTCATAATCAAGTAATTAGGAGTGTTAAAGTTTAATTAAAACTCAAATTACATACTTTTTTTCATAACCAAACTTTTTGTCTTAAATAATTTACAAAATTCTTAACAGCCTTATTTTGGAATTATCGAAAACGGATAAAATAGTATTGATTTATCAAATTTATTCATAATTCATTGGGATCCCGGAATACTATATTAATACTTAATCCATGCCTTCCCCAGGCTCTCCTGCATACATCTTGTCATTACACTCCTGAAACAGGAAAATAACAGGAAAACAAGGATTAAATAATCTTATTTAAAAAAAAAATCGCCGCATTTCTGCAGCGATATACCGTTTATAATATTTAATTTTTAAAATTTCACTTTTTATCTGCGCGTTTTTGCAATTCAGCAAGGGGCATTGAAATCATTCTGCCCATTTTTTTATCTCCCCTGTAAGTAATTACTTTCATCATAACTGCATCTTCCGGCGGAGTCAAAGGAGAAGTATAGGCTGGATAAAAATTATCGGGAAAGGAATTATCAAAACTGTAATGAATATCCAGGTCTTTTATTTCTGTACTCAAGGTAATTTTTAACCTGCCACTATCATCTTTGCTGACATTAAAAATCGGATCATACATGCTTGGCGCATACTTGATCTCTGCTTCATCAAATCTTGGAAATTGCTTTTGTACCCGTGAAGAAAAATTATCCCAGTTTCTTTTATTTTTTGGCGACCAAACAGCCTCTGAGATGGCCATTGCCCGTGGCCACAACATGTATTCCATGTGACGCATATTATACACCTGCTCGGTCCATAAATTTGCCTGGCCACCTAAGATATATTGTGAATCCACGCCATCCGGAACGGGTTCAAAATCATATGCTTTTTTTAATCTTAGGGTAGCATAAACATGCGGCTCAATGATCGGATCACCCTGCATATAATCGAGATAGGCAAAAGTAGTAGGGCTCATCACTACATTGTGTTTCATTTTCGCTGCTTCAATTCCACCACTCATTCCTCTCCAACTCATCACAGTAGCACTTGGCGCTAATCCACCCTGCAAAATTTCATCCCAGCCCATAAATTTTTTGCCTTTTGACTCAACGATTTTTTCCAGTCTTTTTTCAAAATAACTCTGCACTTCATCCATATTTTTCAACCCTTCCTTTTGCATTAACTCTTTTACAGCATCACTTTTTTCCCAGAAGTTTTTAGGACATTCATCACCGCCAACATGGATGTAGGGGAACGGAAATAATTCTGCCACCTGTGTCATTACTTTATCTAAAAAAACATATACTTTTTCGTTTGCGGGACAAAGGGTGTTGTCAACCAAAGCAACCGGTGGCTGCCCGTGCGACCAATCCATAATTGGCTCCCCTGAACGAACATGATATTGATCAGCACCCGGAGTGCATGATAAATCAGGATAAGAGACTACTGCCGCAAGACTGTGACCGGGAACATCAATTTCCGGTAAAATATTTACAAACCGGTCTGCCGCATATTTTACAATTTCCCTGATGTCATCCTGTGTATAAAAACCGCCGTAGTTGCGGGGCTCATCAGGAGTTGGCGGAGAAAATGTTCCAAAATATCCAACCTTCTTTACGTTCCATGCACCTACTTCCGTAAGCCGTGGTAATCCTTTAATTTCTATCCTCCAGCCTTCATCATCGGTAAGATGCAAATGCAATAAATTGTATTTGTATTTGACCATCTGATCTATAAATTCTTCGACATCTTTTTTGCCAAAGAAATGACGACTTACATCAAACATCAACCCGCGCCAGCCAAATCTAGGATAATCCCTGATACTGCAAACAGGCACCTCCCATTTCACATTTTTTACCAAAGTACCGGCTTCAATTTCTTTTGGCATTAACTGAAACAAAGATTGCATTCCATAAAAAAGCCCGGCAGGTTTGTTTGCTGAAACAGAGATCTCATGAGCAGTGACATTTAATTGGTAACCTTCACTGCCAAGAGAGGCATCTTTGATAATTGAAAATTTTATTCCATTATTTACTGTTGTGTTTTTGGAACTTATGACAACAGGCAAAGAATAACCTGTCACTTTCCGGATCTTTTTTGAGAGAAAGTCTCCAACTCTTTTAGCAGCAGCATCAGTAGATAAAACATGAATTGGAGTTTTACCGGTTACAACAAAATTTCCTGTTCCGGATGTAACCGAAACCGGCTCCGGAATTAGTAATTGAGCAACGTTATTTTTTTGGCCGATAACAGATACTGAGATAAAAAATAGCAAGGAAATGAAAAAACCTTTTCTCATAAAATCAACTTTTTTAAATGAACAATAAGAGGAATAAAGATTGAAGATATAAAAATGATTGCAGTTTTAGGGGTAAAATCAACTTTTGTTTTGCATTATTCCTAATGGCAAAACCGGTTTACCAAAGATTTCATTTAATAAAGCGCCTGCGCCGGTATAAATTGCTGAAGCGCCACATACCATTCCTTCATAAGCGGTAAAGGTTTTTAAAGATGCACTGGTTGAATTTTCTGATGCTGCTAACAGGAAAAACAAGATAGCCAGTGTGGCAAAAATAAATTGCAAAGACCGGCTGATGCGAAGTGTTCCTATAAACAGAAGGCCCGTAAATATTCCCCACATGATGAGATAAGAAATCATCGCGGCAGGTGATGCGGCAGCAACCCAGCCAAATTTTGGAATAACGATCAAAGCCACCAGGGTGAGCCAGAAAGAACCATAAGAAACAAAGGCGACAAAGCCGAAAGTATTATTTTTTTTAGCCTCCATAATGCCGGCAATAATCTGCGCAATACCACCATAAAAAATGCCCATTGCAAGGATCATTGAGTTCATTTCAAAAATTCCTGCATTGTGCAAATTAAGAATAACCGTAGTGAGCCCAAACGCGAAAAGCCCTAATGGCGCAGGGTTTGCTGTTGTGTCTTTAATGACAATTAGTGATTGGTCCATAAGATTGAAGTTGATTTTAATAAATTTAAAAATTTAAAATACAACTATTTACCAAATTTCTGTAGTGCGGTAATCAATTATCTTTTAAAGTGAAAGAATAGAAAAGTTATTCGGAGGTATTTTTATTGTAAAGCATTATCAATAAAGTGGACTGATTTTTCAAATCTTTCTTCATAATCTCCGGAAATATTACACCAGGGAACAGATTGATTTACCATCAGGTCTTTATAAAAAAGATACAACTTCTCTCTTATTTTCTTATCGGGATATTCTCTCAGCGGGTCTTCGAACCACGGTAGGTCAACATCACAAAGCAGGTACAAATCGTATTTCCTTTCGGCAATTCTGTTTAGAATCCAATTGTGGCATTTATTAAAAACAAATTCCGCCCAAACTTTCATGACGTACATATCGGTGTCAATGATTAAGGTTGATGGCTGATGGTTGATGGCTGATAGCTGATGGCTGATTTTTTCCTCTAAATCAATTTGTCCTTTTGCAATCGTTAGCAGATCCTCATAATTATATTCAGGACCTTTTTTTTCTAAATATTCTCTCGCATATTCCGGAACCCATAGCGTGTTGTAGTGAGTTGCCAGGTTTTGACAAAGGGTGCTTTTCCCGGTTGATTCAGGACCGATAATGACAATTTTTTTTATGGTTTTCATTGCCTTGTTTCTTCTTTTTTCAATAAATATTCAGTAGCGCGGTTTCGCCATTCTAATAATCCCCAAACCGCCATGATCAAAAGAATTAAATAATAAACACTGGTGAACACATAATGCTTCACAAAATACAAGGGAATGGAAGCAAAATTGGTTGCTATCCACCAATACCAGCTTTCTACTTTTTTTCGCGCCATCAGCCACATTCCGGTAAAAGCAGTAGCACTTGCAAATGCATCAGCCCAGGGAATTGCACCCGGAGCAAAATCTTTTTTCAGGTAGGAAAGCGCTCCAAAAATGATCACGTAGAAACCAGCAAAAAACAACAAATCCCGGAGCCATTCTTTTCGATTGCTCCAGGTGATATTTACAAAATGCTCGTGCTGCTGGTTTCTTTTTGCCCAAAGGATCCAGCCATAAATACTCATGATAGTGTAATATAAATTGACGGTCGCTTCGCCTAATAAACTTCCTTTAAAACTGATATAAACGTAAAAAACAGTACCTACCAACCCAGTTGGATAAACCCAGATATTTTCTTTTCTTGAAAACCAAACGCTTACAATTCCTGAAATGACGGCAATATATTCAACCCAGGTAGTGCCTTTCATTCCGGCAATAAATTCGGTATATATTTCAGGAAGGGTCAAATCAGGTTTTAGTGCCAAATGTACTTTAGAATAAACAACAAGTGATATGTTTTTAGGAAGCCGCTATTGCCGGCTGGCTTTTAAAGTACCAAAGTATCGTCAAATAAAAAAGCACCTTTTCAAAGTGCTTTTATCAATATTTTTATAGAGAACTTTATCTTGATTCCGCCACCACTTCTTTCACTTCAGGAATCATCCTTTTCATCATTCCTTCTATTCCGGCTTTTAAAGTGATCATTGAAGACGGGCAACCGCTGCAGCTTCCCTGCATTTTCAGGTTAACAGTCCCGTTATTATAACTTAAAAACTGGATCGCACCACCGTCCATTTCCACGGCTGGTTTCACATAATTTTCCAATAATTCTTTGATCCTTTTTACCACGTCGCCATCATTAACATGAATTTCGTTGGTGCTTTCTGATTTTCGGGTAGCCAGCTCTTCCTCATTGATGATCACATTTCCTTCCTCGAGGTATTCTTTTAAAAACTGTTTTACGGAAGGAATTACATCCTGCCAATCCTCAGTGTCATCAGTTTTTGTAAGTGTTACAAAATTGCTGGCGATGAAAACTGATTTAATAAAAGGGAACGCAAATAATTGCATTGCCAAAGGCGAAGCCGAAGCGCTTTCTTCATTCTTAAAATCAACGCTCTTGCCCGGATACAACAATTTGTTGGCGACAAATTTCATTGTTTCCGGATTCGGAGTCATTTCAGTATAAATGCTTACCACAGTGTTGCCGGTCTTGATCATAACGAATTATTTAATGTACAAAGTTAAAGATTTGAAGCTTACAATTGGTTTTCCAACTTGTTAAGTTATCCCGATATTTCTAACGAATTTATTGCTAAATAAGGAATTTTTTCTGTTTAAGTTCTCGCAGCTTCTTTCATTACGGCTTTTTTCAACAATTGAAGATACAGTTTTCAATGCCGGGAAACCCCGCATGGGTAAAAAAGCCGAAATGCTTTTAAATTATTTGTTTCTCCTGTTTCCCATTTTGTTTGAAATTCAAGGTATATGGGTTTAAGCATTGCTGTTTATATCGATTTTACAAAACCGGGATTTTCAACAACACGCTAAATACATACGCAACGAATGGCCGGAAAATATTTGATTGACACAAACACAGCCATTGATTATCTTATTGTGGTAACAATTAATGAGATTACGGAGACAAAAATGCTATTAACAAATTTTCAGCGGATGAAATTAAAATGAATTGAGCTTTTGAATCTTTTTTCTTTCGCCAACGATCCAGACAATATCGCCCCAATGGAAAATTTCTGTTGAATCAGGATTTAAAATTCTTTCTTTATTTCTTTCAATTCCCACGACAAGTCCATTTGTCCTTTCGCGAATATGGGAACTCCGAATACTCAAATCTTTCAATTGATTGTGTTCATCCACTACAATTTTTTGAAGGGTAATATCATCAAGATGCTGATCCGTTTTTTCAACATTTTCGGTCGCATCAAAAACCGGTTTGAAAAGCTGCATCTGATCATCAGTGGCAATAACTCCAACGTGATCAAAAGGCAGTAAACGATTGTTTCTCCCAGGTGCATAGATCAATTTATCGCCTCGTTTTATGTAAGCAAGATTAATCCCATATTGTTCACGCCAGGCAATTTCAGCAAGTGTTTTCCCGATGTATTCCGAGTGAGGATTTACTTCGAGATCAATCATGTGTGCATCCCAGGGAGAAAGGTCGGATTTCGGATCGAATCGTTTTTGAAATTCCATTTTTTCTTTTTCTAACCTTTCCCTTGCATTCAAATTGCTCAAAAATCTACCTTCAATCCTTTGATAAAAATTCTGAATTCCTTTTGAAAAAAGAAGCAAAACAATAATGATAACCGGCACTGCAATCAACAGGGCAATTCTTGCAGGAAAAAACATATTCACCCAAAAACCGATCAGCAAAAGGCCAACAACGTTTCTTGCAATTTCTATCATTAACAAGGGTCCGCGATTGTATTTATTGACAAGCCAAAGTTCTTTATAAGCAGTACCATTGGGCTTTTTAGCCATCAGGGCCCATAAAAAAGGGGCTGAAATTCCTAAAGTGATCACTAAGCCAGCAAGGTTCCTGACAAGTGGCTCAGAAATATTTTCTTTTAAAAAAGGAATTAAAAAATTAAGCGCTAATAAAAGAAGCGCTAATAAAACAATTCCATTTGTGACCGTAATATTTACATAAGATTTCAACACGGACTTCCAGTTACTTTCTGCCTGGATATGCTGGGTACCGGAAGAATAATTATTTAACCTGATGATCATTTTTTGGGGAAGTACGCGAAGAATAAAATTATAAACAGGTTCTGAAAACCGGATCATATAGGGAGTTGTAAAAGTGGTAACTGCCGATGCCCCGACAACAATAGGAAAAAGGAAATCGCTGATAACGCCTAACGAAAGCCCCAGCGTTGCAACGATAAAGGCAAATTCGCCGATCTGTGCCATGCTCATGCCCACCTGCACTGATTGCTTGAGCGGCTGGCCGGAAACCAAAGCACCAATTGTAGTGCTGAATAATTTCCCAAATAAAGTCAGCAGCGTGATCCACAAAACCGGCCAGCGATATTCAACAATTGCCGCAGGATCGATCATCATTCCGACAGAAACAAAAAACACTGCGCCAAACAAATCTTTGACAGGCTTGATGATGTGCTCCACTTTCTCTGCCGATGTCGTTTCCGCCATAATAGACCCCATAATGAAAGCACCTAATTCTGCAGAAAACCCGACCTGCGTTGCCACTACAACCATTCCCAAACAAAGGCCTATTGATAAAATTAATAAGGCTTCTTCGTCCAATAATTTTCTTGCTTTTTTTAAAAAAGTGGGCAGAAGAAAAATCCCTGCAAGAAACCATAAGGCTAAAAAGAAGAGCAACTTGGTAACGGTAAATAATAATTCCATGCCCTGAAATTCTTTACTGACGGCCATTGTTGATAATAAAACCATCAGCAGGATCACTACAATATCTTCCACAACCAAAACACCAAAAACAACACGAACATATTGTTTGGTTTTTATTCCCAATTCGTCAAAAGCACGAATGATTATTGTGGTCGAAGAACTGGCTAACATTCCTCCCAAAAACAAACTGTCCATAAAAGACCAGTCCATCCACCGGGCAACAAAATACCCGGCGATGGTGATAAAAGCGATTTCTACCAAAGCGGTGATAGAAGCGGCGCCACCAACCCGTAATAATTTTTTAAAACTAAATTCCAGCCCGAGAGAAAAGAGCAAAAAGATAACGCCAATCTCAGCAAGCGTTTTTATATTTTCATTATCGGCAACAGTTGGTGTTATGGACAAATGTGGCCCTACTAAAAGACCGGCAATAATATAACCCAGAACCAACGGCTGCTTTATTTTCCGGAAAATTAAAGTAGTGATAGCCCCTGTCATCAGGATCAGCGCAAGATCAGCTATCAATTTCGGCAAATGAACCATTCAATCTTTTTAAAAAATTTATTGGCTGAATATACATTCATCAAACGGATCTTCAAACAATAATTTTGATAATCTACTGAAAAAGAAAGAAATTAAAGACTGTGCAAATCCTTTGCTGCGGCATCATCCAGGAACCAATGCAATTCTCCTTCCACAGGAGCAATTATTTGTGCAGGCAGTTTTGAAGGCTTGTATTCCCCTTCCAAAACCTCTTGCAAAACTGGCCCTTTTTTTGATCCATCGACCATGAAAGCGATCCGGTGGGATTTATTTACAATTAATGGCATTAAGGTAATCCGATACATTTCCTGCTGTTCATTGTAAACTGCATTTACCCAATTTTGATGTTCTTCAATAATTGGAGAACCGGGAAATAGTGAAAGTGTATGGCCGTCATCGCCCATGCCAAGCAACACAAGATCAAAACTGAAAGTGGTGTTGGTAAAAAACGTGTGCAGCAATTTCCCATATTCATCCACAGCAAAATTTGGTTCAATATCAGTGCGCATTACATGAATTTGTTTTCTGGGAATATCAACATGATCCAATAAAGTATCAAAGGCCATTTTTGCATTGTTTCTTTCATCCGAAAAAGGAACAACCCTTTCGTCACCCCAGAAAATATGAATGCGCTTCCAGTTTATTTTATTCAGATATTCTTCCGAGGCCAATTTTTCAAAAAGAAGTTTTGGTGTAGAACCACCGGAAAGAACAAGGGTAAAGTATTCCTGATTCTTTAAAGTCTGCTCTACAAAATCAACAATCCATGCAGCGAGTTTATCGCTCATGATCTGTTTATTTTTGAAAATGTGTAGTTTCATTTTTTAATTTCTTTTGATCCTTCTTTAATACTGACTTTTGTGTGCTCCATTGCTCTCCTTTTTATTTTTGGCGGCATGGAAATCCAGTTGTGGCCATCTCTTGCAATGAGCGCTTCGGCATCTTCCGGCCCCCATGAATCAGGCGAATAATTGGGAAAATCCATTGGTTTCCTGGCGCCCCAAACCTGCATGATCGGCATGACCACTTTCCAGGCGGCTTCCACCTGATCGGCACGCATAAATAAAGTTGCATCACCATCCATTACATCATACAACAGCGTTTCATACGCTTCCGGTTCTTCGCCATTGTAAGCATCTTCATAGTTAAAAACCATATCAACCGGGTTAAGTATCATTGCCTGTCCCGGTCGTTTAGCCTGGAACCTCAGACAAATATCCATTTCGGGTGAAATACCAATGGATAAACGGTTTGGCCGCCATGTTTCGGTTGCTTCTTTTGGAAAAGCAAAATCAGGAGCCGGCTTGAATTGAATCGTTAATTCTGTTGATTTCTCATGCAGTCTTTTTCCGGTTCGAACATAAAACGGAACACCTTCCCAGCGCCAGTTATCGATATAAAATTTGACGGCAGCAAAAGTTTCGACATTTGAGTTTGGGTCTACATTTTTTTCTTCCCGGTAACCCGGCACTTCTTCTCCCTGCATCCATCCCGGACCGTATTGTCCGCGTGCTGCATAATCCTGCACTTCATCTTTTGGAATTCTGCGAATCGCATTTAGTACATCCACTTTTTTATTCCTGATCTCATTGGCATCAAAAGAAACCGGCGCTTCCATTGCGATCATACAAAGCAATTGCAAAATATGGTTTTGAATCATATCTCTAAGCGCTCCTGAGGTTTCATAATATCCGCCACGGCCTTCCACACCCACGGTTTCGGCCGCGGTGATCTGCACATGGTCAATATAATGGCGATTCCACAAAGGTTCGAACAATGCGTTGGCAAAACGCAAAGCAAGAATATTCTGAACAGTTTCTTTTCCCAGGTAATGATCAATACGGTAGATCTGTTCCTCGTCAAAATATTCACCAAGCATTTTGTTCATATCAACGGCACTTTGCAAATCATGGCCAAAGGGTTTTTCAACAACAATTCTTGAACATTTGGTATCGCGGCAAACTTCCATATTGCCAATATGTTTTACAATTTCCGGAACCAGTTGCGGCGCCACAGCCATATAAAAAACAACCGTTGGATGAACGCCGGCTTCCGCTTCTTTTTCTTTGGCGATTTCCGCCAGTTTATCATAAGCTTTTGGATCGTTCACATCCATTTGAAGATAGCTGACATGCTTCGCAAATTCCTGCCATTTTCCATTCGTATCTTTTATTCGTGAGAAATTGTCAATTCCTTCTTTCAGATGTTTTTTATAATCAGCATCAGCGTATTCTGACCGCGCAATTCCTACAATACTGAAATGATCCGGCATGGCATTATCCAAAAAAAGATTGTATAGCGCGGGGTTTAATTTTCTATAGTTCAGATCGCCGCTGCCGCCGAAAATGAAAAGAACTGTTGGTGGTAATTTCTTATAATCTAACATTCTGATGATTTTATTATATTATTTTCCTTTATTTGTTGATTTACTGTATTTCCTGATAACTTTTTTACTGGTAACTTTTTCTATTTCTCCATCTCGGCCTTCCTGACTTCTTCTTCCCAAACGGTATGAAAAATTCCTTCTTTGTCAGTTCTTTGATAAGTATGAGCGCCAAAAAAATCACGCTGTGCCTGGATAAGATTGGTTGGCAATAATCTTCTGCGATAAGCATTGAAATAATTTAAAGATGCCATCAATCCTGCTGCCGGATAATTGTTCAAAGCGGCAATAGAAACGACTTTCTGAAGTGCGGATTCTTTTTCCTGCAAAATTTGGGCAATGTTTTTATCAAGTAACAAATTCTTCAAATCAGCATCCTGGTAAGCTTTTTTAAACAAATCCAGCATGGCAGAACGGATAAT
>Ga0068855_100003385_pt1 | contig 19519 bp, 16 predicted proteins | sample KBSCornC52_FD_66592 | JGI IMG/M metagenome (GOLD analysis project Ga0068855, IMG submission 66592) | Corn rhizosphere microbial communities from Kellogg Biological Station, Michigan, USA - KBS Corn C5-2 | ecosystem: Host-associated > Plants > Roots > Rhizosphere > Soil ...
GGCGAACTGGGGACGCGCGCCGCCATCGTGATGAGCGCGGGCGTGTCGACGGCGCGCGACCTGCGCGGCCGCAGCATCAAGCAGGCGATGCTGGACGCGGCGCACCCCTACCTGCTGCGCATCCTCGGGCCGAACAGCTCCGGCCTGCTGGCGCCCGGCATCGGCCTGAACGCGAGTATCGCCGTGGGCGGCGCGGCGCCCGGCCGGATCGCATTCGTCTCCGAATCGGGGGCGCTGATGGCGGGCGTGCTGGACTGGGCGCGCGCACGCGACATCGGCTTTTCCACCTTCATCTCGCTGGGCGAATCGGCCGACGTCGATTTCGGCGACGTGCTCGATTACCTGGCCAGCGACCCCGGCACGGCCGCCATCCTGATCCACGCCGAGAGCGTGCGCTATGCGCGCAAGTTCATGTCGGCCGCGCGCGCCGCGGCACGCAGCAAGCCCACGCTGATGCTCAAGGCCGGCCGCTCGCTGGAGGCCGCGACGGCCGGCGCCTGCCTGTCCGGCGTGCTCGCCCGGCCGGACGACGTGTACGACGCCGCGATCCGCCGCGCCGGCATGCTGCGCGTGTTCACGACGGACCAGCTGTTCGCCGCAGTCGAGACCCTGGCGCGCGCGAAGCCCGTGTACGGCGAGCGGGTGGCGCTGCTCGGCAACGGCGCCGGGCCCGTCGTGCTGGCGGGCGATGCCCTGCAATACGGCGGCGGCCAGCAGGCGCAGCTGTCGGCGCAGACGGTGGCGAAGCTGCGCGACCTCGTACCGGAATGGCGCGGCGACGGCCCGCTGAACCTGCGCGGCGACGCGCCGCCGGAGCGGTACCACGACGTGGTCGACGTGCTGCTGCACGACGACCAGGCGAATGCCGTCGTCCTGGTCCACGCGCCGAATGCCGTCGTCGACCCGGCCGACGTGGCCCGTGCCGTGGCGCCGCTGGCGCGGGCGTCGTCGCGCAACGTGCTCGCCTGCTGGCTCGGCCTGCAGTCGGTGGGCGAGGCGCGCGCGATCGCGTACGAAGCGGGCATGCCTGCCTACCGCACACCGGAGGATGCCGTGCAGGCGTTCCTGCAGATCGTCCACTTCCGCCGCAACCAGCGCCTGCTGATGGAAGTCCCGGCCGCCGTCGGCGAGCGCGAGCCCGATCGCGAACGCGCCCGTGCGCTCGTGCGGGCCGCGCTGGAACAGGGCCGGCGCACGGGCCGCTATCTGCTGAACGATCCGCACACGAAGGCGATCCTCGACGCCTACGGCATCCCGACCGTGCCCACCCGCGCGGCCGCGACGCCGGACGAGGCCGTCGCGATGGCCGGGGAGATCGGCTTTCCGGTGGCCGTCAAGATCCTGTCGCCGGACGTCGTGCAGAAGTCCGACGTGGGCGGCGTGACGCTCGACCTGGACACGCCGGACGCCGTGCGCGCCGCCACCGAGCGCATGCGCAAGCGCCTGGCCGAACTGAAGCCGGACGCGCGCCTGGACGGCTTCATCGTGCAGGCGATGGCGCGCATTCCGGAGGCGCACGAACTGATCGCCGGTGCCGCGCTTGACCCGGTATTCGGTCCCGTGATCCTGTTCGGCCAGGGCGGCCTCGCCGTGGAAGCCGTGAACGACCACGCGGTCGCGCTGCCGCCGCTGAACATGGTGCTGGCGCGCGACCTGATCGCCCGCACGCGCGTGACGCGCCAGCTGGCCGGCTACCGCAACCACCCGCCGGCCGACCTGGACGCCATCGCCGCCGTGCTCGTGCAGGTGTCGCACCTCGTGGCCGACGTGCCGGAGATCGTCGAACTCGACATCAACCCGTTGCTGGCCGACGGCCGCCACGCCGTCGTGCTGGACGCCCGGATGCGCATCGCGATGCCCGACCGCGCCGGCCACGCGCTCGACCGGCTGGCGATCCGCCCGTACCCGGCCGAACTGGAAGAGACGGTGGCGTGGCAGGGCGAAACAATCCTGCTGCGCCCGATCCGCCCGGAAGACGGCCCCGCGCACGTGGCGTTCTTCAACGCGCTGACGCCGGACGACGTGCGCTACCGGATGTTCGTGCGCGTGCGCGAACTGCAGCCGGCGCAGCTGGCGCGCTTCACACAGATCGACTACGACCGCGAGATGGCCTTCATCGCAACGCGCACGGGCGCCGACGGCATTCCTGCGACGCTGGGCGTGGGCCGCGTCGTCGCCGACCCCGACAACATGAGCGCGGAATTCGCCGTGACGGTCCGTTCCGACCTGAAGGGCAAGGGATTGGGCATGATGCTGATGAACAAGCTGATCGCGTACTGCCGCGCGCGCGGCACCCGCGAGATCGTCGGCGAGGCGCTGCCGCAGAACGCACCGGTCATCGGCCTCGTGAAGAAGCTCGGGTTCACCGTCGGGCCGGTGGACGAGGACGAGGGCGTGCGCAAGTTCTCGTTGCCGTTGCGGTGACGGGCGCAAGAGTCAGTCGGTACGCCTGCGCCGGCGCTGAGCGTGACTGGTGATCACTGTAGCGCGTAATCTGTCGGGATAATCCCTGGCGAAGCGATCGATCAAGGCAGTGCTGGCGCCGGCCTGGCGTAAGTAGGCTAACGCCGCATCGAGATCGAATGCCCGCGCAGTGAGCACAGCCAAGTCAAAACGATCGGCTGACAGCCTGTCTGTGCGCCGTTCGCGCTCGCTACGGGGATGCATCATATTTCTCCTGAGACGCTAACAGTCTCCTCTACATTCCGCCAGGCATCAGTGTGGCAGTTAACACAACCGTGGCGACGTGTTGTCGTATTGTTCTTGACCAGGATTAGCTAGCGGCTGATACCGCAAGACCGGTCAGGCCGAATCAGTCAGCGCCGGAACCGCACGTCTTCCTGCACGACGGGCGCATCGGCGCGTGCATCCTTCGCACCCTTGGGTTTCTTCGGCTTCTTCGGCTTCTTGACGATCTCCCCGGCCGCATTTGTCTGCGGCACGCGGTGCTCGGGCTCGAAGCCCGCTTCTTCCTTGCGCTGCAAGGTTTGCTTCGTCAGCGCTTCGATCGCGGCCAGTTGCTGGACTTCGTCGGCGCACACGAGCGACACGGCTTCGCCCGATGCACCCGCGCGGCCTGTGCGCCCCGTGCGATGCACGTAGTCTTCCGCCACGATGGGCAGGTCGACGTTGACGACGACCGGCAGTTCCTCGATGTCCAGGCCGCGCGCGGCGACGTCGGTCGCGACCAGTACCCGGACCTCGCCGGCCTTGAAGCGGTCGAGCGCGCGCAGGCGCGCGGGTTGGGGCTTGTCGCCGTGGATCGAATCGGCCGCGATGCCTTGCGCGGCCAGCAGGTCGACGAGCTGGTCGACGCCCTTGCGCGTCTTCACGAACGCCAGCACCTGCGGCCAGCCGTGGCGTTTCAGGAGGTGCAGGAACAGGTCCGGCTTGCGCTTCTTGTCGACCGGGACGATCCACTGGCGGATCGCCTTGACCGTCGTGTTGCGCGGCGTCGCCTCGATGCTGACCGGATCGTGCAGCAGCTTGGCCGCGAGCGTGCGGATCGTGTCGGAGAACGTGGCGGAGAAGAGCAGCGTCTGGTGCTGCTTCGGCAGCAGCGCGAGCAGGTTGTCGATGTCGCGCGCGAAGCCCAGGTCGAGCATGCGGTCGGCCTCGTCCAGCACGAGCGTCTGGACCTGGTTGAAGCGCACGGCGTTCTGGCGCTGCAGGTCGAGCAGGCGGCCCGGCGTCGCGACGAGGACGTCGACGCCCTTGCGCAGCCGCATCATCTGCGGATTGATGCTGACGCCGCCGTACGCGACCATCGTGCGCAGCGGCAGGCCGGCACCGTAGGCGCGCAGGCTCTCGTGCACCTGCTCGGCCAGTTCGCGCGTGGGCACGAGGATCAGCGAGCGCGCCGAATTGCTGGCGACCTGGCCGCCATCCATCACGAGGCGCTGCAGCAGGGGCAGGGCGAAGCCGGCCGTCTTGCCGGTGCCCGTCTGGGCCGCGGCCATGACGTCGCGTCCGGCCAGCACGGCGGGAATGGCTTGCGCCTGGACGGCGGTGGGGGTGTGGTAGGACAGCGAGGCGAGGGTGCGCGTGATCTGGTCGATCAGGCCGAGCGAAGCAAACGACATGGGATGGCGGCGGTCTGGAAAACCGACAGTGTAACCTGTAGCGGGAACGGGGCGCACAATCCCCCGATGAGCGCCCGATGCGTCTGTCCCCCGTCAGGCGGGCGCCGCCCGGAAACCCCGGACGGACACCCGCCTGGCGCCTTCTTCTACTTTTTGTTGCCTTACTTCTTTGCGTTACGCCGACGCAGCGCGCCCAACGCCATCGCACCCGCACCCAGCAGCGCGAGCGAGGCCGGTTCCGGCACTTCGCCGCCGCCGCCACCGCCACCGCCGCCGGGGCGTTGGAACCTATCGACATACACGGTTTCCGGTGCCGACTCGGTGGTGCCGTTGGCGAACTGGATGCCGCCGCCGACGACGCACTGAGACAGGTTGGGGCAGAGGGCTGCGGCCTGCGCGGCCTGGGCGTCATCCAGGACGAACCGGTGCATGCCCGACTGGCCAATACCGCCGGAGTCGCCCAGGACCAGGTCCGGCCCGGTGTACGCAAAAGTTCCCAACAGCGTGCCCGTGTTGCTGAACAGGCTCATGTAGAGGTCGGTCAGCGTGGCCGTGTTGCCTGGTGCTCCCTCGCTGATGTTGACGACGAAGCCGAGCTGGCCGGCGCTCGTCAGGCCGGAGATGTCGCTGAGGCGATAGGTATTGTTGCCCGCATTGCCGGCGGTGTTGTCGCCTCCCTGCAGCCCCTGTGATGCCACGCAGGTTTCTGCCGGGGTTGCTGGACTGCCACCCGTGTAGGTGACGCAACCGGACTCGGTGCCGTTCTGTTGTGCGCCATTGCCGTTGTCCTGCACGGTCACGACGGTGTTCACGTTGCCAAGCCCGGTCCCGGTTTGCTGGGCACCGGTTTGGTAGACCAGGTTTGCAAAAGCCGGCGCTGCGCCGGTAAGACATGCCGCAGTTAGTGCAAGTTTTAGAACAATCGATTTCATCACGTGGCTCCTGGATTCTCGTTGTTCAGGTCATGTCAATCGGATACTGCAATTACCCTTAATGCAAGTACCGTTCCTGCGAACACATTTTGAGCGCAATCAAGGACTTACGTGATGAGAATCTGTGACAATTTGGAGGTGTGTAAAGTTTACCGAAAGTTTCGCATTATCACCGTTACTGGTGAGAAAAATCGAAATTGATTTCCGGCTGATGACCAGAAATAATCTCGGCAATGGCCCGTCCGGAGCCGCAGCCCATCGTCCAGCCGAGCGTGCCGTGACCCGTGTTCAGGTACAGGTTCGCATAGCGGGTGCGGCCGACGTACGGCACGTTCGACGGCGTCAGCGGTCGCAGGCCCGCCCAGTATGTCGCGGCGTCGTAGTCGCAGGCGCCGGGAAACAGCGCGCGCACGCGGCGCGTGATGGCGGCGCAGCGTACGGGATTCAGGTCGCGCCCATACCCGTTCAGTTCGCACGTGCCGGCCACGCGCAGGCGCGATCCCAGGCGTGAGAATACGAGCTTGTGGCCGTCGTCCGTCAGCGACACGGTGGGCGCCGCGTCCGGATCGAGGATGGGATAGGTCGCGGAGTATCCTTTGCCCGGATAAATCATCAGTCGGATCCCGAGCGGCGCCAATAGCTGTACGGAAAAACTGCCCAGCGCCACGACGACGGCATCCGCATGCATCAGCCGGTGACGGCCGTCGGCGTCGATCATTTCCACACTGCGGATGGCGTTGCCGTCGGGCACGAGGCGCGTCACCGTCGTGTTGTACAGGTGGCGGATGCCGGCGGCCGCGCCGCGGGCGGCCAGCTGCGTCGTGAATCGGTATACGTCGCCGGATTCGTCGCTGGCCGTGAAGTCACCGCCCACGAGCTTGCGCCGCACCGGGGCCAGCGCGGGTTCGATGCGCACGACTTCGTCGGCGTCGACCGTCATGCGCGGGCAGCCCAGGTCGCGCATCGCCGCGGCCGCGCGGCAGGCCCTGTCGAATTCTTTGTCATCCGTATAGAAGTGGAGGATGCCGCGCGTGAGATGGTCGTAGGCAATGCCAGTCTCGGCGCGCAGCGCCTGCAGGCTGCGGCGGCTGTAGTCGGCCAGCGCGACGATCCGGCGCAGGTTGGCGGCAACGCGGCCGGGGGCGCATTCGCGCACGAATTGCAGGCACCAGCGCCATTGCAGCGGGTCGGCGCGCAGGCGGAACAGCAGCGGGGCGTCCTCGCGGCCGAGCGCCTGGATGACTTTCACCAGGCCGGTTGGCGTGGCCCATGGTTCCGCATGCGACACGGAGATCTGGCAACCGTTGGCGAAGCTCGTCTCCTGCGCGGGACCGGGCTGGCGTTCGATCACTGTCACCTCGTGGCCGGCGGCGCGCAGGTACCATGCCGAGGCGGTGCCGACGATGCCGGCGCCCAGGACGATGACGTTCATGGTCGCACCGCCCTGGCGGATGGCGTCAGGCGCAAAGAAATGGTCGAAACAGGACAGTGCATGCCGCTCCTCGTTGGCGTCGTGGTGACGGGCACCCGCGAAGAGGACCAGAACGGCGATGCGCCGTATCCGCTTCCCTTCGCTGGCATTACCCAGATCAGGTTCAGAGGGTGTTTCTCACCCGCGCCGCGATACGGCTGCAGGACCCCTAGCGTTGCCTAATGGCAGGGAAGATTCTAACCGGTGGACATGCGGCGGTAAAGCGGACGGAAAAAGGACGAGGAAAACCCGCCGGCGCGCGGACGCGGCCGGGCTGGGTGGCATGCCGCGCGGCGCGCGGTCAGGCCGTGGTGGCGACGGTGGCCACAGCCAGCGCGACGGTGGGTTTCACCGGTTCGCGCCGGTCGTGGCAGGCCACCAGCATGAGGCAGGCAAGGAGCAGCAGGCTCCAGCGCACGCGATGCGATTTCATAGGCCCTCCTGTGCGTTCATTCTAGCCGAACGCCGCCGGAGAGCGCTCAGAACCGGTAGCCGATGCTGACGCGTGCGACGGGATAGATCTTGAACGAGCTCGTGTCGTCGCCCAGCTTCCGGCGCGCGGCTTCGACGTCCTGGGCGAGCCTGTTGCAAATCGCCGAGGACGCCGTGCAGCCGCTGACGGCCAGCTGGACGTTCGGGCTGCCCTGGTAAAACGCGCCGAGGTCCGTGGTGACGTTCCAGCCGCCCGATTGCGCCGCCGCGTTACCCCAGCCGATGCCCAGGTAGGGCGCGGCCTTGCGGAAGTCGATGCGGCCGCTCAGGATGCCGACATCGCTTGCGGTGTAGGGATTGCCGTTGATGTTGAACGTGCCGGTGCCGTTCGGCTTGCCGCGGACATCGAACTTGTTGCCGTTGTAGACGGCACCGCCGGTCAGGTGGAAGCTGCCGCCTTCGCTTAGGTACCAGTCGACCAGGACGTCGAACGTCTGCAACTTGCCCTTGAGGTTGTAGTCGACGCCGTCCGAGGTCTTGTCGAAATCGTGCTTCAAGTAATTGGCGCCGAAGCGGGCGTTCAACTGGGGCGTCATGGGAACGACGACGTGGGCGCCGACGCCGGTGGTGCCGATATCGGCCGTGACGCCGACCTGGGCGTTGACGCTACCCACCGCCAGCAGGGCGGCAACAGCCAGCACGGATTGTTTCGCGAACATCAAGAGCCTTTCTATGAAGTATGATCCGCGATTGTAACCGTGCACTTGCTGCAAAGGAACATTAATGGCCCTGTGTGTCGTATCCTGCACGCAACGACAATGTAAGCATCTGTTGCAGCCAATTGAACCTAACATTTCGTTTGATAAACTCGAATCATCCATTCACAGCGAGGTCATCATGAAATCCCTGATCTTTGGCGTGGCGCTGTGCGCCGCCGCTTTCCCCGCCCTGGCGCAGACCAATGTATCGGTCAGCGTCGGCCAGCCCGGCTTCTACGGCCGCATCGACATCGGCGACTACGTGCCGCGTCCCGTCGTGTACGCGCCGCAGCCGGTCATCATCACGCCCGCGCCGCAGTATGTGGCCGAACCCGTCTACCTGCGCGTGCCGCCGGGCCACCGCAAGCACTGGGCCAAGTTCTGCGGCCGCTACGGCGCCTGCGGCCGCCCCGTGCTGTTCGTCCGTGACGAGTGGTACACGAACACCTATGTCCCGCGCTACCGCGAGCATTTCGGCGGCTACCGCGACGGTTATTACGGCGGTCCGCGCGACGTGCGCGTCGTCGAGCGCGTGGAATACCGCGACGGCCCGGGCCACGGCCGGGACCATGGCGGAGGCTGGGAACACGGCCGCGGTCATGGCGAGGGACATGGCGAAGGCCACGGCCACGGCCATGGCCACGGCCACGGTCACGACCGCGACTGATCCGTAACGGGCGATTCGCCGCCCCGTAGTAAACTGCCTCGTCGGCCCGGCACGCGGGCATTCACTACGGAGGCAGGATTGCAGAGCGATATCGTGATCGTAGGTGGTGGGGCGGGTGGCCTGGAACTGGCCTGCAAGCTGGGCCGCAAACTCGGGCCCAACAAGGTGACGCTGGTCGACAGCCGCCTGTACCACGTGTGGAAGCCGTCGCTGCACGAGGTGGCGGCCGGCACGCTGGACATCCACCAGGAAGGCCTGTCGTACCAGATGCTGGCGCACGATCGCGGATTCAGCTTCGTCTACGGCGCCATGACGGCGCTCGACACGGCCGGCAAGCGCCTGACGATCGCCGCCGTCACCGCCGGCGACGGCGAGGAAGTCCTGCCGGAACGTACGCTCGGCTATCGCTCGCTCGTGATCGCGGTCGGCAGCACGTCGAACTACTTCGGCGTGCCCGGCGCGCGCGAACACACCATCTCCCTGAATGCCACCGAGGACGCGGAGCGGTTCCGCCTGCGATTGCTGCGCCTGCTCGCCCAGGCCGAGCAGCAGAAGGAAGAGGGTGGTCCTGACGCCGGCCTCGACATCGTCATCATCGGCGGCGGCGCCACGGGCGTGGAACTGGCGGCCGAATTGCGCGAAGCGTCCGGCGCCTATGCCGCGTACGGCTTCCGCCGGCTGCATGTGCAGCGCGACGTGCGCATCACGCTGATCGAGGGCGCGTCGCGCATCCTGGCACCGCTGCCCGAACGGGTGTCGGCGGCGGCCACGCGCCTGCTCGACCTGCGCGCGATCAAGGTCGTCACCGATTGCCGTGTCAGCGCGATCGACAGGCACCAGGTCAGCGACAGCAAGGGCAATGTCTACCCGGCCGACCTGTGCGTATGGGCGGCCGGCATCCGCGCGCCCGAGTTCCTGGGCTCGCTGGGCCTGCCCGTCGCCAAGGGCGGGCAGATCGACGTCGATGCGCATCTCCGCGTGAAAGGCGTGGCCGACGTGTGGGCCCTGGGTGACTGCGCCGCCTGCATGGACGGCAATGGCAAGCCGGTGCCGCCGCGCGCCCAGGCGGCGCACCAGCAGGCCGACTACCTCGTGCGGACGTTCATGAACCTGACGGGCGGCCATCCGCCGCAGCTGGCGCCTTATGTGTACCGCGATTACGGGTCGCTCGTGTCGATCGGGCGCGAGACGACGGTGGGCAACCTGATGGGTTCGCTACGCGGCGCCAGCCTGTTCGTGGAAGGCTTCATGGCGCGCATCATGTACATGAGCCTGCACCTGCTGCATCACAGGGCCGTGCTCGGATCGCTGCGCACGGGCCTGATGGCGCTGGGGCGCTTCCTGATCCGCAGGACGACGCCGATCGTTAAGTTGCATTAGTAGGGAAATCAGGCGTTTTGCTTCGGCAGGATCAGCGTGAGCGCCGACCCCTTGCCGTCCGGACCGGGACCGAGGGTGAGGGAGCCGCCGAGCGCGCGCGCGCGTTCGCGCAGCATGCGCAGCCCGTGGCAGCTGAGGGAAGGGGCGACGCCCGCGCCCGGCCCCACGCCATCGTCGCGCACGGTCAGCATGGCCTGGTCGCCATCGTCGTCGAGGATCACGTCCACGGCCGTCGCCTGCGCATGCTTGAGGACGTTGCGCAGGCCTTCCTCGGCGCAACGCAGCAGCGCCACGCCCTGGGCGCGGCTGTAGTCGGCATCGTCGTCCGGCATGCTGGCGCGTGCCTTGATGCCGTGTTCGCGGCCCCATTCCTGCACGAGCTCCGCGATGGCCGCCTTCGGGCCCAGGAATTCGAGTTTGTCGTTCCAGAGCGCCAACTGCATCGTGCGGTTGGTCTCGATGATGTTGTTCAGCAGTTGCTTCATCTGCGCGGCGCGGTCGCGCTGCGGCTGTTCCTGCAGGTGTTGCGCGAGCAGGCCGAGATGCATCGTCAGCGCCGTCATCGACGAGCCAAGGCTGTCGTGCAGCCGGCGGGCCAGCTGGCGCCGGTCTTCGTCCCAGCAGGTCGTCAAATGGGCCAGGAGTTCGGCCAGCTCGGCGGCACGCGCCGCATGCTGGCTGTCTTCCCCGGAATCCGGCGGATGAGGTTCCGAAACTTTCATGGAGGCAACCAAATTATGTTTCTCTGGATGATACAACAGCTTGGGCCCGGGTGGCGCAGGAATCGCCTTTGTGAGTTCCCGTACAGTGCGGTGTTGCATTTCGCGCGAAGCTGAGGGCTCCGGCGATGCCGAAAACCCTAGTGAAGGAGCTTACGATGACGACGAGAACGCAATCCGGCGCACAGGCCGGCAAACAGTCGGGTGCCATGGCCGCGGGCCAGGACGCCATTGCCCTGCTGATCGCGGACCACCGCGAAGTCCACGAGATGTTCGAACAGTTCGAGCAGCTGGGCGACCGCGCCCGGGCGAGCAAGGAGAAGCTGAAGGAAAAGATCTGCAAGGCATTGATCGCCCACACGACGATCGAAGAGGAAATCTTTTATCCGGCTGTGAGCGCGCAGGTCGAGGATGCCGAGGACATGGTCGACGAGGCTATCGTCGAGCATGCGGCGGCAAAGGACCTCATCAAGCAGTTGCAGGAAATGGAGCCGGACGACGAGTTGTTCGACGCGAAAGTGAAAGTGCTCGGCGAACAGGTCGACCATCACGTCGAGGAAGAAGAAAAGGAGATGTTCGCAAAAGTGAAGAAGAGCGGCCTCGACCTGCTCGCACTGGGCCAGGAAATGGCCATGCGCAAGCAGGAGCTGATGGACACGCTGTAACGGGGGCGTGTCAACCGGCCGCGGCCGAGCGAGCCCCTTCGCGGGGCCGCGGCGCCGCGGCGCCCAGCTGCTCGAGCAGGGCGTTCAGGTCGACCGGCTTGACGAGGTGCAGGTCGAAGCCCGCTTCCAGCACGCGGCGCTGGTCTTCTTCGAGGCCATAGCCCGTCAGCGCGATCAGGCGGATGGCACGCGCGGCCGGATCCTGGCGCAGGCGGCGCGCCACCTCGTAGCCGTCGATCCCGGGCAGGCCGATGTCGACCAGTGCAACTTCCGGACTGTGGGCGCACGCCAGGCGTACGCCTTCCAGGCCGTCGCCGGCCTGCAGTACGGGATAGCCGAACGACCCGAGCATCGTCGCCATCATCTCGCGGCCGTCGTCATTGTCTTCGATCAGCAGTACGGTCGGCTTGCCCGCTTCGTGCGGCCGCGCGCGCGTGGGCGTGTCCGCGGCCGTGACGGCTTCCACTTTCGGCAGGCGGATCTCGAACGTGCTGCCGCTGCTCGTGCCGGGGCTGCTGGCGCTGACCGTGCCGCCATGCAGCTCGACGAGCCGCCGCACCAGCGACAGGCCGATGCCCAGGCCGCCCTGCGAGCGGTCGATCGAGATCGCGCCCTGCACGAACACGTCGAACACGTGCGGCAGCAGGTCGGGGGCGATGCCCACGCCCGAGTCGCACACACGCAGCACGACGTCGGTGCCCTCCTGCGCGACCGTGATGTCGATGCGGCCGCCGGCCGGCGTGTACTTCAGGGCATTGTCGATGAGGTTGCTGGTGATCTGTTCGAGCCGCGTGGGGTCGCCGTCGACCCAGGCGGGCGCCAGGCGCGCGTCGATGTCGTAGCCGGCCATGCGGCCTGTCGCGCGGAACGTGTCCAGGCAGCTCGACACGAGCGTCGCGATGTCGAGCCGCTTGCGCGACAACAGGATCTTGCCGGACATGGCGCGCGACAAATCCAGCAGATCGTCGACGATGCGCGACAAATGCTGGCTCTGGCGCTGGATGATCAGGCGCGCGCGGGCGATCGAATCGGCGCCGACGCCCGGCATGCCCAGCAGCGACGCGGCGCTGCTGATGGCGGACAGCGGGTTGCGCAGTTCGTGGCCCAGCATCGCGAGGAATTCATCCTTGGCGCTGCTCTTGCGTTCGGCCGCGCGCCGTTCTTCCATCTCGCGCACGAGGCGCTTGTTGGTCGCGGTCAGCTCGGTCGTGCGTTGCGACAGTTTTTCGGCCTGGCGTTTGAGCTGTTCGTTCTTCGTCGCGAGCGCCACGAACACCTGCACCTTGGCGCGCAGCACCTGCGGGATCACCGGTGTGAACATGAAGTCGGCGGCGCCGCGCTGGTAAGCCTTCAGCCGGTCGATCTCGTCGGCGAGGAAAGCCGTGACGAAGATGATCGGGATGTCGGCCGAGCGGGGCCGCTGGTGGATCGCCTCGGCGGTCTCGAAGCCATCCATGCCCGGCATGTTCACGTCGAGCAGGATGACGGCGAAATCGTGCCGCAGCACCTGGCGCAGCGCGTCCTGGCCGGAGCGAGCCGACAAGACCTCGTAATTGCTTTCGTCGGCCCATTGTTCGAGCAGGCTCGTCAGTGCAAGCAGGCTGGCGGCATCGTCATTGACGACGAGAATCTTCGGCTTATCGGTGTGGGACACGGCGTTTTGTACAGGCTAGGTACATGTATGCACAAGCTCAGCAGAATAGCAGAGCGTGCCGCTTTGCAAAATAAATTGATAAAAACTGTTGCAATACGTCATGATAGCACGGCCCGGCAATATGCAATTTCAATCGTGCGCGGCAACCGGGCAGCATCGTTCGCTGCCGCACATACCGCGTCAAGACCGTGTGCGATATTGAAAACGTGTCTGCGCCAACCATGTCAGAGAAGGACCAGGCGCCAACTTGAAAGGACAGACATGAATATTCAGATCATCGTAAATGATTCCCATCATGACAAATGTTTCCGGGAACTGGTCAACGAGCCGGTGACCGCTCTGCGCAACGTCACCCAGCAACAGGCGGATGCGTTGCGTGATGCGTTCGGCATCAGCACGATCGCCGAACTGGCCGACCTGAAACTCGTCAAATGGGCGCGCGCGATCCGCACGATGGCCAGCGCCGAGACCGAACCGCGCGAAGCCGTCGCCAAGGAGACCCTGCTCGACGAAGCCGTGGAAATGACGTTCCCGGCCAGCGACCCGGTCTCCGTCGCTTCCAGCATCACCCGCATCGAGGTGCCGCCGGAGAAGGTGGATGCCAGCTCGGACCACCAGCACGCTGCCGCCATCGAGGCGCACAACCAGGAAGCCATCGGCTGCCGGGCCCTCGGGCCGGGAGGCGAGAAAACGGCCGGGGCGGCCTGATCCGGCGCGGCCCGAACCGGCCGGGCAGGGGCTGCCCGGCGCACCGGCCGGGTTCGAACCGGCGCGTTCAGAAGTCGACGCGGAACTGCGCGCCGTAATTGCGCGGTTCGTTGACGGTGCCGGTGAGGTTGTCGAAGTCGATCGCCGCCACCACCTGTACGCGGTTGGTGATGTTGCGGGCGAACGCGGCGACCTCGTACTTGCCGTTATCCCACTTGTAGCCGAGGCGCAGCCCGCCTTCCAGCAGGGCCTTCGCCCCGTACCCCTTCGCTTCGTACAGGAACATGTTGTACGCCGTCCGGTACGACCAGTCCGTCAGCGCATACAACTCGCCTTCCCCCAGCGGGCGCGCATCGCGCAGGGTGAAGTTCAAGTAAAACGCCGGCGCAAGGCCGGCGTCGTTCGCGGTATCGGGGGCCGTCAACGGTGCTGCGCCAGCTCCGCCGAGGGCGTGACGGCCGGCGAGGGCGCCGGGCCCGGCATGGCCGGTTTGACGGCCAGCGCGGCCTGGCGTGCAGCGCTGCCGTTGGCGCAGTAGCGGTTCTTGCCCGCGCGCTTCGCTTCGTACAGCGCGTAGTCGGCGATGCTGATCAGGTCGACGACGTTTTCGGCATCATCCGGATACAGGCTGATGCCGATGCTCGTCGACAGTTGCAGCGTGAGGTCGTTGATGAAGAACGGTTCGGACAGCGCCTCGACGAGCTTGGCGGCCGGGCCCTGCGCATCGGTCAGGCTGTGCACGTCGGCCAGCAGGACGATGAATTCGTCGCCGCCCAGGCGCGCCACCGTGTCTTCCTTGCGCGAATTCGACAGCAGGCGCTGCGACACCATCTTGAGGATCTCGTCGCCGTAGGCATGGCCGTACGTGTCGTTGATCGCCTTGAAGCCGTCCAGGTCGAGGTACATGACGGCGGCCTTGTGGTGGTTGCGGTTGGCGTGCTGCAGGGCCGTCTCGATGCGGTCTTCCAGCAGGCGGCGGTTCGGCAGGCCGGTGAGGGCGTCGTGCAGGGCGAGTTCCTGCTGGGCCCGGCTGTACTGGGCCAGTTCCTTGTACAGCAGGCGTACTTCCAGCATGTTGTGGATGCGCTTGTGGACTTCGAGCAGGTCGAACGGCTTGCTGATGAAGTCGCGCGCGCCCGCTTCCAGCGCGGCGATCTTGAAGCTCGGCTGGGCCGTCAAGGCGAGCACGGGCAGGTAGCCGCCTTGTTCAATTTCCTTCAGGCCTTTCATGACCTGGAAGCCGTTCAGGCCCGGCATCTGCAGGTCGAGCAGGATCAGGTCGTAGTTGTGCTCGCGATGCAAGGGGCATACCTGTTCCGGCAGCATCGTCGAACTCACGTCGCTGTAGCCTTCCTCACGCAATATCTCTTCCATCAATTCGATATTGTCTGGGGAATCGTCTACGACCAGGATCTTTGCGTTCAGGATGTCTTGTCGGCTGGGCATGCGTACTCTCGTCAAATCAAGGCCGGTGCCGTTAAATCGTTTAAATCGTTAACGAGCATCGACTCTAGCGCAACATTCTATAGTCTAGCAAATCGCTGAGAATTTCTTGTAGGACAGCGCCGCGTGCTTTGGTAGGAACATCAATCATGACACTAGCGTACGCCATTTCGTCCCTGGACGGAGGCTGCGGCACGATTCACGAGGGGCGCCGCAGGGCCTACCACCGAGGCAACTGTTGCAATTAGTTCACTCGGCTCGACCGGCTTCGAGATGTGCGCCGAGAAGCCTGCCTCCAGCGCGCTCAGCCGGTCTTCCGAGCGGGCGAAGGCCGTCAGCGCGATGGCCGGCACCTGGCTGCCCTCGTCGCGCGACAGGTGGCGTACCCAGTCGAGCAGTTCGAAGCCGTCGACTTCCGGCATGCCCAGGTCGCTGATCAGGAGGTCGGGGACGCGTTCCCGGAATTGCGCAAATGCGTCCCGCGCGCTGGCGGCGATGCGGACGTCCGCGCCGCAATCGCTGAGGATGCGCTTGATGAGTTCGCGGGCATCGCGGTCGTCGTCGACGACCAGCACATGCACGCCGGATAAATCGAGCACCATCATGTCCGGCGTTGCCGGCGTCGGCAGGATCATGGCGGCACGCGCGCTGCTGCGCGCCGACGGCACAGGCTGCTGTTTGGCGAGCGGCAATTCGATGGTGAAGCTCGCGCCCTTGCCGTCGCCAGCACTTTCCGCGCGTACCGTGCCGCCATGCTGCTCGATCAGGTGCTTGACGATGGCCAGTCCCAGGCCGAGGCCGCCATGGCGGCGCGTCATCGAGGCGTCGCCCTGGCGGAAGCGTTCGAACACGTGCGTAATGAATTCCGGGCGGATGCCCATGCCGTTGTCGCGCACGGTGATGGCGACGTTGGCGTCGTTGCGGGACAGTTCGATGCCGACCAGGCCGTCACGCGGCGTGAACTTGATCGCGTTCGACAGCAGATTCCATACGACCTGCTGCAGCCGGGCCGGGTCGCCCGCGACGAGGCCTGGATCGGCAACGTAACGCTTGTCGATGCGGATGTTCTTGGCGTCGGCGGCGGGGCGGACCGTTTCGATGGCGGCGTCGATGAAGCTGGCGGGCGCTACGGCCTGCATGTCCAGCAAGACCTTGCCGGACGTGATGCGGCTCATGTCGAGCAGGTCTTCGATCAGCTGGGCCTGGGCGCGCGCATTCCGTTCGATCGTCTGCAGGCCTTTCTGCAGGTCGTTCTGGTCGCGGCTGCCGCGCCGCAGGACCTGGGCCCAGCCGAGGATCGCCGACAGCGGCGTCCGCAGTTCGTGCGACAGGGTGGCAAGGAACTCGTCCTTCATCTGGCTGGTGCGCTCGGCCTCGGCGCGCGCCTGGCGCTCGCTTTCCAGCAAGACCTTGCGTTCCTCGGCGGCCCGCTGGGCGGCTTCGTACAGGCGCACGTTGTCGATGGCGACGGCGGCCTGGGCGGCGATGCCGCGCACGATGCGTTCCGTGCGTTCGCTGAATATTCCTGGCTCCGGATGCCCGAAGAACATGGTGCCGAGCAGTTCGCCGGAATGTCCGACGACCGGCACGGCCAGGTAGCTGCGCACGGCAGGGTGGCCGGTGGGCAGGCCGAACGGGGGCGTGTCGCGGAAGCGCGGGTCGTGCGTGACGTCGTCCGAACGTACCAGGCCGGCCTGGCGGATCGCCAGTCCCGGCCCGAACAGGCCGTTGGGGCCGGCCTCGCCGAACGCCTCGAACCCGGCCGGGCTGCCGCCGGACACCGTGTACAGCGTGAACAGGCTGCCGGCATCGAGGCCGTCGCGGCGGCCGTGGTACAGGAACGCGCCCTGGCGTGCGCCGGCAATGCCGCTGGCGGCATCCGTCGCGGCCTGCAGCAGGGAGCGCAGGTCGCGGGTGGAGGAGAGGGCGCTACCGGTGCTGTTGAGAAGTTCGAGGACGTGGGATTCGTCGCGCAGCGCCTGTTCGGCCCGTTTGACCTCGTCCACGTCCGTGTTCGTGCCGAACCAGCGCAATACCTTGCCATGGCGGTCGCGCACCGGATTCACGCGGGTCAGGAACCAGCGGTAGCCGTCGTCGGCGCCGCGGATCGGGAATTCCATCTCGAACGGATCGCCGCTCTGGATGCAGGCTTTCCAGCGGTCCAGCACGGCCGGCAGCACGGTGGGCTCGACGGCCTTCTGCCAGCCCCAGCCCACGACCTGGTCCGGGCTCGTCCCGGTGTACTCGAACCAGCGTTCGTTGAACCAGACGATGGCGCCGTCCGCCTGGGCCATCCAGGCCAGCTGCGGGATCGTGTTGGCCAGCGCGCGCAGCACTTCCTCGCTCTGGCGCAGCGCGTCGGCGGCGCTGCGCCGGGCCGTGATGTCCTGCACGACGCCCGTCATGCCCAGCACGCCTTCGCGCCGCACCTGGTCGGCATAGTCGGCGCGGCCGACCAGCGCCACCCAGCGCGGTTCGGCGCCGGCGCGCGGCAGGCGGCATTCCAGTTCGAGGTCGCTGTGGCCGGCAAAGGCCTGCAGCACCGCGCGGCGCACGCTCTCGCGATCACCCGGGTCGAGCCGGGCGCGCAGCTCGCTCCACGCGAGCGGCTGTTCCGCCGGCAGGCCGAAGATCTCGGCGGCGCGTTCGCCCAGCATCACGCGGTCGCTGGCGGCATCCCAGCGCCAGTCGCCGAGGCGGCCGGCGGCCAGCGCCACCTGCAGGCGGCTGTTGCCTTGCTGCAGGGCCTGCTGGTCCGCCTTGCGCCGGTTGATGTCCTGGAAGTACAGCGTGAGGCCGTCCGGCGACGGATGGGCGCGCACTTCGAACCAGCGCCTCAGCGCGGGCCAGAAGAATTCCTGGATCGCCGTCTCGCGGCTGACCATGGCGCGCCGGTACACGGTTTCCAGCAGGCTGCCGCGCAGTTCCGGGAACGAGGCCCACAGGTCGTGGCCGATCAGGCTCGGATGGGTCTTTTGCAGTGGGGCCAGCATGTCCAGTGCGCGCCCGTTGATGTACATGATGCGCCATTGGTGGTCGACGGCGCAGAAGCCGTCGGTCAGGCTTTCGAGCATGTTTTCCATGCGGGCGTTGGCGAGGCGCAGGGCCTCGCGCGCTTCCTGCAGCTCGCGCGCGACCGCGGCCGGGTCCTGCACGGCCGGGGCTGGCTGCGCGGACGGCTGCCGGAACTGGTCGCGCTCGTCGTTCACACTGGGACTCCCGGGGACATCAAGGCAAGCGGCGCGGCGGTCGGCGAGAAAACGCGAGGGGCATGGCCGTTCGGCTCGAAATCGATCATCGTTCTGGGCTCTGCGCCGCCGCGCGGAATGCGCGGGCACGTCCGTCCACGGCGCGGGACGAGCCGTACGTCGATTCTAGCCCAGCCCGGGGGCTTTCCTGCACACCGTTGACCCATCGTTCAGGTACGCACGGGCAGCGGGTGCGATACCTTGTCGAGGGCCTGCTGCAGCTGCTCGAGCTCGTAAGGTTTCTGCAATGACAGATATGGAAATTCCACGTGGCGCAGCAGGGTGTCGCCATAGCCCGACGCAAAGATCACGCGCATGGCGGGCGCCCGCGTCAATGCCTGGCGGGCCAGCTCGACGCCCGACATGCCGGGCAGGCTGACGTCGGTGAACAACACGTCATAGCTCGCGGCGGCCAGCCGCGTCAGGGCATCGTTTGGATGGCCGACGCCGTCCGCTTCGTGGCCGAACGCGCGCAACATCTCGCACACGAGGTATTGCGAGTCGACGTTGTCCTCGACGACGAGGATGCGCAAGGGGCCGGCCGCTTCCGCCGCTGCCGCTTCCGGGGCGGCCGCGGCAGGCGCGAGCGCGCACAGCACGCCGGCGACCTGGCCGTCGGCGTCGCGCAGCGGCGTGAAATGCAGGTCGTAGCTGCCGCCGCCATGGCTGCCGCCCGCGAACGCGAGCGCGCGGCCGGGCGCGCACGTGGATTCGCCGCGCCAGGCGCGCTCCAGTTCGTCGCCGCCGACCGCCAGCGGCGGCGGCATCACGGGCGGCACGCTGCCGCCCGGCACCCGTCCGTACGCGGGACCGGCCAACGCGGCATACGTGTCGTTGAACACGACCGTCATGTCCCGGCCCCACACGAGCAGCAGGGGGAGCGGGGTGTTGAACACGAGATCGGCTGCGATCCTGAGCGCTTGCGGCCATTGTTGCGGATCGCCGAGCCGGGAGGCGGACCAATCGTACGAGCTGGAGGAGTGTGCGGATCTGCCGGAATGGAGCATGGCGCAGTAAATATTGTTATCTAAACGAAAAGAGAATCCATCCTACACCAAATTGCCGGCAGGGGCGGCACGACTGCGTATGGCGGAAAGACAGGTAAACGGCAATCACTGCCGGTGAACCTTCGGGCTGTACCGGCTCGCAACAACGGATGCCGGGTTTTTTTTGCGGCACAGCACGGCGCGTATGCATGCTCGCAGCGACGGCGGGTATTCAGGTCTTGTTAGGAAAATCAGGCAAAAAAAAGCCCGCTGCGGGAGCGGGCTGAATCTATCCTTGGAGGAGAATAGAGGAGACAGCTTCATAATGCTGCATCGCAAAAAAGAAATCCAATTCAATTTTCTGATGTCTGCCA
>Ga0068855_100003388_pt1 | contig 19510 bp, 17 predicted proteins | sample KBSCornC52_FD_66592 | JGI IMG/M metagenome (GOLD analysis project Ga0068855, IMG submission 66592) | Corn rhizosphere microbial communities from Kellogg Biological Station, Michigan, USA - KBS Corn C5-2 | ecosystem: Host-associated > Plants > Roots > Rhizosphere > Soil ...
ATCTCAGGCACGCCGGCCAGAGTGCGGTAGCAGAAGTCCACGCTGAGCAGACGATCGTATCGGCGCGCTGCCTCGATCACTCGCCGCGCTTCCCCGCTGGTACAGGCGAGAGGCTTCTGACAGAACACCGCGATGCCCTGCTCCAGGGCCGCCTCGGCCTGCCCGGCATGCTGAGCGCTGGGAGTCGCGATGACCAGGCCGTCCAGATTCTGCTCCAGCAGCTCGCGTAAGGATTCCGTCACTCGCGCCCCGGGCGCGTTCTCTCTGGCCGCACGCTCGGCCGCTTCGCGACTGCGGTCCGCGATACACACGATCTGTGTCGTACGCGCGGCGGCGAGCGCCTTCAGTCGATTCGCCCCGATCCAGCCGACTCCGATGAGGCCGACCCGTGGTCGTCCCGTGGCGGCGCCGATTGCTGAGGCAACGGACGACATCAGCACCTCACTCGCAGCGCACGAGGGCTTTCAGAAAGCCCTCGGGACGCTGCTCCAGCGATTGGAACGCGGCCGCGGCCTCCGCCAGCGGGAACTCGTGTGTGAACAGCAGCCCCAGATCCAGGTGACCGGCCAGAACGAGTTGCAATGCCTCCTGCATCCCTCGCCGGTACTGGGCGGGATCGCGCTCATGCGCGTTGATCACATCCAGGCCTCGCCAGTTCCACTGTTGCAGGTCGATGCGCCGCGGCCCGTCCTGGTGATAGCCGGCGATGACCAGACGCGCTTGCGTGCCGGCCAGCTCGGATGCCAGATCGAGCATCTCTTGCGACCCGACGCACTCAATGACACGCTCGTAGCCATCACCGCTCACCAGATCATGGGCCTCGCGTGCCGCGCGCGCCGGCTCATCCAGTTGAATCATCGAGCTCGCACCGCAACTCCCGGCGACTTGCAGCGCAAAGCGCCGGCGCGACATGGCAACGACCGTGGCACCGGCGGCAGCCGCCAAGCGTGTCAGAACAGCGCCCACAAATCCGATCCCGACGATCGCGACGGTCTGCCCCGCTCTGATGTCACTGCGCTTGAAAATATTCACGGCGCAGGCCAGGGGTTCCCCTGGAAAGGGTTTGCCGGCGAGCTGCGGCGGCAGGCGCACCAGAGTCTCCGCAGGCGCACAGTCGTGCTCCGCAAAGGAGTGGTAACCGAGGAGCGCCACGCGATCCCCGATGGAGAACTCCTCCACGCCTGCCCCGACGCAATCGATCACGCCCCAACCCTCGTGTCCCGGACTGCCGGGCTCCAACGGATAGCGGAACCAGGGACGCCCCTGCCATGCGGGAAGGTTCGATCCACAGACCCCGCAGCCCTCGAGCCGCACGCGTACCTGGCCGGCGCCGGGCGACACGGGATCATGCTCCCGCAGCTCGATACGGCCGGGCGCGGTAAGACAGGCTGAACGCGAGCTCGCACTCATCTTTTGATCGCCTGAAACAGATCGCGTGCCGCAGCGTTCTGTTGCCTTACCCCGCGCTGCACGGGAGCCCGGTCCAGGTCCCTGCGCTGCATTGGCAGGGCCTGCTCGAGCCAGGCATTCAGCTGACCGATGCCCTGATCGGGGGAAGTGCGGGCCGTCCAGCCGGTCGCGGCCGTGAACCGGGACGTGTCGGTCACGTAATAGCGCTGATCGCCGGTCCGCCAGGGCGCGAACCGGGTCAGCACGCGCAGTGAATGCCTCTCCTCCAGCAGCGCGATCAGCTCGAGCAGGCTGAGCGCGTTCTTCGGGCCCCCACCGATGTTGAAAGCGTTGCCGGCCAGCGCCCCTATCCGGCTGCGCACCGCCAGAAAGGCATCCACGAGGTCCTCCGAATACAGCACATCGCGCACCTGGCAGCCATCTCCGAACAGGATCAGCGGCGCACCGGCTCGAGCCCGGATGAGGAAGTGAGCCACCCATCCCTGATCCTCATTGCCAAACTGATGCGGGCCATAGATGCAGCTCATGCGGAACACCACCGCCGGTATTCCGAAGGAGCGCGCGTAGTCGAGCACATATTGATCGGCGGTTCCCTTGGAGCATCCGTAAGGGCTGTGGAAATCCAACGCCTGCGACTCTCCGATCCCTCTCTCCCGTACCCCCTGCGCGACCGGCACATAGCGCCGACCTTCTCTCTTGAGCTCGAGGCCGCCGAGCCCACCATAGACCTTGTTCGTGGATGTGAAGATGACCGGTGGCGCCGGCCGTCGGCGACGGGCGGCCTCCAGAACATTGAGGGTCCCGAGAGCGTTGATCTCGAAATCCTCAACCGGCCTCTCCAGGCTCGTGGTGACTGCAACCTGTGCAGCGAAATGGTAGATCTCATCCACACGCTCGACAGCTTGCGCCACAGCACCCTCGTCGCGCACATCGGCGATCGCCACCTCGACACGGCGCGGGAATTGCTCGCGCAGCATCGTCAGATTCGCCTGCACACCCGCGCGCGAAAGATTGTCGAAGATCAATACGCGCCGCCCTTCACTGAGCAGACGGCGTGCGAGCGTACTGCCGACGAACCCGGCTCCTCCCGTGATCAGCGTGAGCGCTCGATGCAGGGAGCTCATGCAACCAACCCGTGCTTGCGCAGCTCCCGGTCCGCGGCATCGGAACGGTCTTCATCCGTCCTGCCCTCCAGCCAGCCGCACAGATCCTCCAATCCGGCCTCCAGAGAGACCTTGGGTCGATAGCCGAGAGTCGCCCTCGCCCTGGAGATGTCGGCGAAGCAGTTACGGATATCCCCCGCGCGATAGGCGCCGGAGATCTGCGGTGTCAGGTGGCTCTTTCCCAGTGTCCTGGCCAGCCGTTCGGCGATTTCCAGCACGGTATAGGCAACACCGCTGCCGAGGTTGAACACCTGGTCGCGGGCCGCTGCGCACTCCAGCGCCCGCACGCAGCCCTCGGCCAGATCGCTGACGTGGACGAAGTCGCGACGCTGCAGGCCGTCCTCGAAGATCTTCGGCGCACGGCCATTCAGGTAGCGGGCGGCGAAGATGGCGAGCACTCCGGTATAGGGGTTGGATAGCGCCTGGCGCTCCCCGTACACATTGAAGAACCGCAGCGCCGTCACTGGTACGTCATACGCGCGGCCGAACAGCAGGCACATCATCTCCTGGTCATACTTGGAGAGCGCGTAGATCGACTCGGGCATCGGGGTCTTGCTCTCCGGTGTCGCTACCGGCTCCAGCGGCGCACCCTCCTCGTCCAGCAGCTCCCATTCGCCGGCCCTCAGCCGTTCCTGCGAGCGCGGCTGCGGCTCGCAGGCGACCCCGGCGCGATCGCGATACAAGCCTTCGCCATAGACGCTCATGCTCGAGGCGACGACGAGCTTCGACACCGGGCTGCGCAGCAAGGCTTCCAGCAGCACGGCGGTGCCCCGGTTGTTGATATCGACGTACTGCTCGATCTGATACATGCTCTGGCCGACGCCCACCATGGAGGCAAAGTGGAATACGCCCTCGACGCCATGGAGAGCCCGCTCCAGAGCGCTTCTGTCACGGACATCCCCCTGGACCACTTCCACTTCGCCGGCGAGGTAGTCCGGCAACGCCTGAGGGCTGCCGTGGACCTGCTCGCTCAGACTGTCGAGGACCCGCACGCGATAACCGCGTTCCAACAGAGCGTCGGCGACATGTGAGCCGATGAATCCGGCGCCGCCGGTGATGAGAATCCGACTACCGGCGGACATGAACGGCCTCCAGCGGGCCCGGCATGGGGCCCGAGCTGTCCTGGTGGATGGGCGCCGCGGACTGCGCCGCCCTGCGCAGGCGCCGCCGAGGCTGGCGCAGTACGTTCTCCAGATAATGAATCGTTCGGCGCAGCCCCTCGCGCAGCGGCACCTTCGGTTGCCAGCGCAGGTGCTCCCGGGCGCGCTCTATGTCCGGACAGCGCTGGGTCGGGTCGTCACTCGGCAGCGGCATGAAGATGACGCGCGAACGCGAGCCCGTCATCTCGATAACGAGCTCTGCGAGCTCCAGGATCGTAGATTCATGGGGATTGCCAAGATTCATCGGACTGGGCACCCCGGCGGGGGCGTTCATGAAGGCGAGCAACGCCTCGATCAGATCATCCACGTAACAGAACGAGCGCGTCTGACTGCCCGTCCCGTAGACCGTGATCGGCTGGTTCTGCAGAGCCTGGACGATGAAGTTCGAGATGACGCGTCCGTCGTTGGTCTGCATGCGCGGACCGTAGGTGTTGAATATCCGCGCGACCCGCACATCGAGGCCGTATTTGCGGACGTAATCGAAGCACAGGCTCTCGGCGCAACGCTTGCCCTCGTCATAGCAGGCCCGTGTACCGGTCGGGTTGACGTGGCCCCAGTAGCTTTCCTTTTGCGGGTGGACCGCCGGGTCCCCGTACACCTCGCTGGTCGAGGCATGCAGGATCCGGACCCCGCAGTGCCTGGCGAGCTCCAGCAACTGGTGCGTGCCGCGTACGCTCGTCAGCGTCGTGCGCACGGGATCGGCCTGATAGTGTACGGGTGAAGCCGGACAGGCCAGGTTGAAAATGCCCCGTACCGCACCAATCTGCAGCGGCTCGCTGATGTCCGCGCGACGCAGCTCGAAAGCCCCATCGGCGCGCAGGTGCGCGATGTTGTCGAGCTCCCCGGTGAGCAGATTGTCGACGCACAGCACGCCGCCGCCACGGCCGACGAGTTGCTCGCACAGATGGGAGCCCAGAAAACCGGCTCCGCCTGCGACCAGGAGCGGCAATGGAGGAGCGGCGGTGACCATGACTCGATACTCCTTACTCTCAGGCCACAGCCTGTCTCAGCCCGCTCGCATCCCGGTGCCCGGGCGCGTAACGGCGTGTCATCTGCGCACAGAAATCGGCGAACTCGCGAGCATCGCGCGGCGGACTGGTGTGATGCGGACGCAAGCCGCGCGATTCCGGCGTGAAACAGAACGTCACCGTCACGGCAAACTCCTCGAGGGCCCGCATCTGCCGGTCGAACCAGTCGAGCGCCTTCGGCCGCAGACTGTCGGCCCAACTCAGGCCGGTGCGCACATGCTTGACCCCGAGGCGGCGCAGCCAGCGCACCGCATCCTCCAGGCGGTGATCCTCGAAGTGGAACCACTGACAGATCCCGAATTCGGGCGTCAGCTCGGGAAACAGGGCGGCGGCTGCCTTCGGCGTACCATCCTCGCGCAGCAGGCCCATGTGGAAGTGGCGATAGTAGGAGGACCCTTCCGCCTCCCGGTGCCGGGTCGTCGCCGGCCAAGCTCGCGGCAAGTCATAGAGGCTGTACCAATGCAGCCGGTCGACCTTGCCGCGCAACAGCTCCGCCGTCCTTCGCAGTCCGAACTCCTGCACCTCCTCCGCCCCGAAGCTCGACACGCCCACCTCCGACACCCACACCGGCAGATCCGTCACCGCGCGAATCTCCGCTACCTTGGCCGGCCACTCGTGGATCTGCCACAGGTTCCAGTCGAGCGGAAAGCCGTGGACCGCGACGGCGTTCATCTGAGCCAGCACTCCCCCGTCGAGCATGTTCAGGATGAAGTGTGGGTCGATGGGTGAGATGCCCCCGAGGACGCGTGGCACGCGAGGGTTCTCGGCGGCCACTGCCTGTGCAGCCAGAATCGCCATCTCGCCGAAGCGCCGCCAATGTGGATCGAGATCCACGAAGTCCCAGTGCGACTTGTTGTTCGGCTCGTTCCACACCATTATCGCTTCGATCATGCTTGGTCTCAGGCGCCGCGAATCGATGCGCAGCGGCGGTTGCGTGAATGGCCAAGTAACTTGGTCACTCGGCGCTCTCACGTCTGAGCAACTTCTATTCCACGTTCGTCTGAGGTGTTATTTCGCGCGAAGCGCAAGATCAAGCGCAGCCTTGTCACCGATCAACAACGGCTCGGTCCAGCGTGCGAGGGTCGCGGGCGGATCGTTCTCGGAAAAATATAACAATGTGTCTGCGTGGGCGGCGAGCAGCCTGACAGCGTGGCAGTGCGCCGCCTGGAGCAGGACGAGCCCCGCTGCAACGTCCCATAGCGCCGGACGAGGGATGAACGCGAGCCTCAACAGACCTGCGGCGACGAGTGCGAACTCCAGTGTCGCGCATCCGAGCACGCGCGTATCCCACAGATTTCCATACGTTGGTGCGCGACCCGGCTCCGAGGCAAGGCCGCGCCACGCTCCTGCGGCACGCCGCTCCAACGGATGGCCATCGAAATGCAGCGTTCTGCCCTGGCGTGCGTGATAGACACCCGGTCGCAGAACGTGTGTGGCGGCACACCAGATCGCCCCTGCAACCGGGCGGCCCCGGAACAGAACGCCGATCGAGGACGCGAACAGAGGCAATCCGTTGATGTAGTTGGTGGTGCCGTCCACCGGATCGATCACCCAGGTGAAGGGTGTCTCCGAGGCATCGCTCGCGGGGTATTCCTCGCCGATGACGGCGTGGTCGGGAAACTCGCTGGCGAGCTGCGCGCGAATCAGCCGCTCGACGCGGCGATCGGTATCGCTGACGGGGTTGGCGTTCGCCTCGGCCCCCGCCCAGGGAGACTTGAATTCAACGCCCGGACCCGTGCCGAGGTCTCGGCAGATCTGCTCTCCGGCCAGGCGTGCCAGACGCACGGCAGTGAGTTCGAGCGCGGCCGTGGTTGCGTCATCGGCTGAGAGACCGGGAGACTGCATGCCGGCACCGCCGCAAGGGGTGTGCCAGCGAGCTGCTCACGCCGCGTTCGAACGGCTCGGTGGACCTTCTTCCGCGGCGCTCTCCCGCCGCAATGCCGCCGTCAGGCGCTGAAACTCAGGGCAACCGAGCGTGAGCTCATCCACCGAGCCTTGTGCGACCAGCCGCCCGTCCCGCATGACCAGCACTTCGTCGAACCGCTCCAGCAGGCTCAGGCGGTGGACGGAGGAGACCAGGCAAGCTGCGGAGAATTGCGCGAACAGATTGGTATAGACCTGCGCCTCGGTCGCCGGATCCAGACTGGCGGTGGGCTCATCCAGTAATACCAACGGACTTCCCCCCGCCGCGAGCACGCCACGCGCCAGGGCGATGCGGCTGCGCTGGCCACCCGACCAGTTTGCGGCGCGCTCCGCAATGGGCGCTTCCAGGGCAGACTGCAACGAATCTACAAAGTTGGCGCAGGCACTCTCCAGCGCCGGAGCATACAGCTGCGCGTCGGGCGCTCCATCCAGCCTTTCGCACAGCGCCAGATTCTCACCGAGCGTACCTTCGTACACCTCCGCGTCCTGGGGAATCAGTGTCGCCGTGGCGCGCAGGCGGTGCGCGACCTCCCGCGGGGACACTTCAGTGACACGCCCGTCGGCTTCGAGCGCCACGCGCTCAGCCTGGTAGAGGCCTGCCAGTACGCGCAGCAACGTGCTCTTGCCACAGCCACTGCCACCGATGAGGGCATAGCGCCTGCCGCGCTTCAGCGAGAGGCGAATGCCATCGAGCGTTGCCTTGTCGGCCGCGCCGGAGTGCCGGAACGTCAGATCGCGCAACGTGAGTTGTTGCCACTGCGGGGTGTGCGGCGGCGCGCAAGAGGCCGTTCCGCTCTCCCGGGCGGCCGACTCCCGAATGACGTCGGCGCTCGCGTAGTCTGCCTGCTGCCGTGCGAATGTCTGGAAATGCGAGGCGATCGCCGAGATCACGCCTCCTGCCTGCTGTCCGTACTCCCACACCATATAGATGCTTCCCAGCAGCAGCGTGGCACGACCCACACCATGGCCGGCGGAGCGAACCGAGGCCCAGGCGAACAGCGCGACCAGTCCGCAGCTGAGGGCGCGGCTGGACAGGTCGACGGTGCACCATTTCACTTCGTTCAACAGGATCGACCTTCGCAACGGAACGAAGATCGCCACCAGACGACGTTCGAGGCGCGCCATCACGGCTCGCGCCTGGCGCAGTGCATACACCGTCGTAGCGTTACCCAGCGTGTCGGTCAGCGTGGCGGCGTAGCTTCGCTCTGCATCGTTCTCCTGATGAGCGAGCCGCAGCATCGCCCGATCGAAGCCGACGACGGAATACAGAATGAGCGCGAGCCCCAGGGCGGCTGCGTAGCCCACCACGGGCTGTATGCACCACAGCGCGATGAGAGGCCCGACGAGCCGCACGGCGCTGTTGAGGTAGATGTATTGGCTCTGGGCAAAACCGGACAGGGCGTGAGTGCTCTGCTGCACCCGGTGGGCAGTCGAAGCGGAGTGATGGGACTCATGCCAGCTCAACGGAAGCGAGAAGAGCTGCTGCGTCAGCAGAGCCGACATCCGCCTGCGGATCGTGAGGGCCGCCCGGCGCTCGAGAATCCGGCCTGGACCATGCAACACCCAGCTCGCGCCAGCGATCAGCAGCGTGACGCCAAGCCACGCGGCGGCGTCCCGCAGACCGTCCAATCCACGCAACTGCAGCGCATTGAGAGCTCGGCCGGACACATACGGCACGCTCAGCAGCGTTACCTGCGCCGAGATCAGCAGCAGCACCGCGCCGACAAACACTCGGCGCTCGCCACGCACCAGCCCCCACAAGTCCCGATAGAGGTGAAAGAGAGCTCCGGGGCGATGCCCCCGAGCCTTTGTATCCTTATGCACTACGTCAAACTAGCGGTGAGCGTTCGCTTCGGCTGTGCGATGAGTCACGGTATCGAAACACCCGAAAAACACGCTGCATCGGCCCCCCGATTTAGCGTGGCGGGATTGTGCCACGCCTCCTCTGCGCTTCGCCATCGGACTTGCGCTGCTCCACACGCTCCTCGCGCGCCACCGCTGGCCGTGGCCGGTGTCGCAACGGGGATGCGTAGTGAGTCTTGGCGCGGTGACACGGTGCGCGGCTTGCTTCGACGCAGGCGGGTTCATTCGCAACGTGACTGTCATGAAGAACTTACACATCCGCGACGCCCGTGGGCAATGGATTCATCACATGCGCCTCGGACAGTGGGAGCAAGCATGGCAGGTGAGCGACGTCATGCTCGAGCTGGGACGCTTTCGGCACCCTTGGCTTCCACGCCACCAACAGGCACTCTGGAACGGGCAGTCGCCGCGCGGCAAGCGCGTGTTGGTTCATTGTTATCACGGGCTCGGCGATACGATTCAGTTCGTACGCTTCGCCGCCGCACTGCACGACATCGCCGCTACCGTGAGCGTGTGGGCGCAGCCGAAACTCTTGCCGCTGCTGCGCACGGTCGGCGGCATCGATTTTCTGTTGCCGCTGCACGACGGTGACCCGCAAGTGCAGCGGGACGTGGACATCGAGCTCATGGAGCTGCCGCACGCGTTGCGGGTCACGCTCGATACTCTTCCCCGGCGGGTACCGTACATTCACGTTGCGGAGCTGGCGCGCATAGCTGACGATCCGCGCCCGCGCATCGGCATCGTCTCTCAGTCAGGAACGTGGGATCCGCGGCGCTCGGTCCCGCCTGCGCTCATGGAATCACTCACGAGCCGGCGCGACGTCGCCTGGAAAGCCCTGCAGCGAGGGCCGGCGCTCGCTGCATGCTCGAACGATCGAGTCGAGATCCCCCGGATCGCCAGCATCCTGGACGAAGCCGCCGAGCTGCGCGCCCTGGATCTTCTGATCACCGTCGACACGCTGTCGGCTCACCTGGCAGGGGCCCTGGGGGTCCGTACCTGGACCTTACTTCCCGCGGAGGCAGACTGGCGTTGGATGCAGGATCGAGAGGATAGCCCCTGGTATCCGACGATGCGCTTGTTCCGCCAGCCGCGCGCGGGAGATTGGCCTGCCGTGATCGAGCGGCTCGGCGCGGAGCTGGAAGTCTTCGTGCGACGGAATGGCGTTTGCTGCGACCTGCCCTCCTAAGAGGAGTTGATACAATGGCTCAGGACAACGTTGGACCTGTGGAACGGCTGATCTCCCTCATCACGGGGCTTGGCTTGTCCGTCGCGGCGCTGCGGCGCGGCACGCTCGTCGGGCGATCTGCGGCGAGCGCGGCGGGCGTGCTGCTCATCGCTCGCGGCGTCACGGCGTACTGTCCTGTCAAGGGTGCGCTCGGACGCGGCTCGTCGCTGCAGGATGGGTTCAGGGAACAGTGGAGTCGAGTGCGTTCCGGTCCAGCCCGGGAGATCGGCAGCCTCCGCTCCTTATATATCGCGGAGGTGCAGGAGTTGCACAGCGCGGAGACGCAGCTCGGCCGGTTCTTGGGCGGATTGCGCGGGACATTGCAGAACACCGAGTTTGCCAGGCTCCTGGAGGGCTACGACACCGAAGTGCATTCGCGGCGCGAGGACCTCGCCCAGCTGCTACGAGCCAGCGGTGCCAGCCCTGTCCAGCACGTCGACCAGGGCATGCGCGCTCTGCTGTTCGAGACACGCAAGGTATCGAACGTGGGGTCAGTTGGCGTGCGGGAAGCCGCCGTGCTGTCTTCTCTGCAACGTGTGCTGCACTTCAAGATCGCCGGCTACGGGACCGTCGCCACCTACGCGAAGCAACTTGGCCGGCCCGACGAAGCCTCGACCCTGGCCGGCTATGGCGACCGCGACAAGCAGCTGGACGCCGAGTTGACGCGCATCGCCGCCAGCCTGGTGAATAGCGAAGCTGAGCGAGGAGCAGCGGCGCCTCGCGATGTCGGCACGGACGATATCGCAGCAGGCGTAGCGGAGGGCGGAGCACCCATCGGCGCGGAAGGCGCTGAGACAGCTCCAGCGGGCACGGCCGCAACTGGAGACGGTGGTACGGCGGCACGTGAGCCCGCGAGCGGTGGCGCACGGGACGCGCAAAGCGGCCGCACACATTGACACGCGCCGACCTGGCCTCGGAGCCATTGCGGGCACTTCTATCCGGCCGCTGCTCGGGGGTCTTGCCAGCGCCGCCCTCCTTCTGGGCATCGCCACCGCCAAGGGTGACGCACCCTCCGTAGCGCTCGACCGCGCCGGGGCTGAGACAGCTCCAGTAGTGTTCGACACTACGGGGGGAGACGCCTGGACCTTCCAAAAGCTGGTCCGCGGCCACACTTCCCTTGGAAGATGCGAGGTCGTGCTGATCAGCTCGCCGCGCGGCCAGATTCGTGCCCCGGTGCAGAAGGATGGAGTTTTCCTTGCGCACGTCCCCCTGCGCAGCGGGGACAATCCGCTATCGGCAATCTGTCGCCACGCCGGACACGATGTCGGGCCGCCAAGCGTACAGCACTGGGATGTGCGCCTGTCGGATTCTCCACACGCCGCCGTGCTCGTACAGATCGCGGGGAACGACGTCACTCTCGATGCGGGCGCCACGACCGTGGCGCCCGGGATTGCCTCTCCCATCGTTCGCTACGAATGGCACGAGCGCAGGGGAAACCCTGCCCCTCTGAAGTTGCCGGCGGACGCTCAGCAGCGGGTACAGATCCCCGCACCGGCTGCGGACGGCCGCTATTACGTCACGCTGCGAGCGGTCGATGCGTTGGGAAGGGACGACCAGGCGACGGCCGCATTTCGAGTCGCGGGTTGCCACGCCATCGCAGTGGACACCCAACACGATCACCCGGCATGGGCGGATACTGCAGTCGTCTATGGTGTCGCGCTGCCGCTGTTCGCACCCGATGCCTTTCAGGCCGTGACGAATCGCATTGACGCCATTGCCGCCCTCGGCGCGACCGTCCTCTGGCTGTCACCCGTCACGCAGGCACCGGATCAGGATTTCGGCTATGCCGTCACGGATCCATTCGCTCTGCGCACCGCATTCGGGTCCGATGCCCAATTCAGGGCCTTGCTTGCGGCCGCGCACCAGCACGGACTGCACGTCATCCTGGACGCCGTCACGAATCAACTCTCCGATCAAAGCCGCTACTTCGCGGATGCGCGCGCCCGTGGCAAATCCTCTCCCTACTATGACTGGTTTTCACGCGATGCGAACGGCCGGGCGCTGCACTACTTCAACTGGACGAATCTCCAGAATCTGAACTACCACAATCTGGAAGTTCGATCCTTTTTGACGCAAGCGCTGACTCACTGGCTGCGGGCATACCCGGCGGACGGGTTTCGCGTCGACGCCGCCTGGGGAATGCGTCTGCGTGCTCCGGACCTGTGGCCGCAGGTGCGGCGCGAGATCGAGCGCGTCAATCCCGATGTCTGGCTGCTCGCCGAGGCCTCGGCGCGGGATCGTTATTACGCGGACAATGGTTTCGACGCGGGCTACGACTGGACGATGCGGATCGGAGAATGGGCATGGCACGATGTGTTCGGGCCAGCGCGCGAGCTACCGGACCTGCGCGCACTGCGCGCCGCGCTGGCTGCCGGTGAGGCGCTGCCTGCGTTTCGATTCATCAACAACAACGACACGGGCCAGCGCTTCATCAGTTTGCACGGCGTGGGCGAAACGCGCGTTGCTGCCGCGCTCCTCTTCACCCTGCCGGGCGTTCCGCTGATTTACGACGGGGATGAGACAGGCGCCGCGTTCGACCCCTACTCGGCCAAGGGGCCGCTCTCCCGAAACGATCCGAATGACCTGACCACGCTCTACGCGCTGCTCGCACACACTCGCCAGAAGATACCGGCCATGCATTCCCGCGCTCTCACTCTGCTGCGAACGGACCATCGGGAGGAGGTGCTGGCCTATGCCCGGGGCGATGCCCGGGATCCTGCAGCGGCGCTGGTGCTGCTCAACTTCAGCGACCGGCCGCTGCAGGTTGCGCTGCTCCCTCGGGGCTCGAGAACGTCGCTGATGCGGGGATCCTGGTTGGCTTCCGACTTGCTGACGGGCAGAGCGTTGCCGTCACCGCGCGAGTTTCCGTCCGTGCGCCTGTCCGGGTATGGAGCCCTGCTCCTGCAACGCGCCACGGCCAGCGACGCAGGGAAGCCGAGCGCCGCGGCGCATTGCGGACCCAGCGGCTGAAGGTGGTCGTCTGCGACGGTCCCAGCCCGAGCACCTCGTGCGGTACCTGCGCAGGCGCGGAGCGGCTTTTGCTTGGGTGTGGGGGCAGACACGGCAATTGAGGACATCCCATGTCTCTGCTGGACAAATTTGTCGCCGCCATCACCCCGCCGGAGCGCGAGCAGGCTCGCATGGAAGCCCGAGCGAAGGCCCGGGCCGCCGCCGGCAGCGACGATTGGCTGGCGATGGTTCTGGATCACCACATCCGTATCGAAGAGGCCTTCGCCGCCATCAAGATCGCCCAGGCTCAGGCGATGAGGCGCGCCGCGCTGAAGTCGCTGTCACTGCTCCTCACGGGCCACTCCAACGCCGAGGAGTCGGTCATCTATCCCGCCCTGATACGCACCGGACACAAATCGCACGCCATGGCCGGATACACCGAGCAAGCCGGCGCGAAGGCCGACATCGGCGAGCTGGAGTTCCTGGACCCGATGACCGGGGACTTCATGGACAAGCTGGAGCACGTCCGCGGCGCGGTCCTGCACCACATGTACGAGGAGGAAAGCGACCGCTTCCTCGATCTGAAGAGACTCTCACCCCACGAACAGCAACACCTGACAGAGCGCTTTCGGGAAGAGTTCGAGCGCTATCTCGGAGGTTATGCGGGGATCGATCCCAGTGCGGGAGTGTCACCGCCGGCGATCACGGGAGCCTCGGGCACGACCCACTAGGCGCCCTGCTCTACTTCTTCTTCCTGCGCGTGCCGCGTTTTGCAGGCACTTTGGCCCCGGAGCGCCGCGCCTCGGACAGACCGATCGCGATGGCCTGCTTGCGGCTCTTGACCTTGCGACCCGAGCGCCCGCTGCGCAACGTGCCGCGCTTACGTTCGTGCATCGCGCGCTTGACTTTCTTGCCTGCCTTCTTGCCATACCGGGCCATGAGTTGCTCTCCGATCCGCAGACATCTTCCGACCACGCAGCACGAAACGCGCCTGCGCTCCATTTGACGTCCGCGGCCTCGGCTGCGCCGGCTTCAGCCTCGATCTGACAATGCCCGCTCTGACAATGCCCGCTCTGACAATGCCCGCTCTGACAGTGCCTGATCTGACAATGCCCGATCTGACAATGATATAGTCAGTTGCAATGACGCTGGAGATGCTGGCTCGATTCCTGATCGGCGGGGCGGTGGTGTCGGTGTTCGCGGCGCTCGGAGACGTGCTGCGCCCCAAGAGCCTCGCCGGGATTCTCGGCGCAGCTCCCTCGATCGCGCTGGCAACCCTTGTCCTGACGATTCGGAAAGAGGGCGCTGTTTACGCCAGTGTGGAAGCGCGCTCCATGGTGATCGGTGCCGTGGCGCTGCTGGTATACGCGTGGGTGTCGTGCCGTGTTCTCTGGTCGGGCCGGTGGTCCGCCGTCAGGGTCACCTTGTGTGCGTTGCCGGTCTGGTTTGTCGTGGCGGTGCTCGGCTGGCGGTTCCTGCTGAGTCACCCATGAAGGTCTCAGCTGACTGGTCCGCGCTGCGCGGCATCCGCTGGCAGCAGTATGCGCTGCGGTTTGCCCTCGGCGGAGTGGTCACCGCCGCAGCCGGTGAGATTGCCAATGTGGCCGGCCCGGTATTCGGCGGGCTGTTTCTGGCGTTTCCAGCGCTCTTTACGGCGAGCGCGACGCTGATCGAAAGGCGGGAAATCTCGAGGAAGACCCATCACGGTTTGCACGGCCGAAAACGCGGTCGCAGGGCCGCGGCCCTGGAGGCGGCCGGTACCGTATTGGGATCTTTTGGGCTCGCCGGTTTCGCCGTGATCCTCTGGGAGGGATTGCCGCGGCACGCACCGGCCGCGATCCTGGGTGCGGCTGTCGGCTGCTGGCTGGCTGTGTCAGTATCTCTCTGGTGGCTACGCAAGAGGCGATAAACAGCTCGAGGCGCTCCGCGCGAATCCGGCGCTCGATCGAGCGCTTTTTCGAAGTAGAGGCCGCGAGCGGCATCGTGTTGCTGCTCGCGACTGCCGCGGCCCTCGCCTGGGCCAATTCACCGTGGCAGTCCACGTACGCGGTTTTCTGGGAGTCGCCACTCTCCGCCGCCAGTCACGGCCTCTCTCTCCGCTGGCTCGTGAATGACGGGCTGATGAGCATCTTCTTTCTGGTCGTGGGACTGGAGATTCGCGCCGAGGTCCACGACGGAGCCCTCAGCAGCCTCAGGCAGGCCGCGGTGCCCTTCATGGCCGCGATCGGCGGGGTCATGACACCGGCCCTCATCTACCTGGCCATAGTAAGCCCTGGCACACTGGCCCGAGGGTGGGCCGTGCCCACGCCCACCGACATCGCGTTTGCGATCGGAGTGTTGACGGTGCTGGGCGCAAGGGTGCCGAGCGCAGCGCGCGTTTTGTTGCTGGCGCTCGCCGTGATCGACGATGTCGCCGCAGTACTGATCATCGCACTGTTCTACTCGAGCGGCATCGGCGTGCTGGGATTGCTCGAGGCGGTTGCCGCGATCGGCATGGTGCTGCTCTTCCAGCGCCTCGGCATTCGCTCTGCCCTCGCGTATCTGGCGCCTGGAGCGATCCTGTGGCTCGGATTGCTCCAGGCGGGAGTTCATCCCACGCTGACGGGCGTGATTCTCGGGCTGCTGACACCGGCCACCTCGATCGGGACGGACCAGCCTCTGCGGCGTGTGCAACAAGCGCTGCATCCCTGGGTTGCGTTCGGCGTGATGCCGCTGTTTGCGCTCGCGAATGCGGGACTGGTTCTGGGCAGCTTCATGCCCCGCTCGCCCCAGACCGCAACACTCACTTCGGCCATCGTCATCGCTCTGGTGCTGGGCAAGCCACTCGGGATTACCCTGTTCACCTGGGCGACCGCTCGCAGCCGCCTCGGCAGCCTCCCAGCCGGGCTCAGCTGGCGCGGCGTGGTGCTGGTGGGCTGCCTGGGGGGTATCGGCTTCACCATGTCCCTGTTCCTGACGAACCTCGCCTTTGCCGACCCGACGCTGGTGACGGCTGCTAAATCTGCGGTGCTGATGGCATCGGCCATCGCGGCCGCCGTGGGACTGCTACTCGGGCGATTCGTCCTGTTCCGCTGATCTACGACCTCGGAGACACCCTCTTGCGTTTGGAGGGCTGTACGCGCGGCGGCTCTGCGGCCGACTTTCTGTAGTGCGGCGGCCACGGTGCTTCGCCCTGACCCTGCCGTTCGAAGAGCGCGAGGAGCCCGTCGATGCAGCCCGCATGCTGATCGATGGCCGAGTGCGGATCACCGAGCCGTTTGAAGCGCTCCGGCACGGTGGCCAGAGTGAAATCGGCGGGATCGCAGGCATCGACCTCGTCCCAGAAGAGCGGCGTGGATACTCGCGCATCGGGGGTCGGCCGCACCGAGTACGCGGAGGCGACGGTCCGGTCCCTGGCGTTCTGGTTGTAGTCGATGAACACACCGTGACGCTCCTCCTTCCACCATCGGCTGGTGGCGAGCTCCGGCGCTCGTCTCTCGACTTCACGGGCGAGCGCCAGAGCGGCGCGGCGCACCTCCTCGAAGCTCCAGCGCCGCTCGATGCGCACGGCAATGTGCATACCCCGCGAACCCGAGGTCTTCGGCCAGCCGGTGAGGTTGAGCTCGGTGAGGACCGAGCGCGTGAGTACGGTCACCTGTCGTATCTGTTGCCACGTAACACCCGGAACGGGATCGAGGTCGACGCGCAGCTCATCGGGATGCTCCAGATCATCGGCCCGCACGGGGTGCGGATGCAGCTCGAGGCATGCGAGATTGACGAGCCAGACGAGCGCCGCCGCATCGCGCGGCACGAGCTCCTTGGCGATGCGGCCCGAAGGGAAGCGTAGCTCGGCCACTTCTATCCAGGGCGGACGGCTCGCCGGAGCACGCTTCTGATAGAAGTGCTCGCCCCCGATTCCGTCGGGGTAACGCACCAGCATGTTGGGTCGGCCGCCCGCACCGCGCAGCGCACCTTCCGCAACGTCGACGTAGTAGCGCGCGAGATCGAGCTTGGTGTGCTTTGGACCCGGAAACAGCACCTTGTCAGGATTGGAGAGGGCGACCGTGCGACCTGCGATGAGAAGAGTTTCCGCCTTGCGTGGCACCCACGCCGACCCTCAAAGAGTGGGAGTGCGTCCTGCGCCGTGCTCCGCCCGGCGTTGATGCACGAAGTCATACCGGGCCGTCGGTGACGCCCGCAACCGCTGCGGCGAGATCGGCCTGCCGCACTCCTGGCACAACCCGTACGACCCCGCGTCCATTCGTCGCAGCGCCGCTCTAACTTCCTCGAGCTCCCCTGCTTCGCGCTCGCCCTCGGCGCTCCTGGAATCGACTGCGACATCCGCCACCGACGCATCACCTGCGTCGGGCACCTCTCCCGCCACGTTCGCGAACGTTTCGGCTGTTGCAGATGAGTGCCTGCGCTTCAGCTCCGCGATGAGCTGCTCCTCACGGCGCGCCAGTGCCGCTCTGAGCTCGGCGATAAATCTCTGATTCAAGGCAGTCATGGCGGGGACCTCTGCGACGTCGCTGCAATAACGAGCAATTCGCATGCCGCCTCGCCCGGGGCACGCGACGTGTTACATTCGCAGCTCCCCAAGGACCTCACCTCTCGTCCCCTTGCCGAGGTGGGCCGGCTTTGATCCAACCTGTGCATAACCTGCCCACTGCGTGCAGGTTATCCACAGAACTATCCACCGGGCACGCGGCGTGTAGGACAAACACCGACAACGGCTTTCGCCGGCAGCTCATTGACAGTCCGGAGCGCGGCCGGCAGCGCAGGCCGCGCAGTTGCGGCGGCGGATCCACTGATTCCTCAACTACAATACGAACAAGAAGAACATCGCCGACCCAAAGCCCTCGACATGACCGCCCCGGCTGCTCCGACTCCCGGCTTCATTTTGCCTGCGATCGCATCGCTCGGCCTGTGGCTCCTGAACGTGCCGGCGGCTGATGCACAGACATCGCCCGCAACCGAAGGCGGGCTGGAGACGCTGTCGCTCGAGCAACTGGCGAACGTCGAAGTCACCTCCGTATCGAAGAGCGCCGAACGCCTGAGCCAGGCGCCGGCTGCCATCTACGTCATCACGCACGACCAGATCGTCCGCTCCGGAGCGACCAGCATCGCGGAAGCGCTGCGCCTCGCCCCGAATCTGCAGGTGAGACGACTCACCTCGACCTCCTACGCAGTGAGCGCGCGCGGCTTCGGTGGCAACCAGGGCGATCAGAACTTCGCGAACAAACTCCTGGTTCTCATCGACGGGCGCAGCGTCTACTCCCCCCTGTTCTCGGGCGTGTACCTGGACGCGCAAGACGTGCTGCTGGAGGACATCGACCGCATCGAGGTCATCAGCGGCCCGGGCGCCACTCTATGGGGTGCGAACGCGATGAATGGCGTGGTGAACATCATCACGCGCACCTCTTACCTCAGCACGGGCACAGCAATGACGGCGGAGGCGGGCAACCAGGAGCAGAGACTGGGCACGCGCTACGGCGAAAAGCTCGATGAGCAGACGGCCTATCGTGTCTACGGGCTCGGATACCGCCAGGATGCGCTCGAGCTCCCCGATCGCTCCGGTGCACACGACGCGTGGTGGAAGGCGCAGGGCGGCTTTCGCCTGGACTGGTCGCGTTCCGATGACAGCTTCACCGTGCAAGGCGATCTCTACCGCGGCCTGGAGAATCAACCCGGCGGCGCGGACGTACGGATCCTCGGAGCCAACCTGCTGGCTCGCTGGCAGCATCACACGGAAGCATCGGACACGCAGCTGCAGGCCTATTTCGATGACACCCAGCGGGGCGCGCCCAACAGCGGCACTGCCTTCGTGCTGCACACTTACGACATCGAGCTGCAACAGAGTCTGCTGCTGGGAAGCGCCAACCGGGTGGTCTGGGGAGCCGGAGAGCGCTTGAACATGTACGGCATCGACAACTCCGCAAGCCTGCTTTTCCTGCCGCCGAGCCGCTCGCTCACGCTGGGAAATCTGTTCGCGCAGGACACGCTGACTGTGGGCCGCCTCGCCCTGACCGCGGGGGTGAAGCTCGAGGACGACCCCTATTCGGGCTGGACGTTTCAGCCCGACGCGCGGCTCTCCTGGACGCTGAGCGACAGCGAACAGTTGTGGGCCGCGGCATCGCGCGCCATCCGCGCGCCAACCCCATTCGATCGGGACGTGGCCGAGAGAGTCGGCGGGGTCACGTTCCTCACGGGAAACGCGGCGTTCCGGCCCGAGCGGGTCACCGCCTACGAGCTGGGGTATCGCGCGCTCCCCTCCAGCCGCCTTTCCGTGTCGGCTTCAGTGTTCTACAACCGCTATGACGATCTGCGAACCATCGATCTGGGTCCTCCTCCGCACTTTCTGCCGCTGCTGTGGGGAAACGCCATGGCGGGGGACACCTATGGCGTCGAAGTGTGGGCCGACCTTCAGCTCCTGCAATGGTGGCGACTGTCACCGGGTGTGACGACGCTGCACAAGGAGCTGCGCTTCAAGGCAGGTGCGGCGCAGGTCGTCGGGGTGGCTCAAGCCGGGGACGATCCGAGCGTACAGGCCTCGCTGACTTCCTCCATGGATCTGCCACGAGGTGTCACCTGGGATGCGTCCTTGCGACACGTGAACGCCCTGCCCGATCCCGCCACACCCGGGTACTACGAGTTGGACACCCGCCTGGGCTGGCGAGTGTCGAGCCAGCTGGAGCTGGCGCTCATCGGCAACGACCTGCTTCATGCCCGGCACCTCGAGTATCCCTCGCCGGACGGTGAGGAAATCCCTCGTAGCTTCATGCTGCAGATCCGATGGCTCCCGCAGCGCTA
>Ga0068855_100003393_pt1 | contig 19505 bp, 14 predicted proteins | sample KBSCornC52_FD_66592 | JGI IMG/M metagenome (GOLD analysis project Ga0068855, IMG submission 66592) | Corn rhizosphere microbial communities from Kellogg Biological Station, Michigan, USA - KBS Corn C5-2 | ecosystem: Host-associated > Plants > Roots > Rhizosphere > Soil ...
GGATAAGACCGCGGAAAGCTTCCTTCAGCAGGAATTTGCGCTGACCATTACGTATCTTGTAGCCGTGAGGAAGGCGTTGGCAAAAAGCCACCACATCCCGATCCAGAAACGGTGCGCGACTTTCCAGGGAGGCGCGCATGCTGGCGCGATCAGCCTTCAGCAGGATCATCTCTGGCAGGTAGAAGTTGGTGTAGAACTCCAAGGTGCGATCGACGGGACTGCGGCTGGCGCTTTGTTCCCAGGCGTGAATCGCTTCCTCGAACAAGACGTCAAGCGGCAACGGATTTTCGAAACACGCCGCGAACGCCTCCGGCGCCAGAGGGCCGAGCCACACCGGATTCCAGAGGCACGGCGGGTGGGAGACACCGCGCAGCATGCGCCGCAGGCGATAGTCGAAGCTCATATTATGATTTGCGCGCGGCAGCTTTCGGGCCACGGTTTGCAATAAGCGATGTAACGGCGCCGGCATCATGCGGGTATACAATATCGCCGGATCGAGTGCCGCAAACGGGTCGTACCCCGCAAAAAGCTCATCACTACCGTCGCCCGATAACGCAACCGTGACATGCTCTCGCGCAAAACGGGCCAGCAGGTGGGTCGGCAGGATGGATGGATCGGCGAAAGGTTCGTCAAGCGCACGCAAAAGCGCGGGCAATTCCGATTGCGCGACGTCCAGGTCAACCAACCGTTCGTGATGGCGGCTGCCGATGGCGGTTGCCGCGACACGGGCAAAGGCCGATTCATCATAGGAGGGTTCACGGAAGGCGATCGTGAAACTGTCGATGCCCGCCGCGCCGCGCGCCTTGGCCGCTAAGGCCGCGATCACGGTGGAATCGATGCCGCCCGACAGGAACACGCCGAGCGGCACGTCCGCTTCCATGCGCCGCCTTACCGCGGTATCGAGCAGCGCGCGCAGTTCCTCCGCGAGAGCAGGTATACGTGCGGCCGGAGCATCTTCGCCCGCGGTAATGGCAAAGCGCCAATAACGGCCGTGACGAACGGACTGGGCGCCCATGTCATACGTGAGGGTCGCGCCCGGCGGAAGCTTGCGCACATGACGATAGATCGTACCCGGCGCGGGCACATATCCGTAGGCGAAGTACTTCTGAACGCCGACAGGATCGGGCGCATCGTTCAGTTGCGGATGGGCGTGAAGGGCCGTGATCTCGGAACCGAACACAAACAGTCCTGGGACGGCGGCATAGTAGAACGGCTTTTCGCCGAACCGATCCCGTGCGCCAAAGATGCGGCGGCGGGGCTTATCCCAGAGCGCGAAGGCGAACATCCCTTCCAGGTGCAGCGGCAGATCCTCGCCCCAAACCGCATAGCCGTGGAGCAGCACTTCAGTGTCCGAATGATCGCTCTGAAACCGGCAGCCTTTCGCTTCCAATTCCCGGCGCAGATCGGCGTGATTGTAGATCTCGCCGTTGAACACGACGGTCAGATCACCATTGACCGTGGTCATGGGCTGACGGCCGGCCGCAGGATCGAGAACAATCAGCCGCCGGAAACCGAGAAAAATGCGCTCGGCATGGTCAATATGGAAAGCTTCGTCATCCGGTCCGCGATGGATGAGGCGCGCCGCCATGGCCTTGATGTCGGCCTCGCTGCCCGCCCCGACAAAACCCGCAAAGCCGCACATCTAGGGCATTACCTGTCGCCGTCGGCTGAGGACGCCATCATGTTGACGGTGCTGCGAATGAAATAGACGTCCTTCAATTGCGATTCGTAGTAACCGCGCACCACGATCTCGGCGAGCAGGCCGATGAGAATGCTCATGATGCCCATGATGAACATCATGGCCGACAGCACCGGCAACGGCGTCTGAATCATGGACAGGTTCTCGACCAGCTTGAGATAAAGCATATACAGCAGCGTGAGGAACGACCCGAGGATCCACAAGATCCCGAGACCGCCGAAAACATAGATCGGCTTCCCCAACCAGCGGTCCAGGAAGCAGACCACCAGCAGATCGAGCAGCACCTTGACGATGCGGATCATACCGTAATTGGATTTACCGAAACGGCGGGGGTGATGGGCAACCTCGATCTCGGTGATGCGCGCACCATACCAGGCGGCATAGATGGGAATGAAACGGTGCATCTCGCCGTACAGCTTCACCTTGCCGATGACCGCGCGGCGATAGGCTTTCAGCGAGCAGCCGTAATCATGCAGATGTACACCCGAAACCAAGGAGATCACCTTGTTGGCGCACCGGCTGAGGAAATTGCGGCGGACGGCCGCGTCCTGACGGTTACGCCGCCACCCTGAGACAAGGTCATAACCTTCATTGAGCTTCGCCAGAAGCCGCGGGATGTCGGCGGGATCGTTCTGCATATCCGCATCGATGGGAACGATGATCGCGCCTTGCGACTGATCGAACCCCGCCATCATGGCGGCGGTCTGTCCATAATTCCGCGCGAGATTGACGACCTTGAGGCGCGGCTCGGCGGCGGCGAGCTGCGCCAGCACGGCCGTGGAATTGTCGGCACTCCCGTCGTTGACACACACGATCTCGAACGGCTGACCCAAAGGCTCCATCGCCGCCAGGATCTTGGGAACCAGCAACGGCAAGGACGCTTCCTCGTTGAAAGCCGGAATGATGACAGAAATGAGATCGGTGGCCGACATGGACTAGGATTCCCCGGTGCCGGCGGCGATACGCACCGGCGCGGCGATGGTAAAACACTCGCCCCGCAAACGCGAAGCATGAACCTGCCGCAGGCCATTAAAAAAGACGCGGCGAAAGGAAAGGCGGCCTACTCCAGCAACCCCGCCCCCCAGAAGTGTCGCTCGACACGCTCCTCGATGACCAAGGTGGGATGTTCGGCCTCCACGTAGCGGACGATATCGGCGAAGGACGGCTGACTCTCGATACTGCGGAAGGAGGCGAAACTCCCCGCATAAAACGGGATCATCGACCAGCCAAAGGAGTCGTGAAGCAACAGCGCGCGTTGGCCATGACCGTCGGCGGCGCATGTCCAGGCAAACCCCTTGGGCGGGTTGTCTTCATTGGCCGGTGGCGTCGTTGCCACCGCACACGTGGGCGTCGTGAACGACACCTGGGTAGCGGCCTCTGCGCCGTGCGTGATGTTCATCATGATGGCAAGATCCCCGCCATGAGGGCCATTGGGAATATTGGCATCCACGATTTGATCCCGCCGCAATGCGAGCATGCTAACGGGCCGTCCAAGCACTTGTTCGGTACGTTCGAGAGCGGCGCGATAACCAACATAAGCGCCAAATCCATTCCAGTGGGTGTCACGACGATAGTAAAGCTCGCCCTCGGCCTTGGCGGCGACCAGGCTGTCGTCAGGGAAAACCACGTCCGCCGCAATCGGCAAGTCCTTCACGGCGGCAAGGAACTGATGCGCTCTGGTTTGCCGCCCGCCTGGACGGAGATCGGCGGGCAGGTATTCGGGGTAGATGGTCTGCTTGTTGGGCGCGATCAAGAAAATATAGGCAATCCCGCGCGCGGCCAGCCATGCGCGGCGTCGCTCGATTTCGGCGCGCAAGCGGATCAGCTGATCGGCCGTGAATGGAACAACGCCGAGAAAGGCGTCGATGGACGCCTGATCATCCAGATAGAGCCAGTCGCCCTGCCCCGGCAAAACAAGGCTGGTGGGTGACTTATTGAACACCTTCAATTCCAGGCGATTGCGGAGCCAGATGAGCTGCTGGCGCAATCCCAAATGATCGTTGAAGTAGGATTCAAAATCGGCGGCGAGTTTCTTTGGTCCCACACCGCGCGGCGGAAAGGGAGCGGGCTCCCGCTTTTCCACTTCCAGAAACCACGTGTCGTCCCGGTGCGAAGACCGGAAAGCGGTCATCATCGGCCATGTGATCCCGACGAGAAACGCCGCTATGAAAGTGATATCGAGCAATCGCCGCCGGGCCCACATGCGTCACCTAGAACCGGAAATAGATGAACGGGTTGTAGCTCTGGCCCGCAAGATAGGTGGCCGATATGATGAAGATGAGCGCCAGCACCACAGGTCTCACGGGGATCATGATGCGGTCGGCAAACGCCTTCATTGTTTCGCGATCGCCGGTCCTGTCGACCTTGCCGCGCACCTGTCCGCGACGCTGATGCCAATCGCGGGACAGCAGGGACAGCGCCGGCGTTGCACCGACGGCCGCCACGACCAGCAAGATCATCGTCTTGCGATCGAGGTGGAGCCGCAGCGCCGAAAAATCCGTGGGCGCGGCGGTGTGACCAAACATAGCCGCGAGAAATTGCGTGGCGTGATGAAGCGTGTCGGCGCGGAAGAAAACCCAGGCGCACATGACGATCAGCAGCACATAAGCATGTCGCATCACCGACGGCGCGCGGTCGATCAAGCGGCCGGCCGGTCCGCGCTCGAGCGCCAAGAACGCCCCGTGGATCAAACCCCACACCACGAAATTCCAGCTCGCGCCGTGCCACAGGCCGCACAGGAAGAACACAGTAATCAGATTGAAGTAGGTGCGGCCCGGGCCCGCGCGATTACCGCCGAGCGGTATATAAAGGTAATCACGGAACCAATTGCTGAGCGAAATATGCCACCGCCGCCAGAACTCGCGGATGGAGCGGGAAACATAGGGGTAATTGAAGTTCTCGAGAAATTCGAAGCCAAACATACGGCCAAGGCCAATGGCCATATCGGAATAACCCGAGAAGTCGAAGTAGATCTGGAACGTGTAACTGACGATGCCCAGCCACGCCAACGGTGTTGAAAGATCGGCCCCGGCGAGACTGAAGATTTGATCGGCGACAGCGCCGAGCGGATTGGCGATGAGCATCTTCTTGCCCAGGCCAAGGATAAAACGCTCCAGCCCGGAGCTGAATTTATCGATGCTCTCCCGCCGCCCCGACAGCTGCTCGGCCACATCGTGATACCGGATGATGGGCCCCGCCACCAATTGCGGAAAGAACGAGATGTAAAGTGCGAAGCTGAAGAAGTTACGCTGCGCCGGCACCACCCGCCGATAGACATCGATCACATAAGACAGGGCGTGGAACGTAAAGAACGAAATGCCCAGCGGCAGATGGATGGGGTCGTTCTTAAGATATGCAAACCCGAGCTTATGCATAACGCCATTGAGATTGGCGATCATGAAGTTGGCGTACTTGAAATAGAACAGCACACCAAGATCCACGACGACGGTCGCGGCGAGTATCAGACCGCGCTGGCGCCGGATTTCGGTACCGCTGAGCGCCAGGCCCGCGATCCAGTTCACGACAATGGGAAAGAAAATGACCGCGAAATAGCTGTCTTCACCCCATGCGTAATACAGGAAGCTGAAGAACAGCAGGGTTGCGTTCTTCCAACGCGACGGCGTCAGGAAGCACGTGATCAGCGCGAGCGGCAGGAATAGGAAGATGAATATGGCGGACGAAAAGACCATGCGTGTGCTTGGACAAATGCCGGAGCGGTCATCCGCTCATATCGACATCCGCGAATCCCGGCTGAACGTGTTAATCCCCTGGGCGGAAAGTAATCTTTTCCCGGTCCGGATTCCATAACGGACGGACGATACAATGCCGGCAAAATCAACCACGCGCGCGTAAACGCCATCAGCCTGCCCTGGTGATGGGTCGAAGAATCTCCAACTGGAACGGCGGCAGTGCCGGTGATCAGCGGATATCCGCTTCGGCCACCACCGGGCGGCTTTCCCGCGTCGCCCGCATCGCATCCTCGGGCTTGGCGGGATCGGCAACGATCTCGATGTGATCGTCGAAGACCGCATGGATCGTGCCGACAAACGGAAAGCCGCTCAGCGAACCCAGAACGCGATAGCTCACAGTGTCGCCAACCTTGAACGTGGCGGGATCAAAATTGAACTCGAAGGGGCAATTGTCGCCACCCATGCCTTGCATGACGTCTCTCCCAATCTTGCAACGGTGATGGAAGTATAACATATCGCGGATTTGCACGGATAGCTCTCGGCTTGCCATTTTCGCAGGTAAGTTATTGAAATTATTTGTGAATACTGCGATTAACCCGAACTGCCGCAAGCGCTGATCTATGCGCAGCGCCTACGGCTGCTCTCCATCGATATGGTTTTTCGAAGACCATCGGCGGATGGATTGTCCAGTTTTGCTGCATCGCCGTATAATTGGGCCTATGCGGGGAAAGCCAGAAGGGCCGGTCAGAAGCGAAGGTCATAGGAATGGCGCAGCAATGACCTGTGGCGAGGGCTGGCGTTCTTCGTTCGTGACGCGTGCATCCAAGTTTCCCCGGTCGATTCCGGTCGGGACGCTGGCGTTCGTCACGGCGGTGGTTTTCATAACCGCCTACGCGGCCATCACGCTCACCAATCACACACAGCGTGTGGCCGTCATCTGGGTCGCAAACGCTTTCCTACTGTCGGTGGTCACGCGTGCGCCGCGTGCCACTTGGGTGACGTACCTTCTGACCGGCTATCTCGCCAACCTTGCAGCCGACATGGCCACCGGCGATTCCTTCGGCTTCGCCGCAGCTCTGTCCGCATGCAACACGGTCGAGGTTCTGGTGGCTGCGGCCCTGGTGGCGCGCAATTTTCCGGGGACGCCCGATCTGTCGCGCGCCGCAGAGCTTTTCAGATTCGCATTCATCTGCGGCGGGATCGCACCGCTCGTGAGTGGCATTCTGGCCTGTGTCGTGTTCATGACGGCCCGGAACATATCGCCCGGATCGGTTTTCCAAACATGGTTCCCTGCCGATGCCCTGGGCATGGTGACAATCACCCCCTTGCTGCTCATGCTCCGGCGCAAGGAGCTGATCGAGCTGATGCGCCCGACGCATCTGAAGGAGACCCTCGCCGTTCTCAGCATCGTCACGATCGTCTCGGGCGCCGTTTTCTATCAGCGTTATTTCCCGGTCCTGTTCCTGATGGCGCCGGTGATGACGCTGACCGCTTTGCGCCTGCGCTTTGTCGGCTCGGCCATGGCGATCGCCATCGTCGCCGCCATCGCCGTGCCATTCACGGTGGCCGGGCGCGGCCCGCTGTCCTTAGTGCCCGATGCGTCGCTCACGGAACGGGTGTTATTGCTGCAGCTCTTCCTGGCGGTGATGGTGTTCACGACCCTGCCCCTGGCGGCCATGTTCGTGACCCGCAAGCGCCTGGAGCAGGAAGCGGTCGCCGCGCGGCGGGCGGCGGAGCAGGCCAACGCGGCCAAGTCCACCTTCCTGCATACCATGAGCCATGAATTGCGCACGCCCATGACCGGCATCATGGGCATGTGCCATCTGCTGCTGGCGGGTGAGCAATCGCCGGGACAGCGGCAGATCACGCAGGTCCTGGAACGTTCGGCACGCTCGTTCCTGGAACTTCTCAACGACATCCTCGACATCGCGAAGATCGAGGCCGGCCACGTCGACATTACCGAAACGCACTTCAAGCTTTCCCACGTCTTCCAGGACGTGGAGGAATTATATGCCCCCGCCATGGCGCAGAAGGGTCTGACGTTCGGCATCGATTGCACGGCGGGAGACTGCGACGCCTTAGTGGGCGATGCACGGCGGCTACGCCAGATTCTCTTCAACTTGGTCGGCAATGCCCTCAAGTTCACCGACCGCGGCGCCGTCACCGTGCGCAAACGTCAGTCACGCCAACCCGACGGCCACGTCCTGTGCGAAATCGAGGTGGAGGATACGGGCATTGGCATGTCGGAACAGGGCCAGCGGCGCTTGTTCCGTGCTTTCGAACAGGAAGATAATTCGATCTCCCGCCGCTACGGTGGCACGGGCCTCGGCCTCTACATCTGCAAACAACTCGTGACCGCCATGGGCGGAAATATCCGCGCCGAAAGCGAACAAGGATACGGCTCCAAGTTCATCGTCACCTTGCGTTTGATGTCATGTCCCGAAGCCGATGTGCCGGACCGCCACGCCCTGGCGCCCGCCTTCAATGGCGCCGTTCTGCCGGGCCTGGCATTGGACGTGCTGGTGGCGGAGGACAATCCGACCATCCAGATGCTGATCGCGCAGATGCTCGAGTTGTCGGGACATAAAGTGACGGTGGCGGAAAACGGCAAACAAGCCATCGACCGGGCGGTGGCGCGGAAATTCGATGTCATCCTGATGGACATGCAGATGCCGGTGATGGCGGGCACGGAGGCGGTTCGCAATATCCGCGCCGGTGTTGGCCACTCCGCTGATGCGCCCATCATCGCCCTTACGGCGGACGCGATCCTAGAGAACCGCAAATTGTTCCTGGACGCGGGGTGCGACGCCGTGGTGACCAAACCCATTGAATGGGATGTGCTGGCACAGACCATCGAGTCATTGATCGGCCCCCGGCTTCCGCGGTCCGCGGTGCCCGTGCCAAGTCCGTCTATAAAAATCGCCGAGAAGGTTCTGGCAACGGCCGCGCACATATCGGCAGACCATCTGCCGTTGTTCGATCCGGCCAAGATCGACGAACTTCGCCTGGACTTGGGCGCCGCCACGACGCGCGACCTGCTGACCAAGTGCATGGCATCCATGGAACAGCACCTGGCCGATATCAAGCACAGCACGGCCACCGGCGACTCCCTTAAAGCCAAACGCGCCGCCCACGACCTCAAGGGGGTCTGCGCCCAGTTCGGCGCCGCGCGCGCCAGCGAGATCGCGCGGCGGATCGAGGTGGAACTGGAAGATACCCGCGCGATCGAACGGGTCATGGCCGAGCTGACCGATTGCGTCAGCCATGCCGATGCGCGAATCGCGGAAATCCGCGTCGGTCTTTAATCAGGTGATGCCGCCATCATGATTGCGCAAAAAGCCGCCGACCTTATCCCTGGCGGACGTGTCTAGGGCGCGGCTGCGTCCGCCTTCTTCCGTTCCCGATCCAGATCGATGACATAGCTGAGGGTGACGTTGTCGCGTCGCACCTCAACGATCCGGTCCTTGGTGACGTCGACCTGTCCACGGCACGTGGACGGGACGATGCTGATGAAATAGTCCGCCTCCTCAACCGCCCACGTCAGATGCACATACTTGGGCAGAAAGGCCGACGCGGAAAGCCTGTTGCCGCACACGAACACCACCGGCGGCGCATTGAAATGCATTTTGGCAAGCCGCCTGCCCAGGCGCCGCGCATCCTCGGCAAGAGACGTATCCCAGTAGTCCAATTCGAAGCGACCCGAAGCGCCCGCGACACCGCCCACAACGCGGTTGTAGGCCACATATTCATAGGGATGGAGATCGATCATGCGCGCCATCTGCCAGAACATAAGCACGCCCAGCACACCGCCGGCCGCGATCACCGAGATGCGCCACCGCGTCGTCACCGCTGCCAGGAGTTGTTCCCAGCCGATAGCCGCGAGGATCACCAACGGTGGCACCACGAACAGAAAGTGGCGCATGCCGTTGTAGACCGTCGGACGCAGAATGACGAAACCAACGACCGGCACCACCGCCGCCTGAATCAGCAGCGCATACTGCGGCAGGCGGATATCCGCCACCAGACTGAGATGTCGCCGCCACGCCACGACGATTCCGGCCACGACGACAAACAGCAGCCCGGCCAAGGTGTGTTCGGGAAGCTGGTACAACAGCAGCGCGGGGAGATAATTCCTGGGCAGATGGGTGGCCGGCACCATCTCGCCGTCCCACAGCAGCCAACCGTTCCACGGGAAATTCGAGAACTCATGGAAGGCGCGGATGGGATTAAGCGGGTCCTGGATTGCCCATGGCCAGCAAATGATCATCACCACATAAGCAATGGGACACGCCGCCAATAACCCTATCGCCATACGCGCCGTGGAAATGGGCGCGATCTGCGGCCAGAACCGGTGCAAAAGGGCGCCGAAGCCAAGCACGGCGGTGACGTAGATCAGAAGCGGCGCCGCAACGATGCGCGTGCCGAACGCGAGACCCAGAGAAATACCGAAGCCCACGATCGTACTCCAGCGCGGACGGCCCTCCTTGATCGCGCGGCAGGCAAAATAAAGAACCCAGATGCTTAACCACGCCAAGGGCGCGTCCTTGGGGTTCATGAAGCTGTGGCCATACAGCAAGGGGTCGACGGTGAGCATCATGACCGCGATCAGCGCGGCCCGGTCACCGGCCAGCAGCCGGGTCAGCCGCCAGGACCCGAACAATCCGAACAGCATGAAAATGCCGCCTAGAAGGTGGCGGGTTTGATAGACGCCAAAGGGGGAAACCAGATTAGCGATGGCGGCCATGAGATCGAAAAAGCCGCCGTAGAAAAACAGATTAAGATAGGTCATGGCGGATCGGTCTTGGAATCCGGTCCTGTAGAACGACAGCAGCTTCTGGCCGTAGGTGTTTTGCACCTCCTCGTCCCAGGAGATGCCGTAATCCTGGAATTTCGTGGCGACCAGAACCGCCACCAGCGCAAAGAAAATTCCCGTGAAAATCCAAGCCCACCGAATGCGAAGAGGCACATAGCGCACGGTCATGGGCCAATCAATCATGGCTGGCCTCGCGGCCGGACGTGACCGGTGTCCAGATCATCCTTCGGACCGACATTTTGCTTTGCGCGATGGGTTGGGGGATACTCCAGTGCGATCCAAAGTTGGCAAGATGATGGCGCCGTTCCGACAGAAGATATTTCACTGACGCGCCGACCTGGGTTTTCGCTGAGCATTGGATCGCACGGGCGCACGCCATTTCCAAGACCGGACCGGCGGGTGCGGCAGGGATTTCGCAAAACAAAGGGCGGATGGAACCATGAACCGTCGCATAGCGCTGAGAGTCATCCCCGGTATCGTGGTTGCGGCTGCCACAACGCGGGGGCTTATGGTGCCTGCTCTCGGCGCCGATGCCAAGTCGGCCAATGGCGCCATCGAGTTGCACAGCGTCTGGGCCCGCGCCAGCAAAACGCGGGAAACGGCGGCTTACCTGGACATTCTCAACCACGGCACGATGGGCGACCGCTTGCTGGCGGTAAGTTCGCCCACAGCGGGGAAATGCCTTTTGCAGAAGGCGCATTGGAGCGGATTGAACCTGAAAGTGATGACCTTGGACGATCTCGAAATCCCACCCATGAGCCGGGTTCGCCTTCGGCCGGGCCAGACTTATATCGCCGTTCTCGGCCTCTCCCAATCTCTGGAAAACAAAAGCGAACTGCCGCTCTCGTTCCAGTTCGCCGGAGCCGGACAGCTGGACGTCTCGGCCGAGTTAACCATCCGCAAGCTGGGACCCCTGGAATAATCAAGGGCGACGGACGAAGGCATGCGAATAAACTCATAGGGACGCATCAACCCTCACGGCCTCGGTCGAGACCATCGTAAGCGAGCGTGCGGCCGCGCTCCCCGATCTCACGGCGGGCGACTGGCGACGCCGCGCGGCGGTTGCAAACGATCCGCCGTCTATAAGCGACTGCGGGACCGGCATCGACAGGGCCTGCCAACCGCGCCTTTCGCGGTAGAAGCGCAGGCCTAGGAGTTCTTATGCGTGCGGAACACCAGCCACTTGCTGCTGGTGAAATTGAAAGCCAATCCCGAGATGGAACCCGCCGCCACGCCGAGAAACGGGTAGGCCGCCACCACGGGGGTGAACGCCACGAGCCCGGCATAAACGCCGTAGTTCACGACGCCGCCGATGGAAGCGGTGGCCAGGTACTTGGCCCACTGCACCACGGCCGGGCGATCATCCTTGAAGGTGAAGCGCCGGTTCATGGCCCAGGTAAACGTTGCCGCCACCACCCAAGACACGAGACGGCCGCTGTAGTGGTCCAGCCCCAACCCATGCATGGCGCCATACAACGCGCCCGAATCGACGAAGACACCCAACGTGCCGATGATCGAGAAGCGCAGGAATTCATGAAGGGTCTGGCGACGGGCGTCGCTCATGTCAAACAACGACAACGGCGATCACCCCACGGCCGTGGGATCATAGGGCGCGGGATGCGCCAGGTATGCCAGGCGCTTGATCTCGCGCCGCGCCCGCGTGACCGTATCCAGAATGAGTCCACACACCAGCGACAGGAATGCCAGCAGCATCAGGCCCGTGGCCAATACCGCCGTGGGCAGACGCGGCACCAGACCGGTTTCCATGTAGGTGACAAACACCGGCCACGCGATCACGATCGACACCAGTGCCAAGATCAAAGCGCCGATACTGAAGAACTGCAGCGGCCGTTCTTCCTTCACCAGCTTGCCGATCATGGTGAGGATGCGGAAACCGTCGCGATAGGTGGACAGCTTACTCACCGACCCCTCTGGCCGGTCCTTGTAGGGCGTGACCACTTCGGCCAAGGGCATGCGCAACTCAAGCGCGTGCACCGTAAGCTCGGTTTCGATCTCGAAGCCCGCCGACAGCGCCGGAAAGCTTTTCACGAAACGGCGCGAGAACACGCGATAGCCCGACAGCATATCCTCGGTACGATGGCCGAAAACGGCAGTCACCAGCCAAGTGAGGAGCTTGTTGCCGAAACGATGTCCGGGGCGATAGGCCGCCTGAATCTCGGTGCGGCGCGCGCCGTTCACCATATCGACCTGTTCGGCGAACAGCTTGGCCACCAGGACCGGCGCGCTGGCGGCGTGATAGGTATCGTCGCCGTCCACCATGACATACACGTCGGCTTCCACATCGGCGAACATGCGACGCACAACATTGCCCTTGCCGCGCAGTAGTTCGCGCCGCACCACGGCCCCCGCTTCCGCCGCCACGGCGCCGGTGCGGTCGCTGGAATTGTTGTCGTAGACATAGACCGTGGCCGACGGCAGGGCCGCCCGGAAGTCACGCACGACCCTACCAATGGCGGCTTCCTCGTTGTAGCACGGCACAAGGACGGCAATGCGGGGGGATGCGGTGGTCATGGTTTCGACGGCGGTGGCACGCGTGTTGGACCGGCAATCCGATATACCGGGCACCAACGCGCATGGTTGCTGAGATTTGATGCCACAACGCGGCAAGAGTCAAAATCGCCGCGAAGATTGTAGGCATTAAGGGCGAGCCCCGACTTGTCCAATTCGTCGAAGGGCGACAGCAGGAAGAAGTCGCCCTGATGGGCATCGATGCGCCGCGCGGCCTCGGCATTCAAACCGACACGCCCCTCTTCCGGTGTATTGAGAAAGCCATGAATACGAATGAAGGGAATCTGCGGCGGGAAAAACGGCACAAGCCATCCCACCGGGCTGTACCCCGTGACGAGCACCATGGTCTGATCTGGATGGGCGATCGGCGGCGTGGTGGCGGTGACAAAGGCGCCTTCCTGCCACGGTGAATGCCCCCAGTCGGCGCGCCGCGCCGTCACCGTGAGCAATGCAAGGCTCGCGGCGATCACGCCGATGCGTGCCCGCGCGGTCAAAGGCCAACTCGCGATCGCGGCCGCCAGCAGGATCGGCGTCAGCATTTCCAGAAGAACGATATAGCGATAGATGGCAAATCCGAAAATCCACGCCACATAGGTAATGGACGCCGCCGCAATCAAATAGCGCGCTTGTGCAGATGTGGAGGCGCCCTTCGCGCTGGGGCACAGGCGTCCGACAACCGCGATCACGGCGGTCGCCAACAACACGCCATAGGTGACCAGGATCCGATAGTCGCGGAATAAATATTCGCCCGCCTTATATGGGTTCATGCTGAACGTGATGGGGAAAGCCAAGCCTGCGGCGAGACCGTGAGGAATGAACCGGTCGTCGCGGTAAGTGGCGCTCAACGCCATCGGTGAATGGAATAGCGAATTGAAATAGGGGAAAAGCGGATTGCCGTAGTCGCGCCATAGCATCCACATCCACGGCCCGTCGATCACGGCGAAGGCCGCCACCACGCCAAGCCCAAAAACAAACGCCAGCGCAAGACGCCGCCGCAAGCCGCCGCCGACGCACAACAGTGCGCCACAGAATCCCACGGCGAAGATCGTCATGGGTAATTTCAATCCCACGGCGACACCCAGCAGCAGGCCGGCACTGACAGTCGGCTTCCATTCCTGTGCCGTGGGCAAAGTATTCACCGGCGCGAACAACGTGGCGGCATGGGCCACGATAATCAGCCCGCCGCCAAGCACAGCCAGGCTCAGCACATGATCATTGAAGGTCGTGCCCACCAGTCCGAGAAAACCGCCGCCAAGCATGCCGATAAGTGCGAGGGCGGCCGCCGCGAGCCGACGGCGGTCTTGCCGCCAGGACAGGTCAACCGTACGCAGCACATGATCGGCCAAGCCGTACAGCACGAAGAAGTTCAGCCCCTGGATGAAGCCGAGAACGGCGCCCATCACCCGCGCGGGCAGAACATTGCCGGCCAGGAAAATGGGAATGTCAAAAACCGGGCTGTAGAAGGTCGCCGCGTTGGCAACCCCGAGGTCACGGGCCAGTCGCCCCGTCAGGAAGGCGTAGGGATTGTACCAATGATAATTCTCGAGATCCCAATTGGCGTCCTGCCCGGACAGGACCGCCAGAACCGCATAACTTAGCGGCACGGCAAGCCACGCCGTCCATGCGATTCGGCCGACAAAGCGTTGGGACGGATGATCGGCGGCGGACATGGCGGGGCTCTTCTGGACCGGTGGCAACGTCTATAGCATGGTCGGTAACGGCCTGCTCGCGCAATTGGAAAGGGCGGCCATAGGGGAGGACTGCGAGATCCATGGCCGCCGATGCGCTTGAGACCATGTCATTGCCGACCGTAGCCGATGTCCGCGCGGCGGCAGCGCGGTTGGCGGGTCATGCCGTGATCACCCCGCTCCTCCGCAGTGACCGGTTGGACGCCGCCACCGGCGCAACAGTGCTGCTGAAAGCGGAAGTTCTTCAGCGCACAGGGTCCTTCAAGTTCCGCGGCGCATTCAACCGGCTGGCGCAGTTGTCACCGGAACAACGCCGCGCCGGTGTGGTCGCGTTCTCGTCGGGAAACCACGCCCAGGGCGTTGCCGCAGCCGCGGCAATCCTGAATATGCCGGCGGCCATCGTCATGCCCGCCGATGCCCCGCAGGTGAAAATCGCTGGAACCCGAGCCCTGGGCGCGGAAGTGATTCTCTATGACCGTGTCCGCGAAGACCGCGAGCAGATCGCCCGCGACCTGGCGGCTAAGCGCGGCGCCGTGGTCGTGCCCGCCTTCGACGACCCACACATCATCGCCGGCCAGGGCACCGTTGGCCTGGAACTGATGGCACAAGCTGAAGCCATGGGATTGGCGGTGGACGACATCCTCGTCCCCGCCAGCGGCGGCGGATTGATCGCCGGGATCGGCCTGGCGGCAAAAGCGGCCCATTCCGAAACGCGGCTTTTCACGGCGGAGCCCTTTGGCTATGACGATCACCGCCGCTCGCATGTGTCGGGGCGCCGTGAACGGAATCCGTCCCTTGCCCCTGCCCTTTGTGATGCTTTGCTGGCGCCGACCCCCGGCGTGCTCACATGGCGCCTCAATCGTCAGGCGCTTGCCGGCGGCTACGCTGTGACGGAGCAAGAGGTCTACGCCGCCATGAAGTTCGGCTTTGCCGCTTTGAAATTGGTAATCGAGCCGGGCGGCGCGGCGGCCCTGGCGGCGGTGCTGGCGGGTCATCACAAATGCGCTGGACGGGCGGTGGCTGTGGTACTGTCCGGCGGCAATGTGGATCATGACACATTCAACACCGCGCTCGCGGCACCATGACGATGGCGACAGCGAAGAATCCTTCCCCGATGCAAACCCGTACATCAGGCCGGGTGATCGTCACCGGCGGCGCCGGCTACGTCGGTAGCCACGCGGTCCTTGCCCTGCGCGCGCGCGGATGGAACGTGAGCGTGGTGGACGATCTGTCCACGGGTAATCGCCGCCTGGTGCCCACGGATGTGCCGCTTCATGTGGGTGATGCCGGATCGCCCGAGATCATGACGCCCCTGCTGACGCCATGCCCTGATGCCGTCATGCATTTCGCTGCTTCGATCAGCGTGCCGGAATCCGTCGCCAATCCGGACAAGTACCTGCGCAACAATTTCGAGGTGAGCCAACGTCTGGTGAAGATGTGCATGGCTGCTGGCGTAAAGTATTTTGTCTTTTCGTCCACCGCATCGGTCTACGGCATGCCCGAGCGCATGCCCATCGACGAGGACACGCCGCTGCACCCTATCAACCCCTATGGTCAGACGAAGCTGATGACCGAGACGCTGTTGCGCGATCCCGGCACGACGTTGCGTCACGTGGCGTTGCGTTATTTCAATGTGGCGGGCGCCGATGCGGACGGCCGGGCGGGCCAGATCGCGCAGAACTCCACCAACCTGATCAAGGCGGTCGCCGAGTTGGCGGCAGGGAACCGACCCGAACTCATCGTCCATGGCACAGACTATCCCACGCCCGACGGCACCTGCATCCGCGACTACATCCACGTCAGCGATGTGGCCGACGCGCATGTGGCAGCGCTGGACTATCTTCTGGCCGGCGGCGAGAGCGCCGTCATGAATTGCGGTTACGGCCAGGGGTTTTCGGTGCTGGATGTCCTGGCCGCGGCCGACCGGGCGGAAGGCCGCCACCTGACCTACCGGACCGGACCGCGGCGGCCGGGCGACCCGCCCACCCTCATCGCCGAGATTGGCCGGATTCGCCGGGTTCTCGGCTGGACCCCCATTCGCGACGATTTGGACCTCATGGTCAGGAGTGCCATCGCCTGGGAACGAAGCCTGGCCCGCTAGAATCCAAGGGATCGGATCAAAATTGCCGTGCGCGGCGTTTTGACCGCAATTACCAGAATCGATGGAAGTCCTTGAATTGTTTAGGGTTGTAGCCTAAAAATCTGAACATGATCGCGCGATTGGTAATGCAAATGAGCGTATGTGGGGAAACGCAACGGAAAATCGGACTAGAGTCGGCGCCATCCATCCGCTAACCAATCGAAAATCCTCAAGATTATATACTGGGGGCGAGGCTACTGCCCCGAAGGGTCTGCCGTGTCGTCGATGATGAGCAAAGAGAAGCAGGAGAATCTCGGTCAAGACCGGATCTCCATGCTGGTGATCGAGGATAACGAGTACATGCTCGACATCCTGGTCAATAGCCTGAAGCGCATCGGCTTCACGCGCGTCCAAAAGGCGCACAACGGCAAGGAAGCCGTGGAGTACCTCAAGCTCACCGCCAAGGCGTTTTCCGGCGGCGCTGTCGAACCCATCGACATTGTGATCTCGGATCTGGTGATGTCGCCCGTCAACGGCGTGCAACTGTTGCAATGGTTGCGCGACGACAAGGGCTCGCCTAACCGTTTCATGCCATATGTCATGTTGTCGGGTGCGGCCGATCGCGCGAACGTCGAGGAATGCCGTGACCGCGGCGTCAACGACTTCATGGGTAAGCCGTTCTCCGTGGACAACATCTACAAGGTGCTGCAGCGGATCATCGACAATCCGCGCCAGTTCGTGACCACCCAGAATTACTTCGGCCCTGACCGCCGCCGCTCCAGCAAGGCCGGACCGCCGGGCGGCATGGAGCGGCGCAAGCCCGACGAATCCCACGCCACCATTGTCTATTCCAAGGATCGCGTGGAAAAGGCCGCTGCGCCCAGCGACGTGTGGCTGTTCAAGCTGCCCAACTACCTCAAACAGAAGATGGGCTCCAACGCCATGCGCCAGCCCTTCGTCCTGCCCGAGGACGTGCTGGCAAATGCCGAGCAGAATCTGAAGCGCGAAGCCGAGGGATTCCTGGGCTGGGCCAAGACCTATCTGGACAAGCTGTCCAAACAGGTCACCTTGGCAAAAGAGCTCAGCGGCGAACGCACCACGAATTTCGAGGAAATCAACCTCATCGCCCACGAACTGCGCGGTCAGGGCGGCACGTTCGGATATCCGCTGATCACGGTGTTCGGCAAATCCCTTTATGACGTGACCAAGCCGCCGTGCCGCCAAGACGACGCCGGCCTTGAGATCGTCAAGGCCCACATCGACACCATGCGCGCCGTGCTACGCGAAAAGATCGCAGGTGACGGCGGTGACCTCGGTCAGCAGCTGTTCAAAGCGTTGAAGATGGCCATCGCCAAATTCTCGGGAAATCCCGCCTAACCTGCCGTTAGAGCGCGATGGCCGGGAAAACCAGTTCCCACTTTTCCCTATCGCGCGCTAGCGCTCCGGCAAATCGTTGGGGTCGTGATCGATGGTCAACGGCGCTTTGCGCTGCGCCTGATCATGGGCCGGCTGATCGGGGCGAAAAGTTTCCCGGCGCATCACGTGCCATGCCACGTTCGGCGGACGGCCGAACAGCGCGAGCAACACCAACGCGACAAAGACCACGACGGCCGCCGCGGTGAACGCAAACGCGAACAAGATCACCGCGCCCACCAGCGCCGCGATGAACATCACCAGACGGAAATATGCGCGGAGCATGCTCGTTTTTCCAAATCCGAGTTCAATATTGACCGTCATTCGCGCGGAGGGGGTGTTAACCTAATTAATGCAGTGATAGAAGATGCGATTAGCTCTTCGGATTGCAAGCAGATAACTGTCACTTTATTTTTGAGCACGGCAACAACGCCAAAATGAAAACTCAAATGCAAGAACCGGTTGGAGTACCGTTTCTTTGGGCGCTTGGGCTATTTTGTTTGGGCGTAGACATCATTTCTAGCCCAGGCGTCGTTCCGAGACAGGCATTTCTTGATTTTCTATGCTGGGCGCGACCGCAGTTTGTTCTACTGAGGCCTTTAATTCCTGGGACGACATGGGATTACTTGCACGCAGCGTGCATAGCTATACCCAGCAATCAATCTTTTTGGATAATGCTTTGGTTCACTAAATTAAGCGCAGCAATAATTTGCGGCGTTTTTGGTTTCGGAGCCGCAATGATCGATAACAATACATATTGCCGATACTTAGCCGCTCAAGAACGCAAATTCGCGGAAACGAGATCACTTAAATCCAACCTATTCGATGTTTTACGATCAATAGCGATCGTTCTTACCTTGATGCTTTCAGGCTTGTACTACACTTCGTCATTCTCTCCCCCTCAACTATTTGACTCGGGGCTATTACAACGCCTTATCACGCAGAACACTATAGCTCTGGGAATAATGCTTATCGTCACTGTCTCGCTATTAAAAATGGTAAGCTGTACGCATGCTTTAATAAGAAAGTATGCCGCCAATCAAAGAGAGTAGCTGCCACTTAAAGCGCCCGCTCGTACATGCGGTAGGTCTTGTAGACCCGGCCGCCGATATCCTCGATGGAGTGACAGGTCTGGGTATTGGTCTCAAGAACCCAGCTCATTTCACACACCGGCATGCGCAGTTTCAGCGAGGCATCGCGCACCGCGCCAACGGTGAGCAGCGCCAACACGGAACCCATGGGCTTGTTCTTGAACTCGGGCATGACGCCCATGAGCAGCACGCGCGTGCCGGAAACATAGGAACGGCGATTGAGCAAGCGCCACAGCAATTTGAAGATGTTGAATGGAAATAGCCGGCCCTTGAAATCGCGAATCATCTCATTGAGATCAGGAAGCGCCACGCACATGGCGACGGGGCGGTCGTCGACGGTCGCGATGGAAACGAGTTCGGGCACAATGATGAGTTTCATCTCTTCGGCATTGTGTTTCGCTTCCGCGTCGGTGACCGGGATCGCACCCCAATTCTCGGCCCAGGCCTGCCGGAAGATGTTCATGATCGCGGCCATGTCTTCATCGTAGCGCTTCGGGTCGAGG
>Ga0068855_100003394_pt1 | contig 19495 bp, 17 predicted proteins | sample KBSCornC52_FD_66592 | JGI IMG/M metagenome (GOLD analysis project Ga0068855, IMG submission 66592) | Corn rhizosphere microbial communities from Kellogg Biological Station, Michigan, USA - KBS Corn C5-2 | ecosystem: Host-associated > Plants > Roots > Rhizosphere > Soil ...
CAGTAGCTTCTTTTTCACCCAAACCAGTACTGTTCACGCAAGCCATTGAAACAAGGCCTCCACAGGAACCGCTATAGACCTGAAAAATATAGTCATCAAAACTTATTGGAGTGAGGGTTATATTATGTGTTGTAGCCGTAGCGGTAAATTTATACCAGGCATCCTTTGCTTCATAACCGGTAGCGGCGCATGGCGGAGCCGATTGAGTGGCATATCCCAAAGCGCCGTTATAATTAAGCGTATTGGAATTATCATTGTTTACAGGTAAGGCAATTGCACCGCTGCATTCGTCATTGGCAGGAGCTTGTGCGTAGGTTTCACTAATAACAAAAAATAACAGGAACAATATTATCAGGCACTTATTTGAACTAGTCATCTAATAGGGCAATTTAGGTCAAGGGGTTACAAGTGGTTAAAACATTCTAAGATAATACTTCAATCTAAATTGTACAGCTAAAATAAATAGTCGTGCTATTTTCGGGTAAAACCGTGTTGTTTTAGGCAATAACTGTGTAATACTTCTTTCACTTACAGTGTTCCGGTTTGGTACAACCAAAATGGCTTCCCGCCTTTTGTAAGTGTTTCACTTTGATTTATCTATCCCATTTCGTATTCTTGTTTCTATATATCGGAATTATGAAAACAATCTTATTGGTAATTGCCGGCAGCCTGCTCGTAACAATTTCATTTTCTCAAAACCGAAAAAAACTCCAGCGCTCATGGATTAAAAAAACAGTCGTGAATTTGACCGGCAATGAGCCACAAATAGAGTCCGACACTTTGTATATCCGTTATACCTTTGATGGGCCAAATGCATATATAAGCTTTTATCCCGGTTGGGACACAGATAAGTTTACTCAGGAGTGGTCGGTCAACGGAAATCAGTTAACGATTGGATTTTCTACTTATACTATTGAAACTTTAACGGATACCTCTTTAACCATCGCTCTGGCCGGATTCAGGAGAATGGAATTTTTATCAGAAGAATACTTAAGCAGTCAGGATCAGAACCTTATTTCGCTGGGCGAATTTAATGGTAAGCCGTTATACCTGGCAAACAAGTTTATATCACCGCGCTATTCAAAACATATTTCGTTATATGATAAAGTGCAGGAAGGTCTTGAATTAGGTAATATCAGAGAACGACAAAATCTTTTGATCAGCTTTATTGTAACGGAAGAAGGAGGAATTGAAAACATGCAGTTGGTAAAGGGCGTCTCTGCCGAACACGACCGTACAATTATGGAGCGAATACAAAAAACCTCCAAAACTTGGAAGCCTGCCTATTTCAAAGGCAAACCCATACAAACCCAACTGTTTTTTGAAGTAAAATATTTACCCTCGCTGGCGCCTGGCATGCCCAACAGGTCTAATTTACAGAATTAATACGCACTTCCGACGAGTCTTCGCTTTTTACTGTGCCGTACTCAGCTCTGCATAATTCTTAAAAGAATTGATTATGGCCTGGCAAAAAGCGCGCTGTTCCTCAACGGACGGCTCGTTATCAGGTTCAAAAGTTTCTGTAAGTATCACCGGATAATTCTGACTGAAAGTGATGGTAGCCGTGCGGCCGCTATCCAAAGTATAAGAGATCAATTCATGTTCTTTAACCTCATCATATTTGCCGGTAAAATCAAAACTTAAACTACCATCTGTTGTACCCATGCGGTATAAAAACCTTCCTCCTGGCCGAGAATCGTTTTGTACCACCGGTGTATGCCAGTCTGCATTTATATTGTTCCATTGTTGAATGTCTTTGGGATCATTCCACATCTTCCAGATCTTTTCGATTGGAGCGTATATCTCGGTGTTTACGGTAATCATCAGTTTCTCACTCATAACATTAAAATTGATCTTGTTAGTTAGATTCTAAAAAGCTCCAGCAAACTTATATCCTTTGACGCCCATTCAAGGGGCGGAGTCCGACAATCTGAGGGGGTGATTGCGACAATAAAAAAGGCTGCAACCAATGCAGCCTTTAGGTTAAAAAGAATATGCTAAGTTGTTATTTGATTCTTCCACCACCGATACAAAATCCTACTTTGATACCAAGGTAGCCGTTCTTTGTAGTGTAAGTGGTTTTGGCGCCTGAACCATCAACGCTTTCAACCGTAGTCTTAGGAACGATATTATATTCCAAACCTACACGAAAGTGGCTCAGTTCAACACCAGCTCTAACCATTTCGCCAAATTTAGAACTGGCACTGGCAGAAGCATAAGTCGTACCATTGGTATTAGCAGAAGCGGCAGCCAGAGAATAAATCCCTAAGCCGGCACCTGCAAACGGACGAATAGTATTTTGAGTGAAATAATAATCACCGGTAAGCAAATAAGATCCTGCAGCTTTTACATCAACACTTGCTGCGTTTCCATTTGCGTCAACTGTTCCGCGGGCCATAACCGCAGCTTCCATACGAAGACCAAGAGAAACAGAAGGAATTACTGCATACTTAGGTTCAACTACAAATAAAACGCCGCCTTTAGCGCCTGTTCCGCCAGGGATTGCATAACCTAAGCTCACATCTACTTTGAAGGGTTTAAATTCTGTCTGTGCATTGGCAGCAATAACAATGGTTGTTAACATTAGGATACTGAATACAAATTTTTTCATCAAATATTGGTTTTTGTTAATGCCGCAAAATAGAAGCGATTTTTTTTTAATGCAAGCGTTTGAGGAAAAAAACATTATTGCTCGGAATTTTACTTGGTGTTTTTACTATTTTAAAAAGAAAAAGCTATAAGTTCCTGATGGATTGTTATCAATGCAATGATTTTTTTTGCTACTTGTGTTACTTCCCACAACAAAAGACCAAAGTGGGTATCAGATTAAAAATCAACTGTTCACGTCGCTCCAGAAGGATGGCTAAACGTATAGCAGTTAAGAGAATTCGTTTCCGGTTAAGATCACTGTTTCGATTCATGCAAAATTTTTTCAAGCTCTTGTAGGGAATTGGAAAAATATTCTTGTCTTTAGTAATTATATCAACGATTGAACGCTTAGCCAATGAAAATTGACGCCGTTTTTTTGCAACAACTGCAACTACAGATTGCCAGGGGCGACCAGCGGTCTTTTGAAGACCTGTACCGGTTGTTCTTTGCACGCCTGTTTAATTTCGCCCTATTATATGTACATAAAGGAGAAATTGCCGAAGAAGTGGTGAATGATGTAATGATCAACGTATGGAATAAACAGCATACCCTGCAACAGGTGCAGAATCTTGAAACTTATCTTTTTGCGGCTGTACGAAATCAATCACTAAATTATTTATCGAAATATTCCAGTTACCACGTGACGCCTCATGACGGGGAACAACATGGAACTATTATTAACCTCAATGATCCGGAAAAAGAACTGGAATGGAAAGAAATATGCTACCGCCTCAACCAGGCGATTGACCGGTTACCTGAACAGTGTCGCACGGTATTTAAGCTGATCAAAGAAGAAGGATTTCGCTATAAGCAGGTGGCGGAAATATTAAATATTTCTCCGCGTACGGTAGAAACTCAATTGTTTCGTGCTATTAAAAAACTCGACAAAGTGATAGAATTATACATGGATAGATCGTCAGGCAAAAAGCGAAACTATTTGCCGGTGATCGCCTGGCTGATCTTTTTCACCTGGCTGTCGGGATAAATTTTTTTTATGCCTGTACGTAATTGTTTTCATTCATTGGTCTTATAAGCGCTACAACTCACAACACTATAGCATGGCGAACGACAGAATATTGGAACTGATGTCCCGGTCATTGTCGGGTGAAGCGGCTCCCGAAGAGCTGAAAGAGCTGGAAATTTTGCTGGCGCAGGACAGCCATTTGCTGGCACGTTATAAATTAATGCAGCAGTTCTGGAATGAGCATGAGGCAATATCACCGGCAGCGGTAGAAGACTCATTGCAACAGGTATTGAGCCATTTGCAATTATTGCCTAATACCGCGACTATAACACAGGCAAAAACTACTTCACAACGCCGCATATGGAAAACCGGTGTTGCCGCAGCCGTTGTACTGTTGCTATTGGGAGGTATCGGATTTTGGTATAATAACCAAAAAAGATCAAATACCTCACAAGCCTCATTAGTTGAAAAACACAATGCAAGAGGCACCAAAAGTACCATTGTGCTTTCTGACGGAAGCAAAATATGGCTGAATGCCGATAGCAAATTAACATATCCTGAATCTTTTACAGGCCATACACGTGAAGTATACCTGAGCGGAGAAGCTTTTTTCGAAGTAACTAAGAACCCGCACAAGCCCTTTGTTATACATCTGAGTAAAGGAACCGTTCGGGTGTTGGGTACTTCGTTTAACATCCGTGCTTATGATAATGAAAAAGTGATTGAAACCTCTGTGTCTACCGGCCGGGTTGCATTTATTGCAACCGGTAAGCAGCAACAGGATACCATCTTTATAACACCGAATAATAAAGTACGCTATTCACTTAACGACGACCAGGTGAAAGTAGAGCCGACTGCAGCAGCTGAAGACAAAGCCTGGACGGAAGGCAAACTGATTTTCAAAGCACTTACACTGGAAGAAATTGCTATAGAACTGGAAAGGAATTTCGGTAAGAAAGTAGTTTTTGAAGATGAAGAACCGAAGCATTACCGGCTTACAGGTGCTTTTGAAAACAATAGTCTCGACGAGATCATGTTTTATCTGTCGAAAACAAAAAACTTTAATTACACCATTACCAACAGCGAATTGCTGATATCGAACAGGAATACTCAACTACCACAATAGCCACAACAGGCTAACCGATTAAAACAATTGCTTTATGAAGAATGCAATGCATACTATTCCATTGCGGCTGCGTTTCTATGCCTTTTCCGGTATATATGCGGTTTCCTTTCTTTTGCTTACCGTTTTAAATTTGCCGGCCCAGGTGGCCAATGCTTCCCCTTTTAAAGCCGCCAACTTTTACCAGGCAAAGGAAAATAAGATCAGCCTGCAGATAAAAAATGAAAAGCTTCAGGCGATACTGGAGAAGATTGAAAAGAAATCTGGCTATGCATTTGTTTACTCCAACGATGAGATCAATACCGAACAGAAATTATCGGTAAATGCAAAGGACAAAAATATAGGTGATCTGTTAAGAGAAATATTTACGCCGATTCACATCGGCTACGAAATTGTAAAAGACAAGATCATTTTAAAGCCTGCAAAAACAGCCGTCCCTTTAGCAGCAGGCAGTAGTGGTTTAACATCCGACTTCATCCCTGAGGCCGCTACTGCCCCTATGAAAACCGACACGCTTATCGAAGGAAGAGTAGTTGACGAAAACAAGAACGGGGTAGGCAACGTCAACATTAAATTAAAAGGCAGCACATTAGGCACTACAACCAATGCAACCGGATATTTTTCACTGCGCATTCCCGACGATCAGCGAAACGGTGTGCTGGTTTTTTCTTCCATCGGATATGCGCTACGCGAGGTGCCAATCGACGGTCAGAAAAAACTGGTGATTCAAATGAATGCCGAATCCAAAGACCTGGGTGAAGTGGTGATTGTGGGATATGGCACGCAACGAAAGGTTTCTGTTACAGGTGCGGTTGATAACATCGGTAAAAAAGCCATCGAGGGACGGCCGGTTACAAACCTCAGCACAGCTTTGCAAGGAGTATCGCCTAACCTTATTATTCAGCAACGCAATTTTGAACCGGGCCAGGGAGTAAACATCAATATACGCGGACTTGGTACATTGGGTGATAACACACCATTGGTAGTGATCGATGGCATCTCAGGCGGTGATCTGAATCTGATCAATCCCAATGATATTGAAAGCATATCAATTTTAAAAGATGCCGGAACCGCTGCTATTTATGGTTCCCGCGCCGCCAATGGGGTTATATTGATCACCACTAAAAAAGGTCGTAAAAATGAAAAACCTACCGTAGCCTATAACGGAATTTATGGCGTGCAAACGCCGCATATTTCATATAAACCGGTACATGCGTGGGAAAATGCGTATTACAAAAATGAATCGCTGGTGAATTCCGGTTTATCGCCCGCCTTTACGCCTGAACAGATCCTCGAATTGAAAAACAGAGGCGACGGAGATTGGCGGGTAGATAATATTGTGCACGATGCCGGTCAGCAATCGCATAATATTACCATAAGCGGCGGTGGCCCTACGGGAACCTATTTGTTATCGGCCGGTTTTCTTGATCAGCAAAACAATTTTATTGGCCCCAATTACGGATATAAGCGATACAATATTCGTTTCAATCAAAGCAATGAAATAGGTAAACTGAAACTGAACACCATTCTCAGTTATGTAAAAGTAGAGGGGAAAGACCATTCCTATGCTTCAGGTACTTTGATGGTAGACGCAAGCCGTGTGCCGTTGTATTATTCATTTCAGGATAGTGCCGGTAATTATCTTACAAACCCTGTGTCGGCGCAATTCAACCCAAAAGCCATTCTTGAAAAAGGTGGTTACCGCAAAAGCAATGACGATGAAATATTCGGCAATTTCAGCGCCGAGTATCCTGTTATAAAAGACCTGAAGCTGCGCGGTGTGTTTGGCGGAACCGTGCGTTCAAATCATTCATTTGGAAGGCGCATGCAGCTGAATTTTATTCCGGGTGGTGTTTATGGTGATGATCGCGAAGTATTCGATAACAATTTCAAATCGCTGTTCACCAATATACAACTGATAGCAGAATACAATAAGACAATTCAGAAACATTATATACAGGTACTCGTGGGCGGCGCCAACGAATCGTATAAACAGGAAAAAAATGCCTTGTACCAAACACTCACCGATTCTGCATTGGGCATTCCCACATCGTCAACCAAAATAGATGCTACCCGCAGTTTCAATTCAAACGGCACCGATCTTTCCGATGGCAACCCGGCTACCATCGAAACAAGTATTAATTCCCTGTTTGGCAGGGCCTCGTATTCGTACAATGACAGGTATTTTGCAGAAGTTGATTTCCGGTACGACGGTTCTTCCAAATTTGCCAAAAGCAACCGCTGGGGTTTCTTTCCTTCTGCCTCTGCCGGCTGGCGTATCAGTGAGGAATCGTTTATGGATGGCATCCGCAGTGTCGTTAACAACCTGAAGATCCGTTCGTCTTACGGTATGCTGGGTAACCAGAATGTAAACGCCTATCAGTATCAGACTGCTTTTTACAACTATCCCAATGCCTATGGATTTAACAATACCGTTGTCAGTGGTGCAGGATACAGACTGGGCAACCCGTCACTTACCTGGGAAAAAGCGGCTACTTTCAACATCGGTTTCGATGCCACTGTATTGAACAGACGCCTTGATTTTTCGTTCGACTATTTCGATAAAACCACCAGTGACATTTTATACGGACGCCGCGATGTGCCACAACTATTCGGAGCCGGTTTCCCCGATTATAATGTAGCCAAAGTAAAGAACCGAGGCTGGGAACTGCGTGCAAACTATAACTGGCCGGGCAAGCTCATCAACCAAACCTTTAGTGTTAACCTGGCTGACAATTTAAATGAATTGCTGGCTCTTACCTATGGCGCCAGCGAGCAAGTTGAAACCAAAGAAGAATTTGAGATCGTGCGTAAAGTTGGACAGCCTATTACCGTATACCAAGGCTATAAGCGTGATGGATATTTTCAAAACCTCGACGATATTAATAAAGCGCCCCGATTTGCCAATTCAACAGTAACAGCCGGCGATATTAAATTTAAAGACCGCAATGGCGATGGTGTTATTGACGATAAAGACAAATACATTCTCGGCAATCCTTTTCCCCGGTATACCTTCGGATTCACCTATACGGCAGCTATAAAAGGTTTCGATTTACAAATATTCATACAAGGCGTTGGAAAAAGAGACGCCATGATCAGAGGCGAACAGGTAGAGCCATTTCATGTTGGTTATGGTGGCACCATGTACACCCATCAAACAGATTACTGGACGCCTTCGAACCCCAATGCAAAATATCCACGGCTGGCGGAGAATGGTACTGCGTCTAATAAAAACAACTTCCGTACCGGTTCCGATCTGTACCTGTTCAATGCTGCTTATGCGAGGTTAAAGAATGTGCAACTGGGCTATACTATACCTGCCCGAATCACTTCCAAAGCGCATATTCAGAAAGCACGATTGTATGTAACCGGTCAAAACCTGATTACGCTTTCAAAACTGCAATTCCTTGATCCGGAGATCACTGAATTTGATAATAACGAAAGTTTAGGCGCAGGCGCCAACAGCGCCAGGGCCTATTTCATGCCTATATTTTACGGATTCGGATTGGATGTAACCTTTTAATGATGAAAATGCACTGCCATATGTGTACTAAAAAAATATTCTGTTATACGGTTCTTTCTGCCGCCCTGTTAGTATTGGTTACTGCCTGTAAAAAACTCGATCTTGCCCCCAGCGACAGGTATACCGATTTAACTTTCTGGCAAAGCGACAATAATGTTAACAGCGCGCTCAACAATATTTACAGTGGAATATATACGAGCGATCGCATCTTTTATAATGAAGCGCTTTCAGATAATGCATTTACAAAGCTCGGTGGTTCGTCGAGTGTAGATGCTATTTCGAGCGGCAACTTTACACCCTCGTTGCCGCGTTTCCTGAACGACTGGGGATACTACTACGGTGGTATCAAATCTTGCAACATCTTTCTTGAAAATGTAGATAAGAACAGTTCGATTGCTGATGCCGTTAAAAATCGTATGAAAGCAGAAGTGCGTTTTATACGGGCCTGGCATCATTTTAACCTCATGAAATGGTGGGGCGATGTGCCCCTGTTGAAAAAAGATATCACGCCCGACGAAGCAAAAGTAGCGGTTCGTGCACCGCGAACCGAAGTATTACAGTTTGTTCTGGATGAGCTGGATGCCGCCGCTGCTGCACTGCCCGCTAATACACAGTATGCCAAAACCGATCTGGGTCGCATTACGCGTGGGGCTGCACTGGCTCTTAAAGCACGGGTATTATTATACGAAGGTAACAGAATGAGTGATGTGGTTGCTATTTGTGAACAGCTCATCAATAATCAGGCACAGAATGGTACATATGCATTGGCTGCCAACTATACAGATCTGTTCAGTGATAAAGTAATAAACAAGGAAAGTAACGAATCGATCTTTGCGTTGCAATATGTTCCGCAGTTAAAAACCTGGGGCGATTATCTCGACTTTGCACCCATATCGGTCGGCGCCCGCACCAATAACCTCTCGCCCACACAGGAACTGGTGAATGCCTATATCATGACTAACGGAAAGCAAATCAGTGATGCAGGTTCCGGTTACGATGAAAACAATCCCTACAAAAACCGTGATCCCCGTCTCGCTGCCACTATTGTGTACGATCAGTACAAATGGGTGAACCCTGATGGCAGTACGCAGATCATTTATATCAAACCTGGTTCATCACCTGCCGGCCAGGGCGCCAATGAATACAGCAGGGCGGGACAGGGAACTGCCAGCGGATACTACTGGCGAAAATACTGGGACCCGAATTATTCTGCACCGGGCTTTAGCTCAGGGCTCAACCTGCACCTCATTCGGTATGCAGAAGTATTGCTCATGTATGCCGAAGCTAAAAATGCATTAGGGCAGATGTCTGCCGATGTGTGGAACCAAACCATCCGTGCCTTACGGCTACGTGCAGGTTTTACCGATGCGGGCGCATTGGATTTTCCCGGCAATGTTTCCAACATGACACAGATCATTCAAAACGAAAGAAGGTGCGAGCTTGCAATGGAAGGTATTCGTATCGATGACCTCCGCCGCTGGAAACTGGCAGAAACCGTTTTAAATGGTTGGGCTCATGGAGCAAAATACGGAGATGCGTCTGTTGACAATGGTTATATCCAGGTGCAATTGCGTGTATTTGATAAAAGCAAACATTACCTATGGCCAATACCACCGTCTGAAACATCACTGGATATTAACCTCGGCCAGAATTTCGGCTATTAGGAATCACTTATAACTTTAAACACTATGCTTATGTATAAAAATACTAGTCTGCTTTTCTTTCTATGCATCTGTCTGATGCATATCCAATGCAAAAAAGATGAACGTGGCATTGATCTTACTCTCAATGAAGTGAGTGCGCTATATACGCCGGCTGACAACATATCCATTCAGTTAAAACCGGCTGCCAACCTAACCGAAACCTTTGAATGGGAACAGGCGAAGGCAGAGGATGGATCACTGGTATTATACGAAGTAGCATTCGATCAGGAAAACGGTGATTTTTCGAAACCGATTTACACCGTACTATCAGATAATAAAGGTGTATTAAACAAGCTCACCATTTCGCATGGCGACCTCAATAAGATTGCTGCGCTGGGCGGTGCCGACTATTTCCAAAAGAAAAAATTTAAATGGACTGTGCTTGCTTGGAAAGGCACGAACGTAAAACCAGCGTCAATGTCGAGAATTATTGAGCTGGAGCGACCCGCCGGTTTTGCCTCAATCCCTGGTAGCGTATACATTTCCGGTACAGCAACCGAAACCGGCAACGTATTAGCTAATGCGCTGCCCATGAAGCAAACAGCGCCGGGTGTATTTGAAATATATACCAAACTAAAAGCGGGCACCTACGCATTTTACGATGGAAACAGTGGTTCACCCCGGCAATTTTATGTTTACGATGATAATGGCATCAATGCCATTGGTGTAAACGGACAAACAACCTTCAGCGGCGCCGATAAAATCATGCGAATCCGCCTCGACTTCAATAATATCAATGCCTCTTTTGCCGAAGTAAAATCAATACAGTTATGGTACTGCGACGGCAATACCTTCTGGTTTACGCTGCCATACATTGGTAACGGTGTTTGGCGATATAATAATTATACGGTAAACTATACGAAAGAATCATGGGGTTATGAAGAAAGACATAAATACAAAATGGTAATTAATGATGGCACGGGCGATAAAGACCAGTGGCTGAATTATTCATCCAGCGATAGTCCGGGGCAGGATGGTCAGTATCCGCATACGGTGGCCTATAAGACCATTAATTTCGATGCAAATAATGGCAGTCAGTGGGATTGGAGCTGGAAATGGGATCGCACTTACATGCCACAGGGAACAGTAGCTGACTTTTGGATTTCACTGCGTGCCACTGATGCGGCGTATACGATGAATTATCAGAAGCATTAAAAGACTGACATTTATAACGTTTCCAATTGAGTGAAGTGCAAAACAAAAAAATGAGTAAAAAAAGCTTTCTTCTTCATCTGCAAATAATAAGCATATTTGTTATATGCACCTTATCTTCCTGTCTGAAACAAAAATCCGATGACCCGCCTCCTTCCGACGGAAACAAAACCACAACTTATAACTGGCCGGCCATAGCAGATTCAGCCGAAAGATCGCTTGATTACTTCTGGTCGTCATCAGGATATTATTTAAGCAGTAATAATAGCACCTCCTGGGCCAATTACTGGCCCAACGCGCATGGGTTGGATGTGTTAACGGATGCATATTTAAGGAACCCTTCAGGCGCACTGAAAACACAAATGGTTTCTCTTATTAATGGCGTAAAAGCAAAGAACGGTAATACGATCATCGGGTATTACTACGACGATATGGAATGGATGGCGCTGGCCAGTTTGCGTGCCTTTCAGGCCACGGGCGATTCAACTTTTAAGAACGTGACAGATATTTTATGGTCAGACATCAAAAACGGATGGAGCAACGATTTGGGTGGCGGCATTTGGTGGCGTAAAGACAATCCGTCAAAAAATACCCCTTCGAACATGCCGGCGGCAATATTGGCTGCCCGTCTGTATAAAAAATTCAACCGTGCCGAAGATCTGCAATGGGCCAAAAACATCTACGACTGGGAAAAACAGGTTTTGTATGATGCATCAAGCGGTTTGGTGTATGATAATATCGATAAAGGCGGCACTAAAAACACCACCTGGAAATTCACCTATAACCAGGGCACTTTTTTAGGGGCAGCCCTTGAACTGTACCTCATCACCGGTAATAATGGCTACCTGAACGACGCTTACATGGCAACAGACTTTACGTTAAACAGTGGTTTTTTAACCAATAATGGCGTACTAAAGGATGAAGGCGGTGGCGATGGCGGTTTGTTCAAAGGCATATTTATCCGCTATTTTACCCGTTTGATTGTTGACGGTGGAATAGACGCTTCTAAAAAAGCAACTTATCTGAATTTTATTACCAATAATGCCACTACACTTTGGAGCAAAGGCACCAATAAAAACCTGGTATTGTTTGGCAGCGCCTGGAACACAGCACCTGGTAATACCACCGACCTCACTATACAGCTCAGTGGGGTCATGTTGTTTGAAGCAATGGCAGAATTGAAGAAATTAAATTTAATCCCGTAAGCCGTTGGCTGCCTTTATCTTTCATGAAGAAGCATCCACGACGTGCCAAACTTGTCGCGTAGCATGGCAAAACGCGATGCAAAAAAGGTTTCCTCCATTTTCATAAAGATCTGACCGCCGTCAGCTAATAAGGCGTATAGTCGTTCTGCTTCGGTAGCGCTATTAACTCTAAGTGTAAGGTAGGCACTGCGCATCGGTTCAGCATTGGGAATGTCGGCGCCCATAAGCACCGTGTTTCCGATCTCTATCCGGGCATGAAGTATCGCATTCTTCCAGTCGTCCGGAACATTGGTATCTGGCACTTCCTTATGTGTCATCATCGATGTGATTTTGCCTCCAAGATGCTGTTCATAAAATCGAAATGCCTGCTCACAGTTCCCGGGATAGTTGACATAGATGTCAAGCTTCATGGATTGACTCTTGCTCATACGCTGTATTTTTAAAATTCTTAATAGAAGCACGTCGCTTCGGATTGGCGATGTAAAAATGGCATTATTTACCCTTTTTTGAAGGGGGTGTTCGCGACATATTAGTAGGTTGATTGCGCCCTGAGGAATAACAGTAACATTAATTACGAGCCCCATCGGTTTGCATTAAATCAGAGGCCTCTGTAAATCCCCGCTTTTTTTCAAAATCATAAAAAAAATTTACCTGCGCCGAAAACCTGCTGACATACTGTTGTCACTACCCCCCAATAGTTTTGTGTTGTACTTATTACAACACTAAAAAAATAATAACCATGTCAACGCAACAAGCAACTTTGAGCACTCCGGCCGCTGTTTTCTCTACTGACGAATTACTTAAACACTGGCAGGGCCATCGTAACCTTACTCGCAGAATGATTGAAGCATTTCCTGAAGACAAGCTGTTTACTTATTCTGTTGGCGGAATGCGCCCGTTCTCAGAACTGGTATACGAATTTCTCGGAATGGCAGTACCTGGCGTGCAAGGCCTTGCTACCGGTAAATGGCAAAAATGGGCCCACGCTGATAAAGTGAACACCAAAGCAGAATTATTACAACTGTGGGATGAAGCTACTGATGAAATCAATACCGTTTGGCCCACTATTCCAATCCATCGTTTTGCAGAACAGGATGTGGCGTTTGGCCAATGGCCCGGCACCGGCCTTTATTTCCTTTTTTATTTTATCGATAATGAAATACACCACCGCGGACAAGCGTACGTATATTTAAGAAGCCTGGGTATTGAACCACCCGCTTTCTGGGACCGCCCCTAATACGGTTTACTAGATATGAATTGCATGGTTGGTAACGGCCATGCAATTTTTGTTGGATTTATGTTATAACAGGAATGCATGGCCCACCACTCACTTATACTGCCTCTGATCGCTGATTCTATTGTCCTTACGGGTATTGTGGGTTGCCAAAATAGAATGTATCTTTATTGTTATTACGAAGGTTACTGCTATGCCTATGAGCATTATTGTGTTCATCATACGCTGCTTCGCCAGCCTGATCTTTCCGGTGCTGATCGGAATGTCGCTAGATCCTACCATATCGAAGAATAATTCGGCTTGGCATGCGAATGCCGCAGCTACCGCAGCTTCGCTTTTTCTGACAGTTCTTTATTACTGGCCTTTAATTGCAGAGGCGAAAAGCAGAAAGGTGGTAACCAGGATGCCTACTTCAAGATCAATTACCGGTACACGGATTCTCACATTTGGACGATGGAGTTGGGCCTGGATCGCGAGCATAGTAACAGTATTTTATTTTTTCGAGCTCCAATTCATTTGCGGCACTCTGTCGCTTATTGTTGTTGCCGGCCTGGTACCGCCGATAGACAGACTTCTATTTGCGCCCAACGACGAGAACACTGCCCGGCTGAAGAGCAGTTCAAACTTGCTCAAATTTTTTCCCAATCTGGGAGCTTTTATCAGTCTCTATGCTTTGGTTTTCTATACTCAAAAGCATTATACTGTCGCAATTGGTATGCTCCTGATAAGCATTGGTCTGTTGCTGGTGGTTCCTATCGTTCTGTTAACAAAAGGGGGATGGCAAGCCCTTTCACTTAAACGTACGCTGGCGCCGGCAGCCGTACCAAATCAGTTTATCAGAACACTCGCAGGTAAGCCAGGTGCGATACAAAAATCACATACCTCCGGTACGCTGCCCACCAGATCGACCAGCACACCAGCGGCCGCCTCCAACAACCGCATCAGACGCAAATACTACAATGCCACAGCATGGCATTGGAACTGGCCTATCCCAAAAGAATTGCAACGCTATCCTCTCAATGAAGAGGGTTTTAATCTGCTCATTAGAGGATTCGAAGCAAGCTGGCTTGAATCAAAGGATTTTCACCGGCGGCTTGCCCTTCATCGTGATCCGCCAACATTCCTACTAGAGTTCATTGCTGAAGCCGAAGCCTATATTCAATCGATACGACTGCGGCCCCAATTGCTGGTACGCAATCACGTAATGAGTATTGGAGTTGAACCTGTTCGATCCGTACCAGACGAAGTGAGCAAGGTGTGGCAGGCAGATAAGCAATTACGATCGCTCTACTATGCTACCCAACGGTATGCCCAAACCCCGACCAAACAGGCGATTATGCCCTTCCGTGTCATAGTGCCGCATATCGCTGAATATCGGGCCATGATCAATCTTGTCAAACACCTGAGGCATCGGTTAAGCCGTATGTCTGACCAAGGTTTAAGAAAAATACCTGATGTAATAAATAAGCCAATGCAAACAGAAAGTATAACCCCAATTGTCTTCATTTCTTATTCATGGGATAGCCTGGAACATGAAAATTGGGTAATCAATTTAGCAACAAAACTTCGTGAAAATGGTGTTGACGCGATTTTAGACAAATGGGATCTGGGGTTTCTTGGAAACCTATTGCCACATTTTATGGAAACTTCAATTGCCAAATCACATAGAGTCATTTGTATAATGACTCCCAACTACAAAAAGAAAACAGAAAATCTTACAGGTGGCGTTGGTTACGAGTATTCAATTATAACTGCCGAAATATTTGCTGACAGTATCAATACTTCAAAATTTATCCCTCTGTTCAGGAGAGGTACTTCTGAAGAAGCAATTCCAACTGCATTGAAAGGGAGAAAGTATGTTGATATGAGAGACGATACTCAATTTGATGAAAAATTTGTCCATGAACTATTGAGAGACATTCACAATGAGCCCAGGTTCAAGAAACCGGCTATAGGGAAGAAAACGAAATTCTAAAGTAAAAGGCCTCATATTGCCATGAAGGTTTTCTGGTAGTCCCAGGCGGACAACTATCTAACCAGTTATTGCCTGATTTCCTGGCCTTTAGCTATTTATAATGCAATGCTTTATAGCCCTTTCACAATCCCCAGCGACTTTTCAACATGGTCGGCAGGTGAAATATGATCGGTTGCCGATGAAAAGACCGCTATAATTTTACCGTCCTTACCAATAACAAAGGTGGTTCTCGGTATGAAACCGTGAGTCAGATCCTGGCCACGTATGTCTTTAGCCCCGGGCTTTGCAGCTGATATTGTCAGGCCATATGTTGCCGCAATTTGGCCTTGAGGGTCTGACGCGACGGGAAACTTACCCGCACAATAATTCGAATCGGAAGAAAATGAATTTAGCCGCTGGATATCGTCTGCAGATACCCCGATGATGGTAGCTCCCGCTGCTGTAAATTTATCCTTAAGTTCAGCGAAGGTATGTGCTTCTAAATCACAGCCGCCAGTATAGGCAGAAGGATAGAAATAGACCACAACGGGCCCCCTTTCAAGCGCCATTTTTAATGAAAAATCAAATGCATTGCCAGCCAGGCTGGCCTGAGCAGTAAATAGAGGCGCTGCATCTCCTTTTGACAACATCCTCGATTGGGCAAAGCCACACTGGGTTACCAGGAGTGATAAGCTGAAAATTATAAAAGTTAAGCAATAATATTTCTTGACCATGACGGATTGTTTTCTTATCAAATTTACAATAGTTTGCAGAGACTCATCTCAGGTAGCCATCATAACCGCAGTTTTAAATATACCATCTTATATACTCGAATGCCATATGTTGAGGTAGGTACGTACCCGCTATCTTGAGGATGTTGGTATACTAAATCACAATGGAATTTGTTATCGGCAGAACCAATAGTATAATCTTCCTCCTCTATTATTTCGAAATCAACGTTTTTTAGAAAAAAACTGATAAAAACAAAACCCGCTATTGATCAGCGGGTTGAAGTAAAATGTAGTCCCGACAGGACTACTTTAATATATTAAAACCTGAATAAAATCAATTACTTATAACAAGAGCTATTAGCTGCTCCCTCGGCGCCCCCGCGAAAATTGGGTGATGTTGGGAGTTCTTGAGAGGATCGAAGGTAGATAAAAATATGTCAGTGAACTTAGACAAGAATGAAAAGCACCCCTAAAGGTAGATTGAGATGGCAAACATGGAAGTGGTTGCTTATACTGAATTTAACGAAATAAGTAGTTTACGGCATTTCTACACACCCCAAGCAATTAGCAATTTAGCAGAATTTGTTCAAAATTAGCAGATAATTCAAAAAAAGAGCTTATATTCCGGTAACTTTTTCGATATTTGCGCAATTTCTGCAACAAAAATTTATGATAATTCAATTTAGGGTTTCAAACTTTAGGTCAATATTCCAAACACAGACACTCAACTTTCGTGCAACTAGTTTGATTTCCGAAAAAAAAGAAGTCGATTACTCTAACATTTCAACTGATGGGCAAAACCGCATCTTGAAAGGCCTGGGTATTTATGGTGCAAATGCAAGTGGCAAGTCAAATGTAATAAAAGCGATTAAGTTTTTTAAAAACATGGTCGCTAGTTCCTTGACGGACGAACGTATAGCGAGTTATGGAGCTTCTCCGTTTAGGCTGTCGTCCGAATCGCTGGGACATTTTGGCTATTTTGAAATTTCTATTTTGCTAAATAGTAAAAAATATCGGTATGGATTTACTTTAACTAAGGACGCTAATATAGATGCAGAATGGCTATATGGTCCTGCTGAAAAAAATGAAACATTCTATTTCACTCGAAGGAGGAATGTATTTGAAATTAATCCATTATGGTTTCAAGAAGCAGACGATTTACCTAAGGAAAAGGTTCGCGGAAACGCCCTTTTCTTAAGCTTTTGTGCATCATATGACGGAACAGTATCGACGCAATTGCGTAATTACTTCACAGATAGAATTATTGTTGATCTTTACTCTGAACCAATTATACTTGGAAACAGCCTGGGGAAAAATAGAGAATTAACTGATAATTTAATAGAAAAAGGTAAAAAAGAAGTAGTGTTAACGTGGTTAAAAGAGGTGGGAATAGGATTTACAAATGTGAGCCTCAAAAAACTTGAGATTTCAGGTAAATTATATGGGAACTTCGTCACTTTTGACAAAAATATTTACGATAATAAAGGCCATGTAGTGGGGAGTACAACTACTGATCTAGACAACGATGAATCAGATGGTACACAGAAATTTTATTCATACATAGGGACCCTGTATAAAATTTTTGAGGAGGGGGGAGTATTTGTTGCTGACGAAATTGACAGTAAATTCCATCCATCTCTATTACGAAAATTAATTTTAAATTTCAATAATTCCAGTATTAATCGGGGGAATGCTCAAATACTATTCACAAGCCATGATACGAATCTGATGAATCCAGATATCATGAGAAGAGATCAATTTTACTTTACTGAAAAATCAGTTTTAGAGGAAACAATACTCTTTTCTCTTTCAGATTTGAAAGGAATTAGAAACAACGCAGACTTTGCAAAACAATACCTTGCCGGGTTATATGGAGCGTTACCAATATTGGGTAACTATTTGGAGGAAAATAATTTTCAACAGTAAGTAAATCGTCTTGATTAGTATGACCGAGCCTTGGAATATAACTACAGATGATTCTAGAAGTGAAAACAAGCTGGAAACATTTATAATTTTTTGTGAGGATCAGAATGACGAACCAATTTATTTTAGGAGCTTTCAAGATGGAAAAAAGGTTAAGGTAAATTGCATTCCGAATCAGAAACAGGGCAAATTGAATATTCTGAATACGTTAAAGCATTGTTGCGATGATGGTATATTGGATTATTCTGATTCAGGATACAAAATTAAGGATGGTATAAATAAAGAAATTTGGTGTGTTTATGACAGGGACTTGGAGAATACTGATTTTTCAAAAATTTTAGAGACAGATAATTTAGATTTTACTACATCAATTCATAACGCGGTAAATACCGGAATAAATGTCGCTTGGAGTAATGACTCTTTTGAGCTATGGGTTTTACTACATTTTGAGGAGGTAATTTGCAATGGCAAGATCCATAGAGAATATATTTATGAACGGTTGACGGAAATATTTTCTACATTTCCGGATATTCAAGAAGCTTTTACTAGCTCAATTGCATCAGGCAAATTCTATTATAAAACAAGTTTAAAAAAGAAAGAAGCTTTTATAAGATTTGTACTCCCTAAGCTAAGGGAAAGAACCGACATTGCAATTAGCAATGCTGAAGCACTGGTATTAAATTTCAAGTCTACAACTCCCTACCATGACTGGAATCCGTGTACCATGGTACATAATTTGATATTGAGAATTAAATTGGCCTATTCCTAAAAAAAGAAGAGATAAGTTATGTTTAGTATGGAACACATGGTTTATAAGGATTATTTCTGGAATCAAAAGGAACCAGGAGACAATATTATTAGAGTTATTGCAAACGATGATTATACACAGTTGAATAGGTTAAATGGTCATCAAATGATTTTTTATATAAGGTGCCTTGCTAAGTCTTGGGATTGGAAAAATGAAGCGATAAAAGGCTGTCAGAAAATAGAAAGAAGCATAAGAGAGAAAGTCCCCCATGAAATCAATACGTACTCTGGAATTAAAAATTGGATTCAGGCAAATTTTAAAAGTTTTTGGGACACTCTTTAGAAAAGTAAATTAAATAAACTACAATGAGTGCTGTAAAAGCGGCCTAATGTGTTCAAATTTCGAATACATTATAGTTCTTATCAATTTCTTTACATGTATTCACACAACTTTTCTTAATTTCAATAAGAAAATTGTGAAGTATGGATTTGAGTGTATTCCATCACGTGAAATCGCCCAATCGCGATTATCGCATGAAAGATCGATTAAATTGCAAAACCGCCTCCTTCGCTTGCCGGTTTCTTGA
>Ga0068855_100003396_pt1 | contig 19494 bp, 18 predicted proteins | sample KBSCornC52_FD_66592 | JGI IMG/M metagenome (GOLD analysis project Ga0068855, IMG submission 66592) | Corn rhizosphere microbial communities from Kellogg Biological Station, Michigan, USA - KBS Corn C5-2 | ecosystem: Host-associated > Plants > Roots > Rhizosphere > Soil ...
AGGCTATCGGTTCAAAAATAACCACCGGTATCGCCAGGGTTTTGCAATCTCCGCAGGAAACCGATAAACTGCAACCGGGAGAAATTGTAATAACTGAAATAACCAGTCCCGATTGGGATCCGGTGCTTAAAAAGGCTGCCGCTATCATTACCGATAAGGGTGGCCGCACCAGCCATGCCTCTATTGTTGCCCGTGAACTGGGTGTACCTGCTGTGGTAGGTACTTCAGATGCCACTAAAAATATTCGTGATGGAGATGCCATCACCGTATCGTGTTGCGAAGGCAAAACGGGATTTATCTACAAAGGAAAATTGCCGTTTAAGGAAGTAGAACACGATTTCACTAACATACAAATGCCACAGCAAACACAACCTATGCTTATAGTGGGTGATCCTGACAGTGCATTCCGTTTATCATTCTATCCGAATAATGGGGTAGGCCTCATGCGTATGGAATTTATCATAACGCATTTTGTACAGGTGCATCCTATGGCCCTGATAAAGTTTAATGAGCTGAAAGACCAGGCGGCTAAAGAAAAGATTGAATCACTTACACATCATTATCCTGACAAGGAGCAATATTTTGTTGATAAGCTATCGCAGGGCATTGCTACCATCGCAGCCGCTTTTTATCCCAAAGATGTAATTGTGCGTATGAGCGATTTTAAAACCAATGAATATGCGAATCTGGTAGGTGGCGCGCAATTTGAGCCTGAAGAAGAGAACCCCATGCTGGGCTTCCGGGGCGCTTCGCGGTATTATAATGAGCGTTATATAGATGGGTTCCGGCTCGAATGTGAAGCCATTAAAACCGTGAGAAATGTAATGGGTCTTACCAATGTTAAGGTCATGATCCCGTTCTGTCGTACAGTGGAAGAAGGAAAAAAGGTAATAGAAGTAATGAAGGCTAACGGACTTGACCGGGATAATGATACCTCGCTCGAAATATATGTAATGGCTGAAATACCGAGCAACGTACTGCTGGCAGAAAAGTTTGCTGAACTGTTCGACGGCTTTTCCATCGGTTCCAATGACCTTACCCAGCTCACCCTTGGCATCGACCGCGACTCAGCCATTGTAAGCGGCCTGTTTAGTGAACAAAATGAAGCCGCACAGCAAATGATTGCTACGGTTATTCAAAAAGCAAAAGCAACCGGTACAAAGATTGGTTTATGCGGGCAGGCGCCCAGCGATTTTCCTGAGTTTGCACAGTTCCTGGTAGCACAGGGCATCGATAGCATTTCATTTAATCCCGACGCGCTGCTAAAAGGTATTGAGAATATTAATAAAGCAGAGAACACTCACGCATTGCCGGCACCTTTGCTATAATCAATATTCTCTCATTTTTTAAGATCAAAAATCATTAGTATGAAAGCATTAGTTTATCACGGTCCGGGTAAAAAATATTGGGAGGAAAAGCCAAAACCTACCATTATCAAGCCGACAGACGCTATCGTAAAGATCAGCAAGACTACTATCTGCGGCACCGATCTGCATATCCTCAAGGGCGATGTTCCTGAAGTAACTGATGGCAGAACCCTGGGCCACGAAGGTGTTGGTATTATCGAGGAAACCGGTACTGCTGTTACTAATTTTAAAAAAGGAGACCGGGTGCTCATCTCATGTATCACTTCCTGTGGCAAATGCGAATACTGCAAAAAAGGTATGTATTCCCATTGCGAGGACGGAGGCTGGATACTGGGACATCTTATAGACGGAACCCAGGCAGAATATGTAAGAATACCTTATGCTGACAATAGTCTTTATCTAATTCCTGCCAATACAGCCGATGAAGAAGCACTGGTTATGCTGAGCGATATTTTGCCTACCGGTTTTGAATGCGGTGTGCTGAACGGACAGGTGAAACCAGGCGATACCGTGGCCGTAGTAGGCGCCGGTCCCATTGGGTTGGCTGTATTATTGACCGCACAGTTTTATACACCGTCGGAGATCATTATGATTGATCAGGATGATAACCGTTTGCAGGTTGCCAAAAAGTTTGGCGCCACACAAACTATTAATAACGCAAACGAAGATGCTGTAAAACGTGTCTACGAACTTACCGGTAACAAAGGAGCAGATGTAGTTATAGAAGCCGTTGGCATACCCGCTACATTTGAATTGTGTGAATCGTTGGTTGCACCCGGCGGTCATATTGCCAACATTGGTGTTCATGGTAAAAGCGCCAGCCTTCATCTTGAAAAACTATGGTCCCATAACATCACTATTACCACACGGCTGGTTGATACGGTAACAACACCTATGCTGCTAAAAACAGTTTCCTCCAAAAAACTGGACGCCGGCAAGCTCATAACACACCGGTTTCCATTGAAAAATGTGTTGCAGGCATACGACACATTTCAACATGCCGCCACCGAAAAAACACTAAAAGTAATTCTTACCAACGAATAAGAACAGGAATTCATAATAAAAGCATGAGATGGCCTCTTTGCAGGCCATCTTTCTATTTTAATACAACCGGTTCAAACGGCGTATTACAGCCTTTTCATAAGCAGCCTTTTAGTAAGTTCTGCGGTAATAATATTATAAGCATGCCTGCGGCACGACGCCACGGCATCGGTTTCTTTATCAAACTCTTTTTTTCTTTCAAACGGGCGGCAGCTTCTTCGGCAGTCATGATTATTGATACACAGCTTTTTTAAGTTGAGAAAAGGGGTTTCATTATACAACACAGCAATTTGTAAGCATCAAACATCAATGTCAATGTAATAGCCCGACCAGTGATTTAACTCTGTCATATTCCTTGCTATCAACTTTGTTTAAAAGCAGGTATTCGATAATATGGTTCAGATTTACTACTCCTATAAATTGATCATTTTCCATTACAGGGAAAATACGTTCATCGTTATGGGCCAGCTTTTCGAGTACAGTTTCTACTTCCTGATTTCCATTCAGATATTCCAGTTCTTTTGTAGCCAGTTTTTTGAGTGGTTCGTTGTAATTCATTTCTGATATGGCCTTTACAATTTCCAGCCGGTTAATAGTGCCTGCAGGACGGGCGCCGTCCATAAGTACGAAGTACTTGCTATGATTACTCATTAGTATATTGGCTGCTTCTTTTACAGTCATATTTGCCTGCAACGCATTATAGTCATACATCAGTACTTCATTTAGTTTTATTCCTTTTGCAAGCGATTTCAAACGCAGGTAGTATTCTTCGGCGGAGGCTGAGAAGATGATAAAAATCCCTATAACCGGTAAAAACGGATTGATTAAAAGTATTCCGGCAGCGATGAAAATAACAGCGATGAATTTTCCCACGTTTGTTGCTATGGATGTGGCCTGAATATAATTCAGTTTGAAACCTAGTAAGGCCCTTAAAATTCTGCCTCCATCCATAGGGAATGCCGGAATTAAATTAAATACAGCCAATCCAATGTTTACAATGCGCAGGTTGTATAAAAAATCATGGCCATGCATGATGCTTATATCCTGCGGCGTTTCCAAAAACGATGTGTTGGGTAGAAGTATTAACCACAGCAGGCTGGCAATAATAATATTTACAACAGGGCCGGCGATACTTATCGCTAATTCCTGCCGGGGATTTTCGGGAAATTTTTCTATACTGGCTATGCCGCCAATAGGCAACAACACAATGTTTTTTGCTTTAATGCCAAATCGTGCTGCCATTAAAGCATGCCCTAATTCATGCAGGGTTACACAGGCGAAAACTGCCAGTATAAACAATACCGACCAACTGAGATATTCAACATTGTTTCCCTTGCTTGCATTTACCAGGAGCACCCAACCGATCAATAATAAAAAGGTCCAGTGAACCGATATGTTAATGCCCCGGATGCTTAGGAGCTTATATGCGCCACGCATATGAATTGATTTTTAAGTTAATTAAATAGTCCCCAACCGAAAGGACGGGAACGAATAGCCACCGAAAACAACCTTTTAGGTTATATATCAAATTTAAGTTTAGGAAGGGCTTTGGGGCATATGTCGCCATCATGGAAGTGCATGAGATTAATCACAGCTCCGGCGGAAAGTGAGGACGGTCATAACCGGAGATGATTAACTACAGGGCCTTTTGGTGCTTATTGTCAGGGTTTTTGACTTTTTCGATGATTAACTTAGCCGGTGTTAAAATTAGTAAAATGAAAAAGATACTTCTTGCTTTCGATGGCGCTCATTTTTCTGAGGGCGCTTTTGAATTTGCACGTAAACTGAATGAGTTGTCGCCTGTTCAGCTTACCGGAGTTTTTTTACCACAGATAGACTATTCAAATTTATGGAGTTATTCAACCGGCGTTAGCGGTCCTTTATTCATTCCATTGCTGGAAGATATGGATGTAGCGACAATAGAGAAAAACATTGACCAGTTTATATTTTTATGTCAGTTAAATGGAATTGATTTTAAAGTACATAAAGATTTTTCTGATTTTGCATTACCTGCATTAAAGAAAGAAACCCGTTTTGCTGATCTGTTGATTTTGGATGGTGAATCGTTTTATAAGAACGTCGGCATTCATGAGCCTGATGATTATTTACAGGATGCTTTACATGATGCCGAATGCCCGGTGCTGATAGTTCCGGAAAAATTTGAGTTTCCTGAAAACAATATCCTGGCCTATGATGGCAGTGAATCGTCGGTTTATGCTATCAAACAGTTCACCTATATGTTTCCCGAATTCACGGCCAATAACACTGTGTTGGTGTATGCTCATGCCGACGGAGACACTGAATTCCCTGATGAAAACCTCATTGAAGAGTTATGCACCCGCCATTTTACCGATCTCACGCTTTTTAAACTTGATATTAATCCAAAAAAATATTTTGCCTTATGGACCGGTGAGAAAAAAGGAGCTATACTGGTTAGCGGGGCATTTGGCCGTTCCTCTTTTTCCCAGCTATTCAAAAAGAGTTTTGTTTCAGACGTTATTCGTGAGCATAAATTGCCGGTTTTTATTACACATCACTAATTGAAGTAAAGATGTTTGTCGGGATGCCGATCTGATTTTCGTCCGGTCGCACCCAAAAACAAAAGATGACGATCTTCATCAATGTTATCTGCAATAATTTAGTTTGTAATAGCCGGCTGGTCTTTATAATTTTCTATACCTTGCCTGGCTCCGGATGTATACATTTTTTCGTAGTATTCTGCTGCCATGCGGTTGCTGTCAAAATAGGGGAGAATATCCTGCATGCTCTTTTTTACAATTGATAACCACCTGGAAGGGTAATCATAGTACATTGGCAGAATTTCTTTTTCCAATAAGTCGTACAGGTTGTTAGCTTCTCTTGCATCCTGCTCGTGATCCGGCAGGTTTGACGGAGCTGGTGGAATTATAAAACTGTTTATTTTATCTTTTGCAAATTCAGGGAACCAGCCATCAGGAGTACTTATGTTGATAGCTCCATTCATTGCTGCGGCCATCCCACTTGTTCCCGACGCTTCATGTGTTAAACGGGGAACGTTCAGCCACACATCTGCCCCATGTTTCAATAATTTCGATAACTTTAGTTCATAGCCAACCAGCACTGAACAATTCTTATACGACTTACATATGTTTACAATTTTATCAAAAACTCCTATCGCTGTATAGTCCATCGGGTATGGCTTGCCCGCCCATATAATCTGAACAGGTTTTTCTGTATTATTTACAATCCTTTCGAACCTGGCCATATCATGCAAAAGAAGGTCTGCCCGCTTATAGCCGGTGAAACGCTTTGCAAACACAATTGTCAGGATCTTTTCATCATATATTTCCCCGTTTTGGTCAGCTACAATTTCAAACAAGTCGCTTTTACCCATCAATTTTCTTTTCTGTAAACCAGGCAGGTTATCTGAGGTGATTTCCTTATACATTTTATGGTCGGCCCAATAATTAAAATTCTGCGCATTGGTAATTGATATGATAGGGCAGATATCTTTGTATTTCTGCCACATTTCCTTCAAGGTTTGCACGTGTATCTTAGAAACACCATTAGCGATACCAGATAGCCGAAGTGCGCTTAAGGTGTGGTTCAACAGATTGTCTTCTGTTCTTGTAATCATGCGCACTTCTGTAGCAGGTACATCGGAAAAAAATCCCATTTTATCCAGTAAAAGAAAGTCTGTTTTGGGATTGCCTGCCTCTTCAGGTGTATGATTCGTAAATACCAGTCTTTGTCTTACTTTCTGAATGTCTTTGTATTGATTATAAAGATAAAATGCAAGCGGCAATCCATGCGACTCATTTAGATGATATATTTCTGGTTTCCAATTTAAAAACCCAAACAATCTGGCCCCGCCGATGCCTAATAAAATGGCAGCTGCAATTCCTGTTTCGGGGTTGGCGTCATATAATTTGTAACAAATAGTTTTGGCGAGGTAATCATTTTCGGGTAAGTCTGTTGACAGCAAAAACAGAGGCGCCGTATTGAATACTTGCGGCGGAAGATAATAAGCAGTAACCCACACATCATGACCTGATATCCGGATGGTAAATTTGATATCAGTCTTCTTTAAAAAGCCATACACTTTTTCTTCAAACAAAACGTCCATTGTTTGATCGCTTTTTCGCACCTGGTCATAATAACCATACTTCCACAAAATACCTACTCCTACTATATTTTGCTTTAATTCAAATGCGCTGCGCATATGAGAGCCTGCCAAAAATCCCAGGCCACCGGCATATAATTTTAACGGTTGATGGATAGCGTACTCCATGCAGAAGTAAGCAACGGGAAGTGAATATTCAGCAGCGAATTTGTAAGGATGGCTAAACGAAAAGTTCATACATGATGTTTTATATGAAGTTTTATCCAGTCTCACGAAAATATTCTGTAATGGGCATAATAAGAATGATATAAAACAAAAAGCAGGATGATTTACGTCAGTCTGGATGGACTCTTCTTCAACATCATCGCCACTCCACATTACCATCGGCTGTTTCGGCATTATTTCCGCCTTTTGCAATAACAGGCATCACCCGTTTGTCTGTTTTGCCGTCAAGATTGTATTTGCCGAAATCTGCAGGTATAATGGCCTGGTTCCAATAATGCCCCCATTGGCTTGTTGCAGTGTAGTTGTAGCCGATCAGCAGGTATTTGCTGTCTGGCGAAAATACAGGTAATACCTCGATGGCATTGCTTTCGGTGATTTGAGTAAGATTACTGCCATCTGCATTCATCATCCATAAATGATTGCCGCCACGCAAGGCAATTTTGCTTCCGTCGGGACTGACGCTGAAATCAGCCCAGGTATCGAAATTGAACGTTTTTACCAGTGTAGCCTTTGTGAAGTCCTTATTGGTACGGTATAAATTGTTGCCCTGGCTGAACAAAAAGGTATTGTCGGGCATCCATATCACGCTGCCCTCTAGTTTTTGTCCCTGATACGAAACGAGGTTATTAAGAATATTACCCTGCAGGTCAAGGATCATAATGCCATCATCATAGGTGGGCGGTACCAGGATCAGCTTTTTATCATAGGATAATTGGGGTGAAGTTAGATTCGCATAGCCTGATAATTTTTTGAATTTCGAAACAATGGTGTTGTCCTTAACGTTCGTGATGGTGTATATTTCTGCATCATGATCGTTCGGATCGTCTTTCGATTCTATCACCCAGGTGTTATCCCGGCTAACATCCCAGCCATTGCGACTGGTATTGTCGGGAAGGAAAACGCCCTTGACCCCGCTGTTCAGATCTAATTTCAACAGGCCTTCCGTAGCCCAGTTGTAATAGATCATTCCGGTTCCCGATTGTGTGGAACCTGTACCATTACCATTACCGGGGTTTGTTCCGGTATCATTGTTCCCCGTATTTTTTGAGCAGGCTGATACTAATAAAACCAGAGCTATCCAATATAAATGCTTTTTCATGTTAAGAAATGATTAATGGTTGTAAGAAGAATTGCTTCACAAAATTCCGTGAGGCTGCCTTTCAGGACAATACTCCCAAAGGTGTATTTTTCATGGTGGAAGTGGGTATAACCCTGGCGTTATTTGTTTTATCCCTATTTTTAGAACGCCGATAAAAAAATGCTTTCTTGAATCAGCTATTAACAACCGTAACCAGGAAAATAAGATATTGCCTGCTGCTTTTGTTCCTGTACGTACCGGCAGCAGCGCAGCACGTAGTAGACGATCGTACATTTCCCGACAGTCTGCAGCGGGTACTGTCAACCTCAAATTCACTGAAAGAAAAAGCGAATGCGCTTTTCCTGCTCTCTGATTATTATAGTACCCGGGATACTTCCAAAGCCCTGGATTATATAAGGCAAGGCATTTCGTTAAGCAGGCAGGATGAGTACCTGTTTGCAGTGGCACATTTTTACCTGGCCGGTGTTTATTTTGAATTTGATGTTGACCGTAGTCAGCAGGAGTATTTGTATGCGGAGAAATTATTACGCCCGTACCCTCAACCAGAAGCGTTGATCTACCGGTCAAGGGCCTGGAATAATTATGGCGCCATTGAGCAACGCAAAGACAAGCCGCGTTCGTTCCTCGATATCCTTATCAATAAAGTATTGCCGCTTGCGCAACAGGCCGGGGATAGTACAAGAATGGCGCTGACCTACCACAATATCGGGTTGGTGCTGCTTAATTTGGGTGAAAATGAGAAAGCCCTTCTATATTTTTCACGGGCTATCGCCATCATGGAAGCAGGCAATAAAGGATATGCCGACCTGGCCGATGCATATGTATTGAGTGCCCGGGCAACTATTTTGAAAGGTCAGCCCGAACGGGCGCTTCCTTTTCTGCAAAAGGCCAAAAAGATCCTGGAGCCTAACCCCGATTCGTATTTCTGGCCGCAGTATTATTCTGTAGAAGGGGCTTACTACAGATGTGCAAAGTCCTATGCGTTGGCGCATCAGAGTCTTGAACGCGGACTGGCTTTGGCAGCACAATGGAACGATGTATTTGAGAAGCGGGAGTTGTTGTATGAACAGTTCAATGTATACAAGGATGAGCGGAATTATACAGCAGCAAAGAATATGTTGTTGCAAGGATTGAAAATGGAAGAAAATTTCCCGCTTTCTAAAAATAAAAAGCAATTGCTGTTCGATCTGGCAGAGACCGAGCAATTATCAGGTAATACAGAGGCCGCATACAGCAGGTTGAAGCAATATGCGCTTTTGTCTGATTCCATCTATGCCCAACAAACAAAGAATGAGATAGATGCCCTGGAAGCGCGCTTCAGAACGGCGGAAAAAGAAAAGCAGATCCTAAGGCTGGAGCATGAGAAAAAGGATAGAAAATTTCAGTTGCTGCTGTTGCTCGCAGTGATCGCTGTATTAAGTCTTGTAGCCATTATCACCATCATGCGATTGCAGCACCGGAAAAAAATGGCCGCCAGGCGCGAAGCGGCATATCGGGCAGAGCTGGAAAAAATAGAAAAGGAAAAACAGTTATCGAATTATACAGCTTTAATGGAAGGGCAGGAGCAGGAGCGCCGGCGATTGGCGCGTGACCTGCACGATGGTCTTGGTTGCCAGTTGTCGGCCGTTAAACTGGGGCTTTCCCGCATTGTGCCTGAAAGCGTTTCGCAGCAAATGTCCTTGCAACAGGTAACCGACCAGCTCGATGCATCTGTGCGCGAATTGCGCTGGATCTCGCGCAATATGATGCCCGAATCGTTGCTCACACTGGGGTTAAAGGAGGCGCTTAAAGACCTGTGCGGTTCTGTAATGAGCGCACAATTACGTTTGGTGTATAATGCGTATAATATCGATCCGGCACTGCCGCTTGCCACTCAAACCATGATCTATCGCATGGTACAGGAGATTATTACCAATGCGGTGAAACATGCAGATGCTTCCGTGATCATGCTGCAATGCAGTCAGGAAGAGGACAGTTTCTTCATTACAGTGGAAGATAATGGCAGGGGTTTCGATGCCGGCAGCCATCATTCACCAGGCATAGGTTTGAAAAATATCCGTAACCGGGTTGACTATTTTCATGGCAATCTTAATATTGAATCATCATCCGAAGGAACCATTATAAATATAGAGTTGCATGTTGCCAACCAATCATAAGATCAGTATTGTTATTGTAGACGATCATCCCATTGTGATCAGGGGATTCAGGTCATTGTTGCAGGATGAACCGCTGTATGAGATTGCAGGCTGTTTCGAAACAGGTAATGCGTGTATGAACTTTCTGCAGCTGCAAAGGGTAGATATTGTATTGCTCGACATTACCTTGCCCGATGGCAATGGCGTTCATTTCTGCGCAGCCATCAGCGAGCAATATCCCCATACCAATATTGTTGCACTCAGTAATGTGAATGAGCGAAGCATTATTTCACAGATGTTCAGGAATGGGGCCAAAGGCTATCTGCTAAAAAATCTTTCAGCCAAAGAATTACTGGATGCATTGAACACAGTAATGGATGGCAAAATAGCCATGAGCCTTGAAATAAAGGAGATCATGCAACAACCCGACCTCGATGCCCTGCAGCCCGTACCGGAGCTCACCAAACGCGAAAAACAGATCCTGCAGTTACTGGCCGCAGGACGAAAATCGGCCGCCATCGCTGAAGAACTGTTTATTAGTCCGCTTACCGTAAAAACGCACCGCGCTACCTTGCTGCACAAATTCCAGGTAAACAATATTGTTACATTGGTCAACCGGGCCAGGGAAACGGGATTGATCTGATAAAAACTATTTCACACGCCGCAGCACAATGTACGTGGCGTTTTTAGGAACGTGGCAAGCCGCCTTGAAGTAACTGTCATTATCACATATAAGCGAAAACGATACTTTGAAAATGAATGCTATCTGTTCGACGGATTCTTCCATTCTTTGGATAAGCGCTCAATCGACCGCTCTATTCTTTCATTTCTGGTTTCTTCCTTTTTGGCAGTAACAATCCACTCGATGTATTCTTTTTTATGGGAGTAAGGAAGTGAATTGAAAAACGTCTGCTGCGCTTTATTCTTTTTCAGCGCCGTTTCAAAATCAGGTGGCAGCTTTACCGTCTTTGTTTTTGGATCAACATAATCCAGGATGGGCCGCTCTTTGGGCTTCTCATCCTTCTTTTTGTCGGCCTCAGTTTTTTGGCGCATGCCAAACGCAGACCATGTATCGTCGAAAGAAATAAGACTGATCCATTGCATTTCGTGCTCAAGCAACGCATCCCAGCCCTTGTCTCTCGTAAGATCAGTTTGAATTTTTGAAGTGCCTTTGGGGTAAAAGATCCAGCACACGACCTGATCACTTATCATAGCCATTACTTTCTTCAGCTCTTTTTCCATTTGAGCTTTGTCTTTTACAAACCAGTGAACCTGGTTAAAAGACTTTCCGGCGTCAGCAATTTTTGCGCCTGCCGGCAATGGGCCAAGTGATTTTTTGTAATCAGCGGGTGGGTTTATGGTAACAATAACGTCCCCCTCCCTGATCTTTAGTTTTTGAGAAATTGTGGAAGCCATAAAGCAGTTGTTTATGCTAATATAGCTCCCTAAACGCAAATATGGATGACCGCTCCTAATAAAAGAACCGCTCCAGCACGATCTGACCGTCCTGTACCTCATACAGCATGATCTCTTTAAGCTGTATTCTTCCATGCGGTTGTACCGTAACATCCATTTCTCTGCCTACTACAAAATGATTGCCCGTAACGATGGGTGCAGTTGTAGAAGCGCCATGAAATGCCTCGATGCGGCTTACAAAATCTTCACCTTTTTTGCGAACAGCTTCCTTGCCTTCAGCATATCCCATATAAGGAGATGTTGGCGGGTCCATACTTCGTACATTATCTGCAAAGAATTCATCCTGGATCTCAAACCATTTTTCTTCCTGGGCAAGTTCATGAAATCTCGCTGCAACTTCCTCTGTTGTCAGCACCTTTTTTCCCGCTGTAGTTGTCATGTTTGTATTATTTATTGATTAATTGAATTCAAATTGATGATACAAAAATATTATCCTGCTTTTATTTCGACAGGGTGTTAGTTGGACTTTATAACAGGGTAATTTGGACAGGAGCTTATGCACGCTTATTGTTTAAAACGACATCATTTCAAGCCAAACCTGCACACTTACCAAATTGAATATTTTTAAATTGATCGAATCATTAGTTTTATTTCAGGTACTCACTGCAGTGTATACCCTCATTATTCACCATCAAAAACCTTAATCGAGCATGACAAATGTTAAAAGAAAGCCTGCTTCACTAATGGGTGCGCCCATCAGTGCTCAGGAATGCCAGGAGCTAAAAGCTGCTTTTAAAGAAAGATACGCTGACCAGGTGCCTTCTGTTTTCTTAAGTAAGGAACTCATTTTGAAAAGCATTGAAGGATTGTCCAATTTATCAGGTATCATCTTTAGTTATGGATTAAATGACGCGGCTGTAACCACTTCACGCAGAATTACGCTGGTACCAACACGCAATACCAGCAGCGGTGAATCTGCTATGATCCCTGTCATTGATCGTAACGGCTATTTATCCAACAATGGTGAAAGAGTAGACTTTGAAAAATTCTTAACCCTTTCAGGAAATCATGTAACTGATTTTAAAAAGGCAGAAAGTGAAATGTCTTTAACGAAGTTGCCAAGAGGGTATTTCTGGGGCATTAACAAAATTGTAAACCTGCTCAATGTTGAAAACTGCAACGGGGTTATTTTCCATTTCGGGTATAATATTGCCATGCAGTCGCCATGCAGAAGATTCCAGAGTGTTTTAGAAGCAGTTGATGCAAACAATGCCAGCTTAAATACATTTATGGAATATGGTAATTGTACGCCTCCCTGCGATCCCGATGATCCAACGTGGATATTTACCATTTTCGCAGAAAAATTTTCAGAAGAAGCAGCCGATCGCGACCTGAATCTGTTACGGGCATTCAGGGATAACTGGCTTTTAAAACAGGAGAATGGCCAGGCTTTGTTCGAAATGTATTATTTCCTTTCTCCCGGTATAGTTGATGAAATAAACGACAGCGCCGACAATGAGGCTATCTGGGAAGATCTGTTTAAAAATGAATATTCAACATTGCTGAACTCCATTAAGCAAAATAAGTTCGAAGAAGCACAGTCCGTTTATGTTCAAATGATGAACAATCTGAAAGAAAGGTTTTTGATGCAGGATGCAAAATCCGGAGTCTTAATATAGAGTTAACACACGGCCGTTCCGACATCATGCCGGGACGGCATTTTTCCACGATACCCACATACCATGATACTTTGATATATCGTTTACCTGCTATATAAAAACAGTATTTTTGGCGCATAATTATAAACCTATGCGAAAAATGAACACTGTTGCGCTTCCTTTTCTTTTACTGTTAGCAGTTCCTATCTGCACTCATGCGCAGGGCGCCATTGATCAGGTAAATTCCACCGCCGATAAAGTAGGCAATACCATCGACAAAGTAGGAGGGCTTTTTAAGAAGAAAAAAAAGAACACAACCGACGCTCCTGCAGCAAAACCCACTACTTCCGGCTCCAATGTTACCATTAATACTGTTTATGATTTTGTGCCCGGAAGTACAGTGCTGTTTACCGATCACTTTGATTCTACTATCCGTGGCAATTTTCCCGCACTATGGTTAACCAATGCCAGCGGCGATGTGGTTACCCTGCAGGAATATCCCGGTAAATGGTTTTCTGTTTCAAGTGGCGGTACTTATATTCCTAAATTAAAAAATGGCCTTTCGAAAGATTTTACACTCGAATTTGATTTTATTATTGCCGATGGAAATAACAGCCGTACGCTCTATATTGATTTTGAAGATGCGCTGAACGGTAATTTCGATATGAACCCTTCCAATCCATTCGTACAATTCAGAATTTATGAAGGTGGCAGTGCCTGGATAGACAGCAAAGGCAAAAACCTGAGTACTGATGTTAAGAGCAGCGCTTATAACGAGGGCGGTAAAATAAATCACTTTGCTTTTCGTAAAGAGGGAGAGCGGTTACGTGTATACATCAATCAGGAAAAAACATTTGATATTAATAATGCCTTCGAAAGCAGCAGAACGTACAGCACGTTTAAATTCAGCACCAGCTTCTACAATCCAACGCATATGCTGATCTCTAATGTTAAAATAGCTTCTTTATAATAATATTATTGTTGAATCATTGCAGAGGCCGTCCCATTGAGACGGCCTTTTTTTTGATGGCTCGTCTTCTTAACCGACGTAAAAAAGGGTGTTTTTCACGTATTTTATTGGGTTTAACTTTTCATGTTCCTCGCGTGGCGCCGGCTTACAGGAGCAGAAAAAAGGCAAAAAAGCGCTGTAGAGAAATATTTCAAAAAAGTACGGGTTGTAACAAAAAAAAGTACGATCTGTATTATTTGATGTTTATGCAAAAGCACTTATATATTTGAGTAATAATAAATAGGAAACGCTGCGCATCGTATAGTACTAATAGTTATTAATAAAAACAAATTTTTTAGGTGCCGTATTTGTGGTAACTTTTATTTGGGGGATAGTAAGTATGAAAATGCCACAGAATATAGCTCCAATGCGGGCTTCACCGGGTTATCATGCCTTTAATGACGTGCATTATTGCTTCGAGATCAAGCACGATGGATATAGAATTATTGCGTATGTGAATGACGGGAATGTCAGATTACAAACGCGCAATATGAAAGATTATACCGGAAAATTTCCACAGATCGTTCAGGCGCTCCAAAAGCTGAAGTTCAATGCCATTCTGGATGGCGAAATTGTTATGCTGAATGAGGACGGTGTCAGCGATTTCAACGCTCTGCAGAACTGGCGGAGCGATGAAGACGGACCGCTCTATTATTATGCATTCGATCTGTTGTATTATAACGGCACCGATTACATGAAAAAGCCACTGTACCGGCGTAAAAACATGTTGAAAAGCATCCTGCCCAAATCGCATGTAATCCTGTACTGCGATGAAATTGTTACCTACGGCATACCATTGTTTAAAATGATCAAAGAAATTGGCGCCGAAGGCATCGTTGCCAAACGAGTCGATTCTATTTACCGGCCGGGCGCCAGAAGTAAAGACTGGCTGAAAATAAAAGCCACCATTGAAGAAGATTTCATTATTACCGGCTACACCCGCAATGAAGGCACAGGCAATTTGATCAGTACGCTTATATTAGGCGCCTATAAAAGCGGCACACTGCAATATGTTGGGGAGGTGGGCACGGGGTTAACAGACCGCGATCAGCGCGAAATATTGCAGAAGCTGAAGCCTATTGAAAGAAAGAAATCTGCATTCCCCGTAATTCCCAGCTTTCCGCCCGGTAAATCGCGCAGAAAAAAAACTGACATGGTCACCTGGTGTAAACCTGTTTTGGTAGCATCTGTAAAATATCTTGAAAAAACACCCGGCGGCGAATTGCGCCATCAATCTTTTATAAGGCTGCGAACAGACAAAAATCCTGAAGAAGTTATTATTGAGTAAAAAATTCTTTATTTTCAATAACCAGAAAGCAGGGATAATATAAATATTAAATCAATATGAAATTGATTTTTGTCCTACTGCTTTTTACCGGAGCTAGTTGTTGTTATGCGCAGGGATTGGCTACTCCGCAGGTAAAACAATTTCTGAATGAATTTGTAAACAATAATGAAAAGGCCAGCAACCTGTATTTTGAAGCAAACCCTGATTCCCGCCTGGTTGATGACCTTATAAAAAACCTCGACGATAGTGTTTACCGCGATATGAACAATCAAAAAGTAGCTTTTATACTCTCGCCTGAAGAAAAAGAGTTTATAAAGGAAATATCGCTTTCTCAAAAGAATAAAGATTGGGACAGCACCCTTCTTGAACATGCAACTATACTGAAAGTGAAGCGCCCTGGTGAAAATTTTACCAGGGAGCAGGCGAGAGAATACGTTCAACAATTTGAAGGAAAGTACATGATCATTTTCACCATCCCTGTCTTTCTGCGAAACGATACTATTTGTATTTTCTTATATGTAAGTTATGGCGGCGGTACCATTTACATTATGAAAAAAGAAAATCAACGATGGGTAAAATATCTGAGGAGAGGAATCTTTGTTTCCTGACAATACAATATTGTTTTACACCAACACTTCTTTATTATACTTACCTCTATACTCTATCGGCGACATGCCTGCAATTTTTTTAAACAGTTCTCTGAAGGCTTTTACATCTGAATAGCCAACATCATACATTACTTCATTGACTGTTTTGCGGGTTGTTTCAAAGAATTTTTTGGCGGCTTCTACCTTTACCCGCTGCACGTACTCAACGGGTGTGTTACCTGTTGCCTTCTTAAATCTGCGGTCGAAGCTGCGCCGGTCGATAGAAAATTGGGAAGACAGTTCTTCAATAATAATTTTATCGCTTACATGCTGTTCAATGAATAACTGAGCTTTTTTGATCTCATTGTCACCATGATCTTTTTGTCCGGAGAAAATAATAAATCCCGACTGGCTGTTACGATCAGGATCGATACCAAAAATCTTGGCGCAATAGATGGCTGTTTCGCGGTCGTAATATTTCTCAATAATATGCAGTACCAGGTTCATCGATGACAGTGCGCCGCCGGAGCTATATACACCATGTGCGGCCGTGATCACTTTTTCAATGGCAAGATCTATATCGGGAAAGAGATTGCGGAATATATCAGCGGCGCTCCAGTGAGTAGAACATTGTTTTCCTTTTAAAAGGCCGGCTGCGGCAAGAATAAAAGTACCGGTACAAAGACCGGCAATTTCTGCACCCAGTTTGTATTGTGTGTTTACCCAATCTATGATCTCTTTATTTTGTTTTAATGAAGTGGTAATATGATCGCCCAACGATGGAATAATGATGAGGTCAACATAGTCAGTATCGTGTATGCTTTTATCGGGTTGAATATAAACCGGCCCCTGCTTTACCGGCCGGGTATTATTGCCAATAAGTGAAACAGCAAAAACAGGCTTCTTTCCTCGTGCAGTAAAATACTCGTTGGCTTTATCGATAACTTCAATGGTGAGAATCAGACTGCTTATCGTGCTTCCTCCTTCAGGCCATATCAGCGCAAGATGTTTCATCTTTTTTATATAAAGATAGCTAAAGGAACTGTCCAATCCAGCCCCTTAGAATGTCGAAATTGCACCCCTTCGAGCAGGCAGACAGGACATAGCTTTGTATTGCTATTAAAACTTTTCATTTAAAAAATCAATGTACATGCAATTAAAAAACAAAACAGCCGTGATCTATGGGGCCACCGGCTTCATAGGATCTTCCGTTGCAAGGGCTTTTGCAAAGGAAGGAGCAAGGGTATTTCTTACAGGCAAAAACAAAAAAGTGATAACTGCGCTGGCTGATGACATTAACGCTGCCGGCGGCATTGCCTATGCACATGAAGTAGATGTGTTGGATGAGCACGCCGTGAACAGTCATCTGGAACAGGTAATAAAGCAGGAAGGTAAGATCGACATTTCATTTAATGCGGCAGGTATTCGTCAAACAGGTGTACAGGGAATTCCGCTCACCAAACTTTCGCCCGAAGCATACCTCAACCCGGTAATGCATTATTCAAGGTCGCATTTTATTACTGCCACTGCCGCCGCAAAACACATGGCGCAGCAAAAGCGGGGCGTTATTTTAACACTTACTGCCATCCCTTCAAAACTACCTGCGCCACTCGTTGGTGGTATGGCGCCGGCCTGGGCCGCTATAGAAGCATTGACACGAACGCTGGCAGGCGAAATGGGTGCATATGGTGTGCGCGTAGCCTGCCTTCGCGCCGATGGTATGCCTGAAACAGATACTATTACCGAAGTATTCTCACTGCATGCAAAAGGTCATGGTATGCCTTCGAACAAAGAGTTTCAGGGATTAATGGAAAGCTTTACGCTGCTGAAGCGACTTCCTGCGTTGCACGAAGTGGCCAATACGGCTGTATTTATGGCTTCAGATAATGCCACTGCCATTACAGGTACAGTTATCAATGTTACCTGCGGTTCTGTTATTGATTAAGTGTAAAAATTAAGAAAAGAGGTGGCTGCAGACTTTCTCTTTTCTTATTCCCTCCATCTGCCATTTAAGTGCCGGCAAGGGAATCGATCAGGCAGAATAAGGTTCCGGTATAAAAAAACAGCGCCCCCGGCGGCCGTGTCCTGATCGTAGTCGAGGACAGAAGTCGCAAAAGACGCTGTATCACGGCGCGATGAGATCTTAAATAGAACTATATCTTATTATAGTTTTCTATTTCTTCCATTTCACCATCTTCCAGTTTTACCTGAATCATTTTTTTGGCATCTTCAACATTTACAACCCAAATCGTTCTTTTCTGCTGGGTTACCTTTATGGCCGCCGTAATATTATAATCATAATAATTACTCTTTACCTGTTTTCTGATCTCTTCAGGTAAACTGTTTTCATAGCCATAGCTGATATTGTATACCAGCCTGCCTCTCTTTCCAAATACGGCCTGGTTCTTCTTGTCTTCTGTCATATACTTTACCAGGAACTTTTTATTAAGCTGATACCATTCAGTGTTTTGCGCATTGCTATAATAATTCTGAAAGCTTTTCCATACTTTTTCCGGCACATGTTGGTTGGTGGGCGTAATAACAATGGGTGGCAATGTTTTATAATCCTGTGCCATCAGTTTTGTACCGGCCAGCATCATTATACAACCGAATAATATAATAGGCATGCAATACTTTTTCATAGTTCATTACTTTAAATTAAATTTAGAATATGATTTACTTCCGCAAATCTACCAACCCCAAAATGCCGCTTTCATGATTACAGTCAATCATTTTCAGGACTTTAATCAGAACTTTTGACAAACAGCTGTTTTTTGCACCACAACCTGTATAAACATACCGGGATAGGCATTCCGGTAACATGACTCCCTAACGTATCCCGGATACCTATGTGAATTTCTTTCTGTTCTTTACGTGCGGGGGGTGAAGATCGGTCGCAGACTGATCTATCCTGAGTGCAGAAACAGGCCAACAAACCACTTCTGCATTCAATATTCATTATTCCATATTCAATATTTTCTATTTCGGGAACGATTGCATTAATAAATCATCAGCCTCGTTTTTTAGTCGATAAAAATCCAAAAATTTGATATTGCTAACGGTGTGCTGCCAAACTTCAGCAGGTACTTCTTTTTGCCATATGCCTCTTAGTTAGGTTGCAACATCTCTTTTTAAACGATTTGCTTAAATTAAAAATCCCATGAGAAAAAGATGGTTCTTATCCTTTGTGTGGGGCGCTGCCATGTGCCTTACCAGCTTCTTTGCCCATAGTCAATGTACACTCGTTGGCTGGGCCAGTCAAAACGGAGGTGTAACAGGTGGCGGATCCGCCACTGCTACTACGGTCTCCAATTACAATGATCTGAAAACAGCCATCACATCAACCTCCGTAAAAGTGGTGTACGTTTCAGGCGTAATCACTGTTCCATCGGGCGGAAAAATCAGTTTTCAGGACCAGTCGGGCAAAACCATCTTCGGTTTGCCGGGTTCCCGCCTCATAACGAACGACCTTACGCAGGCGAACTCCGGTATTCTTTATGTAAAAAGATGTTCCAATGTCATTATCAGAAACCTCACCTTCGAAGGCCCGGGCGCCTATGATGTCGA
>Ga0068855_100003399_pt1 | contig 19490 bp, 13 predicted proteins | sample KBSCornC52_FD_66592 | JGI IMG/M metagenome (GOLD analysis project Ga0068855, IMG submission 66592) | Corn rhizosphere microbial communities from Kellogg Biological Station, Michigan, USA - KBS Corn C5-2 | ecosystem: Host-associated > Plants > Roots > Rhizosphere > Soil ...
CTGCCGCGCAAAATGCTCCACCATCGACGCCCCGATTCCACTCGCTCCACCCGTAATAAGAACGGCGCGACCGCGAAGGCTGGGATAACTGGCGTATGCGGCAGCAGAATCCGGATTCATATCGGACATTCCTTGACGACCTTCCCGTTGAGCGTTTTACATCGCTGCAAGTATAGGGCCCGCGCTGGCCCAGAATGGAAGCCGGCCATGTATACTTTGCCGATCACACCTTCCCCACCTGTTGCTGAGCTCTGCTGATTGGAAAACATCCGTGCCGAACCCCTTTCGCCGATGTCTTCAGCAAGATAACGTTCGGCTGAAACTCCGGACCTTCGAAGGTTGGGACCTTCCCATACCCCGGCCTGCACCTTGGAGGGAATTCATGAAAATCAATCCAGCGAGTCTCGTCTCGCGATGCCTGATCGCGATGGCACTTGCAGCCTCATTCTCAACGCTCGCGTCCGCTCAAAATGGCAACATCCGAAGCATCACCTTCGTTACCGTCAAGGCCGACCGCATCGGCGACTTTCAGGCCGAACTCAAAGAAGTCCACGCTCTGATGAAGAAAGACAAGTCCACGCGCTATAGCTCCATTTGGATGTCGCTCACTGGTCCCCGCGAGTATGCGATCGTCTCGTACCACAACAAGTGGTCCGAACTCGATGAAGGCGCCGACACAGCCACCAAAGACGACGCCGCTGACCTGGCCAGACTTCAAACCCGAATGGTCGATTGCGCGTCAAGCTGGCGCAGAACCATCGATGAAATCCAGCCCGACCTGAGCCTGCCTCAAACCACCACTGAGCTGCCGAAGATGGTCCGCGTTCTGACCACCCTGGTGCGCGCCGACAAGTACCAGGACTATCTCGATCTCATCAAGTCGGACGTGCTTCCGGCCGCGAAAAAGGGTGGCTTGACCACCTACATGTTCTCAGAAACCAGGTTCGGCGCACCGAACACCCAGGTCACCTCCGTCATCGCCATGGACAAATGGGCAGAGCTGGATGAGCCATTCGGCATTGAAAAGGCACTTGGCAAAGACGGCTATAAGGCTTTGCTGGGCAAGGTGAGGCCTCTGATCATCCAGTCCGAGGTAAACGAATACCGGTTCCAGCCCGAGCTGAGCTACCTCCCTGCCGCCCCGGCGAAATAGCAGATTGGCCGCCCCCGCAGCATCACTTCCGACATAACTGCCGGAGATTCCGGCAGTTACGTTTTGCTCGGCGCTCCTTGCAGCGCCTCCAACCCACCGATACCACGCACTGGTACACCGTGATACACCGTCTCGCATCGCGGGTGCATACTGATATACAGGCCGTTTTCCGGGCGACTCCCCCTTGGGTTTCTCGTTCGCACTCATTCTGGCTATTGCACTTACAAGGGATTTGGATCGAAACCGCAGCCTCACCGCGGCCACCAGAACCAGCAGTCCAGCAACCCGGATCGGGCCTGGAGAACAGTTTTTCGTCCCGCACACAGCGGGACCGTTGCGGCCTCTCAAATGGCACGCCCCGAAAGCGTTCGGAGCGCTTTGACCTCGCCGCGCAAAATACGATTTCAGGTTTTACGCACGACGGAGGAACAACAATGTCGGAAGCCGCTCGTTATCCCGGGATCAGGGTCACTGCCAACGGGAATCAGCTCGTTTCGTACCACACTGAGACCCGCATCGCCGATGCCGGCGTTTTCTACCCCATCACGCCTTCAACCGAGGGCGGTGAGCTCTTCCAGCAGGCTTATGCTGAGGGCAATCTAAACGTCTTCGGCAAGAACACCATCGCTATCGAGACCGAAGGCGAACACGCTGCCCAGGGTGGCGCCATCGCCCACTCCGTCTGCGGCAAGCGCGTGGTCAACTTCACCTCCGGCCAGGGCGTAGTCTACGGCGTCGAGCAGTACTACCATGCCCCCGGGAAGGGATCCACGATGGTCCTCGAGGTCGGCGCCCGCGCGCTCACCAAGCACGCCCTCAACGTCCACTGCGGACACGACGACATCTACGGCGCGCTCGACACCGGCTGGATCATGGTCTTCGGCAAAGACGCCCAGCAGGCCGCCGACCAGGCCCTCATCCTGCGCCGCGTCACCGAGCTCTCGCTCACGCCCGGCATGAACATCATGGATGGCTTCCTCACCAGCCACCTTGAGCGCACCTTTTACAAGCACGAGTCCGAGCTCATTCGCGAATACCTCGGCTCTCCGGAAGACATCATCGACTGCCCCACCGAAGCCCAGCGCGTTCTCTTCGGACCCACCCGCCGCCGCGTCCCCAAGATGATGGACCTCGCCAACCCGGTCCTCCTCGGTCCCGTTCAAAATCAGGAACACTACATGAACGGCATCATCGCGCGCCGCAACAACTTCGCTGAGCCAATCCTCGACTTCCTCGAAGCTGCCTACAAAGACTTCGGCGATCTCACCGGCCGCTACTACGGCCTCGTCACCCAGTACAAGTGCGACGACACCGATACCGTCTTCGTCTCCCTCGGCTCCGCTGCTGAAAACATCGAAGCGGCCGTCGACTACCTCCGCGAATCCAAGGGCGTCAAGGTTGGCTCCATTCACGTCAACGTCATCCGTCCTTTCCCTGAAGCAGCCATCGTTGCCGCACTCAAGGGCAAAAAGAACGTCATTATTCTCGAGCGTACGGACGAAGCACTCTCCGGCGATAACCCGCTCGGCCGCGACATTCGCACCGCCCTCTCCAAGGCCGTCCAGTATGAAGGCCATCCGGCGGCGGAAGGATTACCGGCAATCTCACCCAGCGAACTGCCCAGCATCTTCGGCGGCAGCTACGGTCTCGGCTCGCGCGACTTTCGCCCCGAGCACATCATCGGAGCCTACGAATACGCCACTCAGGGCCGCGCCCGCAAAGACGGCAAGACCGCTGCCGATGGCGCCACCTTCTTCGTCCTTGGCATCGATCATCCCTACGCGGTGATCGCCGATGAAATGCCCTCGCTCCTCCCCGAAGGCGCAGTCGCCGTCCGCTTCCACTCCATCGGCGGATGGGGCGCTATCACCACCGGCAAAAACCTCGGAGCCATCCTCGGCGACCTCAACGATCTGCTCTACGAGCGCGACGGCCTGGTCGACGACAAAGGCAATCCCAAGGAAGTCATTCACGTCAGCGCCAACCCCAAGTACGGCTCAGAAAAGAAGGGCGCGCCCACCAGCTACTTCATGGTTGCCGCCAAGGATCGCATTCGCGTCAACTGCGATCTGCGCCACGTGACCACAGTTCTTTGCTGCGACCCCAAGGCCTTCACCCACTGCAATCCGCTTGACGGCATTCAGCCCGGCGGCGCTCTCATCTGGGAGTCCGACGCCGAAGGCGAGCGCGCATGGGAGAACCTCCCGCACTGGGCGCGCAAGCAGATCATCGAAAAGAACATCCGCGTCTATACGCTGCCCGGCTTCGAGATCGCTCGCAAAGCCACCGATCGCGCTGACCTCCAGCTCCGCATGCAGGGCAACGCGTTCCTCGGCGCATTCTTCGCGGTAAGCCCGCTGCTGCAGGAATTCGGCATCACCAGCGAGCAGTATCGCGACGTCGTCCGCAAGCAGTACGTCAAGAAGTTCGGCAAGCTCGGCGAAGCCGTCGTCAACTCCAACATGGAAGTCATGACGCAGGGCTTCGAGCAGGTAAAAGAAATCAAGATCGGCGAAATCACCGCGACGGATCACTCCTCGCTTCGCGGCGAAGCACTCCTGCCGATCCTCGAGCCCGTCCCAGCGTTCGCTGAAGCCGGCGCTGGCGAAAGCTGCACCGTAAGCGGTTGCCGCTCCACCCCGCCGCCCACCGGACAGTCCGCGCGTCCCCCGGTTGCGACGATCTCCATGTTCGACTCCGAGTTCCGCAACAACTACGGCTACGACCAGCCGGCGACTCCGCTCGCGGCCATGGGCGTCATCGCCGCAGCCACCGGTGACACAGCATCCAAGTACGTCGCCCGTCGCGAAACCCCCCTCTACATTCCCGAGAACTGCACACAGTGCATGGAGTGCATCTCGGTCTGCCCCGATACCGCCCTGCCCAACACTTCGCAGGACCTCAGCACGCTCCTCAAGACCGCCGTATCGCGCTACGTCGGCAGCCCAGCCGAACGCGCCAAGATGATCGCAAAGCTTCCCGAGATCGAAAAGCAGACTCGCACCCGCATGCTCGCTGAAATCAAGCAGGGCACGCCGCTGCCGAAGATCATTCGCGAAGTCACCGAGAGCGTTGACGGTTTCTCCGCAGAAGCAAAGACACAGTTCTTCAGCATCATCGACAAGGTGCCGATGGCCTATCAGAAGGTCAACGCCATCTTCTCCTCGCCCGAGCGCAAGGCTCCCGGCTCCGGCGGCATCTTCTCCATCTTTGTCAGCGATCTCTGCAAGGGCTGCGCAGCCTGCGTCACCGCATGCGGCGATCACGAAGCGCTCAAGATGGTCAAGGAAACCGAGGAGGTCAACGCCGAGCACGAAACCGGCACCGCCTTCCTCAACCAGCTGCCCGACACCGCGCAGAAATATCTCGGCCTGTTCAACGCAGCAAACCCGGCCGACTCTAAAACTGCGACGCTTCGCAACATGCTCATGGTGCGCACGAACTACGACGCTCTCGTCGCTGGCGACGGCGCATGCGCCGGCTGCGGTGAAAAGAGCGTTCTTCGCTCCATCGCAGCGGTAACCGAGGCCTACATGCGCCCCGTCTACCACGCCAAGGCTGATCGCTTCGTCTCCAAGGCCGGCCAGCTTGAAAAGACCGGCGTCGCAAAGATGGAGGCACTCAAGGCCGCGAACCCCGAAGAGTACGCCACCCTTCGCCAGACCATCGCGCATCTCATTCTCGGCCTGGGCGGCGAAAGGACAGAAGACACCCACGCAAGAATCGCCGCGCACGAAGAAGCCAACGGTCCCATCACCGACGCGCAGCTGGTCGAAGCCATCGCCGCCGTTCTGCTCACCGAGGCCTTCAACCATAAATCGCTGCAGCCAATCGACGGACGTCTCGCCAATGGAATGTCCGTCATGGCCATGGCCGCGCACACCGGTTGCAACACCGTCTACGGCTCAACCTCGCCGAACAACCCGCACCCCTACCCGTGGATGAACTCGCTCTTCCAGGACGGCATCACCATCGGCTGGCTCATGGGCGAAAGCTTCATCGTCGACCACGCCCGCCGCTCCGTCCTTCCCGAGCGCATCGCCGACATCATCCTCACCCGCGAGGGCAAAGGCGTGTCGCCGCGCGAGTACTACGAGTTCACCCACTTCACTGATGCCCTCATGACCGATGATGAAATCGTCGAGCTGCCCAAGGTCTGGGTCGTCGGTGGCGATGGCGGCATGGGCGACATCGGCTACCAGAACATGTCCAAGGTGATCCTGCAGAACCGGCCCAACGTCAAGGCCGTCATGCTCGACACACAGGTCTATTCAAATACCGGCGGTCAGAACTCCGACTCTACCCCCATGCTCGGCGGTAACGACATGAACGTCTTCGGCGCAGCCACGCAGGGCAAGAACACTGAGAAGAAGACGGTCGCCGAAACCTTCCTTGCCGGACACGGATCACCCTTCGTAGCGCAGGTCTCCATGGCCAACGCGCCGAAACTCTACCGTGCCATCCTCGACGGCCTCGAGTATCGCGGCACCATGTTCCTGCAGGCATTCACCACCTGCCAGCCCGAGCACGGCGTCGCCGACGACATGGCTCTCCACCAGGCGCAGCGCACGCGCGACTCGCGTGGCGTGCCCGAGTTCGTCTTCGATCCGCGCAAGGGCGAGAGCTATCAGGAAGCGCTCGACATCACCGGCAACCCCAGCAAGGAACTCGACTGGTACGAGACCAAGCTCAAGTCCACCGGCGAAACCATGCGTTACACCGTGGCTCACTGGTGCACAACAGAGGCTCGCTTCCGCAACCACCTCAAGAAGATCAAGCCCGAGCAGGCCGAGAAGCTCATCCACCTCGACAACATGCTGGTGCGCATCACGCAGCAGGATGTCGTCTACCGGCGCTATCTCCTGCCCGAGCACCGCTCCTTCATTCCCGACTTCGGCGTCTACATCAAGTACGAAGAGAACGGAAAGATCGAGTATCGTGCACTCTCGCGTCAGCTCGTCATGTTCTGCGTCGAACGCCGCAAGGCATGGCGCATGCTCCAGTCCAAAGCCGGCATCGTCAACAAGGAATACCTCGCACAAAAGGCCATCCTCGCCGACGTAGACGCAGGCAAGATCAAGACGGAAGAGTTCCTCGCCCACGCCCACGAAATGATCGCCGAAAAGCTCGGCCAGCCCTCACCAGCGCTGGCAAAGGCATAACAGCTTGGGTGCCCCATCCTTGCGAAGCAAGGGTGGGAACAATACCATCCGCAACAACAGAACGCGGACCGCAAGGTCCGCGTTCTGCTTTTTGACAATCCACTACCATCCCCTGCACTGACAGTGTTTCAGCCAAAACTCCGCGCCGTAGGCGCATCGTTCGTTAGCCCCGCGCTTCAGCGTGGGGTCAACGTACACCAAACACGACGAGTCCCGTAGGGACGCCGGAAATATCAACCAAATACAAACGCGGATCGTACTCCAACCCGCACTTCCGCAACATCTCCGTGAACTCCTCTTCGAAGCTCCGCTTTCGATGATGCTCCTCTTGGCCGGCGATATACCTCTTCACCGTCGCAACCTGTGACGGGCTCACGCTGAACGCGCCGTATCCCTCCTGCCACGCGAACCCTTTACCAAGCCAGCGCGACGAACTCCCCTTTAACATCTGCACCGCCGTCGAAATGCTCAAGGTCGCTGGCAGAACCAGCAATAGATGAACGTGATTCGCCGTTCCTCGAGCGGATATCAGCGTGAAGCCCTCGCTTCGTGCGATCCCGCAAAGGTACGCGAACAAATCTGCCATTCGATCGGCAGCAATGCACGGCTTGCGTTCTTTTGTGCTGAAAATGCAATGAATGTAAATGTTCGCGTATGTATGGCTCATCGATTCCAACGTATGTGACGACCGCGCGGTGACGCCAACGACGGCGCCTCGGCGCCGTATTGTCAACTCCCTCTAAATCCGCAGCATCTCCCGACAAATCGACATCACCGCCCCGGCGATCCACCAGCAGATCCCGCACCACGCCCAGCAAATGCCCGCCGAAAAACTCGGCCAAGCAAGCCCGGCACTCGCCAAGGCATAACAACTGTTCCACTCACCAACAGAAAGGTGGACCATCTGGTCCGCCTTCTGCATTCCCGGCGCTATCAGCGCCTTAAATAGCTTTCAAGAAAATCATCAATCACCACCCAGCTCACCCGCACGGCTTCGGGATTGAAGTTCTTTCCTCCATTGAATAGTGGCTGCGCATAGCCGTGATCGACCCCCGGATAAATAAACATCTCGCATTGCCGCTTCGCAGTCTTCATGTTCACCAGAAACCCGCTGGCTGCCTGTACCGCTCCCGTATCTTCAGCGCCGCTGATTACCAGCACAGGGCTCTTCAGCCTCTCCAGCCGGCTAGTCTCCAGCTTGTCGAAACCGAACCCGTATACGATCACCGTCGCGCTCACTGCATCTGGATCGTTCAGGTTTGCCAGCAGCGACGGCTGTCCGCCCATGCTGAATCCAAGAGTCGCAATCCTTCTTCCCGGCCTCTTCAACTGATCAAGTCCGGTCTGCAGCACTTTGTCTGTCAGCTTTGGGTCTAAGCCCTGCATCAGCGCGACCGCCTCTTCGTGTTTGCTTGCCGACTTGCCGCCGTACAGGTCAACTGCCATCGTGCGATATCCAAGTGCCCCGAGGCGTTCAACGGCTTCTTTCGTCGCATCTGAAATTCCAAAATAGTCGTGAACAACCATAACGCCGGCGTTGGAGTCCATCGGCCCGGCCACAAACGTCCGCACTGTAGTGCCATCGCTTTGCTTAAGCTGGACAAACTCGCCTGCCTGCGCAATGGCTTGATGGGAGAACACGACGATTCCCACCAACACCGTCGACCATAAGAACTCACGTGATATTTTCATTCCCGTATTCACCCCTCATCTCTCAATTGAATTCGACGTCGCATATCTTCCTGAGAATCCATGCGCTGCGCAGCTCGAGAGACACGGACTGAACGGAACTATCAATCATCGACCTGTATAAGTGTGGAGTCGAAGAGCGACTCGTTTGTCATGGCGCTGTCATGCAAAAGTCACCATCTGAACGAGCGCGTTCATGCAACGAGCAGAGTCCGACACTGGTTCAGACAATGACCAGCCTTTGACAAAGCCGTGACGAGCAGAACGCATTGCGATGCTGTAATCAGGCAATCAGGTCACGGGCACAAGATGACCAGCTTTGATGTGTGGTCGTAGGCAACAACCTGCACTCACATCTTCAACGACCGCAAGACACCAAGAAACTGGAGAACCGAGAACGATGAATCGTAACTTCCCCCAACTGCAGAATTCGCGCAAAAAGGCCACTCGCCTGGCGACAACCGCCTTGGCCATTGCCTGTCTTCTTCCCGCTTCGCTTCTGCTTAGTCACTCTGCATCTGCACAAAGCACCGGCGGCAACAACGCATTTGGCTTCAACAGCACTAACATCTCTGGCTTTCCCACGGGAGCTGCGAGGTTGACCGGCGGCGGCGCCTTCAACCTTGCCACAGGATTCGTCAAGTCTGCGGGCGGCTTCCAATGCCTTGAAGACGTGAATCAAGGTCCACTCACAGGCTGCCAGGCCAGCCAGGGCGTCCGGTGGGATACAGCAACTTTGCTCACGTCCACTACATTCAAGTGCACAGGAGCAGCAAGCGAGCCAATCAAGACCGCGAACACTTCGCCCGGAAACACAACTCCGGATACGGTAGTGCTCCTGGCCGACTTCTATCGCGCCGGCGATGGAAATGATGAGTCGTTCACTGGGAAGATGATCGTATCCACTCACGACCTCGACCCCGAAACTCCCGGCGTGCAGAACGTCTGGATCGAAAAGATCGGCTGCGGTACCGCTGTCGTAAACTTCAACCGATAACAACAAGAACTTCTCTCGACAAATGCGACGCGCCCCAGGTCTCGATTCTGAGACCTGGGATTGCGCCGCCCTCAAATCCCCAACGTCTCCCTGCACATCGACAACCACCATCCCGGCCGCGCTCTCCACAAATAAATAGCCACATTCTGCCCTACGACCAGCAGCGGTAGCGCGTACAGATATACCTTATGCACGCGCCGATTCACCAGCAGATCCCGCGCCACGCCCAGCAGAATCACCCCATCGAGGCACCAGTACAGCAGGTTGTGATCGAAGACATATTGGAACCGCCCGAACCCCGCATCCAGCAGGCAACATGTCCCAACCACCATCAGCCGCCGATGCACCTCCGGCTTGCCTCGCCATAGAATCGCCAGCCCCACCGCCGTTCCGAACGCGATCATATCCCAATACGTGATGCTCAGAAATGACGGATCGGGCTGCTTCAGGACCAGCGCATCAAAGCGAAACATCACCACAGAGACCACGCACCCCAGCACCACCATCAGCGCGGCCAACGCAGCGCCGAACCACCCCAACACCCGGTGCCAACTCACGTTCCTGATCCGCACCAGCCCCGACTGCAGGATGAAGAACCCCACCCATGCTGAAAACGCCGCCCCATGAAGCCACAGCAGCACCGGCCTAGCAGGTGCCGCATGGATCAGCCCCGGACCAACCGTCTTGCTGAATCCCGCCACGATCACGACGGCAACGATCAGCGAAAGCAAGAAGTAAAAGTATCGGTCGATTAGCCCGTTTCTCTCCACAACACCCGGCATTGGACGCGCAACCACCTGCTGGCTGACAGAAGCCATTCGGCAAACCTCCAGAGCACTCGATTCAGTTCAAAGAAGAATTGCGGGGCCAGAAAGAAAGGTTGGAAAGTGGAGTTACTCTATCACGCCGAAATTCAGGCGTTCAATGCAATTCGCAGTCGGGTTGCCCTTGATCCCTCGCACTTGGGCACCGGGGATTACAGCCTACTGGTGCCCACCATCCACAATCCCCGGAAACCACCTCACCGCATTCTCGTGATAGAGCTTCCGCAGAACCGCATCTGGCAGTTTCAGCCCCTTCACCGGCTTCCCTTTGTACTCAAGCATGTCGTCCGTCGCAAAGAAGCGCCAGTCATTCGCATACACCGACTCGAGGTCACGAATGCTCTCCTCCGCTCCGCCCGAATACTCATTATCCGTCCCATAAATCAGCCGATCCTGATACTTCGTGATGAAAGCAATCAATCTCTCTCTTGGCTCCATTTCGAAGTAAGGCATCCGTGCCGCAATATCGACAGCAAAATTCGGATACTTATCCAGCCGCTTCCCCAACTCCGCCAGATTCGACTCCATGCTTCCCAGATGCGCTCCTACAACTCTCAGCTTCGGATTCATTTCGAGCACATGATCCCGCGCGCGCAAAATCTCATCCTTTGAAGGCACGCCCTTCTTCCCGTACATATAAGCGCTCGGATGATCGCGGTAGTACTCATAGTCAGGCGAACTAGGATTCGGCGCCTGCCACCCCGAGTCAGGATCCGCCTGATGCGCCACCAGCGTTTTACCGTGTGCTTCGATGTCCTTGTAAATCGGTTCGAACACGGGATTGTCTGCAATCAGGTACTGCCCGTCCGGCTCCTTGATCTCCATCCCCACGTTCTTCCATAACTTCACCGCGATCGCACCGTTGGCGAAATCATCGTTCAACCCCCGAGCCACCTTCTCCGAATATCCCGGCTCATTCCAAGAGTACGGATCGAAACTCGTGCACAGCACTGCATATCCATGGCTCGCATGAACCACGCTCAGCGCTTCGCTCCGCTGCGTATCCAGATCGCGATGCGTGGGCGACATTCTGTCCACCACAAGAATGTCCAGAATATGAAGATTCAGCTTCTGGAGCATCGCCACGAACGGCCCCGCAGCGAATACATGCGCGTGCGTATCGATCGGCCCCACCGCCCGAAAACGCTGTAGCTCCTCACTCGAGAAAGGCCCGCTAACTGCAGCTTGCTTCGCCGCCCCCTGTGCACCCGCAATCCCAGTCGCAATCCCCAACACCAGCAGAAGTACGAAACGCCTCATGTCCCTCGCCTCCAGAACCGCTCCATTCTTCCACAAAATTCGGGCACGAGATCTACCCAAACACCAACCGTCCACCACCAGCCACCGCCTCGTGCCCCACCACAGGCCCCTCAATCCCCTTTCCATTGAGCGAAACCCTCACCGGGTGCCCCAGGTCTCCCGGTTTTGGAGACCTGGGAGTCGAGACCGCCACCTCACCACTCGACCGATTCTCAATCCGCAGCATCTTCCCTTCCGCCACCCGCACCGTCATCGCCGGAAAGAACGCCCTCCCCAGCACATACTCCGCCTTCGCCGGACACACCGCATACATCCCCATCGCGCTCATCAGGTACCACGCCGCCATCGCGCCCGTATCCTCATCGCCCGCGAACGACTCCGGCGAATACAACTCCTCCATCACGCGCTTCACCCAGTACTGCGTCCGGTCCGGCCTTCCCGCCAGCACAAACAAATACAGCACATGATGCACCGGCTGATTCCCGTGATCGTACTGCCCGAAGTTCACCGCAGCCATCTCCGACATCTCGTGAATCTCCTGCCCATACACGCCCACATGGAACACCGGCTCCATCGTCAGCATCTTCTCCAGCTCCGCCGCAGCTTTCTCTTTCCCGCCCATCGCCGCGAACAGCCCTTCCACATCGTGCGGAGCATCCCAGCGATGTTGCCACGCCGAACCTTCCACGTAAGGATTCCCCCACTGCACCTCATCGAACGGCTCCAGCCACGATCCGTCCGCATGTTTGCCCCGGAAGAAGCCTGTCTTCGGGTCGAAGATGTTCTTCCAGTTCTGCGAGCGCTTCATAAACATCGCAGCGTCCTCTTCATGCCCCAGCGCCTTCGCCACCTGTGCAATGCAAAAGTCCCCATACGCCGCATCCACCGTCTCCGCCGCCGCCTGGTCCACATGATCGACCGAGCAGTACCCCAGCTTCAGATAGTCCTCAACACCGCGCCGTCCAAACCCCTTGTCCGGATCGCCCGGCTGCGTCGCATGTTTTTTTAGCCCCTCATATGCGGCAGCAAGATCGAATCCCTTGATCCCCTTCGCCGCCGCCTCGCCAAACAGCGAATCGATCAAGCTTCCCGTCATGCACGCGCGATATCCCGGCGCAGGAAACTGCGGGAGCCATCCGCCTTCCTTGTACGCATTCACCCACGCCTGCAAAATCTCCCCGAGCCGCTCCGGAAACACGATCGACATCCACGGATACCAAGCGCGATACACATCCCAGTAACCGTGATCCGCGTACATCACGCCCGGCTCAACCTTGCCGTTGTACGCGCTGTAGTGTTGCGGCTTTCCGGCGTCGTCCATCTCGTGAAACGTCCGCGGAAACAGCAGCGCCCGATATAGGCACGAGTAAAACGTACGCTGTTGCTTTTCCGTTCCGCCCTCAACCTGCATCCGCTCAAAATGCTTCGCCCAATCCGCCTTCGCCTCGGCGCTCACCTGCTCCAACGCTTTGGATCCCAGCTCGCGTTCCAGATTCTTCTCCGCCTGTTCGAACGAGATAAATGACGTCGCAATCCGCGCCTCAACGCTCTTCACGTTCTCGAATCGCGCCACTATCGTCAGCCGCCCCGCCGCAGTCTTCACCTCCAGCCCCTGCCACGGCTCTGCAAACCGCACCACGTAGTACGTCGCAAAACCCGCCGGAACTCCGCCCTCATTGATCGTCGACTCGAACCGCACCGTATGCGTCGCCTCATCGCGATCCACCGGCTCCGCACCCTTCGGCACTTCAATCAAAAATCCCGACTCCAGTCCGCTCCGATTCGTCGCCGCAATCACCGCGCATCGCGTCGTCGGCACCAGTTCCGCATCCACCAGGTACCGTAGCAGCGACAGTTTGAACGAGTACGGCCGCAGCACCGCATCCTCCGGTCTCCATGACGAACTGCTCGCATTCGGCTCCAACTTCGGCTCGCCCGAGAACGGCAGAAACACCGCCTCTCCGTAATCCGAAAGCCACGGGCTCAACTGATGCGTACACCGAAATCCCTGCAGTCGTCTCGCTCCCGGCTGAAACATCCACGGGCTCCGTGCCTCCGACTGCAGCGTCCAGTGCGCCATCCCAAACGGCACCGCCGCAATGGGCAGCGTGTTGCCGCGCGAAAACGCGTGCGTCGAATCCGTCCCCTGCAGCACGTTCGCGAGATCAACTGCGCGTTCTGTTTCCGCGCTTCCGCCGGTCTGCCTCTCGTCAGCATCCCGCCCCGCTGCTTCTGCAAGGTGAGCCGTCAATGCGAGGGATGGCCGGGCATCCACCACCGCCGCAACTGCGGTCAGCGCCGAGCCTTTCAGAAAATGCCGTCTGTTTGTTCCCCTTGAAAGTTCAGTCTGCTTCTCAGCCATCTCCGCTCCCAGCAAGAAAGTCTCTCCACGACTCTATCAACTCGGCGAGGGTGAGGGATCGAATCTACTCCACGGAGCATTGGATTCACTTTAGTGGCGCGGACGTCAGCCACTTATCTCGGGAGCGAGTCCTTACCTCGAATAGGCAAGAAAAAGGAGGCCGCATCAGGCCTCCTCTCTATCTACTCTGTGATTTTCTACGCCGCCTTGTACTGTGCCTCGACCCGCCGCTTCTCATTCTCAAACGCCGTCTCCGTCTTGTCCTGGTTCTCTATCACCCAGTTCGTCTCGCCCCCCACCAGGATCGCGAACCCTGTGATATACAGCCACAGCATGAGGATGATGACGGCTCCCAGCGATCCATACATCGCGCTGTACGAGTTGAAGAAGTGCAGATAAATCCTGAATCCAACTGATGCAACCAGCCAGAGCACCACGCCGACCGCCGACCCGGGCGTCACCCAGTACCACTTCCGCTGCTCGAGATCAGGGCCGTAGTAGTAAATAATCGAGAACGAAAGAAACATGGCAAAGAACGTCAGTGGCCACTGCACAATCGGCCACACAATCGAGAACACCTTGCTCATGCCTATTTGCGATGCGATCAATTGCCCGATACTCCCGCCGTACAGCACCAAAGCCGAAGCCACCAGGATCAGCAGCGCCAATGCCAGTGTCAGCCCTACTACCGTTAGCTTCTGCTTCCACAACGGCCGCGTCTCTTTAGTTTTGTAAATGACGTTCAGAGACGTAACCACCGCGCCCATACCCCCCGACGCCGCCCACAGCGCACCTAAAAGGCCGGCAGCCAGCTTCACGCCTCCGCTGTTCTTCAACGTCTGGTGCACCACCTGCTGTACGAGCCCCGACGCCGAACCCGGTGCCAGGTGCCCCACAGCCGCCATAATGCTCTCCCGCATTTGGGATGCATGGCCCGCAATCAGCCCGATCAAGGAGACAATAAACAGAAACATCGGAAAGAGCGCAAGAATGAAGTAATACGATAGCGCCGCCGACCGATTCGACAGCTCATCGTGGTCGATCTTCTTGATCCCGAGTTGCGCCAATTTGAGCGGAGTCAGTCCGCCCAGTTTCCACAGCGAAGCCATGGGATCGTTAAACCGCTCCCACCGGTTGTTGATCTGTTCCTACAGGTTCTTGGTGTTCTGCTGGCGCCTGCTGCCGCGTATCTGCTTCCGAGTGCGGCCGGTGCACGTGACTCAGGTCCGTCAGCTCGCTCAGGCAGGTCATCAGAACCCCCTGAATGCGGAAGAAGTTCTTCTCTGGCTCATCTTCAAACGAAAAGAACGCCGGCATGGTCGCGACCATCGCTGCCAGCCCGACCTCAATGTTCCGGTGCTTCTCCAGCCCGAACACTCCGTTCACTCCGCCCGGATACTCCGTCAGCGCGCTTACCGCCGCAACCGCTGTCCCCGAAACAAGGGATGCAATTGCGGCCCGCTTGTTCCGCCGCCAGAAGAACCCCGCGCTCGCCAGAAAAACCCCGGCTGTCACGTAGTCCAGCATTGCGTGCGATTTCGGCGAGATCATTCGCGGAATCGGCTTCGTGATCGCTTTCGCGACCGAATTCATCATTGGCATCGTTGTTGCTCCTCGCTTACCGCCGCGTAAACATTCCGCCCGTTGCAAACCCCATCAGCAGCCCCACTGTGGCAACCACCGCCGCCGCAGGCGCAAACCTCTCCCGCGCATTCCGCTTGATGTCCAGCTTTTCTCGTGTGACCTGGATCTTGCCTTTCAACTCCTCCGCGCGCTCGTGAAGCTGATGCCGCTGCTCAATCGCCTTCAATGCAAGATCGTCCACTGGTTGCACACTCATACCCGGCTCCTCACCTCAGACTGCAGCCACATCTTGTCTTCCTTCAGTACCTGCATCGTCCTCTTCGGCATCAGCTCCTTCATCTGGAACTCGCGCATCGCCATGTATGCGCAGATGCCCCCCACAATGCCCCACAGCACCGCGATCGCAAAGAACCCAATGCACCACCGGTACGGATTCTCCGGTATAAACGCAACAATCACGCCCACCAGCCCCAGCGTAAACAGCATGTACGCCGTGACCAGGAATAAAATCCCCACTATCGCCAGCGGAGCCGCCGCCTTCAGCATGGCCATCTTTTCGCCAAGCTCAGTCCGCAGCATCGCGATCCGCGTCTCTAAGAACTCCTTAAGCTCATCCTTCGTGTCCGAAAGAATGCTTCCCACCGTCCTGCCATTATGCAGATGATTCGCTTCGGTATTCATGATGCGCGTGACCTCCAGACCCTTAGCCCAATTCCCACCACAAACGCCGTTGCCGCGATAGCCCCAAGCGCCTCCAGTGGATACCTTTCCCTCACATACGATGCGTTTTCCTGCGCGCGTCGTCCCAGATTTTTCGTCTCGTGCTCAACTTCTGAGTACTTGTCCTGTGTGTACCCGCGAACTCTGTCCCACATCTGCGCCGACGCTCTCGTCGCAATCCCAAGCGTCCGCCCCACAGCCTCTGCATAGCACTGCAATGCGTTCTCGATTGGAAGCCTTCCCAAAGGCGCTTCAGTCGTGTGGGCGGGAATCTGATGTGAAGGTGGAATCGGAACCTCCACCAATGTACTTTCAACCAAATTTGAATAGCCCGTTTCTGGGGGTGTAGTCGCCATAGTATTCAGCCTCTGGAACAAGTTCCGTTAAACCTACTTACCTTCTACTTCCACGCCATCTCATCGAGGTCACTTAGATCGATATCTGCCGCAATTACAACGGCTAACTGTGTGAATGCGATGCGCCGATGTATTTACCAGTTGTTCAGAGACGTACGTTATCCTCAACCGCTGAACCATTCACGGGGAAACAGCATTCCTGCCAGTTGCTCCAGCACGCCATTTCGGCGTTCGCAACCAAAGTACCTTTCGCCGCACCCCACTAGCTCTCAGTGCTGCCGGACTAACTTGCCGGTCTATCCCATGGAAGGTACTCTCGACTGATGCGACCTCTTCGCTATTCAATCAACGTCACATTGGACGGGTGCTGCGATCATCGTGCAATAGCCCCGGACGAAGACTTGCATCGCCACGCGGTCGAAAATCTCAACCAAGCCGATGCCCTCCTCTTTGGCCGGGTGACTTACGAAATGATGGAGGCGGCGTTTCGTCCGCCGGGGCCGCCGGGACCGAGGCCCGACTGGATGGAACCCTTCGCCCATGCGATCGATGGCGCAAAGAAGTACGTGGTCTCGCGCACTCTCACCCAGGTCGATTGGAACGCGGAGCTTGTGCGCGGAGATTTAGCGACCGCCATTCAGCAGCTCAAGCGCGAGCCCGGCAAGGGGCTGCTCCTCGGAGGAGTCAGGCTCCCGCAGGCCTTGGCGGAGCTGGGATTGATCGATGAGTACGAGTTCGTGGTGCAGCCCCGGCTCGCCGGCCATGGGCCCACATTGTTCGCAGGACTATCCAGGCATATCGACCTGAGGCTCGTGAGCCGCCTGGAGTTCGCCTCGGGAGCGGTCGCAATGCGCTACGAGCCGATAAGGTAGCCATCAAGCTGCCCAGGAACCTGGAGCGGAAGACGAGGGTGCCACACGGCATCAGGTTCAATCTGTTCGCAAAACCCGCATCGGGTCGGTGCGCATCGCGCGAGATGCCGGAAGGTACATAGCAATCAGTGAGACCGCCGCGAGCAGCACAGCAGAGATTCCGAACACGGTCAGGTCAAAGGGGCGGAGCGGAAGTGGGGACCTTGCCAGCAATCGGTTGAACAGCAACATCGCCGGCTCAGCCAATGCGACCCCGCACATCAATCCAATCGCGATATTTCTCATTGCCCCGACGAGAACCGATCCGAAGACCACGGTACGACTCGCGCCGAGCACCATCTTGATCCCAAATTCCCGCCTCCGCTGATTCACCGCGAACGACAGCACACAGTAGACGCCGGTGACGGCCATCAACAATGCGATCGAGGCCATCGCCAGAACGATCCGCGCCACCGCGACCATACTTTCAGCCTGATCCTCGAGCGACTCCCAGATCGTCTGGGGCACGATCGTTTGCGTGGGATCCAGACTCTTCACGGCCTCTCGAACCGCAGTTTTTAAGGGCTTCGCGCTTCCAAGGAAACCCACGTAAAGGTTGCCCCCGAGATCGGACGGACCCCGGAGCGTGTAGAGGCGCGGTCCATCGAGAACACCGAAACGCTCTGAACGGGTATCGGGTACAACACCTACAACGGTCAGGTGGCGATCATCGGGCATAACGATCGCTTTGCCCAGCGGATCGCCTCCCGGCCAGAACTGCTTCGCGAACGCCTCTGAAACAACCACCACCTGGCTTGCTCCCACGGAACTTACATCGCTGGACAGAAAAGCCCTCCCTTTCAGCACGCGGATACCAAACAAGGAAAAGAAACGAGTCGACACATCATCGACGGTGGCCGGCTGACCAGTTCCTTTCGTCTGGCGCGGCAAACGAATCTCGGTGGGAGGATGCTGGTCGAATGGTTGAAGGCCGGCATACGCAACCGACTGCACCCCGGGAATTGCAAGTAGCTTCCCTTCGAGATCCCGATAGAAAACCTGGGCCTTGGCTCGATTCTTCCCGGATGTATTCACATCTATTGGCACATTCAACGTCTGGTGAATCTCGAATCCGGGATTCATGCCCTTGATGAGACCGGGCATCCGTCCGAAGATGACCGCTGCGCACACCAGCACAAAGCCCAGCGCAATCTGCGTTACGATCAGGCCGCTGGTCGTGCGTGAGCGGACAGTTGCGGCGCCTTCACGTCCCTTGAGCGCCGTCAGCAGATCCAGCTTCCACGCCGCGCGAATCGGCATAAGCGACGACAATACCGTCGCGGCCGCCATGAGAATCGCCAGATAGCCCAAGACGCGCCAGTCGGGACGAAGAAGCACAACAAAATTGGCCTGATCCGCCGCCATAATGTTCATGATGATCAGCGGCACGCGATAGGCGAGCACCAGGCTGAGAGCACCACCGATGCAAACGGTAAGCAGGCTCTCCATCAGCAGCATGCCCGCGAGCCGCGATCGGCTCACACCCAGCGCGAGGCGGATCGCGATCTCGCCCCTGCGCGCTAACGTCCGCGACAGAAAAAGTGTAGCTACATTGCTGCAGGCTAGCAGAAGAATGAGCGCGAGCGGCCCCAGCATCAGCACCATCAGCCCCAGCGCGAGGTTATGAATCGCGGGGCTTTCAATTTCCGATCCATCCGTGACCACCAGAGAGGTCTTGCGATCGAAAGCCGTAGTCTTCCGTTGCACGTAGGCCCGATCCTGCTGATTCATAATTGCTGTCAATTCAGCCCTTGCATCGGCTCGGGTGAATCCGATGCGCAATCGGCCGGTCAGGGAGAGCCATGGCGTGTCAGGGCTGTTAAGTAAATCTTCCGCGTGATTCAGTTGAGGCTCTAGCGTGTAGGGAAGAAAGACTCCGCCGAGCAGATAATTTGCAGCGTCGGAAGGCGCAACGCCGATTACGGTCACGGGTACGCCGTTGATGTGAATCGTCTTGCCCACGATGCGCGGATCGGCGCCAAATTGGTTCTTCCAAACAGGCTCACTCAACACGGCCACATGCGCGCCGGTCCTGCCGGTACATTCACCGGATGCAAAGAATCGGCCAACCTCCGCGCGATCTATTCCGAGAACGTGAAAGTAGTTGCACGTCATCAGGAGCGTGGTGATGTACTTGTTTCCCTGTTCAAGCAGTGCGGAATACTGCCGCCATGCCGACACCTCATCGAGCGTGTGAGAACGGCTGCGAATCGCGTCAAAGTCTTCCGTCGTGAAAGAAGAATTCTGATCCGCCCCCGTGAACCACCCGGAGTATCGGGGACAAAGCTGAACAAAACTCGCAGGATCAACGAACGTGGGTGCCCTCAGAAACATCGCGTTCAACATCGTGAACACGCCCGTGTTCAGCCCGATGCCCAGGGCCAGGGCAAGCACAGCAACAGCAGAAAACAACGGCGCCCGCCGCGCCGACCGGAGGGCGCAACGAAAATCCTGCCGGAGACGCCCAATCGT
>Ga0068855_100003402_pt1 | contig 19480 bp, 12 predicted proteins | sample KBSCornC52_FD_66592 | JGI IMG/M metagenome (GOLD analysis project Ga0068855, IMG submission 66592) | Corn rhizosphere microbial communities from Kellogg Biological Station, Michigan, USA - KBS Corn C5-2 | ecosystem: Host-associated > Plants > Roots > Rhizosphere > Soil ...
GACCACGCTCGCCCGCGGAGAGCTCTCCAGAAACGCGAGCGCTGAGAAGCCCACATTGAATCCGATCTCTGCGATCCGCACCGCCCCGGCCGACGCAGCCAGCTCGCACAGGCTCTCGGCCTCAGCAGGACTGGCCCCGCCCTCAAAGATCGCAGCGCCGTTCTGCCGCACGTGCGAATAGATGTCTCCCATCAGGGCTTCGAGGGGATCGACGGCCGGTGCGGCGACGTCATCGGTGGTCATCAGGGAATCAGCTCCTTGCGGTGAAGTTCCGTACCGCGAAAAACCCGCCGATCGCAGCGGCGCCGCAGACCAGCAGCACAGCCTCGGCCAACGCCGTGCCGAACGCCTGCCCGAAACACAGCCGACGCGCCGCGTCCACGGCGTACGTCAACGGATTCGCCCGAGCGATCCACCGCAGCAGCGTCGGCATCGAGGCGACCGGCATGTACGCGCTGGAGGTGAACATCAGCGGGAACATCACCACGAACGACACCGCCTGCATCACCTCCGGCTTGCTCTGCCACGTCGCGATCGCGACGAACAGCCAGCCGACGCCCCACCCGGTGAACACCGCGAGCAGACAGGCCGCCACGGTCCCGGCGGCGTCAGCAGGCCGGAAGTCCAAGAAGGCGAACGCCGCCCCGGTGATGACCGCGAGCTGCACCGCCAGCCGCGTCGCGTCCGCCAGAGTCCGGGCAGCGAGCACCGAGGTCATGGATATCGGCATCGTGCGCAACCGCCCGATGAACCCGGTGTAGATCTCTGCCATCACCCCGATACCGGAGCTCATCGCCGTCACCACCGCGATGTTCACCATCGTGGCCGGCATCAGGTAGTCGATGTACGCGCGATAGACCGCCACGCCGGGAAGTGCGGCCACGCCCCGGAACACCTGGCTGAACAACAGCAGCAGGACGATCGGCTGCAGCAAGCCGTAGAACACCAGCCGCGGATTGCCGAACGCCGTCCGCAACGAGCGCGCCGTCAGCAACCCCACCTGCGCGGGAACCGTGCTGCCGGTCCACTCCGACGCCCCGCGGCTCATGGCGTCTTCCAGCCGGCGCGGTGCAGCGCGAAGTAGACGTCGTTCAGCGTCGGCTCGGCGACCGCGATATCCGCGACCCCGACCCCCGAGCGGTCCAAGGCCCGCACCAGATCGGCGACCGCTCCCGGCTGCGGCAACGCCGTGGTCAGGGTATTGCGGAACGGATCCGGCAGACTCGGGAACCCGGCGGCCAGCAGAACGACTCCCGCCTGCTCCAGCACCGCCGGATCGGCCACGGTGACCGTCGCGGTCCGCCCGGCGACGTCGCCCTTCAGCTCGGCCGGAGTGCCGCGTGCCACCACGTGCCCGGCGCCCAGCACCACGATGTCGGTCGCCAAAGCCTCGGCCTCCTGCAGGTCCTGCGTCGTCAGCACCACGGTCGTGCCGTCGGCGGCCAGCTTGCCGATGACGTCCCACAGCTCGACGCGGGCCACCGGATCCAATCCTGTGCTCGGCTCATCCAGGAACAGCACCTCGGGACGGCCCAGCAAGGCCGCTGCCAGATCGAGCCGCCGCCGCATCCCGCCGGAGTACGTGGCGGGCAGGCGCTCCGCGGCATCGTCGAGCCCGAACACGGTCAGCAACTCGGCGGCGCGGTCCTCGGCCTGCCGCCGCCTCGCGCCGAGCAGCCGGGCCAGCAGCACGAGGTTCGCACGTCCCGACAGGCCCTCGTCCAGGGCCACGAACTGCGCGGCGACCCCGATCCGGCGGCGGACTTCGGGAGCGTCTTGGAACACATCGAAACCACAGACCTCGGCCCGGCCCGACGTCGGCGCCACCCGGGTGGCGAGGATGTCGACCAGCGTGGTCTTGCCCGCGCCGTTGTGGCCCAGGACGCCCAGGACCCGACCGGCCTCGGCGGTGACGGAGACGCCGGTCAGCGCGGTCACGTCGCCGTAGGACCTGCCGAGGTCGTGGGTGCGGATCCGGGGTTTCTCCATGCTCTTCCTTTCGCCGGGCCCGGCTTCGAGGGCTGCTCGGCGCGTGAGACTAATGCGCCGTTTGCGGCTCGGGAACGTCCTTCGCCGCATGCGCGTGAAAATGCTCAGTTTTCTGTCAACTAGCGTTCCGAAACTTGTCACGCCGCTGCTAGAACCCCATACGCCGCACCAGATGCGCGTTGACGCCGCAAACTGCCCCGCCCTACTTTCCGCCCTGACATCACGTTGGCAAGGAGGGGTGCGCGTGCGGATCACCGGCGACCGGAAGCCGATGGGCCCGGTACCGCTCATCATCGGCATCACCCCGTTCGACGAACCGGCGCCGAACCTGTGCGCGGCGCTCGGCGCGGCCGGCGCGCTCGGCGTCCTGGACCTCGGCAGCGACGATCGGCGGGCCCGCGCGGCGCTCGCCGAGCTGGCGCGACTCGCGACGGCGGTGTTCGGCGTCCGAATCGGCCCGGGCTGTCCGCTCGATCCCGGCACGGTCGGCGACCTGGCCGGCGACCACCTCGCCGCAGTCGTCCTGGCCCATGACGCGCCCTGGCCGATCGGCGAGGTCCCGGCGGACTGGATGCTCCTGGCCGAGATCGTCTCCTCGGAGGAAGCCCGGCAGGCGATCGCGGACGGCGCTGACGGACTGATCGCACGCGGCAACGAAGCCGGCGGCCGCGTCGGCGACTTGAGCTCCTTCGTGCTGGCGCAACAGCTCCTTGATACGGCTGACGCCGGCGACGTCATCGACGCGCCGGTCTGGCTGTGTGGCGGAATCGGCGAGCACACGGCGGCGGCAGCCATCGCCGGCGGCGCGGCGGGCGTCGTGCTCGATACCCAGCTCGCGCTGCTGGCGGAGTCGGATGTGGATCCCTTCGCCGCAGCCGTCCTGAATCGTGCCGACGGCAGTGAATCAGCAGTCATTGACGGCAACCGCACGCTGGCAGGCTTCGCGATGGGTCAAGACGCTTTCCTGGCCTCGCGCTTCTCTGCCCGCTACGGCACCACCAGCCGCGCCGTGACCGCGATCCGGCGCTCGATCCGCGCGATTCCCGACCGCCCCTTCGCCTTCGCCGCCGACTCGCCGCTGGCCCGGGCGCTCGGCACGCGGCTGCCGCTGGCTCAGGGCCCGATGACGCGAGTCAGTGACGTCCCCGCCTTCGCCGAGGCGGTCGCTGACCAGGGCGCGCTTCCTTTCCTGGCTCTCGCGCAGGCCTCCGGGCCGCAGGCTGCTGATCTGCTTTCTCGGACCAGCGTGTTGCTCGGCGAGCGCCCTTGGGGAGTCGGGATCCTCGGCTTCGTCCCCGATGACCTGCGCGAGGCCCACCTCGCGGCGATCATCGAGGCACGGCCGGGCGTCGCCGTCATCGCCGGTGGCCGACCGGCCCAAGCTGCGCGGCTGGAGGCTGAGGGCATCCCGACGTTCCTCCACGTCTCCTCGCCCGAACTGCTCGCCGGCTTCTGGGAAGCCGGGACTCGCAGGTTCGTGTTCGAGGGCGCCGAATGCGGCGGCCATATAGGTCCGCGTGCCTCGTTTCCCCTGTGGGAGGCGCAGATCCAGGTCCTGGTGGAGCTGATCACAGACCCTCGTGACGCTCAGATCTTCTTCGCCGGGGGCATCCACGACCGGCGGTCGGCCGCGATGGTGTCGGCCCTGGCGGCACCGCTGGTCGCTCGCGGGGTCGCTGTCGGCCTGCTCATGGGGACGGCGTATCTGTTCACTGAGGAAGCCGTCGCTCACGGCGCGATTCAGCCCGAGTTTCAACGCCAGGCGATCGCGGCGGACCACACCGCGGTCCTGCACACCGCTCCCGGTCACGCCACTCGCTGCCTCCCCACGCCTTACACCCAGGACTTCGCCAGGCACCGCGATGAACTTGCCGCGGCCGGCGTCGCCAAGCAGGAGATGTGGGAGCGCCTCGAACAGCTGAACGTCGGCCGGCTGCGGATCGCCAGCAAGGCGCTGCGGCGAACCGGCGACCACCTGGAATCGGTCGACGCCGACGAGCAAGCTGCCTCAGGGCTCTACCTCGCCGGGCAGTCGGCGGCATTGCACTCCGGCACGACGACCATCGCCGGGCTGCATCGCGAGGTCACGGAGGAGGCCGGTCGTTTCCACGCCGAAGCTTCCTCTGCTGTGCGCGTTCGACTCGGAGCGAACGGCCACGACCAGGTCACTGTCGCGCCGCCGCCGTTGGGAATCGCGATCGTCGGGATGGCTTGCGTGTTCCCAGGCGCCTCGTCGCCGGCCGAGTTCTGGCGCAACACGGTAGCCAACGTCGACTGCGTCACCGAGGTCCCCGCCGACCGCTGGAGCCAGGACACGTACTTCGACCCGGCGACCGAACGCAGCAAGGGCAGCTCGACGCCGTCGCGCTGGGGCGGGTTCCTGCCCGCGATCGCGTTCGATCCGCTGCGCTACGGGATCCCGCCGGCGTCGCTGCCCTCGATCGAGCCGGCGCAGTTGCTCGGGCTGGAGGTGGCGCGGCGGGCCCTGGACGACGCCGGGTTCGCCGACGGCGGCTTCGACCGTGAGCGTACGGCGGTCGTGTTCGGCGCCGAACCCGGGGGAGAGCTGTCCAGTGCCGTCGATCTTCGGATGCTGCTTCCCGGGTATGGTCCCGTATCGCAGGACTTTGCCGATCAGCTGCCGCGCGTCACTGAGGACACGTTTCCCGGACGGCTCGGCAACGTGATCTCCGGACGGATAGCGAACCGCCTGGACTTGGGCGGCGCGAACTTCACTGTGGACGCGGCCTGCGCCTCCTCGCTGGCGGCGGTCGAGGTCGGGTGTCGGCAGTTGGCTGCGGGGACTGCGGATGTGGTGCTGTGCGGGGCCGTGGACCTGCACAACGCCGTTACGGACTTCTTGCTGTTCAGCTCGGTCGGCGCGCTGTCCCCGAGCGGACGGTGTGCGGCGTTCGATTCCGCCGCTGACGGGATCGCGCTCGGGGAAGGTGCGGCCTGCCTGGTGTTGAAGCGGGTCGCCGACGCCGAGCGGGACGGGGACCGGGTTTACGCGGTCATCGACGGGGTCGGCGCGGCCAGCGACGGCCGAGCGCTGGGCCTGGTCGCCCCGCGTCCTGAAGGCCAACACAGAGCTCTGTCCCGAGCATATGCCAATGCCCACATATCTCCGGCGCGGGTCGGCCTGGTCGAGGCGCACGGAACCGGCACCGTCGTCGGCGACCGCACCGAGCTGGAGGTGCTCACCGAGCTGTTCACCGAGGCCGGCGCCGAGGCCGGAACCTGCGCGCTCGGGTCGGTGAAGTCGCAGATCGGGCACACCAAGTGCGCCGCCGGGCTGGCCGGGCTGATCCGCAGCGCGCTGGCGGTGCATTCCGGGGTGAAGCCGCCGACTGCGCACGTCCGGCGCCCGAACGCGGCGTGGCGGGGCGAGTCCAGTCCGTTCGTGCTGAACGCCTCGGCGGTTCCCTGGTTCGCCGATCCCGTCGACCGGGTCGCCGGGGTCAGCGCGTTCGGGTTCGGCGGGACCGATTTCCACGTCGTGGTGCGAGGGCATGCGTCCGCTTCGGCCACGGGGAACGGCCAGGAAGCGTGGCCCGCGGAGCTGTTTCTGTTCCGTGGCCGCACGGTCGAGCATGCCAAGCGTGACGTGGAGCGGCTTCTCGCCTCGGTTCGGGCGAATGAGGAGGCCGGGGAGCCGTGGACGCTGCGGGACTTGGCGTTCACAGCGTCCAAACGGGCCGACGCGAGTCCGGATCCGGTTCGGTTCGCGGTCGTTGCCGAGGATCTGCATCATCTCGGCGATGCCCTCGGCGCGGCGGTTGAGGGCAGGGCTTTCAGAGGCCTGATGACATCGGCGGCTTCTGGTGACGACGGCAAGCTGGCGGTGCTGTTCCCCGGGCAGGGCAGTCAGCGGCCCGGGATGGTGTCCGAGCTGCTCGTGACCTTCCCCGCTGTTCGGCGATTCGCGTCGCCTGATGCTGCTGTCCTGCGGTCGATGGTGCCGCCGACCGCGTACGACGAGGACGTGATCGCCTCGCAACGAGAAGCGTTGCGCGACACCAGGATGGCCCAGCCCGCGCTGGGGTTCGCCGATCTCGCGGTGTTCGAGCTGCTGCGGACAGCCGGGGTCATGCCGGACATGGTCGCGGGGCACAGCTACGGCGAGGTGGTCGCGCTGTGTGCGGCCGGTGCTTTGGACGCTGCGGAGCTGCCACGTATCAGCGCTCTGCGTGCCGCGGCGTTGGTGGCGGCAGCTGGATCCGACCCGGGCGCGATGGCTGCGGTCGCGGCTGGTCCGGCCGAGGTGGAGCGGGTTCTGGCTGCCGCCGATCGGGGTGGCGAGGTGGTGATCGCCAACCTCAACGCTCCGCAGCAGACAGTCGTGTCAGGGCCCTCCGATGCCGTGGCGGCGGCGGTGCGGGCGTTCCGTGATCAAGGGCTGACGGTGCGTCCGCTCCCGGTGTCGTGCGCGTTCCACAGCCCGGTGGTGGCCGGTGCCGCTGAGACTTTTGCCGAGGCCCTGGCCGGCTTTCGGGTCGCGGCGCCGGTGCTGCCGGTGTGGTCGAACCGCACCGGCGGGGAGTATCGGCAGGACTCCGAGTCGGTGCGTGCCGAGCTCGGGCTCCAACTGGCCGCGCCGGTCCGCTTCGCCGAGCAGATCGAGGCGATGTACGCCGCCGGGGCGCGCACGTTCCTGGAGGCCGGCCCGGGCCGGGTGCTCGGCGCTCTGGTGGACGCGATCCTCGGCGAGCGGCCGCACACCACGGTGGCGTGCGACGGCGGAGTGCGCGGGCTGCTTGAGGCGCTCGCCACTGTAGCCGTGCACGGGGCCGATGTGCGCCTCGGCCGGCTGCTGCGTGGTCGCGGCGCTCGGGATGTCGGGTCCTCGACCCCGCCGCCGCGCCCAGGCTGGCTCCTCGACGGCCACGCCATCCGCACCGCGGACGGCGCCTACCTGCCCGGCGGCTACAGCCCGCCGCGGCCGACCGGAGAGATGATGATGGCTGACAGGTCCGATCGCGGCGCGGCGGTCGCGGATTTCCTGCGCACCAGCCGCGAACTCATCGCGGCCCAGCGCGATGTGCTGCTCGGCTACCTCGCCGCGCCGCAGGAGGCCGGTGCGGTCGCGCAGGCGCCGCAGGTGGTTCAGGCCCACGCGGCTCGGGTGATTCAGCTGCCGGCGACGGCGACGGCGGCAGCCTCGGCCACGGCGGCGGCGACGGCGACCGCGGTTGCAGTGGCGCCGCCGGACTCGCTGACCGCGATCGTGGCCGAGATCGCCGACCGCACGGGCTACCCGCCGGAGATGATCGACACCGACCTGGATCTGGAAGCCGACCTCGGCGTCGACTCGATCAAGCGCACAGAGATCGCCGCCGCCGTCTGCCGCACCCTCGGCATCGACGGCGCCGACCCGCGCTTCGACGAGGTCGTGAAGCGCCGGACCGTGCGTACGATGGCCGAGGTGCTGGCGCAGGGCGAGCTCGCGGCGCCGACCGCCGGTGGTTCGGCCAGTCCGGCACCGGCCGGTTCAGCCGATCTCGCCGCGCCGGCCAGCGCTGGGGAGGCCGGTTCCACCGACCTGGCAGCCCACCTCATCCTCGCCACACCCCGCCGCCTCATCGTCGAGCCCGGCCCGATCCCGTCCCTCCCCGCCGACCTCGCCGGCCGCCGCGTCCTCCTCCTCGGCGATGCTCCCGACCTTGCCCGGGAACTCGCCGCGCGCGGAGCCGTCGCGCCCGGCGAGCGCCCCGAGGGCGTCGTCTTCGCCGACTCGCGCGATCTCGCCGAGAGCTTCCCAACGCTCCGCGATGCCGTCCTCGCCAACCCGGACTGGGTCCTCGACGTCTCCGGAGCCCCCGGCGCCAAGGGTCTGTTCCGCACCATCGCCGCCGAGTTCCCCACCATCGATGTGCGGACCGCCGCGGTGCGGCCCGTGCCCTGCGAACTGCGCCTGACCGCGACCGGCAGCGGGCCCGAGGCGCCGGGCCGGGCCGAGGCCCGCGCGCTCGGTCTCACCGCCGACTCGGTCGTGCTCGTCATCGGCGGCGCGCGCGGTATCGCCGCGCAGTGCGCGCTCACCCTGACCGCCGCGTCGGGCTGCCGGTTGGAGCTCGCCGGGCGTACCGTACTCGCCGAGTCCCCCGAAGATCCGCTGACCGCCGGCGCGCCTGACCTCAGGAGCCTGCGATCGGCCCTCGCCGGCGTCGGAATCACCTCCCCGGCTCGCATCGAGCAACAGGCCCGAGCGCTGCTGGCCCACCGCGAGGTCGCCGCGACCCTGGCCGCGGCCGCGCAGCACGGCGGCGCCCGCTACCGGCCGCTCGACGTCCGCGACCCGGCGGCGGTGACGCAGCTGGTCAAGCAGGTGCACGCGGAGCACGGCCGGCTCGACGGCGTGGTGTTCGCCGCCGGGGTGATCGAGGACCGGCTGCTGACCGATAAGGATCCTGACTCCTTCCGCCGTGTCTTCGCCACCAAGGTCGACGGCGCGACCGCGCTGCTCGCCGCACTCGACGGTCTGCCGGAACCGCCCGGCTTCACCGTTCTGTTCGGCAGCGTCGCCGCGGTGTGGGGCAGCCGAGGCCAAAGCGACTACGCCGCCGCCAACGATGCCCTCGACACCCTCGCCGCACGCTGGGCCGACCGCACCGGAAACAGAGCCCTGACCATCCACTGGGGCCCGTGGGCACCGGTCGGCGAACACCCGGGGATGGTCAGCGACGAGGTCGCCCGAGCCACCATCGCCCTCGGCGGTGCCGTCATCGATCCCGACGCCGGAGCGCACGCGCTGCTCGCCGAACTCGCCTGGGGCTCCCCGGATCTGCGCTCCGTCGTCTACACCGCCTCACTGCCCGGGACGCAGCAGTGACCGACGTGCCGAGCGGCGCCGCGACCATCGAGCCGGGCCAGGCCGAGACGGAGCAGGCCGAGTCAGACCAGGCCGGGTCAGACCAGGCCGCCGCGCCCACACTCGAACCCGAGCCCGAAGCGGTCCTGCGCCTCGCCGCCGCCTCGCCGGCCGGGATCGCCGAGCACCTCGCGCGCCTCATGGCAGACCCGGACCTCCTGGCCGAGCATCTCGACCGGCTCGCTTTCGGCGCGGTGCTTCCGCCGAAGGCCGACGACCGCGAAGGACCCTGCCGCCTCGCCGTCGTCGACCCGACGCCGAAGCGCCTGGCCACCGCACGCGGCGTCGTCAAGCGCGGCGCGCGCTGGCCGGGCCGCGGCGACGTCTGGTTCAGCCCGGCCCCGCTGCTCGGTCCCGGCGGCGGCACCGTCTGCTTCCTGTTCCCCGGCCTCGAAGCCGACTTCCGCCCCCGCGTCGCCGACGTCGCCGCCTGGCTGGGTGTGCGCCCGCCGTCCGCCGACATCGACACCCTCGGCCGTCGGGCGCGCGCCGCCCTGGACGTCGGCCGCGTCCTGGCGCAGGCGGTGAGCCGCCTGGGCGTCGTCCCCGACATGGTCGCCGGGCACAGTGTCGGCGAATGGAACGCGATGATCGCCGGCGGCGTCATCGCCCAGGACGACCTCGACGCCATGCTGCACGCCACCGACCTGGACCGGCTCCAGGTCCCGGGCGTCGACTACGCGGTGTTCGGCTGCCCGGCAGAGCGCGTCAGGGCTTTGATGAGGGAGCATCCGGACGTCGTGCTCTCGCACGAGAACGCCACCCATCAGACCGTGGTGTGCGGACCGCCGGAACCCGTCGGGCAGCTGATGACCGCGCTGCGGCAAGCGGGAGTCATCTGCCGTCGCCTGCCGTTCCGCTCCGGCTTCCACACCCCGATGCTCGAACCCTTTCTCGCTCCGTTCGCCTCGGGCGTCCCGGCTCTGCCCGTGCACGCGGCGCGCGTGCCGGTCTGGTCGGCCACCACAGGCAGACCCTTCCCCGAAGACTCCGATGCGGTGCGCGCGCTGTGCATCCGTCATCTGCTGGAACCGGTGCGATTCAGGGACCTCGTTCTCGCGCTGCACGACGCCGGTGTCAGAGCGTTCATCCAGGTCGGCGCCGGACAGCTCACCGGCCTGGTCGACGACACCCTGGCCGGCCGGGACCACATGACGCTCGCCGCCAACGCCGCGAACCGTACCGGCTTGGCGCAGCTGCTGCGGTTGCAAGTCGGGCTGTGGGCCGAGGGGAGGACCGAAGCGCCGCCGCTGGAACCAACCCGTCCCAAGGCACTTGGTACGACGGTCGAACAGCTCGCGGACCTCGGCCGCTCCGATCCGCTGGCGGCCGAACTCAGCCTGCTGATGACCGAGGTCGCCGGAGCCGTCGTCGCGGTGGTGACCGCCGCCACGGCCGCGAACACCCCCGACGACCCGTCGTCGGCCGGCTCTCCGGCGTATCCACATCCTGAGTCGTTGGACACCGTCCTTCCGATCTCCACCGCCGCCATGCCCTACCTGCTCGACCACTGCCTGGCCGCGCAGCGTCCGGGCTGGCCCGACGAGGACGACCGGTGCCCCGTCGTCCCGGCCACGACGATGCTGGCCCACATGGCCGCCGCCGCGGAACTCGCCGGTCCCGGCCGGCGCGCCGTCGAACTGGCCGACGTGCGGTTCCACCGCTGGCTCGCCGCCTCCCCTTCGCTGGCCGTGGACGTGGCCGTGCGACCCCTGGACGGTGACCGAGTCCACGTCGCGCTCGGCGACTACGCCGAAGGTGTGGTGCGGCTCGCGAGCGAAAGCCCGGCCAGTGACATGCCGGAGCCCTGGCCGGCAGAGCCTATGGAGCATAGACCCGCGCTGCTCGCGCACCAGCTTTACGAACAGCGGTGGATGTTCCACGGGCCCGCCTTCCAGGTCGTCACCCGCACCCTCGGCGTCAGCGCTCGGGGCATCCGCGCCGTCCTGAGACCGACCAGCGCGCCCGGATCGCTGCTGGACGGCGCCGGACAGGTCCTGGGGCAGTGGGTGATCGAGCACCACCCCGAATCCTGGATCGCCTTCCCGGCTTCGATCGGCCGGGTCGCGTTCCACGCGCCGCAACCGGCAGCCGGGACGGACGTCGAGTGCGCCGTGCGGGTCACCGGCGTGACCACCGATGCCATCACCGCCGACATGCGGCTCGCCGGCCTCGACGGCGTTCCCCTCATCACCGTGACCGGCTGGCACGACCGCCGCTTCGCCGGCGGCCCGCAGACCGGAGCCGTGCACCGCTTCGCGGGCCTGAACACCCTCGCCGAGCAGCAGAGCGGCGGATGGCACCTGCTGGTCGAACCCTGGCCGGACATCGCCTCCCGCGAGTTCCACCTCCGCAAGTACCTGTCAGGGCCCGAACGTGCCGCCTATCGTCGCCTGACGCCCACCGCGCAGCGGTCCTGGCTGCTGCGCCGCGTCGTCGTCAAAGACGCAGTCCGTGTCTGGCTCTGGGACCACGGCCACGGCCCGCTGTTCCCGGCCGAGATCGAGGTACTCGACGACGGTCCAGACGGCAGGTGCCAAGTGCGCGGCCGGAACGGTCTGCGGCTGCCCGCCCTCGACGTGGCGGCCGACGCGAACCGGGAGATCGGCGTCGCTCTGGTCCAGGCAAGCGATTCCGACCGAACAGCCCGCATCCGCGTCGAGGAAGGCCGCTGTCCCATTGCCGCGGGCTGCTCCGACGCCTGTCCCGTCACCGGCCCCGGCGGCCGCGTCCACACCGTCAGCTGGAACGCCAGGAGGCGACCATGACCCCCGTCCCCGCCCCGACCGAGGCGCAGGTCCTCGACGACCTGCGGGCCGTCATCCGCGAGATCCTCCAGATGGAGCCCGACGACGACTTCGCCATCGAAGCCGACGCCTCGCTCACCGACGAGCTGGGCTTGGAGAGCATTGATTTGGTCAACATCGGCGCCGGGCTCAGCGAGCGCTACGGCGAGGCCGTCAACCTCGCGGTCTACCTCGCCGACCAGGAGATCGACGACGTCATCAAGCTCACGGTCGGCGCACTGGCGGAGTTCGTCCTGGACGCCTTGGCAGTCGCCGCTGCTTCGGGTGCCTCGGGTGCCTCGGGTGCCTCGGGTGCTTCGGCTGCTTCGAGTGCGGGGGAGTAGACGATGTCGATGATCCTCGCCAACGGCCTGCGCACCCATGTGCAGTCGCTGCGCGCCGTCGACCCGCAGGGGCCGGCGCCGCTCGTGGTGTGCGTCCACGGCCTGGGCTACGACAGCCTCGCGAGCTTCTACCTCACCTTGGCCCCGCCGCTGGCCGAATCAGGACTCGACGTCCTCACCTACGACCTGCGCGGGCACGGCCGCTCCGAGCGTCCGAACCAGGGCTACCGGCTCGGCGACTTCGTCGAAGACCTGACCGCGGTGCTGGCGGAGAACGGCGACGACCGCCGGATCCACCTGATCGGCAACAGTTTCGGCGGGACCGTCGCGCTCAGCTACGCCGCCCGGAACCCCGAGCGGGTGGCCAGCGTGGTGGCCATCGAGGCCGAGCCCGCCACGGCGCGGTGGGTCGAGCGCATGGGGGGCACGATGCGCGACGTCATCGAGGCCATGGACGACGAGTACTACCTGGACTGGGTCGGCCGGAACTTCGGCTCGCACTACCAGCGCCTCACCCGCGTCGCGGCGGCGGTGATCCGGTCCACGACGCTCATCGAGGACGTGGCCGCCGACCCGCCGCTGACCGAGCAGGAGGTGGCGGCGATCGCCTGCCCGGTGTTGTCGGTCGTCGGCGGCGAGGGATTCCAGGCGGAGGAGCCGATGGCGATGCAGGCGCTGCTGCCTTCGTGTCGCACCGTGGTGATCCCGGATCAGGGCCATTCGGTCCTGGTGGAACGGCATCACGCGCTGCGCGGTCCGCTGTTGGACTGGATCGCAGAGCTCGAACCCGGGTGGACGCCCAGGACCGGGGACAGGACGGGGAGCCCCGGGGACCGGGCGGGGAGCCGGGCGTCGTGACGCGGTTTCTGTTCGTCGTGCCGCCCTTGACGGGGCACATCGCCCCGCTGATCGGCGTCGCCGAGCGGCTGCGCTCGCGGGGTGAGGAGGTGATGTGGGTCGGGGACGGGCAGAAGCTGCGATCCCGGCCGCCGGAGCAGCGCGGCTTCGCTGCGCTGCGCTCGCTGTGGACCGACTTCCTGGTGCCGCTGGCCGAGGCGATGGTGCCGGAGGTGGAGGGTGCGGTCGCCGCCTTCCGGCCCGACGTGCTGGTCGTCGATCAGCAGGCCCTGGCCGGCGCACTGGTCGCCGAGCGGTCCGGGCTGCCGTGGGCGACGTCGGCGAGCACGTCCTCTGAGTTGTCCGATCCGTTGGCCGGGATGCCGAAGGTGGCGGCGTGGCTGGACGCTTTGATGGCCGACCTGCGTCGGCGCTATGGCGGTTCTGATTCGCTTGGCGATCTTCGGTTCTCGCCCTATCTGGTCCTCGCCTTCACGACGCCGGAGCTGGCCGGAACGCCGCACGTTCAGGCGCCGGTGGCGTTCGTCGGGCCGTCGCTGCCGCCTTCGGATCCGGGGAGCCAAGCTGCCATGCCGCTCATCGATCCGGCCAAGCCGTTGGTCTACGCGGCTTTGGGCACGGTCAACGCCGAAGCCGGCGGACGCTTCCTCGCCGCCTGCGCGCAGGCCCTCGGCGACCGACCGGGCCTTCAGGCTGTGCTGGCCGATCCGCAAGGACTGATCCCGCGTCCGCCCGCCAACGTCAGGACCGTGGCTTACGCGCGGCAGCAGGAGATCATCGCCGCTGCGGACGCGGTGATCTGCCACGGCGGCCACAACACCGTCTGCGAGGCGCTGGCCTTCGGCGTGCCGCTGGTCGTCGCACCGATCCGGGACGATCAGCCGATCGTCGCCGAGCAGGTGGTGCGGGCCGGCGCCGGCGTGCGGGCGCGGTTCGACCGGGCCGGGGCGTCGCAGATCGGCGGGGCGCTCGACGCGGTGCTGAACGATCCGCGGTACCGGGCGGGTGCGGCGCGGATCCGTGATTCCTTCAGGGCTGCCGGTGGTTCGCGGGCTGCTGCTGATCGCCTGGCGGCGCTGGTGCGGACGTACGTGGGCTGAGCAACTGCTGGCGCAGCACGATTTCCGTGGTGAGGCGCCACTCGGGATCGTCGAGCAGGGGACCCAGATCCTTGTCGATGCCTCGCATGCGGTAGCGGACCGTCTGGGGGTGGACCTGGAGTGCCTTCGCCATCTGCTCGACGTTGCCGCGCGAGGACAGCCAGGCCAGGAGCGTCTCCTGGGTGCGTGCCCGCCGGGCCGCCGTCATGGTGTCGAGCGGCGCGAGTTGCCGGGCGGCGAGGTGACGGGCCAGGTCCGGGTCGGTCATCAGCCACAGATCCAGGAGCCGGTCCTCGACGCGCTCCAGTTTCGAGCCCGGGTTCGAAGCCAGCATCTGCCGAGCCCAGCGCAGCGAATGCGGAGCCTCGGCCAAAGGCACGGTCAGACCGGCGGCGCCGCGTCCCGAGACCAGCGCGGTCAGGATCATCTGCTCCCGCTCGCCGTCCAACGTCCCGGGGACCAGCAGGTGTGGCCGGGGCCCGCCGAGGTCGGCCAGGACGCCGTTCGGCAGTGCGCCGCGCAGTACGTCGGCGCCGGGGGTCAGGGCTATGGGCGTCGCGGTGTCAGGGACCTTCCACGCGGCCTGCCCGGCGAGATCGGCCAGATCGCCGCCGGTGATCGGCGAGGTCTGCACCAGCCGGCGCAGCAGGAGGGTGCGGCGTTCGTCGAGCTGTCGCGCGGACTGCGCTTTGGCCTCGCTGTGCCCCTCGCGGGCCAGCGTCGCCATCTCGTCGACGAAGCCGAACAGCGTGTCGACGAACGCCGACATGACCGGCATCGGGATGTTGTTCCGCCGCGCCACCTTGATGAACCGGCGCCACGTCACCTGCACGCCGATGCGGTAGGCGGTGTGCAGCCGGTCCATGCTGTGGCCGTTCAGCGCCTCCAGCCGGCCGGCGGCTCGGCACAGCTCGTCGCGCTCCGGCGAGGCCAGGTCCGGGTTGGCCGCGCGGGCGAAGAAGGTGGCCAGGTTGCGCTGCACGTTGTCCTTGATGAGGGTGCCGTACGGTCCGTCGAGCAACTCTCCGTAGCCGGGGATCGTGGCGCAGATCTCGCGCACGATCTCGGCGAACAGGGTCGGCAACTCCGGGCGCATCTGCGCCAGCAGATGGGGCGGGAACGGAGTCAGGGGTCTGGCGAGATTCCGGGTGGCAGGCGGCTCGCTCATGGGTGGCTCCTCGATCGTGGCGATTTGGGAAAATTGCGCCGTCACGGGGTCGCACTATAGACATGCCGTTCGAAGAGGGACAGGGCCGGTTTCCGGGCCGCTACTTCCGGGCCAGGACGCCGAGGCTGGGCGGCGCCGGGTTGCCGCCGACGCGCAGGCCCGGCAGCCAGACGTCGACGTTGACCAGGCCCGGCGGCAGGATCTCCAGGCCGTCCAGCCAGGGGGCGATCTGCTCGGCGCAGCGGGGCGTGAACGGGACGCCGGTGACCTTCATGTAGTCCCGGGCCGCGTTCTGCTGCGCCTCCAGATCGGCGTGGTCGAAACCGCCGTGGGAGATGGCGAGGTGGCTGCCCGGCGCGCAGGGCTCTGTGAAAGCCCGGACGATCCGCCCGGCCTCGTCGTCGTCGGCGATGAAGTGCAGCACCGCGAACATCAGCACGGCGACCGGCTCGTCCCAGTCGATGGCGTCGCGCACCACCGGGTGCTCCAGCACGACGCGCGGCTCGCGCAGGTCGGCCAGCGCCGCGTGCACGGTGGGGTGGCCGGCGAGCAGCGCCCGGGCGTGCGCGATGGCGACCGGGTCCATGTCGATGTAGACGACCGTCGCGCCCGGGTCGGCGGCCTGCGCGATCTCGTGCACGTTGCCGACCGTCGGCACGCCGGACCCCAGGTCGAGGAACTGCCGGATGCCGTAGGTGCCGACCAGCTCCCCGACGACGTGCCGCAGGAACACCCGGTTCGCCCGCGCCCACGTCGGCAGCGTCGGCATCGCCTCGGCGGCCCGCCGCCCGGCCTCCCGGTCGGCCTCGAAGTTCTGCGACCCGCCGAGCCAGAAGTCGTAGATCCGCGCGACGCTCGGCCGGCTGGGGTCCACTTCGGGCAGGCTCAGGGCGAGCTCGGCCGCGTCGATCGAGTCCATGCTCGTATTGTGGCATTTAGGCGGCGATGATGCCCGGTGAATCCGACAGTAAGTAGTCAACCGAATGCGACGGGGTTACTGGGTCACGCGGTGGCGTCGGTCTCGGTCTCGCTCTCGGCGTCGGTCTCGATATCTGACTTGCCGTTCTTGGCGAGCCAGAAGTCGTGCGCGTTGTAGAGCGTCCGCCGGTGGGTCTCGTGCAGAACCCAGATAGCGTTCCCGACACCGGCCTCGACCAGCCGCCCGACCGCATCGATCAGCTTCACCAGCTCCGCCGTGCCGAACCCGTCGACCTGGACCTGGTGGTCTCCGTCGAACGACACCGGGCCCTTTTGCAGCCGCGCGATCGCCTTCTCAGCCTGCGCCTCGACTTCGCGACGCAGCGCCGGAGCCAGGCTGGAGGCGAGCACCACGGCGATCTCCTCGGCGAGCGCGTCGTGTTGGGCGGCGGTCAGGTGGTCGCCGACGGCGTCGCCGATCACCCAGTGAGTGAGGTCGCGGAAGTGCTCCTGGAGGAGGGGGACGTCGGGATCGCTCAGGCGGCCCGAGAAGGGTGGGGGTGTGGGGCTGCCGGTCTCTGTCATGGCGGCGAATCTAGCTTGGGTGTGTGACAGCGTTCTGGCCACGCAGAGCCGGCGCCAACCAGCGCTCCAGCAAAGCCCGCAGCTGAACCTCGTCCTGCGGTGTGCTTCCGGGGTGCTGGAGGAAGGAGGAGAGGAGGCGCATGATCATTTCGGCGAGGCCGAGGAGGTCGGTGTCGGTGATGCCGGCGGCTTGCCAGTCGACGGTGAAGCGGCGGAGCATGCGGGCGCCGTAGGCGATGGTGGTGCTGGTGGTGGCGCCGCGGGTGAAGGCGTCGGTGTCGTCGAGGTGGAGCAGGAGACTGACGCGGGGTTCGGCGGGGATGGTGCGGATGCAGAAGATCATGCCCTCGACGACGGCCCGCGCCGGGTCGGTGATGTCCCGCAGGTGCGCGACGAGGCGGTCCACGAAGGCGTCGGCGCCCTGGGCCGCGACCTCGGCGATGATGTCGCTGACGCGGGCGAAGTGGCGGTAGACGGTCTGGCGGGTGACGCCGAGTTCGGTCGCGACGTCCGACAGGGTCGTCTTGGCCGCGCCGTGCCGGTCCACGCAGCGGGCGGTCGCGTCGACGATCCGTTGCCGGGCCTCGGCTTCCGATGCCGGAGGGCGGCCGGCCCAGCCATGGTGTGCCATGGCCTCAGGACCTTACCGGGTCGCCTTCGGACGACGTGCGGCGTGCCACGAGGATGACGCCGGTCGCCGCGGCCGCGCACAGCGTGGAGTACCACAGGCTGCCGATCGGTGTTCCCTGCCTCGTGACGCCGTGGGTCGCGTCGAAGTAGGCGGGCAGCGCTACCAGCCACAGGACTATGAGGACGCTGAGGTAGATCGGAGGATAGGCGCGGGCGAACAGCGTCGCGGGTACGTGACCAGGCCGCGGCGCGCGCCAGGCGTCGATCAGCAGATAGAGGCCGAGGGCCCACACGACGGTGAGTTCGGCGCTGATGATCGCCCTTTGAACGCCTAGGTGTCCATCGCCTTGGAAAGCACCGGCAGGCGCGCCCGCGATGAGCATCGCCAGCGGCGCCAAAGCTCCGGCGACGATGGAGCGCCAGGTGATGCCGAAGCCGGATCTCGGTCCGCTGCTCGTCAGCCGGACAACGAGATAAGCCAGCCCCGAAAAGGAGACTGAAGCGAACAAGAACATGCTGCTCATCGGTACCGAAGCCAAGGCGGGCTGGTTGACCTTCGTGTTGTCCGGGTTCCAAGCCCACCACCGCAGTTGCGGCCCGAGCTGGTCGAAGATCTCGTAGAACACCTGGCAGACGAAGGCGACGGCCAGCGCACCGGCGAACGCGCCTCGCCGCGCGAACACCCCGAGTGCCCGAACCAGCTCATAAGCAAGCTGCGATAGCGCCGGATAGAACGCCACGATGTACAGCGGCAGCCGGTTGTACATGAACTGCACGGTGAAAACATTGTGCGAGAAGATGAAACCGACCTGCTTCTCGAGCCCGAACCACCCGGGGAAATACAGCGGCGGTTCGATCACGGCCAGGTAGACGACCGAGGCGAACCACAGCGTCAGGTTTGCCGGATCGCCGTCGCGCCGCCACCGTCGCCACGCATGCCAGAGTGCGAACACAGCGCCTCCGACGATGAGCATCTCCAGAAACGGCATCGTGCCGCTGCTCAGGTGCAACGGATTGCGGACGCTCACGACCGGCTCGGCGTGCCGGCACGAGAAGCCGAGCCCTTCGGCGATGCGCTCCGCCGTCGGATCACAGGTTTGGCTCACCGCAGCCCCCTTGCCTCACACGCCGGCGTATCGGGTGTAATCGGTTCCCGGCGGATCCTGGCGCTGATCGAACCCGCCCGGCACGACCGTGCGCCCGAGCCGTTGCCGCAGCTTGTACCGGGCGATGCCGAACCAGAACCGTACATCGGTGGCGAGCTGCCGCAGCGACTTGTCGAGGTTGAAGACCTGCGCGAACGTCCGCTCGACGTACGCGTCCTCGCGGCTGGCGGCGTTGATGGCGTTGAAGACCGGCCAGCTGAGGCGCGCGGCCAGCCGGCGGCGCCAGCGCGGCGGGATCTCCGTGCCGGTGGCGAAGTCGTACGCCTGGTCGCGGGCCATCGCGAGCATCCACGGCACGGCGAGCGATTTCCGTTGGCGGGTGAGGAACTCCCGGAAGAACGCGGTGTCGCAGACCTCATATTCGCGCAGCATGTCGCCGAGGATCAGCGCCGAGCGGGCGGCCGAGCTCATGCCCTGGGCGTAGAACGGATTGAACGCGCAGATCGAGTCCCCGACGCACACCAAGCCGATCGGCGGCACGTCGAGCAGGTCGAACCGGCGCCACTTGTTGCCCGTCGCGCGCGTCAGGTGCACCGGCGACACCGGCGTGCAAGCCCGCGTCGCCGCGCCGAAGGACGTCGCGCGCACCTGGTCCGCCGCGGTCTCGAAGGTCTCGACGTCGCGCGGCATGGGGACGCCCCAAGAACCCATGCAGACGATGGCGCGATCGCCCTCGATCGGGAAGAAGTTGCTGAGGAACTCGTGCTCGGCGGGGTGCGTGCCGGAGTCCTGAGTCGGCGTGATGACCAGATGCTTCCACCACCACGCCGCCGGCCGCTCGCCGACCGGCGGCAGGTCGTACCAGCGCGAGGAGTAGGTGACCTTGGCGTCGAGGGTCTTCTCCGGCGGTACGGCCCAGCCGGCGGCGCCGAGCCAGTCCACGACCGACGACCCGCGCCCCATGGCGTCGACGATCAGGTCGGACGTGATGTGGGTCTCGTCGCCATCGGCTGTTCGATATTCGACCCCTGTGACATGCCCATCGGCAGTACCGCCGCCGGCAGATCGCAGCCCGGTGATCGTCACGCCTTCCCGCAGCTCGATGGCAGGCAGCTCCCGCACCTT
>Ga0068855_100003403_pt1 | contig 19479 bp, 14 predicted proteins | sample KBSCornC52_FD_66592 | JGI IMG/M metagenome (GOLD analysis project Ga0068855, IMG submission 66592) | Corn rhizosphere microbial communities from Kellogg Biological Station, Michigan, USA - KBS Corn C5-2 | ecosystem: Host-associated > Plants > Roots > Rhizosphere > Soil ...
GTGGACGTGCTTTTGGGCGGGCGCCGCGGCTCTTCGGCCATGCGCATCGAAGGCCGGCCCTACACCACCATCGAACGCACTTTGGTTCAACGCATGGTGGAAGTGATCCTGCAGGATATGTGCGCAGCGTTCGAACCCCTGGCGCCGGTCAATTTCTCGCTCGACCGCTTGGAAACCAATCCCCGCTTCGCCGCCATCGCCCGGCCCGCCAATGCTGCGATCCTGGTGAAGCTGCGCATCGACATGGAAGACCGCGGCGGGCGCACCGAATTGCTTTTGCCCTATGCCACTTTGGAGCCCATCCGCAAACTCCTGCTGCAGCAATTCATGGGTGAAAAGTTCGGCCGCGACTCGATCTGGGAAAGCCATCTGGCCACCGAGCTCTGGTCCACCAAGGTCAATATCGACGCCATTCTCGACGAGCAAGTCATGCCGCTGAACCGGGTGATGAATCTGGAAGTCGGCCAGACCGTGATGCTGGGCGCCAGCCCCGATTCCAAGATCGAATTGCGGTGCCGCGGCGTGCCGCTGCTGACGGGCCGCATGGGCCGGGTCGGCTCCTCGGTCGCTGTCCGCGTCGATGCCGCCATCGAACGTACTGACGCCTCTAAAGCGCTCTAGCCGGAGATACTGCCATGACCATGACCTTCTTTGTCGAAGTCACGCTGGAAATCCTGCTGGCCGCCACTTTGGCCTATTGCATTCTCCTGGAGCGCCGGCTGGCCGCTGTGCGCAAGGGCCAGGAAGGTCTCAGCCGCACCATCGGCGAACTCAACATGGCGATTGCCGGCGCCGGCGCCAGCTTGCGCGCCTTGAAATCCGCAGCCGGCGAAGCCGCCGGCACGTTGGACGAGCGCCTGAAGCGGGCGCGCCTGCATATCGACGAACTGGCAGTTCTCACCGGTTCCGCCGAGCGGATCGCCGACCGTATCGAGCGCGGCGTCTCCAATGTGCCCCGCTCGGTGCCGATGGCGGATATTCCCCTGCCGTCCAACAGCATCATGAACCGTCTCGACAGCATGAGAAGCGCCCAATGACTCTGCCGCTCAAAAAGCATTCGCGCCTGGTGCGCCTGTTGCCCAGCGTGGTGGTGGTGGGAACCGGCCTTCTGGTCCTGAACGCATCGGGTCTGGTTCACGATGCCTATGCGGAAATCAACAAGCCCGGCGTCAGCGATGCCCTGGCCCCGCCGCCCGCACCCATCAATAAGGATTTCGCCGCCGACAACGTGCAGACCGCCAGTGCTTCGGAAGCGGATGTGCTGACCAGCCTTTCCAAGCGCCGCGGCGAGCTCGATGCCCGCGAAGCGCAGATACAGACGGAGGCCAACATCCTGGCCGCCACCGAAGCGCGCATCGACGCCAAGATGGCGCAGCTCAAGGCGCTGCAAACCCAGATCTCCACCCTTCTGGGCCAGCGCGATGCCGCCCAGGAAAAGCAGCTGGCGTCGCTGGTGAAGACCTATTCGGCGATGAAACCCAAGGACGCCGCGCGCATCTTCGACAGCTTGAGCGATCAAGTCCTGGTGCCGGTGGCGGCGGAAATGAAATCCGATGTGCTGGCTCCCGTCCTGGCGGCGATGACCCCCGACCAGGCCCAGAAGCTGACCCTGCGTCTGGCCAACAAGCTCACCCTGCCCGACACCAACGGGACCGCTCCGGCGGCCACGCCCAGCGCCAGCCTCCCGGTGGGACCGGTGCCGGCGGGCGTGACGGCCAATGGGCCGGCCCCTGCGGCCACCGCGCCTGCCGCCAAGACCGGCGGCTAGAAGCCCAAGAGACAAGGGAAATCACGGTTTACCAAGGGTTAATCCCGGCCACGCCATACTTTGACGGTTGAAGGGGCTTTAAAGTCTTGGCGTTCGTTTCGCGCATTGTCGGCCTGACCGGTCTGGCGCTTCTGGCCAGCCTGCCCGCGCGCGCGGCCGACACGGTCGCGTCCGAGCCGCAGAGCGGTTTTGTCCGCCTGAATTTCAATTTCGCTCCCGCCGCCAAAATCAGCGCCGCCGCCCAAGGCGGAGTGCTCACCCTCTCCTTCGATCGCAAGATCACGGTGACGCCACAGGCCATCGTGACCCTGTCGAACGGCGCCCTGGCCAGCGGCCGCATCGATGCCGATGGCAAGACCTTGCGCTTTGCACTCATCCAGCCGATCCGCCTGCATCAAAGCGCCCTGCAAAATGCGCAAGGAACGCAGGCCGTGATCGACCTGGCGCCGCAAAGCTTCACCGGCGTGATGCCCGATCTGATGCCGCCGCCACGCCAGGCCGCCGCGCCGATCGATCCGGCTGCTTTGCCGGAACTCAAGCTGCGCGCGGGTTCCTATTCCAACTACACGCGGCTGGTGTTCGATTGGCCGAAGCCGGTTGCCTATTCCATCTTTCCCGGCGCGGGAAAGATCACCGTGCGTTTCCAGGCCTTGGCGCGGCCCGACCTGTCCGCCATTGCCCGTTTCGCGCCGCCCTGGGTGAAGAACGCCTCCTGGCGCACCGAAGGTTCCGCCATCGTGGTGGAATTCGACACCGACAGCGCATCCGGCTTCCACGATTTCAAGGACGGCAAGAAAATCGTTATCGATGTGCTGGCGCCGCATACCGACGCCGCCGCTTACGCGCCGCCCGGCCTGGACAAACCGAAAGTCACGGCCATGTCGGGGGCCCAGTCCAAGGCCATCGCCGATACGGCGGACAAGCTGGCGGGCAAGCCTACCGAAGCCCCGGCAAAACCGGAATTTAAAACAGCCGAAGCAAAGCCCGAGGCCAAGCCCGCCGAAGTGAAGACGGCAACTGTCGCGGAGCCACCCGCCCCATTTGCCGACAGCCATTTGATCAAGGATGGCGCGATCATCAGCTTCAAAGGCGCGGCCGGCCATCCCAATGCCGTTTTTGTGCGCGGCCTCACGGCCTGGGTGGTGCTGGAAAACACGCCCGACATCGATGCGGCCGCACTGAAGACACAGCTGGGCGATTTCGCGTCCCAGGTCGAGGCTTCCACGGCCGACGGAATTTCCGTTCTCAGGATCGGCCTGAAACGAACCTTTCCCATCGCGGCGGAAAATGCCGGAGGGGATCTGAAACTGACCATCGGCGCGAATCCAGCGACGCCGCCCGCCGTCATCAGCTTTGCCCGCAATCAGGACGATCCCAAGCGTTCGTCGCTCACCACCTTGCTGCCGGGCGCCAGCCGCGTGCTGCCGCTGACCGATCCCATAACCGGCGACACGCTGATCGTGATCGCTGGCAATACCGGCCGCGCCGTTCGCGCCGAGCGTGATTATGCCGAATTCGCGGCTTTGCCCACGGCCAGCGGCCTAGTGATCACCGCCTATGTGGACGATCTTTCCGTCGGCGTGGGCAAGGACCGCATCACCATCACCCGGCCCGGCGGCTTGTCACTCACCCCGCTCGCCATGCCGGTCCGGGAAACGCCCGCGGCCCTGGCGGCCGAACGCAACGGACCCAGCTTCCTGGACTTCGCATCCTGGAGCCCCATGTCGGGCGGCTCGTTCCTGGCCACCGAGCGGCGGCTTACCCAAGCGGTGTCGCGCCAGCCGCCCGCGAAGGCCAATACCGCCCGCCTGATGCTGGCGCGCTTCTATCTCGCCAACCGTTTCGCGGCGGAGGCCTTGGGCCTGATCAACCTGATCCAGACATCCGATCCCGCCTTGCGGGGCGATATCCAGCTCGCCACCATGCGCGCCGCCGCCGATTACATGATGGGCCGCTATCGCGACGCCCATAACGATCTGGCGGGACCGTCTTTCGATTCGGACCGCCATGCCGCTTTGTGGCGCGGTCTCACCGAAGCCGCGCTGGAGAATTGGAGCGCCGCGCACACCTATCTGGAACAGGCCGTGCCGGTGCTGAAGAAATACCAGCCGGAATGGCGGGCCCGTGCGCGCCTTGCCAACGCAGAGGCCGCGCTGGGCATGGGACACCTGGAAATGGCCGACGGGGCGATGATGCACATCCCGCACGACTTAAGCAAAATCGACGCGCTGGAAGCCAGGCTGATCAAGGCGCGCATCGATGCCGCGGAAAATCATTATCCCGCCGCCGCGGCCGGCTTCGCCGAGGTGGTGAATGGGGGCGAGGACCGGCTGGCCGCCCAGGCCATTTTCTATCAGACCAATGCCGCCCTGGCGGCAGGGATCATCGAGCCCAAAAAGGGCATCGATGTGCTGGAACGCCTGCGCTATCGCTGGCGCGGCGATGCCTTGGAATTGAAGACGTTGCGCAAGCTGGCTGCGCTCTATTTCCAGGAACGCAAATGGCAGCCTGGCCTCAAGACCCTGCGTGTCGCCACCCAGAATTTCGCGGGCCATGACCAGGCCCATGCCGCCCAGGACGATATGCGCGCGGCCTTCGCCAATCTCTTCATCAAGGGCGGTGCCGACAAGCTGCCGCCGGTGGAAAGCCTGTCGATCTTCTATGACAATATCGATCTCACGCCGATCGGCGCGGATGGAGATGACATGATCCGCCGCATGGTCGACCGGCTGGTGGCGGTGGATCTTCTGGGGCCGGCGGCCAAGCTTCTGTCCTATCAGGTCGAAAAGCGGCTGGACGGCGTGGCCAAGGCGCAAGTCTCCACCAAGCTCGCCACCATCTATCTGATGGACCACAAGCCGCAAGCCGCGGTGGATGCGCTGCATGTTTCGCAGGTCAGCGGGTTGCCGGACCAGGACGGGCATGCCCGCATGATCCTGGAAGCCCGGGCCTTTGCGGGCTTGAAGCAATGGGACAATGCGCTGGACCTGATCGCGGTGGACGATCAGGCAGACACGCGCCGTCTGCGCGCCGACATCTATTGGGAAGCGGGCAATTGGGCGATGGCGGGCCAGAAGACCGAAGAGCTTCTAGGCGCACGCTGGAGCGATCCCATTCCCTTGTCGAACAGCGAACGCGCTCAGGTGCTGCGCCTGGCGGTTTCTTATTCACTGGCCAATGACGAAGCCAGCCTGGACCGGCTGCGCCAGCATTTCGCGCCCAAGATGCAGAGCACGCCGGATGGCAGCGCCTTTGCGGTGCTGGCACAGGAAATCGACATGCATGGCCTGGCCTTCCGCGACGCCGCCGCCAAGATCGCGTCGGTGGATACTTTGCAGGCTTTCATGAAAGATTTCAGCCGCCACCAGGTGGTGGCTATTAATTGATGGCCCCCATCTGTCCGCCACGCGGGCAAGCCCGCTAGCGGACATCTTCCCCCGTCAGCGTGCTGCGCACGCACGGGGGAAGAAATTCCCGACCAAGACGATCTAGGACCTGTGGAAGCCTGCCGAGGCCCGCCTCCCCCGCGCATGCGAAGCATGCTGGTGGGGGAGGTGCCCGTAGCAACCTCTCGAGGTTGCGTAGGGCGGAGGGGGCTTTAAAGAGAAGCGAGCCATGCGAGCGTTCGATCGCATACCGCTTCCCAACCGGGTTCGCCAATCAGCCAGTGGCTCATGTCCGGCACGACCTCGAAGGCGGCGCGTTTGTCGTAAAGCGCGGCGGTGCGCTGGACCGTGCCGGGCGGGCTGATGCGGTCGCCGCTGCCGGTGAGAAACAGAAGCGGGCAAGTCACTTTCCGGATATCGACTTCGCTGGCGCGGCGCATGTCGAGCCCCCAATGCAACGCCTCGAAAATGGCGCGGCCGGATTCCGGGCAGAATTTGTCGAGGATCTGTTGGCGCCGCGCTTCGGGAATGCGGTCGAGCGAATGGGCCGCCGCGGCATTGAAATCGGGTTCCAGAATCATGCTCCAGAATCCCACCCGCAGCATCAGGCTTTGCGCCGTGCCGATCTCGAACAGGGTCGAAGGCGGAACACCCCAAGGCGCGGTCGGCGCCAGCAGAATGGCGGCCGCGACTTTCCGCCGAGCCGCCAGCATCTGCGCCAGAAGGCCGCCCATGGAATGGCCGATCAGGATGGGCGGCGATGCCATCTCAGCGATCCGCTTTTCCAGGTCCGCCGCATAATCCAGCAGGCTGGTGGTGGCGAGCGCCGGCTTGGCGCCGTCGTGATAGCGCAAGGCAGGCGCGGTGACGTCATAGCCGGCGGCGCGAAAGCGGTCCGCGAATTCGTTCCAGGCCCAAGGACCACAAAAACCACCATGGATCATGAGAACTGGCGGTTTGTTTTTTGACATCAGAGCGGCTTTGCCAGATGCCGGAAGGCGGTCACGATCTTGGCATAGGAGTCGCGCTTGAACGGCACAATCACGTGCGGCAGTTCCTCGATCGTGAGCCATTTCCAGGCCGAGAATTCCGGCTCATGCGCATGAAGGTCGATATCGCCGTCATCGCCCAGAAAGCGGAGGGCGAACCATTTCTGGCGCTGGCCGCGATATTTGCCGTGGAACGCAACACCCACCAGATGCGCGGGCAGATCGTAGGTGATCCAGTCGCTCATCTCCGCGATGATTTCGGCTTTGTCGGTGCCTGTCTCTTCCTTGAGTTCGCGCAAAGCGGCTTGGCGCGGCTCCTCGCCTTCATCGATGCCGCCTTGCGGCATCTGCCAGCCTTCGACCGTCTGGTCGATGCGCTTGCCGACAAAAATCAATCCCTGGCGGTTGAGCAGCATCACGCCGACGGCGGGGCGATAGGGAAGAAGAGACGACACGAAAAATCCTTGGACTCAGATGAAATGATTTATCGCCCGAATGGGTTTCGGCGACAACCTGCCGGCCGCGCCTCGGAGGCGGAAGATCCGGCGCCTTATTTGGCGGGCTGGCTCACAATGGCGGAGACCGGCACCAGGACAAATCCCCGCTTTTCCAGGCCTTTGGCCCAGGCGGCGATTCGCGCGATGGTAATGGGATAGACAAAGCCCGAGCCTATGGCCGTGCCATGCTCCCGGGCCTGGGCTTCCAGGTTGGAAAGATGCTTGTCGATTTCCAGCGCGGTCTGGATGCCGTCCAGTGTTTCATCGGCCTTGGCGAACGGCGCGCCGGAGCGGCCGGCCACTTCGGCGGCGGCGGACTGAGCCACCGCGCCATTGTCGAAGAAATAAAGACCCCGGCGGGACAATTGGGTCAGGGTGGGCGACAAGGCATCGGCGTCCGCCATAAAGCGCTGGCCCAGAAGATTGGTGACGCCTGCATAACCCGAGAAGCGGGAAAGCGCCCATTCCAGGCGCTGGCCATTGGCGTCGCGCTCGATGCCGGAGCGCAACGTATGCGGTCCCGGATCGCTGTCCGGAAAATCGAACGGTTCCATCGGCACTTGCAGCAAGGCTTCATGACCGGACCGGCGCGCCTCGGAAACCCAATGCTGCACATCGCCGGCATAAGGCAGAAAGGCGAAAGTGATTCCGGATGGCAGGGTCAATGCCGAGGCCGTCGTCTTGGCGCTGAGGCCGAGGCCCGACACCACGATGGCGATGCGGAATTTTCCGCTTGCGGCGGGCGCGGCATAGGCGGCCATCGGCTTGCGGCCGTCATCGTCGATGCGAGGCAAGGGACCTTGCGCGCTGTTTTCGATCAGGGCCGGATCGGCGATCAGGGCGCGGCCCGACATAACGATCTTGTCGATGATGACCGGCGGCGTGGCCGGTACAGCGGCGGCTTCAGGCGCTAGAGCCTGTTTGGAAGGCGAAGGCGCGGGCAGATCCAGGATCACGCCGGGACGATGCACTTTGCCCAGAACGGTGATGCCAAGAGCTCCTGCCGCCAGGACACAAAGCGTGCCCATGCCGGCGAGCGTCAGCGCGCGCGTGGCACGGGATATGGCGAGGTTGGCGGCGGCCGACATGGCCCCGGATTAAGCCCCGGATATGGTTATCGTATGATTAACCCCCTCTTGCCCTTCGCAGCTTTCTTTGGGCGCTCCGGCTCACGCCTGCGCGTCTGCAAGCGCGCTACGGGCATCTCCCCCGCCAGCATGCTGCGCATGCGCGGGGGCGAAGGGGCACGACCCAGCTTCAACAAGACCTAATGCAGCGGGCCCCAGCTTTCTTCCCCGTGAGGCCGATAAGCGAAAGCTCCGGTGGAGCTTTCGCCGGCGGAACGCCCGCGTAGCGAGCAGCAAGGCGAAGCCTTTGGCGGGGGAAGATGTCCGGTAGCGGGCTTGCCCGCGTGCCGGACAGATGGGGGCAGAATTAATCAGCCTTCGCCGATTTACCGGCGGCGGCGACCGTCATTTTCCCATGCAGCAGGTCCAGCGCATAAGAGAGCTGGAAGTCGTCATACTTTTTGCCGGGCACAGGCTGGATCACCGGCGCATTGACCTTCTTGCCTGCCGGCTCGCCCACCAGATGGCCGGGCAGATCGGCTTCCGACGGCCGCGCGATCTTGGGGATGTTGGTTTCGTCGCCCTGCGATACGGCGATGTCCGGGATGATGCCTTGCGCCTGGATGGAATGACCCGACGGGGTGTAGTAGCGCGCCGTGGTGAGGCGCAGCGCGCCGCCGCCTTCGCCCAAGGGAATGATGGTCTGCACCGAGCCTTTGCCGAAGCTGGTCATGCCCACGATGGTGGCGCGCTTGTGATCCTGCAACGCACCGGACACGATTTCCGAGGCCGACGCGGTGCCGGCATTGATCAGCACCACGATGGGCTTGCCATCGGTGATGTCGCCGCCCTTGGCGTCATAGCGTTGCGTATCCTCGGGATGACGGCCGCGGGTGGAAACCACTTCGCCGCCGGTGAGAAGATCGTCGGACACTTGAATGGCCTGATCCAGCAATCCGCCCGGATTGTTGCGCAGGTCGATCACATAGCCCTTGATGCCGGGGCCGATCTGCTTCTTCAGATCGCGCACGGCTTTCTCAAGACCCGATGCGGTTTGTTCGTTGAAGCCCGGCAGGCGGATGTAACCGATATCGCCTTCCTTGCGCCATGTGTCGGCATCCACCTGCACCACCGCGCGTTGCAGGGTGACGTCGAAAGGCTTCTTCTCGCCTTCGCGCAGGATGGTGAGCGTGACCTTGGAGCCTTCGGGACCCCGCATCTTGTCGATGGCTTCATTGAGCGGCTGGCCCGCAATCGACTGACCGTCGATGCCGGCGATGCGATCGCCCGACTTGATGCCGGCCTTGGCGGCGGGCGTGCCGTCGATGGGCGAAATCACTTTGATCAGGCCGTCTTCCTGCGTCACTTCGATGCCGACGCCACCGAACTGGCCCTTGGTGGTGATCTGCATGTCGTTATAGGACTTGGCGTCCATATAGCTGGAATGCGGATCGAGATTGGAAACCATGCCCTGGATAGCGGCATTGACCAGCTCGCCGTCCTGCACCGGGCGCACATAATTGGCGCGCACGCGTTCAAAGGCATCGGAGAAAAGATCGAGCTGGCGATAGGGACCGGAATCGGCGCCCTGCGCCTGGGGAAGCAAGCCCAGCGCCAAAGCGAAACCAGCGACCCCGCCCAACGCCACCAAAGCAACTTTCTTCATGATCCTTTTGCCTTCCGCAAATCCGGGCTGAGCCAAGGCCTGGGGTCCAGCCCATGGCCGTTCTGACGCAATTCAAAATAAAGCCGTTCCGTCGGCGAACCGCTTTCTGCCGGCATGTTACCGACGGGTTCGCCCGCCAGCACCTCGTCGTTCGGCCGCACGGTGACACGTCCCAATCCGGCCAGCACCAGATCGTAGCCAGTGGTGATCTCCAGGATCAAGACCTGTCCGGACTTATGGTAAGGGCCGGCGAACAAGACCCGGCCGTCGGATGGGGCAATGACCTGGGCGCCGTCGCGGGTGACATAGGTAAGTCCCGGATTCCGGGCATTTTCCTTCAAGTCGGTGCCGGCGGCGGCAATGGTTCCCACCACGGGCGGCAATAATGAACCTTTGGACAGAGGGCCCATGGATCCGGAATTGGACGCGGTCACGATGGTGATGACCTCGTCATCGCCGCCACCCCGCTTGAGGGCGGCAACCCGGTTGGCCAGGGCCTGGAAATCGGCGGCCTTGGCGGCGATCTCCGCCAGCTTGGATTTGAGCGTGTCATATTCGCTGCCCGCCACTTCCGCTTCGGCTTCTTTTTGGGTGGTGAGCGTCTCCAGATCGGCCCGCGCGGAGGTGAGCTGCGTGGCGGTGGTCGAGGCTTCGGCGCGGCGCTTGATGAGTGCGATACGGGTGGCCTTCAAGACCGTGATGCGACGGGCCAGCCGGGCGGCTTCGGCATAGACGGGCGGCAGGCTGGCGCCCACCAGCATCGCGCCGCGCGCCGCCGCCAGGGCATCGTCGGGCCGGACCGCCAGGGCGGGCGGCATGTCGTGCTGAAGCCGTTCCAGGATCGCGAGCAGCTTGGTGACGGAAATCCGGTCGCGCTGAAAGCCCGCCGTCAGTTCCGCATTCTGCTTTTCCAGCCGGGTGATTTCCTCGTCCAGATAAACGGTTTCCTGTTCCAGGCTTTCGATCTTGGCCGCGGTGGCGATCAAGCGCTGGCGCAGGGTCTTGGCTTCGGCGGAAAGCTGGTCGCTTTTTTGCTTGGCGTCATCGACCGCCGGCTTGTCATGGGCGATCTCGGCCTTGAGGGACCCCAACTGTTCGGCGCTGGATGGCAGATTGCCCAAGGATTTGCTGGGCACCGCCTTGGAGAGGTCGAGCGGAATGTCCGGCGCGGGCCGCACATCCTCTTTCAAGGCGGGCCTGGGACGCGGGACGACCGGCACACTCACAGATTTTGCGGGTGGATCGGCCGCCAGCGCGGGCGGAACAAAGGCCGCCACGGCCAACAGGAAGAGAAGCCTGCCGCGCAATCCTAGCCTTTCTTCAAAAGCGAATGACCCGTCATGGGCGCCGGCTGCTCCAAACCCATCAGCGCCAGCATGGTGGGCGCGACATCGCAGAGACGCCCATTTTCCAGTTGGGTGCCCTTGGGCGCGTTGACCGCCACGATGGGAACATCGAACAGCGTATGCGCGGTGTGGGGTTCGCCGGTCACCGGATCTTTCATCAACTCGACATTACCATGATCGGCGGTCAAGAGCATGACGCCGCCCGCTTTTTCGATAGCGTCACGCAACCGGCCCAGACAGACATCGATCGTATCCACCGCTTCCACCGCCGCTTTCATGATGCCGGTATGCCCCACCATGTCGGGGTTGGCGTAGTTGGCCACGATCAGATCGTATTTGCCGCTGGCGATGGCTTCTACCAGCTTGTCCGTCACCTGATAGGCGCTCATCTCCGGCTTGTGATCATAGGTGGCGACTTTGGGGCTGGGCACCAGGATGCGGTCTTCGCCGGGAAAAGGGTCCTCGCGCCCGCCATTCAAAAAGAAGGTGACATGGGCGTATTTCTCGGTCTCGGCGATGCGCAGCTGCTTGAGGCCATGTTCGGCCATCACTTCGCCCAGGGTTTCGCGCACATCTTCGGGCGGGAACACCGCCGTCATCAGCGCGGAGAGTTCTTCGGAATATTCCGTCAGCCCGGCGGCGGCGCTGAACTTTATCACCCGGCTCCGCTCAAAGCCCCGGAATCCGGGATCGAGAAGAGCGAGAGAAATTTCCCGCGCCCGGTCGGCGCGGAAATTGGCGAACAGCATCGCATCGCCATCGCCCATGCCGGCATAATCGCCCAAGACCGCGGGCAACACGAATTCATCCGTGACATTTTCGGCATAGGACGCATCCAACGCAGCAACGATGTCGGTGTGGCGCGGCGCCGATGCATCCACCATCGCGCCATAGGCTTTCTCCACCCGGTCCCAGCGCTTGTCGCGGTCCATGGCGTAATAGCGGCCCGACACGGTCGCCATCCGCACGCCTGGAACGCCATCGATATCGCCCAGGAATTTTTCGACAAAACCCTTCGCGCTTTTGGGCGGCGTGTCGCGCCCGTCCAGGAAGGCATGCACGAAGACCGGCAGATGCGCATCGGCCAGGACCTTCACCAACGCGGCCATGTGATCCTGATGCGAATGTACGCCGCCGGGAGACAGAAGGCCCATCAGATGCACCGCACCTTTGCTGGCCTGCACTTTGGCGATCAGTTCGCGCAGCGCGGGCTTGGCGCCGAGGGAACCATCTTCAATGGCCACATCGATGCGCGGCAGATCCTGCGACACCACCCGGCCCGAGCCGATATTCATGTGCCCGACTTCGGAATTGCCCATCTGGCCCTGGGGCAGTCCCACCGCCCGGCCGGAGGTCTGGAGCAAGGCGTGCGGGCTGTCCTCCAGCATCCTTGCGTAGTTAGGGGTGACGCCGGCGGCGATGGCGTTGTCCTGCTTGTCAGTGCGCCAGCCCCAACCATCGAGGATGCAAAGCAAGGCAGGACGAGGGGCGGACATACGCAGAAACTCCAATTTTGGTGATGGCCGAACATAGGAATGCCCCCACCCCCTGTCCATGCTGCAGCCCGTCTTCTTAAAAAGGCCGAAATCGCCGGCGGCACAGCGCCTTGTGGACGCCCATTCCCCGGTCAGCGGCGGCCATGGTGCCGTGCCGCCAGATCAGCCCGGCAAACCCCGCCGGCTCCAGCGCCAAAACCCGTCAGAGCCCGGCAAAAGCTGCCGCCCGCAAACCGAACGCTGTTCGGAGTTTATGTAACATATTGAATATAAAGCAATATTTTCGAGAGCACTTCGGCATGAAACTGGCAAGGCTGTCCACGAGAAATTAGGCAGAAGCCGAGTTCATGCGCAGCGCACCCTTATTTATCCGTCTTGCCGCCCTCCTCACCGGCGCCGCCTTGCTGGCAGCGCCCGTCCCCGTCATGGCCTTTTCACGGGTCAAAGACCTGATCGAAGTCGAAGGCATCCGGGACAATATGCTGGTGGGCTATGGCCTGGTGGTGGGCCTCAACGGCACCGGCGACTCGCTCAAGAACGCGCCGTTCACCCAGCAATCCATCCAAACCATGCTTGAACGGCTGGGCGTCAACACCCGCGGCCAGACCATGCAGACCAAGAATGTCGCCGCCGTGATGGTGACCGCCAATCTTCCCGCCTTCGCCGGCGCCGGTTCGCGCATCGATGTCAGCGTCAGCGCCATGGGCGACGCCAAGAATCTTCAGGGCGGCACCTTGCTGGTGACGCCTTTGTTCGGCGCCGACGGCCAGACCTATGCGGTGGGACAGGGTCCCGTCGCGGTGGGCGGCTTTTCCGCGCAAGGCGCCGCCGCCAGCGTAACGCAAGGCGTGCCCACCGCCGGGCGCATCGCCAACGGCGCCATCGTCGAACGCGAGACCGGCTTTCACCTCGCCAGCATGGATGGCCTGAAACTTTCCCTGCACAATCCCGATCTCACCACCGCCAGCCGCATCGCCCAGGCCGTGAACACCTATCTGGGCGGCAGCATGGCGGTCGCGTCGGATCCTTCGAACATCCAGCTCAAGGTCCCCGCCAATTATCCCGGCGGTGTGATGGGCCTTCTCACCGACATCGAACAGGTCAAGGTCGATCCCGACCAGCCCGCCAAGGTGATCATCGACCAGACGTCCGGCGTGATCGTGATGGGCGCGGATGTGCGCATCTCCACCGTGGCGATCGCTCAGGGCAATCTCACCATCCGGGTCAATGAGACGCCGCAGGTGAGCCAGCCTTCGCCCTTCTCGAACACCGGCACCACCCAGGTCGTGCCGCGCACTTCGATCCAGGTCGACGACGAGAAAGGCAACAAGATGGCCGTGCTCAATCAGGGCGTATCCCTGCAAAGCATGGTGGATGGCCTGAACGCGCTCGGCGTGGGTCCGCGCGACATCATCTCGATCCTGCAGGCGATCAAAGCGGCGGGCGCGCTCCAAGCCGACATTCAGGTGATCGGCTGATGGACGCGACCGCACAGACCGCGCTGCTGGCGGCCCAGCCCGCATCGATCAAGACACCGGCCGCGACCAGCAACCCGGCGGCGGCCGGCAAGTCGGCCAAGGAATTCGAGAGCGTGTTCATCTCGCAATTCCTGGGTTCCATGTTCCAGGGCATTCCCACCGACGGTCCGTTCGGCGGCGGCCAGGGCGAGGAGATGTTCCGCTCCCTGATGGTCAACGAATACGCCAAGTCGGTGGAAAATCGCGGCGGCTTCGGCCTGGCCAGCTCCGTCACCCGCCAATTGCTGCGCCATCAGGAAGCGCCGCAAGCGAGCGCACCCCAGATGAGTGTGCAATGAGCGAGACCAAACTGGAAGACACGCCCCGCATCGAGCGCCTGATCGCGTTGGCGGAACGACTGGTGGACGCGCTGGAAGCCGACATTGCCGCCCTGAAAGCAGGCAAGCCGACCGAAATGCGCAGCATCGATCCGGAGATCCAGAAACTGTCCGCGCTCTATGGCCGCGAGGCCCAGAATTTCGACATCCGCATCGCCAAATCGGCGGCACCTTCCTTGCGCGAACGCTTTCTGGTGATCACCGCCAAGTTCCGCGAGGTGCTGCAATTGCATGCCCGCATGCTGGCGCGGGTGAAGAATGCCTCCGAAGGCATGATCCAGGCCATCGCCCGCGAAGTCGACCGCATGAACATGCCGACACGGACTTATGGGCCTCAGTCTGGGTACAGAGCTCAGCCTGCGGGAGCCATGGTTTTCAACCGGGTGGTTTAGTTTTTCCCCCATCTGTCCGGCACGCGGGCAAGCCCGCTACCGGACATTTTCCCCCCGTCAGTGCGCTTCGCACACACGGGGGAAGAAATTTCCGGCCAAGACGATCTAGCGCTTGTTGAAGCGAGCTAAGGCCCGCCTCTCCCCGTGCGTGCGTAGCACGCTGACGGGGGAGGTGGCCGTAGCAGCGCTTGCGATGCGAAGGCCGGAGGGGGAGACAAAAAAACTAAATCTGCGAAAGCAGATTTGTTAGGCTGTTGCCGCCGCTCGCGCTGCCTTGGCCCGACACGATCGACTGGATATTGGCGACGGCGTTGTTGGGATCGTTGCCCATCAAAGACAGCGCCAGATTGTAATTGGCCAGCTGCGCCGCGGTCGCGGACGAGGCCGTGCCGCTGGTGTTGCCGGGCTTTGCTTCGGCCGGCGGCGGCGCATTGGATTTCTGATAGGTGCTCTGCAGGTTCGACAATACGGTCAGAAGCTGCGAGCGAGCCAGATTGGCGCCGGACCGCGTCGAAAGATCGAGCGTACCGGAGAAGCCCAATCCATAAGTGGGCTCGACTTTGCTGTTCTTGTCGCTTGCGGCGGTGGTGGCGGCTGTTTTGCCGGCGGTTGCGGGCGCCGTGAGCACGCCGGGGCTGATGCCCAGGCGCGCCAGCGCGTCGGAATCCTTGGGACCCGCGATCAGTTCGATGGTGTTGCCCGGATTGACCGTCAGCTTGATGCCTTCGGCCCCGCCCGTGTAGTTGGCGGTCGCCTTGCCGACCGCGGCCAACTGGGCGTTGATCTTGGTGTTGAGCGAATTGATGGTCTCGCCCTTGTCGATGGTGATGGTGGTGGTGCGCGGCGCGATGCCGTCGATCTTGATCTTGAAAGTATCGCCGGCCCGCAACGTGGTCATCGCTGTCAGGTCGACCGATTGATTGAGATTGATGGTGCCGCGCGGCAGACCCAGCGCGTCCAGCACGCTGGAGCCTTGCGGATCGATCGCCACACTGGCGCCCGTGGACTGGCCATCGGCGCCGCCATATTGCTGGGTCCACTGCACGCTGCCGTTGGCTTTCAGGGCGGTGGCGAAGGCATTGGTGACATTCTGGATGTTGCGTTGCTGGCCGGCGAAGGTGCCCATGGTGGTGCCGGTCAAATAGATCGTGCCGTCCGGGCCCACTGTGACCGCGCCGCCCTGGTCGCTGGCGCCGGTGCCCACATAGGACACATGATCGGCGCTGACGCTGCTGCCATTGTCGGTGAGCGCGAAGACAAAAGCATCGGTGCCGCCGCTGGACGCCGCCGCGATGCTGGCCTGGCCACCCGCGGTGAGATTGCCGTTGGAGGTGGTACCGGAAACATAGACCTGGCCACCCGAAACGGTAAGCCCGCCGATCCCACCGCCCGCCTGCAAGGCACCCAGGCTCTGGCTCCAAACGGGCGCGGACGTGATGTCGCCATTGGCGTATTTGGTGACGACGGCCTGGCCGTTCTGCACGCTGGCGACATAAAGGCTGCCGTCGGTGCCGGTGGCGGTGGCGGCGACCTGATCGTCGCCGCTGGTGCCGAACTGGTTTTCGGACAAAAGATTGCCCTTGGAATCGAATTTGGCGAGATAGGCGTCGACGCCACCCTGCGCGGTCTGGTGCGCGCCAATCACGCCGCCGGGAATGGTCGTCTGGCCGTTCACCGGATTGGCAACCGGATAACCAGCGACCGAACCGCCGATATAGATATTGCCGCTGGCGTCCACGCTCACCGCATTGGAACGGTTGTTGGCCAGGGTCTGGATCTGCTTGATCCACATCTGGTTGCCGTTGCCGTCATAGCGGGCGACGAAGGAATCTTCATTGCCGTTGGCGATGGAAGTGGGCATCAGATCGGCGGTAGAACTGCCGGTGACGACCACGCCGCCCGACGGATCGAGCGCCAGGCCATAGCCATTAGCGGTTCCGGCGCTGCCCAAAAGCTTCTGCCACACCACATTGCCGGCGGAATCATATTTGGTGAGATAGGAATCCTGGTCGCCCTGGTTGAGCTGGCTGCCGAAATTGCCGGTGGCGTTGCCGACCACATAGATATTGCCGCTGGCATCGACCACCGTATCGGTCGCCGTGGTGGTGCCGGTGGTGGCTTTCTGGTTGGCCGTGACCACGGCGGTGGGCGTGCCGGAAATATTCGACAGCTTGATCAGGCGGCCGGCCTGGTCCGCCGCTGTGGTGGTGGTGTTGGTGGCGCCTGCCTTGCCGGCAGTGCTGGTGTTAGTTTCGCTGGCGGTGCCGGAATTTCCCACCATGTAGAGCGATGGCGTGGCCGCGGCGGACAGGGAAATCGTTTCTGTGCCGCCGGGCGTGATCTGCAGACCATAGGTGGCGCCGGTATTCGAGGTGCTGGTGCCGCCCTTCTGGACTTTCTGGAAGCGGGTGGAAAACCCATCGGCGGAAAGCTGCGAATTGATATAGCTCACCACATTGCCCAGGGTCAGCGGACCTGAAACCTTGCTGAGATCGATCGCGACGTCGGTGGAAACGCCGCCTTTCTTCACGGTGATGGTGAAGTTGCTGGAGGCCGAAAGGCCAGGAATCGGATTGTCGATATTGGCGTTGGTGACAAGCTGACGCGTGCTGTAGGTGAAACCACCTAGCGTAATATTCGCCGTCGAGCTTGTGGTGGCGGCGGGCGTCGCCGCTTGCAAAGTGAAATTGTTGAAACTGGTCGATTTCAGATATTGCTGGACCTGCGCCAGGCCTGTTTGGAATCGCGCGTTCAACCCGGCCAGCTGACCTGGCGTTTCCGTCGCGTTCTGCGCCAGCTTGGCGAGATAGGCCAAGCTGTTGACGGCGCTGTAGAGCGAAAAAAGCTTCTGGTTGTCCTGCTCCATCTTGGCGTCGCTGGTCGCGCCGGGGGACAGAGGAACATTGGAGGTGTCGAGGAAATTGGTGGTGGAAAGAACCTGGGCGGTCTGCGCGTTGGCGGAGAGACGTGGCGCTTGCCAGGGCGGCGCGTCATTGGCGGTGGCGGTATTCGATCTGGACGCTTGAGGGCTGAGGGTGTTGCGCGCCGCCACCGCAGACGCGGAGCTGTTCAACTGAGTTTGGTAGAAACTCAGCAGGACGGACGAATCCAGACCAGGAAAACCGACACCGGACATGGCCTGAAATTCGCACTTCCGGCGTTAAGAGCCGGATAATGACGACCCAGAAATCCAGCTGATCCGCCAAGAAAAACACGCTTAACGCGCCCTTAAGGGGCCTTTGCAAAAATGGCCGGATGTACGTCTCCCCAGCCGCCTACGACCAGGGCCTGAAATTGTCGTCCCAAGGACGGCATCTGGAGGCGATTTCCCGCTTCGAGCAGGCCCTGGTCGAGCGGCCGGACGATGTCCGAACATTGTTCGCGCTTGGGAATACCGCCCGCGCCCTGGGCCTGGCGGAGCCTGCTGCCGAATTTTTCCGCAAAGTCCTGGCCCAAGAGCCAGAGCGCCTGGAAGCCCTGGTCAATCTGGCCAATCTGCTGCGGGCGCAAGGCCAGTTTGACGCCGCCCGCGCGCTTCTGGAGCCGGCCCTGGCACGTAACCCGCAGGACCCGGACCTGCTGCTGACTTTGGGTTCAGCCTGGCGCGAGTCCGGCGACAATCCGCGCGCCGCGGAGTTCTACCGGGCGGCGCTGGCGGTCCGTCCCAATCATCCCGCCACGCTGTCCAATATGGCCGATCTGTTGTCGGGCGACGGAAAATTCGAGGAGGCGCGGAATCTCTATGACCGCGCCATCAAGGCCGATCCGCGCAACGCCCAGGCGCGCCTGAACCGCGCGGTGCTGCATCTGCTGACTGGCAATCTGAAAGAAGGTTGGCGCGACTATGCCGCCCGCGGCGACATCGCCGGCAAAGTGCCGGCCGCCAAGCTGAGCTTGCCGGAATGGCGGGGCGAACCTCTCAAACGGACCCGCCTTCTTGTCCGCGCCGAACAAGGCGTGGGCGACCAGATCATGTTTCTGAGCGTGATGCCCGATCTTCTGGGGCGCGCGGAAAAGGACGGCGGCACCACCCTGCTGGAATGCGAACCGCGCCTGGTCTCTTTGATGGCGCGCTCATTTCCCGGCGCAACCGTGAAACCGCAATCCCTGGCGACCGTGAACGGCGCCGTCACCGCCGCGTATGGCTGGCTGAAAGCGGCGGGCGGCGCCAATGCGGTCACTCTGATGGGATCCTTGCCGCGCTGGCTGCGGCCCAGCCTGGATTCGTTTCCCAAACGAAATATTTTCCTGACGCCGGATGCGGCAGAACAGGCGCATTGGAAAAACATCTTTGGCAGCCTAGACACAGCGCCGTCGATCGGACTCTGCTGGCGCAGTGGCAAGTCCGGCGGTCACCGTTCCGTTCAGTATGCGCCGCTGGACGCCTGGGGCGCTTTCCTGTGCACCCTGCCGGGCGCACTGGTCAGTTGCCAGTATGACGCGACGCCGGACGAAATCGCCGCGCTGGAAAATTTGAGCGGGCGGAAGATTTTCGTTCCGCCTGCGCTGGACCAGAAAAACGAGCTCGACCGCGCCGCCGCCATGCTGTCGGCTTTGGACACGCTGATCAGCGCGCCGACCGCCGTCTCCTGGCTGGGCGCGGGCACGGGAACACGCACGCTCAAGCTCTTGTACGATACGAGCTGGACCGCGTTCGGCCAGACTTACGAGCCGCTGGCGCCGTCCTGCCAATGCATCATGCCGGGAACCCGGGGCGACTGGCGCGACGTGTTCGAGAAAGCAACTGCGCTTATTGCGCAACTCTGACAGGCGCCTTTTCTTCCTTCAGCGCCGCCGCTAGATCGGCGGCGATGCGTGCCGCGCCGTTGCCGTCGAGAGTGGCGAAGCCGGCATTGCGCATCTCGCGCCGCCGGCCGGCATCTCCCATCAGCGCCTTTACGGCCGCCAGGATCTCGCCATCGCTCACCTGCGAGGCCACGCCCAGCGACTGCCCCATCCCCGCCGCTTCGAAGGCGCCGGCGGAACGGACATGATCTTCCGTCAATCCCAGATAGAT
>Ga0068855_100003408_pt1 | contig 19464 bp, 19 predicted proteins | sample KBSCornC52_FD_66592 | JGI IMG/M metagenome (GOLD analysis project Ga0068855, IMG submission 66592) | Corn rhizosphere microbial communities from Kellogg Biological Station, Michigan, USA - KBS Corn C5-2 | ecosystem: Host-associated > Plants > Roots > Rhizosphere > Soil ...
GCCGGATCACCCAGTCCTGCAGCGTGCGCAGGTCCGTCGGCGTCCACGGCTCGCCGTCGGCGCGCCGCGCCTCGGGGGCGGCCTCGACCACGTACATGAAGATCTCGCCCAGGCCGGTGGTCACCGGCCCCAGCGTCGGCTGCATGCCCGCCGGCAGTTGCGCGCCGACCTCCTTCAGCCGCTCGGCCACCTGCTGCCGCGCGAAATACACATCGGTGCCGTCCTCGAACACCGCCGTGATCTGGGACAACCCGTAACGGGCGATCGAGCGCGTCTGCTGCAGGTGCGGCAGGCCGGCCAGCGCCGTCTCGATCGGATAGCTCAGGCGCTGCTCCGCTTCCAGCGGCGAATAGCCGGGCGCCTCGGTGTTGATCTGCACCTGGACATTGGTGATGTCGGGCACCGCGTCGATCGGCAACTTCGAATAGTTCCAGACGCCCAGCGCGCCCAGCCCCAGGGCCAGCACGAGCACCAGCAGGCGATGCGCGATCGCGGCGCGTACAAGTCGTTCAAGCATGCGGGCGTCCTCAGTGATCGTGGCTGGCGCCGGACTTCTCGATGTCCGCGCGGATGAGGAAACTCTGCTCGCTCACGTAGGCCGTGCCGGGCTTGAGACCACCGAGCACCTCGGCCGCCTCGGCATCGCGCTCGCCCAGCTCCAGCATGCGCACCTCGTAGGTGTCGCCAACCTGGGCAAACACCACGGTGAAGTCGCGGAAGCGCTGCAGGCCCGAAACCTTCACCGCCAGCGGCACTTCACGCTGGGCGACCGTGGCATCCCCGACCACTGCCATGCCCGGGCGCCAGGCGCCGTCCGGGTTGCGGATGCGTGCACGAGCCACCACGCTCGTGCCCATGTGGGTGACCGGTACCAGAGCGTCGATACGGGTCGTCAACGCCTCGCCGCCGCTGGCCGGGCGCACACTCACTGTCTGCCCTGGCCGCAGCCGATCGACGTCGCGTCCGACCGCATGCAGTTCGACCCAGACCGAGGACAGGTCCGCGATCTCGAACAGCGGCGCCTCGCCGGCGACGTCGCCGACATTCGTGTTGCGTGCCAGCACCACGCCGTCCAGCGGCGCGGTGACCGCATAGCTGCGCATGCTGTCGTTGCCTTCCACCGTGGCCAGCGTCTGCCCGCGGCGCACGCGATCGCCCAGGTTCACCGGCACGCTGCGCACGATGCCCGGAAAACGGGCACGCACCATCGCCTGGCGGCTGCGGTCGATCGCCACGCGTCCCATCAGCGGCAGCACGTCGCGGATCGTGGCCGGGCCGGCCACCGAGGTTTTCACTCCTGACGCTGCGGCAATCGCCACCGGGATCGTGACGCGTCCTTCGTACGAGGCATAGTCCCATGCATGCGTCTTGCCGGCGTAAACGGCACTGACCTTGACGTCGAACGAATGCGGCTCGGCCACCGTGCCGTCGGCGACCAGCGCGTCGCCTTCGGGCCGGAACGCGAAGCGGGTGGTTTCGCCATCCAGACGCCTGATCTCGACCACCGGCTGCAGCGCATCCGGCGGCAGCGGCTTGCCGTCGCGATAGCCGTACAGGCGGAACTCCGGCGGCACGCCGGCTTCGTAAACGGTGACTTCAAGCGCGAACGAACCGTCGCGCAGCAGGCGGCCGTTGTGCGAACCGCGCTCGAACGCGTCGGCGGCGGCCTGCCCTGCTGACGTGTGTCCGCCTTCGCCCAGTTCCTGTGCGGCGCGATCGCCACAGGCGGCGAGGACCATGGTGGCGAGGGCCAGCAACGCCAGCACGGCGTGCCTGAGATGGATGTTCTTCATGGCGACGAAACTCCGGCGGAGACCGTCATCCGTTCGATGTCGGTCAACAAGGTGTGGTAGCGGACGGCGGCGTCGATCTCGGCGTTGCGCAGTTCGAGCAGCGTGCGCTGGGCCTGCGACAGCGCGACGAAGCTGAAGCGCCCCGCCTCGAAACCCTTGCGGGTCAACGCCAGCGCGGCTTCGGCCTTCGGAATCATGCGGTCGCGATGCGCTTCGAAGGCGGTGCGCGCGTGGACCAGCTCCTGATACGTCGAGAACAGCCGCTGGCGCACGTCCATCTGCTGCGCCTGGGCGCGCGCGTCGGCCGCCTCGGCCTCGGCCTCCGACTGGGCCACGCTGAGCGCCGAGCGTCCGGCGCTGCCCAGCGGCAGCGATACCCCGGCGATCAGCGCCGTGTCGTTGAACGTCGACAGCCGCCGCACGCCCACGTGCCAGGTGACGTCAGGCCTGGCACTGGCGGCGGCGATGCGCTCGCGCGCCCGTGCCGCATGCGCGTCCAGCGCCAGACCGCGCAAGGCGGGGTTGTCGGGCAAGCGCGCAACGAGGGCTGCATGCGACGGCACCATGGGCAACTCGAACAGGTTGCCGGCCACCGCGTCGAAATCGGGCTCGGCGGCATGCCACAACGCCGCCAGCGAGACCCTGGCACTGGCCAGCTCATGGGACGCGTGTTCCACCTCGATGTCAGCGCGCGCCTCGGCGATCTGCATCAGGTCGAGGTCCGACTCCGGACTGCGGCCGGCCTGCACCCAGCGCCGCACGGTCGCCGTCAGCTCGTGCGCGAGGGCGAGGTCCTGCGCCGCCACGGTGGTGCGCGCCTGATCGGCGAGCACTTCGACGAAGCGCCTGGCGGCCTCGGTGGCCAGTTCCAGACGGGTCTGTTCCAGCGCAATGCGCGACCGCTCGACGTCGATGGCGCCCGCGGCCACGCGGGCGTCGCGCTTGCCGCCCCGTTCGAGGACACGACCCAGGCGCAAGGTGGTCTCCGCCGCCTGCACGCCGGCCAGCGATCCGCTGCCCCCCACATTCTCCACCTCCGCCCCCACCACCCAGGGCGGCGCAAGGCCGGCAAGGTCCGCCTGCCGTTCCGCGGCGACGATGGTCCGATCGCCGGCACGAATGGCCGGGTTGTGTGCAAGCGCACGAGCCACCGCCTGCGGCAGCGAAAGCGCCTCGCCCGCCACCGCGGGCGCACCGAAGCCGCCCGCCAGCAGCAGGAGGCACAGACAGCGTAAAGAAAACACGACGTTCTCCCATCGAATGCACAGTCAACGAGTTCAGGCCGCAACGCGGCCGTCGGGACGTTGCCGTCAGACGATGGGAGGGCGATGCAGCCGGGTCGGCGAACCGTCGGGTGCGGAAGCATCCTGCCATGGCGTGCAGACGTCCGCCTGCACCGGCGCGCATAGCGCAACGACGATTTTCGGCAGGGTTGCCGCGGCGCCGGCCAGGTAATGCGCATGGACGTGCGAGCCATCCGGCAGCGACACCATCGGCTCGTCGGCGCCGTCGGCATGGTGGTGATCGGCGGCGGCATCGACGGCGATCGCGTGCACTGCCGTGTGCGCGTCGTCATGGCCATGCGTGATCCATCTCGGCATCAAGGCCGACAGCACCATCGCCAGCGCGAACAGCAGTACCGCGCGCACCATGACGGGGCGACGATGGGGCAAGCGGCGAAAAGTGCGAAGGACGCTCATGACCTGCCCACTATGCGCAGGAAGAGCCGCGAAGGCAACCGGCGAAGCGACGGTTCATCCGCCGCGACGCTCACCCGCAGCAGCGCTTCTGCTGCTGGATCGGCGGGCACGGCACACTGCCCCAAGAACAGAACACGCAACAGTCGCCCGCTTTGGGCTGCAGCAATTTGCCACAGCCGGGACAGTCGTAGAAGAACTGGCAGGCGTCGATCGGCATGGTCTCGGTGGCCTGGTGGCCGCAATGCGGACAGGTCAGCGTGCTGAGCAGGATGAGTTCGGTCGTCACGTGTTTCGCCGGAGAAATGGAGTGAAGTGTAGGCATGGTCTTCGCCATGCCCTTGTCAATCGCGTCGGTTCAGCGGGCATCCACCGTGTCGCTGGCCGTGCGACAGGATGCGCTCGGTGCTGGCGCCAGCAGATCGCGGATGGACACCGCCACCATCAGCAGCAGGCCCGGATAGAGCAGCCATCCGGTGCGATGGCCACTGGCCCGCATCACGAATACCGCCAGCAGCACCAGCAGCGGGCCGAGCATACCGAGCGCGGCCCGCGGCCACCGCCGGTGACTGAGCCAGCCCAGCGCATTGGCGAGCAGCGCGATGCCCGCAAACGCCGGCAGCAGGATGCGGATGAACAGGCCTTCGTACGGGCTCAGTACGCCCAGCCCGATCGCCGCACCGAGGCTGGCCAGGGCGGGAAAGCAATTCACGCAGGCCGCTGCCGAGACGACACTGCCGATCAGTCCGGCCTTGTCGGCCAGCCGGGTGAGCAGGGGCATGGAGGTTCTCCTTTCGCGTGGAATGCCGGTGATCTAAGGTATTCCCGTAGTCAAGTACGGAGTCAAGCCCATGTCCTCCACGCAGGATACGTTTTCCATCGGCGCCTTCGCCAAGGCAGCCGGGGTCAATGTCGAAACGATCCGCTTCTACCAGCGCAAGCGCCTGTTGGCGGAGCCCGCCCGTCCGCCGGGCGGCATTCGTCGCTACGGAAACGCGGAGGTTGCACGGGTGAAGTTCGTGAAATCCGCGCAGCGGTTGGGGTTCAGCCTCGATGAGGTCGCGCAGCTGCTGCGGCTGGAGGATGGCACCCATTGCACGGAAGCGGCCGATCTCGCCGCGTTGCGGCTGGCCGATGTACGCAGCCGACTGGCCGACCTCACACGCATGGAGACGGCCCTCGCTGCGCTCGTCGAACAATGCGGTGCGCGTCAGCGCAGCGTGTCCTGCCCGCTCATCGCCTCGTTGCATGCCTGCTGAAATGGCGGCAGGCAGGATGCGGCCGATAGGAAGCCGGCGACGCGCATCGGCTGAGTTTTGCAGCCACGCTCAGGCCGCTCCGCCATGATCGTCGCGGAGCATGCCTTGGTGGCCCGCATCCCGACCATGCCCGGCAGGTCTGGATCCATCTGCCGATGGCTGCCCGACACCCGGCTGCGCCCAACGTCACTTGATTAGCGACGAAGCTCAGCTTGGAAACCCGTTCGCGCTGAGCGTAGCTTGCGACAGCAAGCGGAGTCGAAGCGCCCATAGGCGATCACCCTTCGACTTCCTCGCTCCTCAAAGCTACAGCCATCCATGGCTGCTCCCCGCGTGCGGCCCTGCGGGCCTACGCTCAGGGCGAACGGTGAGGTATTGGCTGAGCCTTGTCGCTAATCAGGCAACGTCACGGCGATCGCGAGGGTGATGCATGGCTCCTCATGGGTCAGTTTCCTTGCGGGTTGGGGTGAAGTGTGGTGTTTGTCTTGCCGGTTTTACGCAGCCGGTGGCGAACCAGCAGGCGGTACGCCGCGGGTATGACGAGCATGGACAGCAAGGGCGCGGTGACCATGCCGCCGATCATCGGTGCGGCGATGCGCTGCATCACTTCCGAACCGGCACCGTGGCCGAGCAGGATCGGAAACAGACCGGCGAGAATGACCGCGACGGTCATCGCCTTCGGGCGCACGCGCTGCACGGCACCTTCGCGGATCGCTGCGTCCAGCGCTTCCGGGCCGGCGTGGGGATCGAGCGCAAGCTGGTGCTCCCAGGCATGGTGCAGATACAACAGCATCACCACGCCAAACTCGGCAGCGACGCCGGCCAGCGCAATGAAGCCGATGATCGTGGCCACCGACACCGCGTGACCGAGCAACCAGATCAACCACAGGCCGCCCACCAGCGCCAGCGGCACGCTGGCCATGATCAGCGCGGCTTCGCTCACCCGGCGGAAAACGGCATAGATCAACAGAAAAATGATCACCAGCGCAATCGGCACCACCAGCTTGAGTCTTTCCATGGCACTGGCCAGGTACTCGAACTGACCGGACCAAGCCAAGGTCGTGCCCGGCGGCAAGGTGACTTGCTGGGCCACTGCGCGTTGCAGATCCGCAACCACGCCGCCGAGATTGCTGCTGGCTGTGTCGACGTAGACATAGGTCGCCAACTGGCCACCCTCGCTTTTCAGCATCGACGGCCCCGCCACCACGGCGATGTCCGCCACCTGACTCAGAGTGAGCTGGGCGCCATCGGCAGCGACGATCGGCAGCTGTCGCAACGCCCCGACCGAGTCGCGCTCGGCACGCGGGTAACGCACCACGATCGGATAGCGCTCGCGTCCCTCGATCGTCTGGCCGACCGGATCACCGCCAACTACCGTCGCGATCAACTGCTGCAGCTGCTGTTGGGACAGCCCGTAGCGCGCGGCGGCATCACGGCGGATGTGCACGTCGACGTAGCGACCGCTGGCCGGGCGCTCGGCGATCGCCGAGCTGACGCCGGGCACGGTCTTCGCCACCGTCTCGATCCGGTCGGCTACGGTCTGCAGCGTGGCCAGGTCGGTACCCAGCACCTTGATGCCGATCGGGCTCTTGATGCCGGTGGAGAGCATGTCGATGCGGTTGCGGATCGGCGGCACGAACAGGTTGGTCAGCCCCGGCACGTGGACGGCCTTGTCCAGTTCCGCCTTGATCTTGTCCATCGTCATGCCGGGCCGCCACTGGTCCTTCGGCTTGAAGGTGATCGTGGTTTCGAACATCTCCAGCGGTGCCGGATCGGTGGCCGTGTCGGCGCGCCCCGCCTTGCCGAACACATGATCGACCTCGGGCACGGTCTTGATCATGCGATCGGTCAGCTGCAGCAACTGCGAGGCCTTGCCGGCGGACAGTCCCGGCAACGCGGTGGGCATGTACAGCAGCGTGCCTTCGTCCATCGCCGGCATGAACTCGCTGCCGAGCCTGGTCAGCGGAACGACCGCGGTAAGCAGCAGCACACCGGCCAGCACCAGGACCGCTTTCGGATAACGGAGCACGGCTTCGAGGAGGGGCCGATAGCCATGGATCAGAACCCGGCTGAGCGGATTGTCGCGCTCCGCACGGATGCGCCCGCGGATCAGGTAGCCCATCAGCACCGGCACCAGGGTCACCGCCAGCCCGGCCGCCGCGGCCATCGCATAGGTCTTGGTGAAGGCCAGCGGCTTGAACAGCTTGCCCTCCTGTCCCTGCAGCGCAAAGACCGGCACGAACGACAGCGCGATGATCAACAGGCTGACGAACAGCGCGGGCCCCACCTCGGCGGCAGCGTCGGCGATCAGCGACCACCGCTGCGCACCTTGCGGTTCGCGTCCACCGTTCGCGTTGCGCCAATGTTCCAGGTGCTTGTGCGCGTTCTCGATCATCACGATCGCCGCATCCACCATCGCGCCAATCGCGATGGCGATGCCGCCGAGCGACATCAGGTTTGCCGTGACGCCTTGCAGATGCAGCGCGATGAAGGCGACCAACACGCCCAGCGGCAGCGTGATCACGGCCACCAGCGCCGAGCGCAGGTGCCCCAGGAACAACACGCAGACCAGCGTCACCACCAGGAATTCTTCGAACAACTTGCTCCACAGATTGCTCACCGCGGCGTCGATCAGCTGCGAGCGGTCGTAGGTGGGCACGATTTCGACGCCGGCCGGCAGGCTGCGCTGCAGTTCGGCCAGCCGTGCTTTCACCGCGGCGATGGTGGCCTTCGCGTTCTTGCCCGTGCGCATCACGATGATGCCGCCGACCACTTCGCCTTGCCCGTCCAGCTCGGCAATGCCACGACGGAACGTCGGGCCACGCCGCACCGTCGCCACGTCGCGCAGCAGCACCGGCACACCACTGGCGTTGACGGTGATCGGCACGTTTTCGAAGTCCGCGCGGCTCTTCAGGTAGCCTTCGCTGCGTACCATCAGCTCCGCTTCACCCTGTTCGATCACCGAGCCACCGTTAGCACCATTGGCGGCGCGCACCGCATCGACCAGTTGCGCCACGGTGATGCCGCGCGCCGCCAGCGCCTGCGGATCGGGCACGATCTGCCACGCCCGCTCCATACCGCCCAAGGTGGCGACCTCGGCGACGTTCGGCACGGTCTTGAGCTGATAGCGCAGGAACCAGTCCTGCAGCGCGCGCAGCTGGCCGAGATCGTGTTTGCCGGTGGGATCGATCAGCGCGTACTCGTAGATCCAGCCGAGTCCCGTGGCATCAGGGCCGAGAGAGGGCGTGACGCCGGCCGGCAGGCGATCGCGCGCCTGGCTCAGATACTCCAGCACCCGCGAGCGTGCCCAGTACAGGTCGGTGCTGTCGTCGAACAGCACATCGACGTAGGAGTCGCCGAAGAACGAAAAGGCGCGCACCGTGGTCGCGCCGGGCACCGAGAGCATCGTGGTGGCCAGCGGATAGGTGACCTGATCCTCGACCACCTGCGGCGATTGGCCCGGGTAGCTGGTGCGGATGATTACCTGGGTGTCGGACAGATCGGGCAGCGCGTCGACCGGCGTGCGCGTCACCGAGAACATGCCGATCAGGGCCAAGGCCAGTGCAGCCAGCAGCACGAACACGCGATGGGCGATCGCCGCGCGAATCAGGGCGGCGATCATGGTCTGTCTCCCATCGGCATGCCCGGCATGGGGGTACTCGTGGCCGGCACCGGTTTGGTGGAGCTGTCATTCAGGCGCTCCAGCGCACCGGACAGGCTCGCCTCCGAGTCGATCAGGAACTGGCCGGAGACCACGACCTTTTCACCGCCCGTGAGGCCGTCGAGAATTTCCGTATAGCCGCCGGCTGCACGCCCGATGCGCACCGATACAGCACGGAAGTGGCCATCTCCCTCGGCGATGATTACCCGCGTCTGGCTGCCGGTGGCGATCAGCGCGTCGTCCGGCACCACGGGCACCGCTTCACCCTGCGCGGGGCTGAGCCGCACGGTGGCGAACATGCCTGGACTCAAGGCACCGTCGGGATTGTCGAGCACGATGCGGGCGCGCTGGGTGCGCGTCACCGCATCCACCTCCGGCAGCAAGGTTTCCACGGTGCCGGGGAACGACCGACCCGGCAGGGCATCGACCGTGACCACCACCGGCGTGCCGTTGCGCACCGTGCCCGCCGCTGCCTGCGGCAGTGCCGCCTCGGTCCACACGGTGGACAGGCCATTCACTGTCATCAAGGTCTGACCGGCGGTGACGCGCTGGCCTTCACGCACGTCCAGTGTCGTGACGACGCCCGCCTGCGGGGCGTGCAGCGTGATCGCCGCGCCCGTGCCGCGACGCGACGATCGGATCTCTGCCGGCGTCAGGCCCAGCACCTGCAGGCGTTCCCGCGAAGCCGCGCGAAGGCCTTTTGCTTCGGTCGACTGCACATGCTGAAGCGCATCGTATTCGGCCAGTGCACTGCTCCACTGCGGTGCCAACAGCTCCGCCAGCGGCTCGCCTGCCTTGACCACGGTATACGGCGCGCGTACGTCCAGCTTGCTCACCACCGCATCGGTGCGGGCGCTGATGGTGATGGCCTGGCGCAGATCCCAGGTGATGGTGCCCGGCACCCGGAGCGCCGACGCCAGCACGCGACGCTCCACCGTGGCGGTGCGAACGCCGAGATTCTGCACCGTCGTCGGATCGATCCGGACGACATCCTTGGCCGTCCCTTCTTCGGCCGGCTTCTCATCGGCATATTTGGGCACCATCTGCATGCCCATCGGCGACAGACCCGGCTTGTCGAAGTGTTGCTGCGGCACCATCGTGTCGTACCAGTACAGGATTTTTTTACCGCCGGCTTCCGCTGCGGAGGCGGGAGTACCGGCCTGCGACGGAGACGATGGCGCCTGATGGCGGCCGCCGAAGTAGCCGATCAGAAGCAGCATGACCGCCAGCAGCGCGGCGGTGAGCATCATCAATGCGCGCTTCATGGCGTCGTCTCCGAAGTGGGTAACAGATAAGCCAGTGCCGCCCAGGCGCGGCCGTACTCGGCCTGCATGCGGGCGTAATCCGTGTGGTGAGCGATCTCGTCGCGACGGGCATCCAGCAAGGGCTGGATCTCGCCGCCGCCGCGGTACGCGGCGAGCGCCAGGACCACGCGGTCATTGGCCAGTGGGAGCAAGGCATCGCGGTGCCGGCGCACTTGCTGGCCGAGCGATTCCCATTGCGCCCAGGCGGATCGGATGGCCTCGACCTGCTGACGGCGTGCGTCGTCGCGTTCGTCGCGAACCGCATCGAGGTCGGCCGCGCGGGCGGAAATACCCCGATCCTGCCGGTTGCGCGTGAACAGCGGCAGGCTTACCCCGACCTGCAGCGACACCATGTCGGACAAGCCGCGCACACGGGAGCCGTAGCTCAAGCCCACGCTCCATTCAGGGCGTTTGTCGGCACGGGCAGCGGCAAGCGCTGCCTCGGCGGCCTGTTCGCGGGCCGGCCACCCGAGCAGGTTGCCCTGACGATCGAGGCTGGCCAGCAAGGACGCTTCGTCGTGCGGCAGGACGGCGAAGTCTGGCGCGTCCCCCAGCGGCTGCCCGATCGGAGAACCGAGCCATCGCGCCAGGCCCGCGCGGGCCTGTGCCTCGCGGGCATTCGCCTCATCGAGACGGTTTTCCAGGTCGAGGGATTCCATGCGGGCGGCGAGCACCTCTGCCGCGCTACCGGTACCACCGCGCAAGCGTGCTTTCGCCACGGCCACGTCCTGCGCCCATGCCTGCCGCATGGATCGCAACATCATGGCTTCGCGGTGCGCACCCCAGGCGGAGATCCAGGCATCGGCCACCTGCTGCCGGATCGACAAGCCGGTCGCCACCTCCGACGATGCGGCCAAATCCGCCTGGGCATGGCCCATCGCCCGTTCGGCCTGACGCTTGCGGCGCGATGGCAGGGCCTGGCTGATGCCGACGGTGCGCATGGTCATGCTGTCACCGCCAACCGTAAATGCGCCCGGCCCCTGCACGGCCAGATTGTCGACCCCGACGGTGAGTTGGGGATCGGGCAGCGCACCCGCACGGGCCGCCTCCTGTCGTGCCGATTCCGACTGGGCGCGGCGCGCCTCCAGCAGGGGTGCGCGCTCGATCGCTTGATGGATGGCGGCATCAAGCGTCAGCGGCGGTTCGGCGGCATGCGCCGCCGCGGCCGCCGCTCCCCACAGGAGCACGGCCAGACCCGCCGCCATCAGGCGCCGGGCGAATTGAAGGGAGAACATGGGTGAACACTCCGTCGATCTGCGATTCGCGCCGTGCCATGCAGGCACGACGCCACGTCGGTGGATACCGCGACGGGTCAGATCAAATCAGGAGCGAACAGAACAACAAGCGGGGAATCGGTGGCGGCGCTCGCAGACGCTCGCGCCGAATCAACGCCCGCTCGGACGGCAACGCCACCGCCGTCACGGACAGCAGCACCGGCGGCAGCGCGGACAACGCGCTGGCCGGCACCGAGGCGGTGCGCGCATCGACCTGGGTGGCATGGTCGGGCTGGCAATGCTGCCGGCACAGCGGATCGACCGGTGTCGTCATGTCCGCACAGCCGTCGGCCATTGCCATGGACGAGGAGTGCACCGCCACGGCCAGCGCGGCCGCGGCCGGCGCCGCCTGTGCCGCGACGCAGGCATACGCCGCCACCGCCACCTGCTGCCACAGCAGCAGCACGACCACCAGCCACGCAAGGCGGCGACGGGCGACGGGACGGAGGCGGAAGGCGGGTTTCATCTCACGGGCACTGTAGTGTCGGCAGCGGGCAGGTCATTGACGCGGATCAAGTCGGCGGATCGCGATCGGGAGACCAGCTGCGCTCACGCAGCCAGGCCGTGCGTCGCATACACCCGGGTCGAGCCGTCGCGGCCGATCAGCACTACATCGTAACGCTCGGGCGCGCCCATCTCCATGCCGGGCGAGCCCATCGGCATACCGGGCGCGGCGATGCCGATGGCGTCCGGCCGCTCGGCGAGCAGGCGGCGGATGTCCTCCACCGGCACGTGCCCCTCGACCACGTAGCCCTCGATCACCGCGGTATGGCAAGACACCGCACCGGGCGGCACGCCGAAGCGCGCCTTCACCGTCGCCATCGGCTGGTCCTGGTGCACGGTGACGGTGTAGCCCTGCGCGCGCATGTAATCGACCCAGGCGCCGCAGCAGCCGCAGGACGGGTCGCGGTAGACGTCGAACGCATTCGCCGCCAACGCCGCCGGCGCGAACAGCACGGCAAACAGCAAACTGATGCCCATGCGGGAAAACCATCGTTTCATCGTCATTCTCCGGTTGTCGGGGTGGTTTGCCACTGGACGGACACGATCTTCCAGCTGTCGCCGTCCTTGCCGAGCTTGAGCATCTCGCGACTGCGCAGCGTGGTCGGCCTGCCCTTGATCGTGACCTCGACGCCGCTTTCGCTGCCGACCATTGCGGTGTCGCCCATCGGCATCGAGCCGAACGAGACCGGCGTGAGCTTCGCGGCCTTCAGGAACTTGATGTCCTCGCCCAGATGGCCGGCGGCGTATTCGTCGCGTGTCTGCGTGTGGCCGCCTTCGCTGACGCGGACCCCGGGCGCCAGCAGTGCGAGTACGGCTTCGCGGTCGCCACGCTGCAACGCGGCCTGGAAGGCCCGCGCCACCGTTTCGGCCGCCGGCACTGCGCCCGGCGTCATGCCTTCCATCGACAGCGGCGCCTCGACCGTCGGCACGGCGGCGTGTTCGTGAACATCGCCATCAGCCGCGTCATGGCTGTGCCCCGCTTCGCCGGCCATCGGCATGCCTTCCATCGCCGCCGTGCCATGCGCATCCTCGTCAGCGGTGCCGCCATGGCTGTGGCTGTGGCCGCCCGCCTCATCCATGTCGTGGTCCTGCGGTGCCCGGGCCACGATGTCCTGATATTGCGCCGGCGTCATGTCGGGCAGTTTCTGCAGGAACGCCACCATGCTCCAGATCGTGGCGTCGTCATGGGTGGCACCCCACGCCGGCATCGCGCTCATCTTGACGCCATGCTTGATCACCCAGAACGCCTCGCGCGGATCGGGCCGGAATTTCGCCAGCTCGGGCGGCAGCGGGTACAGGCCCGGGCGCATCTCGTTCTCGGCCATGCCCGGCGCCAGGTGGCAACCGGTGCACATCGCCGCGTACTGGCCGGCGCCCTTGAGGATCAGCTGCGGGTCGTCGAGATTCGGCACCACGATGTCTTTTGCGTGATGCTCGATCGAGCGCTCGCGCAGCGTCTGCATCAGCGCGTAGACGGGTCTGGTGTGGTGGTCGTCGGCGCCGACGTTGTAGACGCCGGACCAGACGAAGGCGCCGACACCGGCGGCGGCGATGACGCAGAGAATCACGACGGTGATGATGAGTCGTTTCATGGGCTCTCCTCAGAACCAGATGCGCAGGCCGGCGACCCACTGCCGGTCGAAGACTGCCTGATGATCGGCGCGGGCGAAATCGGCCGTGGTGCCGAAGCGGCGCGTCCAGACTACGCCAAGATACGGCGCGAACTCGCGCCGGATCTCGTAGCGCAGGCGCAAGCCCAGCCTGGCATCGGTGAGGCCGCTGCCGATGCCGCGCGCCGGGTCGGACTTGCCGTGCAGGTTGACCTCCAGCTCCGGCTGCAGGATCAGCCGCTGGGTGAACAGCAGCTCGTAGTCCGCCCGCAGGCGCGCCGCGCTGCGGCCGGACGGCCCGACGTAGGCGGTGGCCTGGATCTCGAACCAGTACGGCGCCAGGCCCTGCACGCCGAACGCGGCCCAGCTTCGCTGCGGACCGGTGCCGAAGTCATGGCGCACGCCCAGCTGCGTGCTCCAGAACGCGGCCGCGGCGTGATCCCATAGCGCCTCGACCTCGCCATCGCCGATCCGGCCATCGCTGCGCTCGCCCTCGCTGCGCAGCCACAGCTTGTCCGTGTCGCTGCCGTACCAGCCTGAGGCTTCCCACGACTGACCGTTGCCGTCGCGGCCGTGGAACGCTTCGAGCTGATCGATCAGCAGCATGCCGGCGGGTGTGCTGCCGTGCATGTGCAGGGCGTGCGCGGGACTGGCGGCGATGCCGTCGGAATAATCGCCACTGCGTGCGTCCGCCGGTGCGTAGCCGCCCTGCATCGGTTGCATGCCCGCGCCCGCGCCATGCGCCTGGCCGTGGCTCATGCCGGGCATCGACGCGTGATCCATGTCGGGCATGACCTGGGGGGATGTCGCCGGCGCGGGCGGCGGCGTGCCGTGATGCATGCCGCCGTGGTCCATCCCGTGCATCGGGCCATGGTCCATCGCCACCGGCGCCGTGCTGCCGGCCGGGGCTGGCGCGCTCTGCGCCGTCGCCGCCAGCGGCATGGCCAGCAGCAGTGCGGCCAGCCACGCCACGCGGCGCGGAACGATCGAGGTATCGCGGCGCTTCGTGCTCATGCCACCACCACCTCGCGGAACATGCCCGCCTCCATGTGGTACAGCAGGTGGCAGTGGTAGGCCCAGCGCCCCGGCGCGTCGGCGGTCACCGCGTAGCTGATCCGCTGCGCCGGCTGCACGTTGATGGTGTGCTTGCGCACCTGGAACTGGCCATCCGGATTTTCCAGCTCGCTCCACATGCCATGCAGATGGATCGGGTGGTTCATCATGGTGTCGTTGACCAGCACGATGCGCAGGCGCTCGCCGGTGTTGAAATGGATGGGCTTGGCGTCGGGGAACTTGATGCCGTCGAACGACCACGTGAAGCGCTCCATGTTGCCGGTCAGGTGCAGTTCGATCTCGCGGCCGGGTTCACGCGCGTCGAGCGGACCGCCGACGGTGTGCAGGTCGGCATAGGTCAGCACGCGGCGGCCGTTGTCGCGCAGGCCGATGCCCGGATCGTCGAGATTGGTGCGCGGCGTGTCGACGCGCATGTCCACGCCGGGGCCGTATTCGGTGCGGGCATGGTGCACGGCGGGCGTGGTGGTCATGCCGGCGTGATCCACGCTGCCGTGGTCCATGCCGGGCATCGCGGCGTGCCCGCCGCCGTGTTCCGCGTGCGACATCGCGCCCATCATGTCCTGCATGCCGAGCCACACGCGCTTGTCCATCGCCGGCACCCCGGCTTCCATGCCGGCACGCGGCGCCAGCGTACCGCGCGCATAGCCGCTGCGGTCGATCGACTGAGCAAACAGCGTATATGCCCGCTCCTCCTGCGGCTCGACGATGACGTCGCAGGTTTCGGCTGCCGAGACGCGGAATTCGTCGACCGCCACCGGCTGCACGTCCTGGCCGTCGGCGGCGATCACCGTCATTTTCAGGCCGGGAATGCGCACGTCGAAGATGCTGGACGACGAACCGTTGATGAAACGCAGCCGGATCTTTTCGCCGGGCCTGAAGATGCCGGTCCAGTTGCCGGCCGGCGTCGTGCCGTTCATCAGGTAGGTGTAGGTGTAGCCGGAGACGTCACCCAGGTCGGTCGGGTTCATGCGCATCTCGTTCCACATCCTGCGCTTCGCCAGCGCCTGGCCCAGCCCCTTCTCGCGCACATCGCGGAAGAAGTCCGGCACGGTGGGCTGCGCGAAGTTGTAGTAGTCGCTCTGCTTCTTGAGCTTGGCGTAGATGCGCTCGGGGTCCTCGTCGGTCCAGTCGTTGAGCATCACCACATAGTCGCGATCCGTGGGGTATCGCTCGGGGCCGGCCGGTTCGATCACCAGCGGACCGTACAGCGCGTTCTGCTCCTGGAAACCCGAGTGCGAGTGGTACCAGTAGGTGCCGCTCTGGCGCAGCTGGAACCGGTACAGAAAACTCTCGCCCGGCGCGATGCCGTCGAAGCTGAGGCCGGGCACGCCGTCCATCCGGAACGGCAGGACGATGCCGTGCCAGTGGATCGAGGTGGGCACGCGCAGGCGGTTGCTCACGCGCAGGTTCACCGTGGTGCCTTCGCGCATGCGCAGCAACGGACCGGGCACGCCGCCGTTGACGGTGGTCGCCGGCCGCGCCGCACCGGTGAAGTTGATGGTGCGCTCGACGATGTCCAGCGCAAAGTCGGTGCCGCTGAGCACGGTGGGCTGTCCCGGGCTGGTCAGCGCCCAGGCGTTCGCGGGCCGCAACAGGCCAAGGCCGGCTGCCGCGCCGCCCAGGGCCAGGCCCTGCACGAAACGTCGCCGCGACAGGTCGGTCGCAGGCAAGGGGGGAAATGGATGCACACAGGTCTCCTTCGGGGAAGGCACCGATGGCCGGTGCCGACACGGGCCGCCGTCCACGCTCGCCGCCAGGCGGGCATGCAGGCACGGTCGCAGCGAACGAGGATCAGCCGGCTGGCGGCCGCAGCGGTGGCGCGTGCACGACGCTGGGCGCGGACGCGAAGGGAGGGGAAACGTGCAGCGGTTCCGGCGCCGCCGGCACCAGAGCAGCCAGGGTGGCCACCTGCAGCAAGCTGCCGCACGCCGCCGCGCAATGGGCCGACGTCATCGCGTCGCGCTGGCCGAGGCCGTGGTCGGCGCAGCAGCCGGACGCGACCGGCATGGCATCCGGACCATGATCGGCCGCGTGCACGACGGACGGTGCCGGCGCGCCCCGCAGCGCGTCGCCGGCCATCCCGCGCGGCATGCCATGCACCGGTGCCAGCGCGAGAATCAGCCACGCCAACCATGCCATCGCCCGGAGGGACGGCAAGCGTGCGGCATGGCGAAGCAGGTGATTCATCGGCACAGCATAGGGTTGGTGCCGGCCAGTCTCAACTCTGGACATGGGTCCATCGGCCCATGTCCGGCGCCCGTAATGGTTCGTCGGTCACCCGACGAACTACTTGGTATAGCCCATGTGCAGCGTGATCTTGTCGCCGACTTTCAGGTTGGCCACCGAAGCCGGCGGGAAGTGCACGCGTAGCGACATGCCTCCCGCGTCCGCCTCGACGATGCCGGTCTTGGCATCCACCGACCTCACCGTGGCCGGCATCATGTGCATGCTGCCGTTCTTGTTGTGACGCATCATCTTGTGATGCATGCCGCCCATATGGCCCATGCTGCTCGACGCCGGTGCCGGCGCCATGCCTCCGGTGTCCTGGGCGCTGACCGTGCCGAATGCCAGGCAAAGGCCGACAGCGGCCGTCGAAACCATGATTCTTGGCAGGAACTTCATGATGATTCTCCGCGCAGGTGGACGGCCGGAGCCGCGCGTCCGGCCGGTTGCAACGCTGCAACAAGCGGAGCCTGCACCGGCCCATGTGCAGGAAAGGTTACGTAGCGCCGGGGGAGCACGGCACCGGCCCTCTATACTGGGTGTCCCCATTCCCGTGACCGCCATGAACTACCGCCACGCCTACCACGCCGGCAATTTTGCCGACGTCCTGAAACACGTCGTGCTGCTGGCACTGATCGAGTCGCTGCAGGCCAAGCCCGCACCGTTTTGCTACATCGACACCCATGCCGGCAGCGGCAACTATCCGCTGGACGGTTTCGAGGCAGGCAAGACCGGCGAGTTCAAGGACGGCATCGCGCGCCTGCACCCGGCGGAGAAACTGCCGCCGCTGCTGCGTCGTTGGCGCGACGGCATCCTGGGCAGCGCCGACAACGCGCAAGGCCTGAAGCGCTACCCCGGCTCGCCGCTGCAGGTCGCCCGCCTGCTGCGCCCCGGCGACAGCGCCCAGTTGTGCGAACTGCATACCGAGGCGGCATGCAAGCTGCGCGACCTGTTCCGCGGCAACCCTCAGGTGCACGTGCACGAGCGCGACGGCTACGAGGCGCTGAAGGCGCTGGTGCCGCCGCAGGAGAAGCGCGGCCTGGTGCTGATCGACCCGCCTTACGAGGCGCAGGACGCCGAGTACAAGCTGATCGAGCAGGCCCTGAAGCCGGCGCTGCAGCGCTGGCCCACCGGCGTCTACGCGGTGTGGTATCCGATCAAGCTGCGCAGCCAGGTACAGCCGTTCCTGCGCCGCCTGCAGCACAGCGGGGTGAAACGCGTCCTGCGCGCCGAGCTGCTGGTGCACCCGGACGATTCGCCGCTGCGCCTCAACGGCTCAGGCATGGTCATCCTCAACGCGCCGTGGAAACTGGACGATGCCCTGCGCGAACCGCTGCGCGTGCTGGCCGGCCTGCTGGCGCGCGAGCGTCCGGCCACGGTAAAACTCGACTGGCTGCTGGACGAGGCCGGCAGCCAGCTGAATACGCCCAGCCCCCTGCCCGCCTCGCGACTACCGCCCAGGCCGAACCGTCGCTAAGCTGGCCCCGTCTCTCGCGTCCGCCCAGGAGCCACGACCATGCGCCACCGCCCCGCCCCGCTGCTGATCCGGCTCGCCCTGCCCGCCGCCTTGCTCGTGCTGGCCGCCTGCGCACCCGCGCCGATCTACAAGACCACCGGCAACGCGGTGCTCGCCACCCCCGCGCAAGTGGCGCAGACGCCCGAGCAGTACAGCGGCAACGAAGTCATCTGGGGCGGGCGCATCGTGCGCGTCAGCAACTTCCAGGACCACAGCGAAATCGAGCTGCTGGCCTACCCGCTGGATTCCTCGCAGCGGCCGAAGGCGAATGACAGCGGAAACGGCCGCTTCATCGCCGTGCTGCGCGGCTACGTCGAACCGCTCGACTACCCCGCCGGCGCGCTGATGACCGTCGACGGCAAACTCAACGGCACCCGCGGCGGCCAGGTTGGCCAGGCTGACTACCTGTTCCCGCTGGTCGACGTGGCGCAGTCCCACGTCTGGACCGCCGAGGAAATGCAGAAGGGTCGCAGCAACGTGCACTTCGGGCTTGGCGTGGGCGTCGGCATCCGCTGAGTCGCTGTCCGGAGGCGGGCACCCCGCCTCACGGCCTCGCGGCGGAGGCAGCAGGCGTCCGCCGCCATCTCGCGGAGAGGCCCGGCTGGCGTCCATTACAATGGCCGCCCGTTTCCCGCCCGAGCCCGCGCATGTCCAGCCACGCCAACCCGATCAAGGCCATTTTCCTCGCGCTGGGCGCGAACTTCGCCATCTTCGTGGCCAAGCTCGCCGCCGCCGTGGTTACCGGCTCCGGCGCGATGATGGCCGAGGCGGTGCACTCGCTGGCCGACTGCGGCAACCAGGGCTTGCTGCTGCTCGGCATCCGCCAGGCCAAGCGTCCACCGTCCGACGAATTCCCGCTGGGCTGGGGTCGTGCGCTGTACTTCTGGTCGTTCCTCGTCGCCATCCTGTTGTTCAGCGTGGGCGGCATGTTCTCGATCTACGAGGGCGTGCACAAGCTCACGAATCCCGAACCGCTCAAGTGGCCGTGGCTGGCGATGGGCGTGCTGGTGTTCGGCATCGTGGTCGAAGGCATCTCGATGCGCGGCTGCATGCAGGAAGTGAACAAGGCCCGCGGTGACCAGGATCTGTGGACGTGGTTTCGCCAAACCCGTTCCAGCGAACTGCTGGTGATCTTCGGCGAAGACCTGGCCGCCCTCGTCGGCCTCTGCCTGGCCGCCCTCGCCATCGGCGCCACCATGCTCACCGGCAACCTGATGTTCGACGCCGCCGGCACCATCGCCATCGGCACCCTCCTGATCGTCGTCGCCGTGCTGGTGGCGATCGAGGTGAAGGCGCTGCTGATCGGCCAGGGCGTGGAACCGCGCCGCCGCGACGAGCTGATGGGCTTCCTGAGGAACCGCCCCGAAGTCGCCGAAGTCCTCAACCTGATCACCCTGCAGATGGGCGCCGACGTGATGGTGGCGGTGAAGGCGCGCATGCAGCCCACCGCCAACCTCATCGAAGCCATCAACACCGTCGAGGCCGCGATGAAGGCCGAGTTCGGCGACGTGCGCTGGAGCTTCTTCGAGCCGGACAACGCGGATTGATC
>Ga0068855_100003413_pt1 | contig 19452 bp, 18 predicted proteins | sample KBSCornC52_FD_66592 | JGI IMG/M metagenome (GOLD analysis project Ga0068855, IMG submission 66592) | Corn rhizosphere microbial communities from Kellogg Biological Station, Michigan, USA - KBS Corn C5-2 | ecosystem: Host-associated > Plants > Roots > Rhizosphere > Soil ...
GCTAAATTCCGTCGGCCCTCCGGGCCTCAAAGTCGGATTGGGGAACGGAAACAATGCGGCTTTCGAGAAAGCGTTGCATTATCGCCGTGGCGGAAATCGCTGTGGATATCGGCATTGGCTGACAGCGCCAAGAGATCACCTGAAGCGAATCTTCTGACCGGCTTCGTAAGACCGCATATATTGGCAATAGCGGACGTTATTGGCCCAGCGTTCGTCTGGGGTGCCTTCCAAAAAGCAAGCGAGGACCAATCTTTCGGCTTCGTCCAGATGCAGATGTGTCTTCCTGAGCTTTTTGGCGAGAGTTACTACGCGGCGGACACGCTTCTCGTTCATGTTTGATCGTAGACGCCCTCTCGATGGGGTTACAAGCCGAATGCCCACCCCTGTGTGGTTGCCAGCGGGCTGGCGCGCCTTTAGCTTCCGATCTTCGCATGGCTTTCTCCTCCCGTTCTCGCGTCTGTGGCGTTGTCTTGCTCATTGGTTTGCTCGTTGCGGGATGTGAGAAGAAAGACCCGTTGGCGGAGCGGAAATATCAGATCCTCCTGGAGGAAAACACCCGTCTGGCGCAATCCGTGGCGGCGCTGCAGCCAGGGAAGGCGGCGGTACCGGCGGCGCACCCGGAAAGCTATTCCACGGAGGCCGTCGCGAAGATCACCGCCGAGAACGATCACCTCCGCGACATTCTCGCGGATCACGAACATCAAAAGGCCCTCGCGGAGAATAAGGCGTTGCGCGAGCCGGTGGAAAAACAGGTCACCGAGATTCGTGGGCTGCAGTTCAAGGAGCCGATCGATTACCAGGTGCTCAATCGCAAGCAGATCAAGCAGATCATGGCCGGCAAGCTGGCTGAGGTGTTTTCCGAAAAGGAATTTCACCAAATGGCCGACGCGATGGCCGCGATCGGCTTGCTGCCGCCGAACTATCCGCTGCGCGAGAAATACATCGACTTGCTCAGCGAACAGGTTGCGGCATTTTACGATCAGCACGCGCACAAACTCTTCATGTATGAAGACGCTACGCTGGAGAACGCGCAGAATCGCGTGGTGCTGGCGCATGAGCTGACGCACGCCTTGCAGGATCAACATTTCGGCCTCAAGCGCATGCCGCTGGAGATCAAGAACGACGACGACAAGGCCGAAGCCGCGAGCGCGCTGGTGGAAGGCGATGCCACGCTGGTGATGAGTGAATACATGCTGAAAAACATGTCCAAGCAGATGTTCAAGGACAGCATGGTCGCGAGCTTTACGCAGAACATGAAACAGCTCGAAACGGCCCCGCGGTATCTACGCGAGATGCTGGTGTTTCCGTATCTGCGCGGGCAGGAGTTTTGTTCGGCGCTCTACGGGCGGGGCGGCTACGAGGAGATCGACAAGGCATACGCGCATCCGCCCAGCTCGACCGCGCAGATTCTCCATCCGGAGAAGTACCTGGCGAATCCGCCGGAAGAGCCGATCGCTGTCGAATGGCACGATCTCCAGGTAAAAGGTCACGCGCCGACGGCGGACAATGTGGTCGGAGAAATGGGCACGCGAATTTTGTTCTCCGAGTGGGTGGATGCCATGACGGGCGAGACGGCGGCCGCGGGCTGGCGCGGCGACCGGTATCTTTATTACGCGGACGGCGAGGCGCTGGTCTGGAAGACCATCTGGGCGAGCGCGAAAGACGCGACGGAGTTTTTCGAAGCGGAGAAGCAGTTGCTGGAAAAGCGCTTCAAGCCGGTGAACTCGCGCAGCAGTGAACGCAGCTACGAAGCCGACGCCCCGCGCATCCTACGCCTGCACCAGACCGAGGCGAATGAGGTGATCCTGATCGACACCCGGCACGCGGATTGGGCGGAGGCGCTGGGGACGTTCCGGTAGGTGCAGAGCGCCTATACTTCCTATTCCTCCTATGATTCCCATTCGGAGACGCACCGCCACGTCGGATAGGAGGTAGACGAAGAATAGGAAGTATAGGAACCACCGCTGGCCGCCGAAAATCTTGCGCCGGGCGGCGATTCCCGGAAAGGTGCTCTCGCACCTTTTTCCGCTCACGAAATGGACAAAACCGAAATGCGCCTCGACCCGCTGACCCAGGCGTGGACGATCTTTTCCGCCGCCCGGCCGATCCCGCCGGCGTTCGGTTCGGTGCAGGATGAACCCGCGCGGCAGAGCCCTTTCGTCGCGGGCGCGGAGTCTCTCGCCGGACACGCGTTGCTCGCCACGCCGCCATCCGGCTGGCACGTGCGTGTAGTGCCGAATCGCGCGCCGCTCCTGCGCGTGGAAGGCGACTCCAACCGCCGCGCGGATGGCTTTTACGACCACATGGATGGCGTGGGCGCGCATGAGGTCATCATCGAGGATTCGGGCGACAAACCTTTCGAAGACCTGCCGCTGAACCAGATCGAGCAGATCATCTCCGCGTGGAAAACGCGCATGCTGGATCTCATGAAAGATTCCCGGATGCGCTCCTTCACCATCGTGAAGGATGTAGGCATCCCCGCCGGCAGCCGCGTGCGGCACAGCGTAAGCCAACTCCTGGCCATGGCCACGATCAGCCCGCTCCTCGCGCGCAAATTGGAGACGGCCCGCGCGTTCTACGAAACCCGCAAACGCTCCATCTTCGAGGATATCCTGCACGAAGAAATCCGCAGTGGCACGCGTCTGGTCTACGAAAACAACGGCTTCTCCGTCTTCTGCCCGTATGCCTCACGGGCGCCCTTCGAGCTGGCCGTCTATCCCAAGCGCCAGTGCCCGGACTTCCACGGCCTGAGCGCGCAGGAGACCAGCCAGCTCGCCGACGTCCTCCAGACCGCGCTGCGCAAGCTCAACCGTGCGCTCGATCATCCGCCGTACAATCTCATGCTCTTCACCGCGCCCACGCGTTCGTCGCGCGGCGATCACTGGACGACGTTGGAGCGCGATTTCCGCTGGCACATCGAGATCCTGCCGCGCCAGTTCTTCCGCAATGGCGTGGAAATGGCCACCGGTTGCTGGGTCAATAGCGTCTGGCCGGAAGTGGCAGCCGCCCACCTGCGCTCTATCGAAGTGTCTGAATGATGACCTTGTTGGTGGCCACAAAAAGGCACAGAAGACGCAAAAGTTGTTTAGTTCAGGTAGCCGTTCAGCAGAACATCCTTTTGTGCTTTTTGTGCCTCTTGGTGGCCAACCCTCTTTTATGATCGCTCGCCAGGTATTTTATGAAGGACGCGTGCAGGGCGTCGGTTTCCGTTTCACCTGCAAACAAATGGCCCGTGGCTACGACGTGGTCGGCTGGGTGCGCAACCTGTCCGATGGCCGGGTGGAGTTGCAGTGCAGCGGCGACAACGAAGAGGTCGAAGGCTTCCTTGAGGCCATCGCCGAGAGCGAGTTGAAGAGCCACATCAAAGGAGTCACCGCCATCCCCATCCCCCCGCTGGTCGGCCAGAAGGGGTTTGATATTGTGCACTGAAGCTCGCCCCAAGGCGGCGCTTGAATTCTTGAAAGGGAAGGACGGCCATGGTATGCACCGCCATGCCTCATTCACTCAAGGAATTGACGGAAGAAGCACTCCGACTCACGCCTGATGAACGGATCGTGCTGGCGGAAAGTCTCCTGCTAACGATCGATGAGGCGTACGACGCGATGGTGGATGAGGAGACCATGAAAGAATTGGAGCGACGTCTGGAAGATCTCGATTCCGGAAAGGTCGTCGGGATTCCCGCAGAACAGGCGCTTCGGGAGATTAGAGAATCCTTGAAGCGGTCCGCGTGATTCTTCATCCCGAAGCGCAAGGCGAATTGCGCGAAGCGGCCCAGTACTATCAGCAGCGATCTGCAGAAGTGGGGGAGAACTTTCTCAGTGCTATTCAATCCGGCTTTCGCCAGATCCAGCGCAGTCCGGCCACGTGGAGACGTATTCGTGGGGATATCCGACGTTTTCTAGTGAAGACGTTTCCTTACGGAATTGTTTACGTTTATCGGCGAGAGGAAATCTTTGTCCTGGCGATCATGCATGTGAAACGAGAGCCGGATTACTGGCTGGGTCGCCTTGGATCCCTTTAGTTCTTCCAGACCGAGGCATCCGCCAGAAAACCTCAGAGGCTCCCGATTTTTCATTCCTCGCACCCGCAGGCTTGCGGTACAGGCCACACGGCCCATAGTTCTCAGAGTCAAGGATGTCCACCCCCGCGATTTCGATACAGAATCTTACGAAGGTTTACCCCATCCCGTTCAAGCGGGAGAAGGTGACGGCCGTGCAGGACCTCAGTCTCACTGTGGAAGCCGGCCAGGTTTACGGGCTGCTCGGACCGAATGGCTCCGGCAAGTCGACCACCATGAAAATCGTCCTCGGCCTGGTCACGCCCACCTCCGGCAAGACCGAGATCTTCGGTCGCGACTCCACCACGGTGGAAAGCCGGGAGGACGTGGGTTTTCTGCCCGAAAACCCCTATTTCTACAAATATCTCACCGGCGAGGAGACCCTCCACTTTTACGGCAAGCTTTGCGGGCTGAGCCGGGCGAGAATCCGGGACCGCTCGAAGGAACTGCTCAAGCTGGTCGGCCTGGAAGATGCCGCCGCCCGCCGCCTCGGTGGGTATTCGAAGGGCATGCTCCAGCGCATCGGCCTCGCCCAGGCGATGATCCAGGAGCCGCGCCTGCTGGTGCTCGATGAGCCGACCGCTGGCGTCGATCCCGCGGGTTCGCGCGAGATTCGTGACCTGATTCTCGATTTCAAGCAACGCGGGATCACGGTGCTGCTCTGCTCGCATTTGCTCGAGCAGGTGCAGGAAATCTGCGATCGCGTGGGCATCCTCGACCACGGGGTGTTGATCCGCGAAGGCGTCCTCGGCGATCTCATTTCCATCGAAAACCAGACCGAGATCATCCTCGAAAATGCCCCGCCGGAATTGCTCGCGCAGATTCGCGAGATGATCGGCAAATCCTCCGGCCGCCTCGTCGCCGAGCACCGGCCGCAGAAGACCCTGGAGCGCTACTTCCTCGACGTCACCGGTCCCAAGCAATCATGACTGCCGCCGCTCCCATCGCTACGAAGCACAAGATTTTTTCCCCGGCGCGGGTGACCGCCATCGCCTCGAATACGCTGCTCGAGCTCGTCCGGCTGAAGGTCTTCTACTTCCTCTTGCTTTTTGCGCTGCTCATCATCGGCAGCTCGTTTTTCACCTCGAAGTTCACCTTCCAGGAGCAGTTTCAGGTGCTGAAGGACGTGTCGCTGGGAGCAATGTCGATCTTCACCTGGCTGCTGGGAGTGCTGGCCACGGCCATGCTCCTGCCGAAGGACATCGAGGACCGCACCCTCTACACCATCCTCGCCAAACCGGTGCCGCGGTTTGAGTACCTGCTCGGGAAATTCCTCGGGGTGCTGCTGCTGCTCTTTGTGGCCATTTCGCTGATGGCCGGCGTGTTTCTCGTCATCCTCTACGCCCGCCAGCAGGATGCCCTGGCCAATGCCGCGCGCCTCGTGCCGGCGAATGCGCTCCAGGAGCAATTGGCCGATATTCGCGCCGCGACCTTCAACAAGAATCTGCTGCCGGGCATCGTCATTATTTATCTGAAGTCCGCCCTCTGCGCCGCGCTCACGCTGTTGCTCTCGACCTTCGCCTCGTCCTCGATCTTTACCATCATCATGTCGGTGATCGTTTACCTGATCGGCCATATTCAGGCGATCGCGCGGGATGCGTACCTCGCCTCGCAGACGACGACGGCGCTGACCAAGGCCTTCCTGGCCATCGTGGCGCTGCTGATTCCCGACCTCAATTCGCTGACGCTGGTCGACGACATCGTGGTCGGCAATGCGATCTCGATGGTGCTTTTCGTCAAGACGGCGTCCCTCGGGCTCACCTATATCGGCATCTATTTCCTCGTCGGTTACTTCGTCTTTTCCGCCAAAGAACTATGACACGGCGGATGGTCATCGCCATTCTGGTGCTGCTCGTTTTCGGAGTAGTGCGAATGCCCTTTGAGGCGGAGCTCGAAAAGGAGCACAAGGCCGCTTATTTCCACGGGGCCAAGCTGGACCTCTCGTTGCGCGAAAAGATCGGGCAAATGGGCTTCCTGGCCGCCCTCAGCGGGTTCCGCGCTTTTGTGGCGGATGTCCTTTGGATCCACGCCCATGTCCTCTGGGAGCGGACGGAATGGGGGGCGATGAAGGTCGATTTCGATGCCGTGACCTCCCTCCAGCCGCGCTGCGTGCTCTTCTGGAGCCAGGCCGCCTGGCACATGGGCTTTAACGCCAGTGTGGCCGCGTTTGAGGACCCGAAACAGCCTCGGGAGGCGCTGCGCCTGAAGGCCCAGCATGAATACTTCAAGCTCGCGGAGGACTATCTTTTGCACGGGATCGAGAACAACCCGGACGTCTACAATCTCTACGCCGACCTGGCGCTGCTCTATGAGATGAAGCTCAAGGACCACTGCAAGGCCGCGGAGTATTACGCCAAGACCGCCGCTTTCAAAAATGCCCCGGTTTTTTACCACCGTTTTCAGTATTACGAGCTGGCCCAGTGCCCCGGTCACGAGCGCGAAGCCTACGAGGCATTACTTAAGCTCTACAAAGAGGGCGAAAATGAACGTTTACCCACCTTGCTAAAATGGCTCGGCATCTTGCAGGAAAAATTGAATGTTCCTGCGGACCAGAAGATTTATATTCCTCCGGCTTCCAACCCCTGACATGCGCTTTGCAATTTTTGGAGACATTCACGCCAACCTCGAGGCCCTCCAGGCCGTCCTTGCGGACGCCCAGAAGCACGAGGTAACGCACTACGTGTGCCTTGGTGATGTCGTCGGCTACAACGCCAATCCTCACGAGTGCCTCGAGATCGTTCGCAATCTCGAGTGCCCCGTGGTGAAGGGCAATCACGATGAACAGGCTTCCATCTCGGAGGAGCTCGAGGGTTTCAACCCGCTCGCCGAGGAAGCCATCAACTGGACCCGGCGTCAGCTTACCGATGCCGACAAGCAGTGGCTCCGCGACTTGAAGATGGTGCGGCAGGTGCGCGATTTCACGATCGTCCACGCCACGCTCGATACCCCGCACAAGTGGGGCTACGTCTTCAACCAGCTCGATGCCGCGGCGAGCTTCAATTACCAGCACACGCAGGTGTGTTTCTACGGCCACACCCACGCGCCGCGCGCTTACATCCGCGACGGGTCGGTGAAGAGCCAGTTCCTCGACAAGCTGACCATTGAGCCGGGGAAAAAGTATTTCATCAATTGCGGCAGCGTGGGCCAGCCCCGCGATGGCGACTGGCACGCGGCCTATGTCCTCTACACACCGGCCAAACAGCAGATCGAACTGCGCCGTCTCGAGTACGACATCTGGACCGCGCAGGACAAGATCGTCGCCGCCGGCCTGCCCCAGCGCCTCGCCGACCGCCTCGCGCTCGGCAAATAGCGCGCGCATGCGCGTGCTGAATTGGAACTGGAGGGCACCGCGCCGTCGGTGCTGGAGCGGGAGGTTTCCGCAAGCACCGACGGCGCGGTGCCCTCCAAAACGCTGTTGCGTAACGCATCGCACGTCCCCATTTCGTAAACGAGCCTAAGGCCCCGCAGTGCATGACGCCCCGCGACATCCTCATCATCAAGCCGAGTTCGCTCGGCGACGTCGTCCACACGCTCCCGGCCGTCGCATTGATCAAAAAGCACTGGCCGGATGCCCGGCTGCGCTGGCTGGTAAATCTCGAATGGGCGCCTCTGCTGGAGGGCAATCCCTACCTCGACGAAACACTCATTTTTCCGCGCCAGCAATTCCGCGGCCTGCGAGGGATCCTGCGTTTCCCCGAATGGGCGCGCGATTTCGGCCGCCACCACCAGGCAGATCTCGTCCTCGATTTCCAATGCCTGCTCCGCAGTGGCCTCATCGCCCGAAAGAGCTGTGCGCCCGGCGGCCGCATCTTCGGCCTCTCCGATGCCCGGGAAGGCGCGGGCTTTTTCTATCACCAGAAAGCCGATGTCACCGGCATTGCCCACGCGGTCGATCGCTATCTCGCGCTGGTCTCTGCGCTCGGCATCCCCATCACTCAACCGCTCGAATGGCCGCTGCCCGCCGGTACCGCTCCCGCTGGTTTCCACGAAGCGCCGCCGTATGTTCTGCTGCACCCCTTCTCGCGCGGCGCCGGCAAATCGCTCACGCCCTCCGATGTCGCGGCTTTTTGCAAGGCCCTCGCGCCTACTCGCATCGTGCTCGTTGGCCGCAGCGAGGAGACGGTGCCGGCGATGGACAACATCGAAAATCTCCTCAATCGCACCACGCTCGCCGAGCTCATCTGGCTCATCCGCCGCGCGAATTTCGTCGTCAGCGTCGACAGCGGTCCGATGCACATCGCTGCAGCCATCACCCCGCGTCTGCTCTCCATTCATACGTGGAGCGACCCCGCCAAGGTCGGCCCCTACTGTGCCGAGGCGTGGGTCTGGAAGGACGACCGGTTGTTCCGGCGAAACCAGTCAGCAGGTCCTGCGCACCAGGCAAAAGACCTCACCGCCGTCGCTGATTTCGTGAGGACGCAGGTGTGACTTCACCGCGATTCGGTTCGCGGTCGTTCCCACGTCTGCAGAGGCGAAGAATGCCATTCGTAGTGAGTGCGTGGCATGGGTGTGCGAAGCGCCCCAAAAAAGCCGGTCATCCTGAGTGGAGAGCCCCGGTGGGCGAAGGCGGGCGGGGCACGCAGCGAAGCAACCTCTGATCTCTGCGGGCAAAGGCGGGGGAAAATTGGGCGGCGTGGTCACGCGTGAATGAGCGAGGGAAGCTCCGCGCGAAAACCCACGGAGATTTGAGGTCCTTCGCTTCGCCCATGCTTCCCCGCTTCGCTCAGGATGACCGGTTTTTTTGGAGCGCTTCGCGCATTCTTGGCCCAGCGCTCAATCCGGGCAGTGCGTTTCTTGATCAACATTTCTGCACTTCTGAGTTTTAAAACTATTTGCCTGCCAGTTGCGCGCGCACCCAGCTCTTGAGATAGAGCAGCGCGTGCTGACTCGAGTTTTCCGTGAGATATTTGAGCAATAGCTCGCGGGCGCGTTTGTTTTCCTTGATCACCGCAAGGACGTCGGCGCGATTTTTCTCGTCCGCCAATTGGTCGAAAATATCGCCCAGACGATCGGCGGCCTGGTGATTGAGCGCGGGATTGTCGTGTCCGTCGAGTTGCGCGAGCGTGAGTTCCAGTGCGGGCTTCCAATGGTCCAGCCGGAATTCCACCGCGGCGCGGTAACTGCGAATGTCCGCCGCATAACGGCCATTCGGGAAGGCCTTGTCGTAAGCGTCGAACGTGGCGAGCACGCGCTTCGCATCGAAGGGTTCCTGCTGGGTGTACGTCGGCTCCGAACCGCCCTCCCAACGCGCCGCCCGCGGCCAGGTGACGATCTTGTCGAATGCGACCTCCTCGGAAGCGTGATAGGTCGCACGCGCGTAGAGCAGCAGCGCGGCTTCGCGCTTTTTGCTCTGCGGATATTTGTCGAGAAAAGCTAGGGTCGCCTTTTCGAGCTGCGGATAATCGCGCGAACGATAGGTGTCCTCTTCCTTCTCCAGCCCTTGCTGGTTCTTGTCTTTCTCATTCAGCTTCACAAACGTGAAGTGGTTCGCGATCACCGCGAGATTCAGGAACTCGAAATAGTCCGCCACCGGTTTCGTAGCCGGATCGGCCAGCGCAGCCTTGATCTCATTCTGCAAGGTTTGATCCGGGTCGTTGTTGCCGCGGTCGTCGTCGAAGCCGCCGCCGCCAATGGCCGATTGATTCGTGAAACGAAAGCGCAGTGCCGCGTAACGTTTCCGCACCGCCGCGCCCGGATCCTTCTCCGAAAGAAAGAGCGCGAGGTCGTCGACGAGGTTCACCCAGCGGGCATCGTAAAGACGGGAGTAAGCGCGCCGCGTCGGGGCCCGTAGTCCCTCGGCCTTGGCCCGCACCTTGGTGACATCCGCCGCCGCGGCTCCGCTTTCGAGACTCGCGATTTGCGCGGTGAGCGCTTCGGGAGCGTTGGAGTCATCGGCAGCATCGATTTGGCCCAACAGAGCATCCGAACCGGCGGTGACCACGCCCGCCTGACCACGGGTAGGATGGCTGAGTTCGTCGGTCGTGCCTTCGTTTTTAATCGTGACGAAATCCCACCAGACCGCATAGCGCTTCGCCTCCACGGAATCCGGGCATTCGGTGCGCAGACGATCGTAAAGCTTGCGCGAGGTGTCGCCCCATTTGCGGGAGACCGCGCGCGCGTAGGTATAGGGCGAGACGTCCGCGATCTGCGGCATCGCCTTCATCGCCTTCCACAGCACCGGTGCGTTTTGCGGCGTGCCGGGTTGTGCGTCGGAAGCTTCCAGCCACCAGTTGAACGCGTGGCGGAGCTCGTCACGATTTTCGAGGTCCAGCTTGTAGTTACCCGCGGCGCCGATGAAGGGTGCGGCCTCCACCCGCCGGTCATTCGCATCGGTCGCAAAGTCGATGTAGATCTTCTTGCGCCGCTCGTCGGTATCGAGCGGATACGTCAGCAGCTTGCCGCGCGCTTCCGCCCAGGCATCGCCGAGTTTTGTGCAGGCCGCCGCATGGGCCGCGGGATCTTTCGCCTCGCGCGCGGCGATCGTGAGCTTTTCCAGATGGGCCGCCACCAGCCCGAATTGCGCGGGCGTCAGGTATTTCTTCGCCTCGTCGAATTGCTCCCTGGCGAGCAGCCGTTGCGCGACGGGTTCGGTCAATTCCAAGCGGCGCACGGGATCGAGATTCGGCTTCTGCGCGGCGGCGACGAGTTCTTCGACGGGCGCGAAATTTAGCAGCGTATCGATCAAAGCATTCACCTGATCGGTGTCGATGCCATAGGTGATCTGGTAATGCCGCGAGTCCGAGTCCTCGGGCTCCGGTTCCGGCTGATCCTTGTCGGTCTCCGGCTTTTTTTCGGCGTCGGGTTTCGCCGTAGGATCTTTGTCGGCCGGCAGCAGCGAGTGCAAGGCGATCACCGCCTCGCCGGCGCGGTGATCGTCCGTCAGCGCGAGCGCCATGCGCAGCCGCGCCCCTTTGACCAACGGGCTTTTAGGAAAGCGGGTGATCAAGGTCTCCAGCGTTTTCACTGCTTCGCCCGGCTGTTTCGCGCGGTGCTGGATCACGCCCTGCGCCATGAGCAGGTCATCACTCTTCTCGAGCGCCGCACCGGCCGACTGGAGAAGCTTCATTGCCTGGTCCTGCTGCCCGGCGCCGCTGGCCGCGGAGGCGAGCATTGCGAGATAGCGCGGCTTCCATTCGGTGTCCTGATACGATGCGGCTTGCGCGGAGATCGCGGCCGCCAGGCGGGGCAGCACTTTCTTTCGCCAGCCGCGGACTTCATCCACGGGATCGATCTTGCCGTTGTAATTATCGGACTCCGCGGTGTTGATCACGAGATAGACCAGCGCCTGCGCAGCCTGCGGATGTTTCGCGACCTCCACGAAGGCTTTGTCGTTGGGCTTCGAGGCGAGGTGCGACAGACAGCGCTCGATCATCTTCGCCGCGGCGTCGACGAGTTCCGGATGATCGGGCAGGTCGAGCTGCATCGCGTAACAGCGAACCGCCTCGCCGTAGTCGCCGCCATCGTAGGCGAAAGCGCCTGCCCAACCGATCGCGTCGCCGAACAGCCGGCCGCGTGGGAATTTGGCAAAATACTCGTCCAGCAGCTTCTTCAATTTCGCTCGTTCCGCAGGCACGACGTCAGTGGCGTCCAGATCGTAATTCTGGCTGCGGGATTTCCAGAGCTGGCAACGGATGGCCATATATTGCGCGAACTCCGCGCGCGGACTCTTCGGAAAATCCTTCACCAGCTTTTGGAAGAAGACCTGGCTCTGCGCGATATTGTGCGCGCGATATTCCACCGCGCCACGCAGGTAGAGCCAGTGTGGCTTCAGCGCCGGCGAAGCCTTGGCGAGATGCCGCTCAATATCGGCGACGAGTTCCGGATTCAACGGCGGCGGTTCGGTGCGCTCGGTGTCCGCGTCCCTGGTCGCCGGTTTTCCCGCCTGGAGGTTGATGCCGAAGCGGTCGGCCTGCTCGATGCGCCATTCGAGATATTGCTGGGTCTCGGCGGCATTCGCCGCGCCGGCCAAGACATCGCGCACATCGTGAAGCAGGCTCAGCAGGTCGTTGCTGCCGTGAACGCGTGCATTGAGGATCATCTTCTCGACCGCGGCGAGCGCCTCCGGGCCGGGCTTCTTCGTCAGCGCCAAAAGTTCCGTGGCGTAGTTCAGCTCCGGCACTTCCGGTTGCGACTTGGAAGTTTCGTCGATGACCTGCTCCGTCGTTTTCGCGGGAAGCTGATCCAGCTTGAGATAGTCCGACAGCGTCCCCAGTGGTTCCTCGTAAAATTCCCCGGTGGCCCAGGCCTGCGCCGTGAGCGCGACGCAGGCGAGCGCCACGACACTGCAGCCGAATCCTTGCAAGACGCGCCGGGCTCGCGGCAAATCGAGCCGTCGATTCACGGCAAAATGGGAGTGGGCATCATTCGGCATCGCCTACTCCTTCACAAGCGGGTCGGCTGGCTGGACAGGTTTCCATGCGGTGGCGCCGTCGCAATTCAGGATGCGATAGCGGAGTTGCGCCAGCGTGGCCCCGGGGGCGAGTTGAAGCAAGCCGGTTTGCAACCGCGAACGGGCCGGCAGATGACTGAACCAGAATGTCAAACGGGTCGCCAAAGGCACGGCCACCGGCGTGGGTTTTTGGGCATCGGGATTGGCATGGCTGGTCACGCGCCAGAAGTCGCCGGCCAGCGCATCGCGAAAGACCAGCGTTGGGGCATCGATCTCCAAGGCGTAACCGCGATCGAGATCGCCTTTCGCGCCGGCGAGACGTGCCGGCAGATCATGCTCCGAATCATTGACCAGCGTGAGCCGATCCTCCGCCTCGGCGCGCAAGACCAGGCGCGGGGGCCCCGCCGAAGTGAGCGTCGCCAGATCGGCCACCGACCAGCCGGAAGGATCGGTCTCGTCGGCCAGACGGAAGAAGATCGCCCCCTTGGCGCCCGCATCGTGCGCTTCGGCAAAGACCTTCGCCAGCGCCGCACGATCGACGAAACGCGAGACCACGATCTCATCCTCCCCCACAGGCGTGCGGGCCACGCGGATGTCGTGATCGGCCCGGAAGAGCGTCACACCCAGATGCGTGGGTGCGAGGGTGTGCAGGTTTTGCTGAAAACAGAAATCGTCCCATGACCAATTGGGGATCTGTCCGCGCGAAAGACCGGTGTGATCGAATACCGTGAGCCGCGCAAACGACGGCAGGCCCGCGCGCCACGGGGTCGGGCAGACGCTCCAGGTGTGCAGCGCGGCGGTCACCTTTTCCGGATCGAGCAGCGCAGGCGGCGGTGCGGTAATGCTTACGCCGGTGGGGTCGGCCTGCATGTCGTAAAACATCGGGGCGATCTCCTCGACGCTGGCCGCCAGAGCTGGGAAACCACGCAGGTTCGGCCAATGGGTGAGCGCGGTGATGGAGAGATGCGGAATGGTGCGCCGCAGATTCGCCAGCGCCGCGGCGTAGGCTTCCAGCAAGCGATCCGGGCAATCGAAATCGAGCTGTAACTCGCCAGTGCCGGCCACGCTGCGCAGCGCCGTGGTGAGGGCGGGCATCGCTCCAGGGGCGAAGGGAGCTTTCTCCTCACTGCTGAGACGCACGACCGGCACGAGGTGGTAGCCCCGTGCGAGGCCTTTGAGCGACAACGGGGCGGTCTTCCAGCGCCATGTGCCGCGGCGGTTCTGCAATTCGCCGATGCTCCAGTAGAGCGTGTGCACGTCCTGTTTCGAAAGGTCGTCCTTTTCCTCGGTCGTGAGCGGTTGCGTGCGATGCCAGACCCAGTAGGCGCGCTCCAGGTTTTCCGCTCGCAGTCCGGTCGTCGCGAGGAGGGCGAACGCAAGACAAACGAAGAAGCGACGCATGTCCTTCATGTAGCATGTTTCGCGCAAGCCGGCTGGTGGGAATCGAACCGGTTTTCGGGCTGTCCCATGAATCGGGTTCCGCGGTGGTACGCCAGTTGCAGCAAATCGATCGCTGCCTTTATTCCATCCATGCCAGGTGAATCGCTGAAATTTCCCGACGTCTCGAAGATTTTTCCCCAAGCCGAACAGCAGAAGGTCAAGCCCCTGCAGGTTCAGAGTTTGGGGGATCGCCCCCGCGTGCTCCTGGCCGATGACGATCCGGTGCATTCGCTGACGGTTTTCCATTTCCTCTCCCAAGCGGGTTTTGAAGTCGTGGTCGCCGTCACGGGGACCGATGCCATCAATGAACTCCGCAAGCCGGGCCATCCGCCGGTAGCCATTCTGCGGGCCAAGCTGCCGGGCATGAACGGACTCGAAATCTGCGAGCGAATGCGCGATGCCGCGAAGGACGTCTATCTCATCGTTTACACCGAGTCGCCGACCGCCGGAGAAATGGTGGCCGGATTGGAAGCCGGCGCGTCGCTTTACCTCTCCAATGCGGTCCTGCCCGAGGTGCTCCTCGCGTATGTGAAGGTCGGCACCCGGATTATGGGCCGGCTGCAGCAGCGGGCGTAAGCCGGTTCAGCTTGCCGTCGAGCTCGGCAACAGATCCAGGCGCGGCTCGCGGCGGCCGGGGCAGCGTGGATGATTGCGGCAGCCCCACGAGGGAGTTCCGTTGGCGCGATTGTGCCGGATGACCATTGTGCTGTGGCAGACGGGACACTCCGGATCGAAGATCCGCGCGTGGGCGCTGAAATCATCAATCCAGGAGGAGATCGCGCAGAGATTTTCGCCCGGCCTGGCGACGGCGGCGATCTTCGCGGCCACCGCATTGCCGTCCAGGAGCTCGATGCCCTTGGCTGGCGCGAAGTCGAGCGCATCCGGAGTGAAGATGCCCATGGTGACGAGGATGCCGTGCGGCGCGCCGCCGGACGCCATCGCGCCGTAAAAGTCGCGGGCCTCGCGGGCCGTCACGCGCGCGGCGGTCCAGTGTTTGCACTGGACCAGCGTCGTCTCCGAATCACGGCGCAGCATGAGATCGATGCCATCGTCGGTATTGAGCGCCGCGGAAAGCTCCACGGTGTAACCTTCGCGCCGGAAGATTTCGCCGATGAGCAATTCGACCTGATCGTTGCGCAGGGAATCCAGCCCAGCCGGCGCACTCGAGGCGGCACTGGGAGAATCCACGGCGACTACTTTCAACGGCGGCGGCTTTGCCGTCCGCGCCCGCCACTTGAAATAATAGAACCCGCCGAGGACGAAGGCCGCGAGGCAGGCCAGCGAGCCGATGGCGTAGCCGAGCAGATTGGGGTCATCGCCGGTGGCGGCGCCGGGAGATTTGGTGGCCGGGGCATTCGCCGCCGGGGACTCAGGCTTGGGCGCTGGCGCGGTATTCGAAGGCGCCGGCTGCAACTCGGCCGATTTGAGCTTGGGCAAGGGATGCTCCGGCGCGACGGGTGCGGGTGCTGGCGCCGGCGGATCCGCCACCGGCAGGTCTGGCTCTACCGCCGCGAGCGGTCGCGGAAAACTGGGTGACTTTGTATAAATCGGCGGAGCGGCGGATGCCGCGGACGCGCCCGCCGGGTGCGGCGTCCCGGGTGCCACGACTTTCGGGCCCTGCTGATACGCGGCCGCCAATCCAGCGACCTGGAAGACCATGCTCAGCGGGCGCACCCGCGCGCACGTGGCCGAGGCGCCATCGTCGCGCGCCCATTGCCGCGCGAGGCTATTTGACGTCGATGTCTCCTTCCAGCGGCGGACTCCGCCATTGGCTTCGAGCAGCGAGGCAATCTCCGAATCCTGCAGATACCAATTGCGCCGGTAGGTGATCTTCCCGACCACAGCGCCCTGAAATTCGAGTTGCGCCGACCAGCCTTCCCAAAAATACGCGGCTACGTTGCGCGCATGATCTTCCGCGCCCGGTGGCCCGTTTTGCTTGAGCAATTGCGCCTTGGTCTCACCCAGTTCCAGCGCCTGCGCACCCTGCGCCACGGCACAGAAAAGCGCCAGGCGGAGCGCAAAGCGGGACATTTGGGCACGGAACATCGTCCGGGGTAAAAAGCAAGATGCTGACCAATGGCCGGAAAGAATGATACGGAAAGTCCCGATGCTAGGAGACTGTGAAACAGATAGGGGAGGGCGGCGCGAGAGCGCTTTGGGCTGGATGGCAAGGCGCGAGCGACGAGCATCCACCAAGCTGGCTGTAAGGAGCGAGCAACGCGGCCAGACGGCCCAAAGCGCTCTCGCCCGGAGGGTGGCCCCGCATTTTGGCTTGGGCTGCGTTGCTCCTCAGTCACAGACCTCAGCGGGTATGCTCCTTCGTCGCGCCTTGCCCAAGCCAAAATGCGGAGCCACGCCACCCTCCCCTATCTGTTTCACAGTCTCTTACGTTTTTACGTAACGGCTTTCAGCACAGTTGCGGCTCACGAGAAACCGCACTAAGAATCCCCTCCCTTTGCTCATTACCCCTGTATCCGAATGAAGTTTTTTCTGCCCCTGAGTGTTCTATTGCTGGCGCTGGCCAGCTTCGTGCGGGCCGCAGATGACCCGGCGGAAGGGGTCAAGGCGGCTACTAAAGTACGCGAGATTTTCGAAGCCAAGTGCCTGGACTGCCACGGTCCGGAGCTGCCCCGCCCGAAGGGAAAGTTCGGCTACGTCCTCGATCTCAAACGCGTGGCCGACAACCCGGACTACATCGAACGCGGAAAGCCGGATAAATCCGACCTCTACAAAATGGTCGAGGACGACGAGATGCCCGGCGAAGACGCCAACGTCCCGCCGTTGACCCGCGACGAGAAGGACATCGTCAAACGCTGGATCGAGCTCGGTGCCCCCGATGCCCCGCAGGTGGCCGGGGAAACCACCGGCGCCGCGCCCAAGACGGCCGAGGCCAAGCCGCTCATGCCCTTTTGGAAACGGTTGCTGCGCTACATCGGGCGCCTGCATCCCGTCTCCACGCATTTCCCCGTCGCGCTCATGTTTGTCGCCGTGTTTGCCGAAGGCATCGCCTGGTGGACCCGCCGCGAATCGTGGCTCCAGACGGTGCGTTTCCTCGTGGTTCTCGCCGCGCTCGGCGCCATTTCGGCGGCCGCACTGGGTTGGATCAACGCCTACTTCGCCAGTTACGTGGGCCAGGCCGCGCCGATCCTGAAATGGCATCGCTGGCTGGGCACCGGCACCGCCCTGTGGGCGGTTGTGTGCGCTGGCCTGGCGATGATCCACGAATGCCGCGAAGGTACCACTGAACGCCAGCGCCTCCGCGGCGCCCTGCTTCTCGGAGCCTTCCTGGTCGGCGTCAGTGGCTTCCTGGGCAGCGCGTTGATCTACGGGCTGGATCACTACGCCTGGAATTGATGTGGGCAAGGGATTGATCCCTTCTGCATCTGTCCTCGGCCAGTGTAGCGGTTTGTAATTTTTGTAGCATAAGTGCTACAATCACTACATGAGCCTCACTATTTCTCTTCCCGACGGTTTTGCCGACGTGCTGGGTTCGTCTGGTGAAGAGCGCGAACGCAAGGCTCGCGAGGCCCTGGCTTTGGAGCTGTATCGGGAGGGCAAAATCTCCCTTCGACGCATGGGAGAGCTGGCGGGTGTTGGCGGCGACTATTGGGCAGCGGAAAATTTTCGCGCGCTGCATAAGGCTCCGCTTAACTACTCGATCGAGGATTTGGAAGCGGATCGACGGGCTGCTGGAATGCTCATTCCATGATCCTGATCGTCGCCGACACCGGCCCGATCAACTACCTGATTCAAATCGGGGAAATCGAACTTTTGCCACGACTTGTGGAGAAAGTGATTATCCTGGCCACGGTGCAAACGGAGCTATTGCATCAAGGTGCGCCGGTGGTTGTGCGGGCTTGGGCTTCGCAGCCCCCAGCGTGGGTTGAGGTTTGTTCGGCTGCACAAAAGATCGAAGAGCTGGAGATTTCGGTGACCGATCGCGAAGCAATAGCGCTGGCGCGAGAGATGAATGCGTCATTCCTTCTCATGGATGACAGCCACGCACGACGTTGCGCGACTCGCTTGGGAGTGAAGACAATGGGAACGCTAGGTCTGTTGGAAGCTGCCGCGGCGCGAAGAATGATTTCGCTGCAGGCGGCCTTGGAAAAGCTGCGAACCACCTCCTGCTTTTTGGCGGACGAATTGATCGAGGCTGCCTTAAAGCGGGACGAGGAACGTTCCCGTCAACCTTGAAGGCGGTTGGCGCTGGTTCCTCAGTTCTCCGCTGCTAAATAAAAAACACGACTGACACGCTCGCGGGAATCGATAGAGTGGTGATCGAACACCCATGCACGGCTTTCGCGACTACGTCCGAGCAAACTGCATTTCTTCCTCGGAGCGTTGCTTCTTGTGACGACGACGGTTGCTGTCCCCAGGGAAACTCATGCGGGAGAGACGCGCGTCGCGCTCATCCCGGAGCATGTGGCGAAATTGGTGAAGCTGGGCGCACAGCTGCAGGTGGAATCGGGGGCCGGATTCGGTTCGGGGCATCGCGATGAAGCTTATACGTCGGCGGGGGCGACGGTCCTTTCCGATCGGACGAAATTGCTGGCTGCGGCGGATATCGTGGTCACGGTGCGCAAACCTTCTCATGAGGAGGCGGCCGCCTTGCGCGAGGGGGCGGTGCTCGCCGGGTTGCTTGATCCGTTTCAATCGCCCGCGCTCGTCAACACGCTGTCGGCGGGTGGAGTGAGTGCCATCAGCATGGAACTCATTCCGCGCACCACGCGCGCGCAAAAGATGGATGTGCTTTCTTCGCAAGCGAGCCTCGCGGGTTACGCCGCCGTGATCATAGCGGCGGAGCAGTCAGACAAGATTTTTCCCATGATGATGACTCCGGCGGGCACGATCATGCCTGCGCGTGTCTTCATTATCGGTGCGGGGGTGGCCGGATTGCAGGCTATCGCCACGGCAAAACGGCTCGGCGCCAAGGTCGAAGCCTACGACACGAGGCCGGTGGTCGAGGAACAGGTGCGATCCCTCGGGGCTCGGTTTTTGAAGATTGACCTCGGCGAGACCGGCCAGACCGTCCAAGGCTACGCCAACGCCTTGACCGAGGACCAGATCAAGCTCCAGCGCGAGGCGATGCGACGCGTGTGCGCGGAGTCGGACGTCGTCATTACCACGGCCCAGGTTTTCGGCCGGCGCGCGCCCATTCTGGTGACCAGCGAGATGCTCGATGCCATGCGACCCGGTAGCGTCGTGGTGGATCTCGCGGTGGAGAACGGCGGTAATGTCGAGGACGTGGAGCCGGGACAAATCGCCGATCGCGGCGGGGTGAAGATCGTCGGTCTGCCGAACCTCCCAGGCTGCGTGCCGGTGCATGCCAGCCAGATGTATTCGGCCAATGTCACCGCGCTGCTCGAGGAATTTTGGGACCGCGAGGCGAAGGCGCTGCGCTTGAATTTCGAAGACGAGATCATCAAGGGCTGCGTCTTCACCCACGGCGGCAAAATCGTGAACGAAAAGCTCGCCTCCCTCGCCAACTCATGAGCGTCGAAGTCCTCACCTTTTTCGTTTTCATCCTGGCGATCTTTCTCGGCTTCGAGCTCATCTTCAAGGTGCC
>Ga0068855_100003414_pt1 | contig 19449 bp, 17 predicted proteins | sample KBSCornC52_FD_66592 | JGI IMG/M metagenome (GOLD analysis project Ga0068855, IMG submission 66592) | Corn rhizosphere microbial communities from Kellogg Biological Station, Michigan, USA - KBS Corn C5-2 | ecosystem: Host-associated > Plants > Roots > Rhizosphere > Soil ...
GCCCTCACAGTCGGGATCGTCACCAAGCCGTTCCTGTTCGAAGGCCGCAAGCGTATGCGCCAGGCCGAGCTCGGCATTGCCGAGATGCGGAAGCACGTCGACACGATGATCGTGGTGCCGAATGAGCGACTGCTGGCCGTGGTCGGAAAGGGAATCCCGTTTCAGGACGCCCTCAAGAAGGCCGACGAGGTTCTGCTGCACGCGACTCAGGGTATTTCATCCCTCATCAGCGTCACCGGACTCGTCAATGTCGACTTCGCGGACGTCCGCACGGTTATGCAGGAGGGCGGATCTGCTCTCATGGGGACCGGCATCGGGCGCGGTGAGAATCGCGCGATCGAAGCCGCCCAGCAGGCCATCGCCAGCCCGCTTCTCGACAACGTTTCGGTCTCGGGAGCTACCGGCGTCCTCGTGAATATCACCGGCGGTGCCGACCTCACCCTCGGCGAGGTACACCAGATCAACGAAATCATCCACGATGCTGTCGGCGAAGATGCCGAGATCATCTTTGGCGCGGTTCACGAGCCGGCGATGCAGGGCGAGATCCGCGTTACCGTCATTGCGACTGGCTTCGACCGTCCTCAGACGACGACCGTTCAAGCGCCGAGCACGCTCTCGACGCAGTCGCCGATAGTGAGAGGATCGCCCGTCATTCCGCTCCGTCCGCCGCGCGGAAATGGAGCCACAAGAAACCCGCTCGCCGAGCTTCCACGACGCACAATTCCGACGCCGCCAGCAGGGAATTCTCCAGTGACTCCGGAGCGTGATCGGTCGTCTCCTGAGCAGGATCTGAGTGACATGGAAATTCCAACATTTATACGAAGGCAGATGGATTGAAGCGGGTCAAAGTACGGCCAGCGAGCTATGCGGTGGTGGCGATCCTTGGAATGGTCGCCGTTTGGCTTACACCGCCGCTGGAGCCAAGACAGGTTTTCCCACTCGCCCCCGTTGTCGTTAGCCGCCCAGGTCTGGAGCCCGCTGACTTCATGCTCCGGCCGGTGGTCATCGAAGCCTCCAATACCGAGCTGATCGACACCCTCGCGATTTCGGGTACGATCCACTCGAGTCTCTACAACGCGCTGAACGAGAGCGGCGTTGGCGTTTTGCCGCCGTCCGCCCGCCACCAGCTCGCCTGGTCACTGGCTGACATTTTCGAGTACAAGGTCGACATGAGCCGCGACCTCAAGCAGGGGGACAAGTTCCACCTGCTGATCGAGCGGCTTCAGAAGCCCAATGGCGCGATCATCGTTCAGAAAGTCCTCGGAGCGCGTCTCGCTCTTTCGGGTGCGAGAAATCCGCTCGAAGCGATTCACTTCGATACGCCGGGGTCGAGCACCGGGCAATACTACGACGCGAGCGGGATGTCACTCCGCGCGGCCTTCCTTCGCGCTCCTGTGGCGTTCCGTCGTATCAGCAGCATCTTCGGCGCTCGCAAGCACCCGATCTTTGGAGAATGGCGGAATCACACCGGCACGGACTACGCTGCGCCCATGGGCACACCTGTCCGCGCTATCGGCGACGGCGTCGTGATCTTTGCCGGCACGAAGGGTGGATACGGCAACATGATCGACATTCGCCACCGGAACGGTATGGTCAGCCGCTATGGGCACATGCGGAATTTCGCCACCGGGATGCGTCCGGGTACTCGTGTCGCGATGGGCTCAACGATCGGTTATGTCGGTATGACGGGCTGGGCGACTGGTCCACACCTTCATTTCGAGATTCGGGTCAACGGCGTCGCGCACGATCCGAAGCTCGCGCTTCAGAGCAGAGGGGGAGAGCCGATTCCCTCCGACGAGCGTGGCCTCTTCCAGAAGATGAAAAACCAGACGATCGCCAGCCTGAACCAGGCCCAACTCGCCAACATTTCCGAGTAGCGCCGCCAGAAGCTCGCAGGGCTTATCTTGAACCCGGACTCCGTGTCCGGGTTTTTTTTGCCCTCAATCCAAACCGAATCGAATGCCAGGCAGGATACTCCGGCGCGCGGGCGACGTACCGACCCGCTCGCTGTGGACCAAGATCAAAGACGTCGCGCTTACAGACGTCACCGTGCTGGCCCGTGGCGGCGCGATCCAGGGGTCGCTGGAGAATCTGGAGCAGATCCTCCTCGAGGCTGACTTCGGCGTCCCCACGACGATGCGCCTGGTCGCGGAAATCGAGGGTCAGGCGCGGCGCGGATTCATCAAGACCCAGGAGCAATTCCTCCGCGCTTTGGAGAGCGGAATCGAGAATTCGCTTCGCTCGGGGAACAGTGATCCGGCATTCCTTCGCGCCGCATCGGGGCCAACCGTGGTGTTGGTGGTTGGCGTGAATGGGGCTGGCAAAACCACCTTCATCGGGAAGTTCTCGGACCTTCTGAACGCGAATAAGATGTCGGTTCTCGTCGGCGCGGCGGATACGTTTCGCGCAGGAGCGATAGATCAGCTGCGTGCCTGGTCCGAGCGCACGGGTGCGGACTTCGTGGGCGGCAAGGCGGGCTCCGACCCTGCGGCTGTGGCGTTCGACGCTGTCGACGCGGGGATCAATCGGGGCAAGGATGTCGTCATCGTGGACACGGCTGGCCGCCTACACACGAGCGGGTCATTGATGGACGAGATGAAGAAGATCGATCGCGTCATCGGCAAGCGGCTTCCCGGCGCGCCGCACGAGACCCTGTTGGTGCTGGACGGGACGATCGGACAGAACGCGGTCCAGCAAGCCACGACTTTCTCCGAGGCGATCAACATCACTGGTCTCGTCATCACCAAGGTCGACGGAACAGCCAAAGGGGGAATCGTCCTGGCAGTGCACGACGCGCTGAACGTGCCGGTGAAATTCATTGGGATAGGCGAGAAAGCGACGGATCTGGAGCAGTTCGATCCGAAGGCTTTTGCCCACGAGGTGCTCGAAGCGTAGATGGTCGGGCACCCAGGCCCCACTGAGCTCGAGCGCCCCGGGGGTGGAAGGTAGATGGCGGCCGCGACGGAGCCGCGTAGCGGGAAGGTCTACCTCGATATGCCCGTGAACTATCTGAAGGGCGTCGGACCGCATCGCGCCGAATCGCTGCGCAAGCTGGGAATCGTGACGGCGCGTGATCTTCTCTTTCACATTCCCCACCGCTACGAAGACGCCAGCACGATCAGTCCAATCGCGTCGCTCGAGACAGGCATGGACGGGACGATCATCGGCAAGGTGATCTCCAAGGGCATCCTGCCAACGCGGCGGGGGCTGAGAATCTTCCAGGCCGTGCTCAAGGACGATAGCGGGATGATCGAAGCCTCCTGGCCCGGACAACCCTTCCTCGATCGAAACATCGACAAGGGCGACATCATGCTGCTGACCGGAACGGTGCGCTTCTTTCACGGGCGCCAGCTTCAGCCGCGCGAATACATCCACCTTGGGAAGGACGATGACGACGTAAAGGGCGGGAAGGTGCTGGCGGTTTATCCGGCCACCGAGGGACTCTCGTTCAAGGTGATTCGAGGGATCATCGATCAGCACCTCGACGCCCTGCTGCCGCTCGTCAACGAGTACCTGCCCGCCGACGTGCTTCGCGCAGCGGGTCTCCCTCCTTTGCGCGAAGCGCTAATGATGGTGCACCGTCCAAAAACCATCGCCGAAGGAACGCGCGGAAGAGCACGCCTCGCCTTCGAGGAGCTGCTCTTCGTCCACATACTTCATCGGCGCGCAAATGCCGTGAAACGACAGAAGCGGAGCGGAACGGCGTTCGAGAATCGTCGCTTGCTCACCAGCGCGCTGAAGAACGCACTTCCATTCACGCTCACGAATGCGCAGACGGCCGCGGTGCGCGAGATCGTTGCCGACATGGCGAGCGATCGAAAGATGCACCGCCTGCTCCAGGGCGACGTCGGCAGCGGCAAGACAATCGTGGCGCTGTTCGCGGCGCTACTGGCGATGGAGAACGGGTATCAAGCGGCCATCATGGCGCCGACGGAGCTGCTCGCCGAACAACACATGCGAACGTTGACGAAGCTTCTCGAACCCCTCGGAATCGAGCCGGTGCTTGTCACGGGTAGCATGAGCGCGCGTGAGCGAAAGGCGGCCGCCGAGAAGCTGGCGGGCACTACACCCGTGCTGGCGGTCGGCACGCACGCGCTGGTGCAGGAAACCGCGGTATTCGGTCGGCTCGGATTCGTCACCATCGATGAGCAGCACCGCTTCGGGGTGGCGCAGCGGGCCGCCATTTCCGCCAAAGGCGAATCGCCCGACGTGCTCCTCATGAGTGCCACGCCGATCCCGCGGTCGCTCGCCCTCACCGCCTATGGCGATCTGGACGTCAGCACCTTGGACGAGCGCCCGGCGGGGCGACAGCCGATCACGACCGTGATGCGGCCAGAGTCGGCGCGCGAGCGCGTCCTGCAGTTCGTGGCGCGCGAAACCGAGAAGGGGCGACAGGCATACGTTGTCTATCCGGTGATCGAGGAATCCGAGAAGACCGATCTCAAGGCAGCGACGACGATGTACGAACAACTCTCCGCCGGGGCGTTCGCCGGTCGCGTCGTCGCACTGATCCACGGACGCATCCCCGCGGACGAACGCGAGACCATCATGCGCGCTTTCCGCGATGGAAAGATCGATGTGCTCGTTTCGACGACAGTCATCGAGGTGGGAATCGACGTGCCGAACGCCACCGTGATGCTGGTCGAGCACCCGGAACGATTCGGGCTCTCGCAGCTGCACCAGCTGCGTGGACGCGTAGGTCGCGGGGCCGAGGCGTCATACTGCATCCTGCTCGGCGGCGTCGGCGAGGAAGCGGCGGAGCGCCTGAGAATATTCGTCGAGACCGAGGACGGATTCGAGATCGCCCGCGCCGATCTCCGGCTTCGCGGGATGGGGAACCTGTTCGGCGAGGAGCAGAGCGGGGAGGCGACGTTCCGAATCGCTGACCCCGTGAGGGACGAGGAGCTGAACATCGAGGCCCGAGCCGCTGCCGAAAGGATTCTGGATCGGGATCCGGATCTCACCGCAAAGGAGAACGCTGGGATCCTCAAGGTGCTCAGCGGGCGCTACTCTCGTGCGCTCGAGTTGTTCAGAGTTGGCTGAACTTGCGATTCAACCGGGCTTAGTTGCTGGGATTCGCAAGCCGCTTCTTGATCCTATCGAGCTCCGCGTTCGCCTTCGCGAGGTCTTCTTTGCTCTTGGCCAACTGATCCTTGAGCATGGCGATCTGCTCATCTCTCGACTTGCTGACGACTACTACCGTGTCCTTGACCGCTGGGGTTTGAAGCGTGTCGAGCCCAGCCCTCGGAGCGCTCGCGATCCCCTGAGCGACCGCGGCCGTTCGGCGCAGGACTATCGCCTGCTCGCGGTAAACCCCGGCCGAGTCTGCCGCTAAGTAAGCGTCGAGCGCGGCTATTCCTCCGTCCAGCGATCCGCGCTCGTTCGCGGGATCGATCAGGTACGCTGCCTTCCAGAACCCGATCTCCCGCGCCTCGGCGGTGCCTGGATGCGTTCGCACAAACTCGTCGAGGATCTTGTCCGCGGCGTAATAATTCCCCGCGTCGACGTTCTGGCGCGCATGGGTCATGGCCACCGTCCAATCGCTTTGGACCGGGGCATCGATCACTGGCAAATGTGCACAGGCCGCGAGGGCCATCGTTGATATCAGAACCTGAAGAGCTTTTTTCATCCGCCACCTTCTGCCGCTGGTATTGGCTCCGCTGGTGTATGATCCGTGCGCCTTTTCGCGCCCGGTGGCTCTATCGGCAGCGTGACGACAAACGTTGTTCCGACGCCAACCCTGCTTTCAACCGTCGTTTCGCCGCCGTGGGCCTCAACGATTTCTTTCGCAATCGCCAGGCCTAAACCGGTGCCCTTGCTGGAGGCCTGCGCCTGGTTGTCGGCCTGATAAAACTTGTCAAAAATGTGCGGTAGTTGTTCCCGCGAAATACCGGCCCCGGTGTCCGCGACGGTAATGACAACCGTACTGTCCACGGGATCTACCGACAACGCGACCTTGCCCCCACGCGGCGTGAATTTGAATGCGTTGGATATCAGGTTACCCAACACTTCGTTGATACGGTCTTCGTCCCACCACACGGTGGCCGGAAGTCCTGCTCCATGCACCACCGAGAAGGCGATATCGCGCTGCTTGGCCAGGACGGAGAACGAACTCTCCAGCGTCTGGAGAAGGTGCTGAAGGTCAACCTCACGTACCTCGAGTTTACCACCGCTTGCTTCGAAGCGACTTATATCGAGAAGACGCTTTACGAGCCGCGTCAGACCATTCGCCTGTTTACCGATCGTCGTGAGAATTTCCTTTTGCGACGGCGTCAACGCCCCGTAAATGCCCTCCTGGAGTAGCTCGAGGTATCCAATGATGACGTTGATCGGTGTCTTCAGCTCGTGCGATGCCACGCCGACGAACTCGGCGCGCAGCCGCTCGAGCTCGCCGAGCTGCCTGGTCATCGTCTGATAGCTCTCGGCAAGGCGTCCGAACTCTGTCGCGCCGCTCGGCACGAGCGCGATCTGATGAGTGAGGTCTCCCTCGGCGATCGCGTGCATTCCACGCTCAAGCTCGTCGATCGGACCACTGATCGAGCGCATCAGCCAGATGCCGATGATGAGGGTGAGGAGTAGAGCGATTGGCAGGGCGCCCGCCACCAGCCTTTCCGCGCCGAGAATCTCATTCGTCGCGTCCGCAACGCGCTGCCGCGTGCTGTTGCGGAGACTCGTCGCGCTCGCCCCGAGTGTGCTGTCGACTGCAGCGATGGCCGGCCGCGTGCGCTGTTGAGATATCATATCCGCGACCGTGTTTCGGCCGGCCGAGGCCTGCTCATATTCGTCGCGTGTAGCGGAGCGAAGCGCATCCAGGGACGTACGTATCTGCGAGGCGGACAGTCCGAGCCGGTACTGTTCGAGCGAATCGGATAGCGCCACCAGTCCGTCGATCTCGCTCTGCATTCGTTCGGCGCTCTTCTGGTCGTGAATGAACAGCAGCGCGTTCTCAGCCCTGCGGGCGTCGTCGGTGCGCTCGCGAAAGGATCCGAGCAGAAGCGATGCGGCGAATTCCCGGTCGCGCAGCAGGCGGCTCGTCTCGTAGAGATGCTCGAGAGACTTGAGCGAAAGAAGTAGCGGCACGATCAGCACCAGCGTGATCGCGAAAAGCCCCCACGCGAGGCGGGCGCGCAATGTCATCTTAACTTTTGCAGTGGGGACAAGCGTGTAAAATTATCGCCTCCCACGGGTGGACGGAACGGCAGGGTGATGATAGTCTCCCGAACTATGACACCCAATCGAAATCCTTTCGTCACATCGAGACGCCGGCTCGGGAGCGCTGATCGGAATGCCCGAAGGCGCCATGATTCCGTCATGTGCGTGTGCGCCTGGGCTTTCATGCTTCTTTGCCTGGTCGGCCGCTCCGCCAGCGCTCAGTCAAACGGCGCGCTATCAGGGACCGAGCAGCGGATCCGCGATTATGTCCAGGCTCACGAGTCGGAACAGATCGCTCTTCTCGAGAAGGCCGTCAACATCAGCAGCGGTACTTTCAACCTGGCCGGCGTTCGCGCTGTCGGCAAACTCTTCGCGCCCGAGTTTTCTTCTATTGGCTTCGAAACCAGCTGGATAGCGTTACCCGACGCAGTCGGCCGAGCTGGCCACCTCTTCGCCGAGCGGAAGGGGACGAAGGGCAAGCGGCTGTTGTTGATCGGGCACCTGGACACCGTGTTCGAGGGTGACGGAGAGAGGTTTGTCAGGCTCGACACGCTCGCTGCCGGCGCCGGTAGCTCGGACATGAAGGGTGGCGACCTCGTCATACTCTACGCGCTCAAAGCGCTTCAGAGCGTAGGTGCGCTCGATGGAACGAGGATCGTCGTAGCACTGACCGGAGACGAAGAGGATGCCGGTCCGTTGCATCTGGTCTCGAGGCAGCCGCTCATCGATGTCGCCAAGCGCAGTGACATCGCGCTCGCATTCGAGGAAGACGCGGGGAAGGGCACAGTCGCCCGGCGCGGGATGAGCGGTTGGCAGCTTGTTGTGAGCGGACGGCAAGCCCACTCGTCCGGAATTTTCTCGCCCGGGACGAGCTACGGCGCGATCTACGAAGCGGCGAGAATCCTCAACGAATTCCGAGAGAAGCTTTCGACCGAGCAGTACCTGACATTCAACCCCGCTGTAATTGTCGGCGGTACCGACGTGACGTACGATTCGACGAAGATCTCCGGAACCGCGGCTGGGAAGGACAACATCATTGCGCCGCGGGTATTTGCGCGCGGGGACCTTCGATTCATTTCGCAGGATCAACTCTTGAAGGCCCGCGCCGCGATGCGCGCGATCGTCGACAATCACTTGCCCGGAACTATCGCGACCATAACGTTCGAGGATGGCAATCCCGCGATGCCACCGACCAGGGGAAACCTTGCGCTGCTCGCGGTGGAGGATTCCGTCAGCCGCGCGCTGGGGCAGGGTCCGGTCGAAGCCCTCGATCCAGGCAAGCGCGGTGGCGGCGATATCTCTTACGTCTCCGAGTACGTCGACGCGCTGGACGGACTCGGCGTAAAGGGAATGCGATCACACACGCCGGATGAGCGGGTGAATCTGCGCTCCATTCGGCCGGCGACAGAGCGCGCGGCGATACTCATCTACCGACTGCTCCATCGCTGAGATCTCAGCGAGACCTGGTATTTACAGAGCTAAAGCGGGAAGCTCGCAGCGTTCCAGCAAATCGCTGGGAGCTTCCATGCTCGCGAATTATGATGCAACCACGGATCTACGGTCATGCAGCGCGATCATCGCCGACGACGCGCCAAGGCGGCGCGAGACGCGATTGGCCGCGCGCATCAACTTCGGAATCAGTGCGCGCCTGCGCTTTGGGCCGAGTCGTGTTCCCGGCCCATTGATGCTGAGGGCGGCAACGACGAGTCCAAGATGGTTGATGATCGGCGCCGCGATTGCCACGAGTCCTGGCTCCAGCTCATCGACGGCCACCGCGAATCCCTGGTGCCGCACTCTGGTCAGCTCGCGATCCAGCTCGGCGCGTGACGCAATCGTGCGGGGCGCGAACTTCGGCAGTCGGCTTGGCATTGGCGCGTCAGCGCTCAGCGCGAGAAGAACCTTCCCCGTCGACGTAGCGTGCGCCGGCCAGCTGCGGCCGATCTCGGGTGTTGCTCCGAAGAGAAATCGTCCCTGTACCTCGTCGACGACGAGGACCTCTCCTTCGGACAGAATTTCGAGTGTCGCAGCCTCGCCGGACTCTTCGGCGATTCTTACCAGCTCGTCGCGAGCGACTGCCCTGATGTCGCTGGTCGAGAGCGCCGAGGCGCCGAGCGCTATTAGCTCCGGCCCGAGGCGGTAGAGTCCCGTCGAGACGTCGCGCGCAACCATTCCTTCGCTTTCGAGCGCGCCGACCAGGCGGAACACCGTGGCCTTACTGAGGCCGGTAGCAGTGCCGAGCTCTGTGATTCCGTAGGCGCTGCCAGAGCGCCCAAGTGTCTTGAGAACACTGATAGCCCTGAGAACAGATCGCGTGCCGGAAATGGGATGGGTGTTGGAACGCGGTTTCATTTCTTGGCGCTACAATGTCGGGGGCTGTAGAGGTTGTCAAGCTATTTGATCGAACGCTCCCAACTCACTCGGTGAGCCACAGGTGAGAAGCGGCAGGCGGAATCGTCACGGGTAAGGTTGATCTTCCCCAGTTGATGATCGGCGCGGTTGACACTACCTATCGAGTTCGCCTACCTTGCCGCCCGACCGCTATTCCTCACTACGAAATCATGACTGCTGCGCCCTATTCGCGAATCTCCGAGTTACCCTCGCACTCCGGCCAGTCCGTGCGCGTGCGAGGCTGGGTCACTCACGTCCGGTCCTCAGGAAAAGTCGCGTTCATCGTAATGCGTGATGGAACCGGATTTCTTCAGGCAGTGCTCGTCAAGAACGCTGTTTCAGGCGATGCCTGGGATCGTTTCGGCAAGCTGACGCAGGAGACTTCCATCGAAGTCGAGGGTGATGTCCGCCCCGATGCGCGAGCGCCTGGTGGGTACGAGCTCGGAGTCAAGGCTCTTTCGATCTTCGGCGAGAGTCCGATCGACTACCCGATACAGCCAAAGGAGCACGGCATCGATTTCCTCCTCGACAACCGGCATTTCTGGTTGAGGACGCCAAAACAACGCGCGATCGGTCGGATAAGACACGAAGTCGAGCAGGCGATCCGCGATTTCTTTTACGAGCGGGATTTTACGCTCGTCGACACTCCGATCCTTACCGCGGCCATCGGAGAACGAAGCGGGCTATTCGGCACTGAGTATTTCGACCTCGGCACTGCCTACCTCGCACAGACGGGCCAGCTTTACGGCGAGGCGGCCGCGGCAGCGTTCGGAAAGATCTACTGCTTCGGTCCGACTTTCCGCGCCGAGAAGTCCAAGACGCGGCGACACCTGACCGAGTTCTGGATGGTAGAGCCGGAGGTCGCATTCAACGACTCCGATGACAACATGCGCCTCCAGGAAGACTTCGTATCGTACATCGTCGCGCGTGTGCTCGAGCGGCGCCAGGCGGAGCTGAAGGAGCTGGAGCGCGATGTCTCAAAGCTCGAAAAGATCAAAGCGCCATTTCCGCGCGTCGATTACGGCGATGCCGTAAGAATCCTGCAGGAGAAGGGAAGCTCGGTGAAATGGGGCGACGATCTTGGAGCGGAGGATGAGACTCTGCTCGTTGAAGGTCAGGATCGGCCGGTTTTCATCTACAACTATCCCAAGCAGGCGAAAGCCTTTTATATGAAGGAGAATCCAGCCGACCCCCGCACTGTTCTGTGCGACGACCTGCTGGCGCCGGAAGGATATGGCGAGATCATCGGTGGATCGCAGCGCGAAGACGATCACGACAAGCTGCTTGCGCGGATCAAGGAAGAGGGCCTGCCGGTCGATGCGTACAACTGGTATCTCGATCTGCGTAAGTACGGCACCTTCGTCCACTCCGGTTTCGGGTTAGGGCTGGAGCGAACGGTCGGCTGGATCTGTGGAATTCACCACATTCGCGAGGCAATCGCCTTTCCGCGAACGATGAATCGTCTGCGTCCGTGATTTGCTTAAAGACTCCTCGGACGGCCACGCAAGCAAATTGAGGACATCGTCATGGGATTCGAGCAGTACCACGAGCCGGCGAGCGAGCTCTCGGCAAAGACCCGCACCTTTGCGCGGATGATCACCTCGATGATCGAAGAGGCAGAGGCGATCGGATGGTATGAGCAGCGCCTCTCATTGGAGAAGGATCGCTCGGCGCGGGACATCATGCGCAACGCGCAGCACGAGGAGTTCAAGCACTTCGGGATGGATCTCGAGTTCCTGCTGCGACGAAAGCCCAAATGGCGCGAGATCCTCCAGGGAATTCTCTTCAAGGCGGGCGATATCGTCGAGCACGGCGAAGAGGCGGAAGAGGAAAGCTCGGAGTAGCAGCTCAGCTTCTGGAACTCCGTCCAGCCGAGCTCGGGCGATTTCGCGAGCGCCATCTGGCGGAATCCCGCCCCGTGTGAAAAGTTGTTCTTATGATGGTTCTGTCAGTACTCCGGCCGGATGCCGGTCTGTTCGAGTTTCTCGCGCACAGAGCCCGCTCCGCTACCGTGCGCCGTCTCGGGCTCGATGTTGCGATAGGCGCAACGGCAGTTGCCTCCGTGCTCAAATGGCATCCCACGGCCTCGCTCGTTATCGCGAGCGCGGCGACCGTTCTTTTTTCCTACGGCGCCTGGGGTTTGCTCGATCGTAGCCGCTCGAGTCTGTCGAGTAAGGGATGGTCGAGAACCGCGAACGCTCTCGACGCGCTGGGCGCCTTGAGCGCGCTGCTCGGTGTGCTCGCTGCCGGAGGAGTTTTGCTCGCGGTCTGGGCCCTCGCCCTCGGCACCTGGATCAGCTAGTCCACGAGCTCGGCGCGCTTCGCTTCGTCCCACAGCGCGTCGAGCTTCGCGAGGCCGGCGTGCGGCACATCGATCCCTCGCTCCGCTGCCATCTTTTCGATCATCTGAAATCGGCGCTCGAACTTCGCGTTGGCTTTATCGAGCGCAATCGATGCGTGAACGCCAGCCTTCCGGCAGAGATTGACGACCGCGAACAAGAGATCGCCCAGCTCCGCTTCCAGAGCGAAATGACGCTCGTCGAACACAGGAGGAGTCCCCGGCTTAGGCGGCGGTGATTTCTCGAGCTCGGACCGCACCTCACCCAGCTCCTCCTCCACCTTGGCAGCCGGTCCCTCGACATCCGGCCAGTCGAAGCCAACACCAGCCGCTCGGTCCTGTAATCGATGCGCGCGATGCAATGCCGGCAGTCCGGCCGGCAGTCCTTCGGCGATGCTCTTCCGCTGTCTCGATTTCATCCGCTCCCACGGCTCCTTCGCTCCCTCGCCATAGAGATGCGGATGCCGCCCCTTCATCTTGGTGATCAACGCGTCCGCCACCTCGGCGAATGTGAACGCACCTCGCTCCTCGGCCAGCACCGAATGAAAGAGTACCTGCAGCAGCACGTCACCCAATTCCTCGCGCACGAGCTTGTCCTCGCCGAGGCGAATGGCTTCGTCGAGCTCGTGGGCCTCTTCGATCAGGTACGGTCGAAGCGATTCGTGCGTCTGCGCCGCATCCCACTCGCAGCGGGCGCGAAGATCGCGCATGAGAGCCAGAGTGTCGTCGAGCGAGTGCGTGCTTGTCTTGGTCATGGAGGCCTTGGCGCGGACGAAGTTTCTTGAAGGCGCAGGTAGTCAGGTAATAGGGTCCCACTAAATTAAGCGTTAATGAAGCACACTTTAGCTCGCGCCCGGGTCGAGATCGATCTTGGCGCGTTGCAGCGTAATGGGGCCGCGGTCGCGCGGCGATCGGGTGTTCGACTGCTCCCGATGATCAAGGCGGACGCCTACGGGCTGGGCGCCGCCGCGGCGCTGCGGGTGCTCGATGTTCTGGAGCCGTGGGGCTATGGCGTCGCGAGCGTCCGCGAGGGCGAGGAGCTCCGGGAGCTCGGTGCCGCTCGTCCGATCGTCGTGTTCACTCCGCTGCTGGAGAAGGAGCTGACCCGCGCGCGATCCGCTCGACTCACGCCAACGCTGGGGTTCGCGGGCGAGATAGAAGCGTGGCGTCGCGCCGGAGGCGGTGCCTGGCACCTTTCTATCGATACCGGAATGAGCAGAGCGGGAATTCCGTGGCGACAGATTGGTGAGATCAGGCATCTGATCGAATTGGCTCCGCCGGAGGGCGCGTTCACACACTTCCACTCAGCCGAGCTCGATGATGGAACGATGGAGGAGCAGGAGCGGCGATTCCGCGAAGCCGTAGCTTCGCTGCCCTCCCGGCCAAAGCTGCTGCACACCGCCAACAGCGCGGCAATCGCGCGCCAGGGGAGAAGTGACTGGGATCTGATACGTCCTGGCGTCTTTCTTTACGGTGTCTCCAGCGGAACGAGGGCCGCAATCCAGCCCGAGCCCGTCGTCAATCTTCGTGCTCCAATCGTCGAGATCCGGGATCTGGAGCCGGGAGACACCGTGAGTTACGGCGCGACTCTACGCGTTGAGCGTGCAGCTAGAATCGCCACGCTCGCCGTCGGATACGCCGACGGCTATCCGAGATCGCTCAGCGAACGCGGGTCCGTGCTCGTAGGAGGTACGTTGGCTCCGGTCGCGGGGACGGTGACCATGGACATGACGATGATCGACGTCACGACTGTCCGGTGCGAAGTCGGCGACATCGCAACCCTGATTGGCAGGGCGGGGGATACAGTTTTGACCGTCGAGCGCGTGGCCGACGACGCGGGCATGTCTCCATATGAGCTTCTTACCGGTTTGCGATCGAGGTTGGAACGTGTTTACACGGGAGAGCGCGGTTGAAGCGTGCTGCCATCATCATTCTTGATGGCGTCGGTATCGGCGAAGCACCCGATGCGGCGAAATACGGCGATTCCGGGAGCGATACTCTCGGGAATGTCGCGCGGGCGTGCGGCGGTCTCACGCTTCCGCGGCTCGAGCGTTTCGGGTTGGGAAATATCCGACCACTCGACGGGGTGCGGCGGCGCGGAGATGCGGTCGGCGCCTGGGGATCGATGCGTCCGGCGTCGGCGGGAAAAGACAGCACTGCCGGCCACTGGGAGATTGCCGGAGTTCACCTCGATCGGCCATTCCCGACTTTCCCATCGGGCTTTCCTGTTGAAGTGATCGAGAAATTCGCGCAGCAAACCGGCCGTGGCGTGATTGGAAATGTCGTCGGCAGCGGAACGGATGTGATCAATCAGTTCGCGGCCGAGCAGCGCGCGACTGGCTCATGGATCGTCTATACCTCCGCCGATTCCGTTTTCCAGATCGCCGCCGACGAGCAGGTCATTCCGCTCCAGGAGCTTTACGGCGCCTGTGAGATAGCTCGCAAAATGCTCGTCCAGCCAAACGACGTCTCGCGCGTCATCGCGCGTCCATTCGAGACGACAGCGTCGGGATACAAGCGAACCGCGAACCGTCGCGACTATTCGATCGAGCCTCCGGGAGAAACGCTTCTCGATGCGATGTCGAAAGCAGGAATTCCGCGCGGTGGAGTCGGGAAAGTCGACGATCTGTTCGCTGGCCGGTCGCTTGCTTCTCGCCACACCGCATCGAACGCGGAAGGCATCCGCGGCATCAAGGAATGGCTCTCGACGGCGGAAGGTGGGTTCCTTTTCGCCAACCTAGTAGATTTCGATCAGTTGTACGGGCACCGCAACGACGTTGCGGGGTTCTATGGTGCGCTGCGCGAATTCGACGCTGCACTGCCTTCCATCACATCGCGGCTCAAAGAGGACGATCTCCTGTTCATTACTGCCGACCACGGCAATGATCCAACGACAGCCTCCACCGATCACGCGCGGGAGCTGGTGCCTCTGCTTGTCGGAGGCATGCGTGTCGTGCCCTGTAACGTTGGCCAGCGCGACACATTTTCCGACCTCGGCGCGACGGTTGCGGAATGGTTTGGCCTCTCATTCAGGGGTCGGGGCAAATCGTTTCTGTCAGAGCTCGTAGTCTGATGAAGCGGGATTCGAAGCAGGACGACTCCCTGCGGGAGGCCGCGCTGCGCGCGCTGGATAACGCGTACGCTCCATACTCTAACTTCCGTGTGGGTGCCGCGCTCCGGACTCGGAGCGGCGCGGTCATCACCGGATGCAACATGGAGAACTCGGCGTACGGTCTCGCGATTTGCGCGGAAACCCTTGCGGTGGCTTCTGCTGTCTCACAAGGACTTACTGAATTCACCGAGATGGCCATCGCCACGGACGACAGCGAGCCCACTCCACCGTGTGGCGCCTGCAGACAGGTCCTGAACGAGTTCGCGCCGGACATCACAATTTCGAGTTACACCCGCGAGGGAAGGGAAGCAACGTGGACTCTCCGCGAGCTGCTCCCCCACGCTTTCGTGCTGAACCCTTCACGTGGAAGAGTGTAGTGAAGCTTTCGTCAAATCTGCCGCGATTGCTCGCGACCGCGGCTTTGTTCGTTTCGATCCTGTCATGCTCGGAGAATCTCGATAGTTCGGGAGTTTGCTCCGTCCTGTGTCCGGCAATCGGCGGTGACGTCAAGAACATCACGATCGACGCGGTCGTCGTCGACACGACGGTGCCATCGCTCTCCGGGCTGGGAACAGAGGCTGGTCTTCTCCTGGCGTCGCGCGGGGACACGCTTGACACGCGCGTCATCGTCCGCTTTGATTCGCTCCCCGCGACCTTTCTGCCCCACGGCGATACAACGCAGGCCATTACCCGGGTTGACAGCGCCTACATCCAGTTCACGCTGGACACGCTGTCGATCAAGGGAGCGGAGCCGGTCACAATCGAAGCGTACGATGTCGACACGACGGCAAATGACACTTCCACTGCGGCAGTGCTCGCCCTGTTCCGGCCCGATCGTTTCATCTCGTCCCAGACTTTTGCGCGCGCGCAGCTCACCGATACGCTCAAGTATTTCATCTCCGATTCCGCGGTCCTCGCCAAGATTCAAAGTCGCACCGCGCTAAGGATCGGGCTCAGGGCTACGGGGCCTGCGTCGTCGCAGATGCGTCTTATCTCGGTGGAAGGCGGGTTCGGTCCCTCGCTCTCCTTCCGCGCAACGCCGGATACAGCTACCGCCCGGGTGACTGCCACTCCATTCTCGAAGACACCCGTCGGAGAGTCGATACTCGCGGCGAATCTCACCGATTACACAGTGATCGCCAAGGCGCCGCCCGAGGCAGCGCCCAGCATTCTCTCGGTTGGCGGACTACCCGCGCGACGGGTCTACATTCGATTCAATATTCCGGACAGCATTATCGATTCGTCGACGGTTGTGCGCGCGACTCTCCTGCTCAATCAGCTGCCCAATACCGCGATCGATCCGACAGACACAGTGCTCCTTTTGCCGCAAGTCGTTCTGGCCGGCACGGCCGTCAAAGATCCGTCGAAGGCGGCGCAGATCATCGGTACGATTTCTGTCGACACTCTCCGCCTGACTCCCGGTGGCTCCGGCATCAAGAACGTCGAGCTCGCCCGGGCATTCACTCTGTGGCACACACAAAGTCCCGACTCACTCCCGCGCGCGATCGTTCTCAAATCCCTCACCGAGGGTAACACGGCGATCGAGCTTCGCTTCTCGTCGAGCGAGGACATCGCCGCGCTCCGACCCCGGCTGAGAATCAGCTACACGGCCAAGGTTCCACTGGGACTCCCATAATGCGCAAAACACTTCTGGTAGCAACGGCTCTATTCGCTGCTTCGCTTCCCTTGGAGGGCAAAGCGCAGGGCGCCCTGAGCCTACAGGGACTTGGGTTTCCACCAGGCCAGCTCAGTGCTCGCGCCGAGGGCACGGGCGGTGGTGTGGCGGACTTTGACGCGCTCAGTCTCACCACGCCGGCTTCGCTCGCCGGTGTTGGCGCGGCCGCGCTCTTCCTGCAGTACTCGCCCGAATTCCGCCGCGTGACCACATCGACGGGAAGCGCCAACACCACGACCGCTCGCTTCCCACTCGTTGAAGGCGTGCTGCCTGTCGGACAATCATGGACTGTCGCGCTCAGCTCCTCGACCTTCCTGGATCGTTCTTCAGAGACCAGTCTCTCCCGGCAGCAAAATGTCGGCGATCCTGTGGATACCGTCACGCTCGTCGAGCGAAACAAGGTGCTCGGAGCGATAAACGACGTGAGACTTGCCTTGGCATGGTCGAATAGCCCGGTTTTCCGGATGGGGATCGGCGGTCACGTATTCGCCGGAAGCAATCGAATTACTCTCTCGCAGGTTTTTCCAGACAGCGCCGAGTTCATTAGCTCGGCGCAGTCGGATCGGATCAGTTATGCTGGGTTCGCCGCATCAATCGGGCTCGAGTGGCATCCGTCGCGCGTGATCGGGTTTGCCGTTTCCGGCCGCAAGGGCGGAGATCTCCGCGCGCAGTCGGGAGACACCGCGATCGGAAGCGCAAAACTTCCGGACCACTACTCGGCGTCGGTATTGTTCGAGGGGATTCCGGGAACTACGGTCTCTTTCCGGGCGGCGCATGACAACTGGAGCACACTCAGCACGCTTTCTTCCAGTGGGATCCAGGCATTCGATGGTTGGGATATGGGCGGCGGGTTGGAAGCGAGCGGTCCTCGAATCATGCAGCGAATCGTTACCGTTCGCCTGGGTGCGCGTGTGCGTACCCTCCCGTTCGGGTTCAATGGCGAGAAAGTGTCGGAGAAGTCCTTCGCCTTCGGGTTGGGCGCGCCGCTCACGCGCGACCGCGCGGCCATCGATCTGGCGGTTCAGCGCGCCAGCAGGACGGTGAGCTCGGACGTGAAAGAGCGCGGATTCATTCTCAGCATCGGGCTGAGAGTCTCGCCCTGATATGGCGGACGCGGGCCGCAAGCCCGAAGTCATCCTCGTCGCTGACGACATTCCCGCCAACGTCGAGTTATTGCTCGATCAACTGAATAGCCTGGGCTACGACACAGTTACAGCGACGGACGGCCCGTCGGCGATCGCCGCCGCGTCCGAGCACCAACCGGATCTTTGCATTCTCGATGTGTCGATGCCGGCTGGCGATCTGGGTGTTGACGATCGCTCGACTGGGTTCGAAGTCTGTCGTCGCATCAAGCGTGATCCGCGCACCTCGCGAATTCCAGTGATCTTCGTGACCGCGCTCAACGATACGAGCGACCGCGTGCGCGCGATCGAAGCCGGCGGCGACGATTTTCTTACCAAGCCGCACAATCGTCTCGTCCTGGGCGCGCGGGTGCGGAGCCTGCTCAAGCTCAAAGCCGCAACCGACGCGTTGGAGGATAGCCTGCGCAAGCTGCGCGAGCTCGAGCGAGTCCGCGACGATCTGATGAAGATGATCGTGCACGATCTCAAGACTCCTCTCACCTCCGTGCTCGCGACGCTAGAGATGCTCGCCGACGGCGACTTCGGGGAGGTCTCGACGCCGCAGAAGGTCGCGATTGGCGATGTGGAGTCCAAGTCCGAGGATCTGCTCGCGCTCATCGATGACATTCTCGAGGTCGCGCGGATCGAGGAGGCGAACATCACGCTCACGCTCGCGCCTATGGCGCCCGGTGCGCTCCTCGCGGAGCTCGTCCACGAATGGAACCACAGATTCCAGCAGGAGCAAACGACTGTGTCCGTATCGGTGGCGGATGACGCCCCGGTCTTCACCGGCGACAAGGGTTTGATCAAGCGCGTATTCTCGAACCTGATTCAAAACGCGGTGACGCACTCTTCGCGGGCTGTGCATCTCGAGCTGAGTGCGCGACGCGCCGGCCACGGAGTTCTGTTCACGGTGAGCGACAACGGACCGGGAATCCCTCCGGAATACCATGAGGTGATCTTCCGAAAGTTCGGGCAGGTGGAGATGCCCCGCACCCCGCGAACCCGGAGCTCCGGGCTCGGCCTCACGTTCTGCAAGTTGGTGGTCGAACGCCACCGAGGGCGCATCTGGGTGAACAGCGCCGAGGGGAAGGGGAGCTCGTTCTACATCGAACTGCCGTCGGATCCGACGGCGATGGAGTCCCAGACAACCCCGAGTTCCCAACAGCCTGCGGTGAGCGGAACGAACCGATAACCATTCCTGGGGTCTGCCCGTTCGCAGTTCGCCAATTCGAACTGTCCCTCGGTCACGGCGAATAACGGGCGGCGAGGAGTGGGCAGCAGGCGGCAGTGTGGTAGTGGGCCAATTCCGGTGACGTTCGTGTGCGATTGCGGATTGAGGATTCTTGCGGACTCAGGATTCTTGCGGACTCAGGACTAACGCCCATTGAGGATCGGCGATTAAGTGAGGACCGCGGAGAGCGGCGTTTCCGCACATCCTCAGTCCTCCCTTATTCGCCGATCCTCAGTGGCGGTTAGTCCTGAGGCCGCAATACCTCAATCCGAAGTGGTCAATGAGATGACAAACTGACCCACCACTGCGGTGTAGCTCCCGCAGCGGAGTTATACGCCGCACCTTAACTTAGAGCATGCTCGAGAATCCTCGCCCAACCGTCTATGTAGAGACTTACGGCTGCCAGATGAACGTCAGCGACTCCGAGCT
>Ga0068855_100003415_pt1 | contig 19437 bp, 17 predicted proteins | sample KBSCornC52_FD_66592 | JGI IMG/M metagenome (GOLD analysis project Ga0068855, IMG submission 66592) | Corn rhizosphere microbial communities from Kellogg Biological Station, Michigan, USA - KBS Corn C5-2 | ecosystem: Host-associated > Plants > Roots > Rhizosphere > Soil ...
TCCGGAGCCAACGCGCCGCGCTGCCGCTTCATCTTGTCCGCAGTCTGCCAACACCGAATGAGTGTCTCACCGACGCGGCCCATGGCCTGGCTGTCGGAGCTCATCATCGAGAATGCGCCAAGATCATGCAGGATGTCTTCCGCGGCAATAGTCTCCTTGCGGATGCGGCTTTCGGCAAATGCAACATCCTCGGCGATGCGCGGATCCAGGTGGTGGCACACCATGAGCATGTCGAGATGCTCATCCAGTGTGTTGACGGTATAGGGCCTGGTCGGGTTCGTGCTCGACGGCAGGACGTTTGGGAGGCCGCAGACGCGAATGATATCCGGTGCGTGCCCGCCGCCGGCGCCCTCCGTGTGAAACGCGTGTATGGTACGGCCTTTGAAAGCCGCGATGGTGCTTTCCACAAAGCCGGACTCATTCAGTGTGTCGGTGTGCAGGGTGACCTGTACGTCGAACGCGTCGGCTACGGAAAGGCAACAGTCGATCGCAGCCGGCGTAGTGCCCCAATCTTCATGAAGCTTCAACCCGCAAGCGCCGGCGTTGATCATCTCCTCCAGCGCGACCGGCTCGCTGGCGTTCCCCTTGCCGAACAGGCCGATGTTCATCGGCAGGGCGTCGACGGATTCCAACATCCGGGATAGGTGCCAAGGACCCGGTGTGCAGGTTGTGGCCAATGTCCCGTGCGCCGGGCCGGTGCCGCCCCCGAGCATAGTGGTGATTCCTGCGTACAACGCCTCCTCGATCTGTTGTGGGCAGATGAAGTGGATGTGCGAATCGATGCCACCGGCGGTGATGATCTTGCCTTCAGCGGCGATCACTTCCGTACCGGGACCGATAATGATATCGACGCTGGGCTGTACATCCGGGTTGCCCGCTTTGCCGATACAGGTAATGTATCCGTCGCGGATGCCGATGTCGGCCTTCACCACGCCCCAATGGTCGAGGATGACGGCGTTCGTGATGACCGTATCTACGGCGCCCGCCGCGCGGCTGAGCTGACTTTGGCCCATACCGTCGCGAATGACCTTGCCGCCGCCGAATTTCACTTCTTCGCCATAGACGGTCCGGTCTTCGTCGACGCGAATGAACAGCTCTGTGTCCGCCAGGCGAATACGATCGCCGACCGTCGGTCCGTACATCGCGGCATAGGCACGGCGTGTGATTCTGGTGGCCATGACATTCAGCTCCGTGTCAGGGGCGTGTCGAGCGACCCCATCACTTCGCCGCGGAAGCCGACGACCCGTCGCGCTCCCACGTAAGGCACGAGTTGCACGTCGCGGCTCTGGCCGGGCTCGAACCGGATCGCCGTGCCTGAGGGAATGTCGAGACGCAAGCCGCGGGCACGCGTGCGATCAAACTTCAGCGCCGGATTGACCTCGAAGAAGTGGTAGTGGCTGCCTACCTGGATAGGGCGATCGCCGCTGTTGGCGACGGTCAATATCACCGGTGTGCGAGCCTCATTCAGAGTAATTTCGCCAGCCACCGTCACAATCTCGCCGGGAATCATGTTTGGTTTCTCCAGCGGTTGCCGCTAGCGGATGGGTTGATGCACGGTGACCAGCTTCGTCCCGTCCGGAAAGGTCGCTTCGACCTGGATGTCGTGAATCATCTCGGGCACGCCTTCCATGACCTGGTCGCGGGTGAGGACTTGCGCGCCGGCCTGCATCAAGTGGGCCACGGTCTTACCATCCCGCGCGCCTTCCACCACGACATCGGTGATCAGAGCCACGGCCTCGGGATGATTGAGTTTCACGCCACGCTCGAGGCGGCGGCGCGCCACCATCGCGGCCATGGCCACCAACAGCTTGTCTTTTTCTCTGGGAGTCAGATTCATGGTACGACTCGCTAACAGTGCCACACCCGGGGAAGTTGCGCCGGCAGGGATGCCGCGGCCTGCCTGATTCCTGACAGCAGGCTCATGACCGTCGCGCGCAATCCGACAGCATCGTCGGCCATTATGCGCGCCAGCATGATTCCGTCCAACGCGGTCGCGCCGCTCGGGAGGCCACAGTCGGCCAGCAAACGACGGGCTTCAATGAGCTGTTGCGGCGCATCCGGCCCCACGTAGATCACTGTCGCGCAAGCAACGCTCGTGCCAAATCCAAACGGCGAGCTCCGTGATTGCCGTACATCACCTTCCAGATGCAGGGCGTCGGCCCAGATCAATTTGCCCCCGCGCCTGATACGCCACGCATCGTGAAGCAACCCTGTGTCGAAGTGCTCTCCCATGGCTGTCCGGCCAAACACCAGACTTTCGACGGCCAGCAACCGGCCACCCGTGGCCACGTCCGCGGTGAACTGTCGCCGCAGACGCGAGCCTTCGAACACAATCGTTTCCTGCGCAAGCCACTCCCCCCAGGCACCCTCGCCGACGCGCACCGCGACCTGCACGATGGCCTCACCGTCGGTGGGCAAAGCGCGATAGATTTTTTCCGCTGCCTGAGTGGTGACCGTAGCTTGGGCATCGGGCCCTACCGTGATCTCGACTCGGGTCCGATCGCCACCCGTCAGGCCTCCGCTCGTCGTCAAGAGAACCGATTGCACCGGCTCCCCGGCTTCGGTCGCGGGGAACAAAACCCTGCAAGGAGCGCGCTGATAAAGGTCCGCCAGCACGGATCGGCCGTCAGGCCCGCGACGGAAAGCGATGCGCGCTTCGCCGTCTACGCGCTGATGTACGGCTGCGCTCACTCGACACTGTCCGCTGGGCTGTTGGAACGACGCTCATGCACCTTCATGATCGCATTCCCTCACGGCGGGCGGCCTACGTCAAACGCCCCAGGTCTCTACGTCAAACGGCCCGTATCGGCAGCCGAGCGGCTCTCCTACCGTACAGCGCAAATACAAGACGCCGACGGGGAGCTCAAGCAATGATCAGATCGCACCAAAACGGGCCAGGCGAGGCCCGCCTCGCACCAACTTCGTGCCGCATCCTGGAGCGCCGGAACCCGCGCGGGCAGGCGCTCGCAACCATTCTCGCAGGCGCTACCGTGCTGGCGGCACCACTCTCGAGTGCCTTGGCGGATGTCACTCTGCCGCCGATCTCGGTCGGCGCGGGTTTACGCACGGACTTCGAATACACCGACCCGACGGTCGGCAAAAAGACCGACAATTTCAATCTGGACAGCATTCGGCTGTACGTCAGCGGCCACGTGATGGACCACGTCAGCTTCATGTTCAACACCGAATACGAGGGCAGCCCACCGAACGGCAACAACTCCGTGCAGGTGCTGGACGCCGCCGCGCAATTTTCCTGGGGCGATGCGCTCAACATCTGGGCGGGCCGCTTTCTGCCCCCGAGCGACCGGGCCAATCTGTATGGCCCGTATTATGCAAACCAGTGGGCTGTGTACCGGGACGGAGTGCAGGACGGGTACCCATCGACCGCGGTCGGACGCGACAACGGGGTCATGTACTGGGGGCAGTTCGGCATGTTCAAGGTTGCCGCGGGGCTGTTCGACGTGCCGAGCACCGTGGGTACCTCGAACGTGGTTTCCTCCGCGCGCGTGATGGTCGACCTGTGGGAAAAGGAGTCGGGCTATTATCTCAACGGCACGTACTACGGCGAGAAGGATCTCCTGGCCATCGGTGTCGATGGCCAGGCCGAGGCGGGCAACAAGGCCTATTCGGCCGACTTTCTGTTGGAGAAGAAGCTACCGGGCGCCGGTGTGATCAACATCGAGTCGGAGTACGCGAAGTACGATCACTTCGGCGGCTATGCCGGCGACTCCAGCAACGGCTATTACGTGCTCGGCAGCTACCTGTTGCCGCAAGTCGTGGGCATCGGCAGGTTCCAGCCACTGGTGAAGTACGCCCACGCGAAATACTCGTTCGACACGGGACCCAACCCCACGGATACCCAGAGAACCGTGGATGTCGAGCTCAACTACATCATCAAAACTTTCAACGCTCGGCTGAGCCTCTACTACCTCGATGTCAAGTACGACCACGACATCGCAGGCATCGACCACAAGCTGGTGGGGCTCGGGCTGCAGGTCCAGATGTAACTTTTCGCATCCGATACAGGGGAGCTGACTCATGAAGCAATTACCGAACCGCGAGAACCGCCGCCGCAGTGCCGGGCGCTGGCGGGTGTTGGCCAGGGCCGTGCCGCTGGTTTGCGGACTGGCCGCGGCGGCTGTAGCGAGCGCTGCGGATACCATCAAAGTGGGCGTCCTGCATTCGCTTTCCGGCACCATGGCCATCAGCGAGACCACCCTCAAGGACACCGTACTGATGCTCATCGACGAGCAGAACAAGCACGGCGGCCTGCTCGGCAAGCAGCTCGAGGCCGTGGTCGTGGATCCGGCTTCCAACTGGCCGCTGTTTGCGGAGAAGGCGGCGCAGCTGCTGGAAAAGGACCATGTGGCCGTGGTGTTCGGTTGCTGGACTTCGGTCTCGCGCAAATCCGTGCTGCCGGTATTCGAGAAGGACAACGGGCTGCTCTTCTATCCGGTGCAGTACGAAGGCGAGGAGTCCTCGAAGAATGTCATCTATACCGGGGCCGCCCCCAATCAACAGGCGATCCCCGCGGTCGACTACCTGATGAAGGAAGTTGGCGTGAAACGCTGGGTCCTGGCCGGCACCGACTATGTGTATCCGCGTACCACGAACAAAATCCTTGCGGCGTACCTGAGCGCCAAGGGCGTCAAGGACGCGGATATCATGATCAACTACACGCCCTTCGGCCATTCCGACTGGCAGAGCATCGTGGCGCAGATCAAGAAGTTCGGCTCGGCCGGGAAGAAGACTGCCGTGGTCTCGACGATCAATGGCGATGCCAACGTGCCGTTCTACAAGGAGCTCGCCAACCAGAAGATCTCCGCGGAGGATATCCCGGTCGTCGCATTCTCGGTCGGCGAGGAAGAGCTCGCGGGCCTCGATACCAAGCCGTTGGTCGGGCACCTGGCAGCGTGGAACTATTTCATGAGCGTGGATACGCCCGCCAACAAGGAATGGATCAAGAAGTGGCACACCTTCATCAAGAAGGACCAGCGCACTTTCAACGATCCCATGGAAGCTCACGTGATCGGGTTCAACCTGTGGGTGAAGGCCGTGCAGAAGGCCGGCTCGGTCGATACCGCGAAAGTCATTGCTGCGCTGCCCGGGCTGGAGACGCCGAATCTCACCGGAGGCGTGGCCAAGGTGCTGCCGAATCACCATATCACCAAGCCGGTCTACATCGGTGAGGTGCGCGCGGACGGACAGTTCGACATCGTGTGGAAGTCACCGGGACTGGTGCCGGGCGATGCCTGGTCGGACTATCTGCCCGGCAGCAAGGACATCGAGGCCGATTGGGTTTCGTTGCAATGCGGTAACTACAACACGAAGACCAGGACGTGCTCCGGACAGAACTACAAGTGAGTGAGATTCCATGAGGGCGCTGTACCTCATGTTAGTCGCGGTCGGATACACGATGGGACTCGTGTCTCCGGCAGCGGCTGCCGATGAATCGACGGTGGCGAGTGCGCCGTACGTCACCGCGGTTGCCGAGCTCAGGGAGGCCAGCTACAGCCGCAAGGCCGAGATCGTCCGGAACCTGGCCGAGTTGCGCCATCCCGGCACCCGCGAATTGTTGGCGGCGCTGCTCGAAGGCAACGTTTACTCGCGCACTAGCGACGGTAAGGTGTTCATCGTCGCACCCGTTCCCGCCGGTTATGCATTGACAGACCCGTTGAGCGGGAAGGGCGCCGGCACCGAGCCCGAGACGGGATTCGAGAAGGTCGGGATCAACAATGCGTTACGCCGCGTGATCCGGGGTGCGCTGGCGCAATTCGACCTGTCGAGTCCCGACAAAGGCGTACGGCTCGCGGCTGTGAAGGAGATGTTGCGTTCGTTCGAGGATGGCGCGAATGCGCCGGCGGCCGGTATTGCAATGTCACTGTTGGATACGCAGCTCAAGAAAGAGCGCGACGCGGCCGTGAAGCATGAGATCGAAACCGGGCTGGCGCTCGCTTCGCTTGGGGACGGCTCGCCCGCACGGCGGCTCGCAGCCATCGACGCGCTCGGGTCGAGCCTCAATCCCGAGGTATACAATCGCCTCGTTACCTTGAGCGATCCGAGCGGCGAGTCTGATGTCAACGTGCGTCTGGCGGCCGCGAGGGCTGTCCGCCACATCGAGGCTTGGCGGAATTTCTACGGCGTCATGGAAATGCTGTTCTTCGGGCTCAGTCTCGGGTCGGTGCTGGTGTTGGCGGCGACCGGGCTCGCCATCACCTTCGGAGTGATGGGTGTGATCAACATGGCGCATGGCGAGCTCATGATGATAGGTGCTTACACCGCCTACGTAATGCAGCAGCTGCTGCCCAGCGCCGTGGGCACCTCGATCGTGCTCGCGGTGCCGGGTGCCTTTCTGGTGGCCGGGCTCGTGGGTGTGCTCATGGAGCGGTTTATCGTCCGTTACCTGTATGGCCGTCCGTTGGAGACGCTGCTGGCGACATTTGGCGTGAGTCTGATTCTTCAGCAGCTGGCTCGCGACATTTTCAGTGCCAACAATCGCCCGGTGGAATCGCCGTCGTGGATGGCCGGGTCGCTGCAAATCAATGACGCGCTGTCGATCACGTATAGCCGGCTGGTCATCGTGTTGTTTGCCCTGGCGGTGTTCGCGCTCCTGCAGCTCATTCTGAGACGCACCCGGCTCGGCCTGGAAGTGCGCGCAGTGGCCCAGAATCGGGCGATGGCCAAAGCGATGGGGGTGCGCACCGGCTGGGTTGACGCGCTCACATTCGGATTAGGCGCGGGCATCGCGGGCATCGCCGGAGTCGCGCTCAGCCAATTGACCAATGTCGGCCCCAATCTCGGGCAGTCCTATATCGTCGACTCCTTCATGGTGGTCGTGTTCGGCGGGGTCGGCAATCTGTGGGGCACTCTCATCGGCGGTGTGTCGCTGGGAGTCGCCAACAAGATCCTGGAGCCCTATGCCGGCGCCGTATTGGGAAAGGTCCTGCTGCTGGTGTGCCTGATCCTCTTTATCCAGAGGCGGCCGCGTGGGCTCTTCCCGCAGAAAGGGCGTGCGGCGGAAGGGTGAGTGTATGAGCTCTCAAGAGCGACTGCTCGATCGTCCCGCGCTGGTGATGTTGGGTTTGTTGGCGGCTCTGGGCATCTGCGTGCCTTTGTTGGCGCTCGCCTTGCCGGCGACTTCGGCCCTGCACGTCTCTACGTATACGGTCACGCTGCTCGGCAAGTATCTGACATACGCGCTGCTGGCTTTGGCCGTCGATCTCGTGTGGGGCTACTGCGGAATCCTGAGCCTCGGCCATTGCGCCTTCTTTGCGCTCGGGGGTTATGCGATCGGCATGCATCTGATGCGGGAGATCGGGGCGCGTGGGGTGTATGGGAATCCGCTTTTGCCGGATTTCATGGTGTTCCTGAACTGGAAATCTCTGCCTTGGTACTGGTACGGGTTCGAGCGGTTCTGGCTCGCCGCGCTCATGGTCTTCGCCGTCCCGGCATTGCTGGCATTCGTGTTTGGTTGGCTCGCATTCCGCTCGCGCGTCACGGGGGTGTACTTGTCCATCATCACGCAAGCGCTCACGTATGCTCTGATGCTGGCATTCTTCCGCAACGACATGGGTTTCGGCGGCAACAACGGCTTCACGGATTTCAAGGATCTGCTGGGCTTCGACCTGCAAGCCGCTGCGACACGGGTGGGCTTGTTCGTGGCCTCGGTGGCCGCATTGGCGGGCGGCTATGTTCTGTGCCGTTATGTGGTGATCTCGCGGGCGGGCCGGGTTATCGAGGCCATCCGCGATGCGGAGAGCCGAGCGCGATTCCTGGGGTATCGGGTCGAGTCGTACAAGCTCTGGGTGTTCGTGTTTTCGGCCGCCCTGGCCGGGCTCGCCGGCGCACTGTATGTGCCGCAGGTGGGGATCATCAATCCCGGCGAATTCGCCCCTCTGAACTCGATCGAGGCAGTTATCTGGGTCGCCGTCGGAGGACGAGGCACGCTCTACGGTGCCGTCGTGGGGGCTTTGCTCGTCAATTACGCCAAAACCTTTCTCACAGGTGCTCTGCCCGAGGCCTGGCTCTATGTGCTGGGTGCCCTGTTTGTGTTGGTGACGATCTTTCTGCCGCGGGGGATCGTAGGGCTCGTTGCAAAGCGGCGGCAGGGCTCCACGTGAACAGCGCCGCGCCGGATGCTTCGCACGGAGTCATCCTCTATCTCGAGGACATTACCGTCAGTTTTGATGGCTTCAAGGCGCTCGATGCGCTCACGTTGTATATCGAGACAGGCGAGCTTCGCTGCATCATCGGTCCGAATGGGGCTGGCAAGACCACCATGATGGACGTGATTACGGGCAAGACGCGCCCGGACTGCGGCTCGGCCTGGTTTGGTCAGACCATCGACCTGCTGGCGCACACCGAGCCCGAGATTGCCCGCGCGGGTATTGGCCGCAAGTTTCAGAAGCCCACGGTTTTCGGACAACACACCGTGTTCGAGAATCTCGAGCTGTCGATGGCAGGAGAGAAGTCGGTCTGGCATGGGCTGTTCGCGCGCCTGACATCGGGGCAGCGCGAGCGGATCGAGGCGGTCATGGAGACCATCGGACTGGCTGGCAACCGGCATGCGGCCGCGGGTACGTTGTCGCACGGCCAGAAGCAATGGCTCGAAATCGGCATGCTGCTGATGCAAGCGCCGCGTTTGTTGCTCGTGGACGAGCCGGTCGCGGGTATGACTCCGCAGGAAACGGAGCGCACGGCCGAGTTGTTGACCTCTCTGGCCGGGGCTCACTCGGTGGTGGTAGTGGAGCACGATATGGATTTCGTCCGCTCGATCGCGAAGCAAGTGACGGTGTTGCACGAAGGACGTGTGCTGGCCGAAGGCAGCATCGATCGAGTGCAGAACGACCCCAAGGTGGTCGAGGTCTATCTGGGCGGTTGAGCCGATGCTGACACTGACTCATGTCAACCAGTTCTACGGCGGCAGTCATATCTTGTGGGATCTGGATCTGACCGTGCCAAAAGGCTCGTGCACGTGCCTGATGGGACGCAATGGCATGGGCAAGACGACGTTGCTGAAGTGCATCATGGGATTGCTGCCCGTGTCCACGGGCGAGTTGTCATTCGACGGCCATGACCTGCGCGCGGTGCCCGCGGAAGCCCGTGCGCGGTTGGGGATAGGATATGTGCCGCAGGGTCGGGAGATCTTTTCCCAGCTCACGGTGGAGGAGAATCTGCGGATTGGCCTGGCTGCCCGCAAGGATGGTGCTCGCTGCGTGCCCGAGCAGATCTATGAGCTCTTCCCGGTCTTGAAGCGCATGCTCAACCGTCGAGGCGGCGATCTGTCCGGCGGACAGCAGCAACAGCTGGCCATCGGCCGTGCGCTGGTGATCGAGCCGAAACTGCTGATTCTGGATGAGCCCACGGAGGGGATTCAGCCCAACATCGTGCACGAGATCGGCGCGGTGATCACGCGCTTGCGTGACGCGGGTTTGACCGTGTTGCTCGTTGAGCAAAAGCTTCCTTTTGCCCGCCGCGTCGCCGGCCATGTTCGTATTCTCGACAAAGGCAGGCTGGTCGTGTCCGGCGGGATTGACGAGCTCACCGATGAGGTCGTGCAGAGGCATCTCACCGTGTAGTGCGTTATCATCACCGTCTGACGCTCTATAGGGGGAGCTTATGAACCATTCGAAGTGGCTTGTGACACTGAGCGCCGCAGGGGTTCTGAGTTTGGCAGCCATCGGCTCACCCGCCGTGGCCGAAACCGCGCAGCAGGCGAAGATGACGAGCTGCAACGCCGACGCCAAGGCAAAAGGGCTCACCGGCGATGATCGCAAGACGTTCATGAAGACCTGCTTGGCGGCCAAGCCGAGCGATGGCAGCAAGCCTCTCAACAGCCAGCAGACCAAAATGAAGAGCTGCAATGCAGAAGCGACCGTGAAGGGGCTGAAGGGCGCTGATCGCAAGGCTTACATGACGAGCTGCTTGAAGGGCACGGCAACGCCGTAAGCGAGCGCGTTGCGCGCTCCCGCTGGCAACGGCCAGTGGCGCGGCACGAGTATCCTTTGTGGGCCCTCAGATCGACTGTTTGAGCAGAGCGAACAGTGCAGGGCTGCCCTGCTGCAGGGCTTTCCGCAGCCGCAGCTCTTCCTCGGGGCGTCGTGCGCGCCGTGCTTGTATCAGGCGATGGACGGTGCGGTAGTGCTGTTCTGGAACGGTTTCGCCCGGTGCAAGGTCCTCGGCGAGCTGCAGCACCAGGCCGGGCTCGCGCAGTAGCAGCCAAGCCGGGAACTCAGCTTCCTGCAAGGACTCCTCCTCGTCGAGGAAACGCTGCCACAACATCGTCAGTTCGGGATGGCGGAGTTTGTTCGCTGCTGCGGGTGTTGTTGCCGGGGCTCGCCAACATACATGACACCAGGCCGCGAGCGCTTCGACGCGTCGTCTCCGGTTGAACGCGCTTTCGACGAGCCGTAGGCACAGCGGTGCGTGTGCTTGCCAGTCCTGCTCGCGTAGTACGGTGTCGCTCACAGCTGCCCAGTCCTGCGCTTGCGCCAGTGCGAAGCTGCGATGGAAGTCGGGATCCGCAGGGTTGAACGCGACATGCTCCAGGCTGTGCGCGAGTTGCCGCCACAAGGGCGCGAGAAGATCGCGCCACTGCGTCGCCAGCAAGCGCCGCGCTGTGGGTGTTATCTCGAGCAGGAATGCAAGCTCTTGTCGGGACTCCTCTACGGCATGATCCAGATGTGCCAGGGCGGCCAACAGCTGATCGAACGCCGGCAAGTCGGAGTGGGTCGGTGCTTGCGTGTAGAGTTGATCGAGCTGCCGTTGCGCGGCGGCCAGATTCCGGCTCGTGAGGGAAGCGACGATCCCGTTGGTGAGCGCGACGATCGGGTTGTCGAAGAATAGATCCATCTGGGGGGCGTTCTGCGCGCGAAGGTAACGGCTGCCGATGAGCCGCTGCAGCTGAGCATCCATACTGATACGCAGTGGACGCTCGCTGCGTCCGCCTGTCTCGTTACCGTGTGTGTGCCAGGCTTGGAATTCCTGGGCTTGCTCAACGAGGCCGATGCGTTTCGCATAGGCCACCGCTTGCTCGATCTCGGCTTTGATGTTTTCCGCATTGCCCATCAGGGCGCTGTCGAGAAGCTCGATCTCGCGGCGGCGCCAGCTCTCGTAATCGCTGTACAGAAGCCGTCCGGAGTTGAAAAGCAATTCGAGGGGCGCAAACGCGCCTTGCTCCAGCAATTGGGCGTCAACCTGGGATTGCAGGGATGAGTCGGGTGATGTCACGGTGCGAACAGTGCCTCGATGTCAGCGGCAGTCCAGGATGAGCTCGTCCCGCCGCTGTGCGTGTACAGACGGCTCGCGAGCGCGTGTTTGTCGGCCTGAAGTTGTAGGATCTTTTCTTCGACGGTCCCGCGTGCGATGAGCTTGTAGACGAACACCGGCTTGTCCTGGCCGATGCGATGAGCGCGGTCGGTCGCCTGCGCCTCGGCGGCGGGATTCCACCAGGGATCGTAATGTATGACCGTGTCCGCGGCGGTGAGATTGAGGCCCGTGCCGCCGGCCTTGAGGCTGATCAGAAACAAGGGCACGGCTCCGGACTGGAAGCGGGCGATGACTTCCGGGCGGTTCTGGGTCGCGCCGGTCAAGAGGCAATAAGGTATGCCGAGCTCGGTGACCCGGGCTTCAATGAGACGCAGCATCGAGGTGAATTGAGAAAACAACAATACCCTGCGGCCCGCCTCGATCAGCTCCGGAAGCGCGCTGGTGAGCCATTCCAGCTTGGCCGAGGGAGTCTCCTCGTTGCCGGCGGCGAGCGGCAGCAAGCGCGGATCGCAGCAGGCCTGGCGTAGCTTCAGCAGCGCATCGAGTATTGTGATCTGACTGCGCGCGAGCCCTTGTTGACGTACAACTTCCTGGATGTGTCGATGGCTTGCCAGGCGGATGCCATCATAGAAATCGCGTTGGCGCTCATCGAGCGCCAGAGTCTCGATGATCTCGGTTTTGGGCGGGAGGTCCTTGGCGACGGCATCTTTGGTCCGACGCAGCAGGAAAGGAGTCACGCGCTGAGCGAGCGCTTGCGCACGTGTATGGTTCCCGTCCTTCTCGATTGGAGAGCGGTAATGCCGTTGGAATTGTCGTTCCTCGCCGAGCAGACCCGGTTGGGCGAAGTCGAACAGCGACCATAACTCGCCCAGATGGTTTTCTATCGGTGTCCCGGTGAGGGCAAGGCGATGCTGGGCGCGCAGGGCGCGTGCGACGCCGGACACCTTGGCCTTGGGATTCTTGATCGTTTGAGCCTCATCGAGAATCACCAGGTAATAATCCTGCGCGAGCAGCACTTCGCTATCGAGCTGCAGGGCAGGATAGCCGGTAATGACAAGGTCTGTTTTCCCTACGAGAGAGAAAGACTCGCGCCGGCGACTCCCGTGCAGGACTAAAACGTCGAGCTGCGGGGCAAAGCGATGGGCCTCCTGTTGCCAGTTGCCGAGCGTACTGACGGGCGCGACGATCAAGGATGGCCGGGTGAGGCGCCCTTGCATCTTCTCCAAGGTGAGGTGCGCCAGAGTCTGTACTGTTTTCCCCAACCCCATGTCGTCCGCGAGGATGCCGCCCAGATGGTGGCGGCGCAGGAACTGCAGCCACCCGAGGCCCTGCTGTTGGTAAGGCCGCAGTTGCGCACGAAATTCCGGTGGCGCGTCCTGTGGTTGGACCATTCCTCCGGAAGATTCGAGATCCTGCAGTAACGCGCGCAGGTCGGGGACTGCCGAATCGAGCAATGAGCCGTTCAGCTCGCGTGACAGCTGGGTGATGCGGCTCGTGTGACTTCTCGGGAGCGACAAGGTCTGCTGGCGAGTGAGCGCGTCGTGGTCAAACAGCTCGACCAGCGTGTTGGCAATCCGTTGGATACGCTCGAGCGCGATTGGCAGGTACTGCCCGCTATCCAGTTGCACGAACAGCCATTTGCCGCAAGCTGTGGCTCCTCGAGCGCGCGAGGGGTCCTCAGGGGCGGTAGCGGCGGGCTGGACTCCGTCCGGCTGTTCCGCCAGGCGGCTGCCGTCGTTGTCGGATGCGGGGCCGGTTGCGCTCGGAGGTGAGAGAGCTGTCTGGCCGCCGGCAAGCTCCGTTTGCAGGTAGCGGGCCAATGCGGGCAGCAGGTTGACCTGCTGTCCATCCACCATTACACCCAACCGCAGATTGAACCAACCCTGCCGGGGGTCGTTGGCCAGATCGCCAAACCAGTCGTCGGCCCGGGCGAGTCGATAGGGGAAGGCCTCTTCAATGGACACTTCCCAGCTCTCGGACTCGAGCGCGGGTACTGCGGTCAGCATGAAGTCGAGCCACGCCTCGTGCCCGCGCGTTGCTGCCGGCAAGACTTCTGCCAACCGCGTGCGGAAATGTTGCTCGGTAGCGTGGTCGCGCGGGATTTCGTAGAGAACGCCAGCGGTCAGCTGGCGCACGACCGCATGCTCATCCCGTAGCCTGTTGCTTTCGATGGGCAGGCCGTTGTACACGAAGTAAAGGACTGCTTGCGGGCCGGGTGACAGGACCAATCTGGGCGTCAAGGAGGCGAGCGCCTGTTGATCCAACCGGAAGATCTCCAGGAGCGGAAAGGGCTGCAGTGGCGGGTCTGCCGGGGATTGCGCAGCTGCTGCGGCGATCCGCTCGTTGGTCGTGACGGCCTCTGCGGGCGTGAGCGCCGGCCGGCGCCAGTATTGGCGGACCAGGGCAAGCGGTTGTGTTGAATCCAACGGGCCTACCTCGCCGGTCCTTCGATCGACATAGGCAGGTGGCTCCAGCTCCGGAAAAACTTCCACCGCGGCGCCGGCCGCGCTGCAGAGCTCCTGATCGCCGTTTGGCAATGCGCTCCACACAAACGACACCTGGCGGGGAGTGTGGACTGCGCGCAATGGCTGTCCCTGTAGCGTCTGCCAATAGGCGCGGCCTGTTGTGACGATCTGCTCCAGAAGGCCACCCATGGTTGCGCCGGGCAGGTCCCAGGCGCTGGCGCCTCGTACGTCGATCGGCGGTTGCTGAGCAGCGAGAGTCTTGAGAATGTCCTTGTCAGCAGGCTCGACGTAGCGTGGGAAACCCGCAGGACCCGTGGGCGACCCGGTTCCCATTTGCGAAATCCTGGCTGCGAACGGATGGCTGCTGTCCGGGATGAGCTGGTGCGACGCGCGTGCGACCTGCGCGATCCATACGGAGACCTGGATGCCGCTCGAAGCGCGAGCCAAGAGATAGAAGAGGCGCTGTTGTTGTGGGGTGGAGCTTGGGCTCGGAGTAACACTCCATCGCGGGGCAGCGGCCGGCTGGGGGGTATTGCTGGCGGGAGCCGCCTCCGCTGCAAGGGTTACCGCGGCGACATGGACGCATGGGCTGCGCTCCCTGCAACTGCATTCGCCTTCTAACTTGCCGGTCCCGCGTCGAATATAGACGCGCGCAGAGTCGACCACACCTGTGATCACGGCACCTCCCTGCAGAACGCGTACCTCGCGGACATTGCCGCGTGCGATGAGTTGCTCGGCTTCACCGCAGAGCCGCTCGCCAAAGGTTGCCCGCGAAATCAAGCCCGGACGCTCTCGTTGGGGATCGAGCCGCCGGGGTTGCCGGCCAGTCTGGTGACGCTGACCACGGCAGCGGCCAGAGCGATGCCGGCGGCAATGGCGAGCGCGAGATTGGATCCTCGCCCGGGGTAGGTGCGAAAAACGATCGCCACACCCGCGGCACCCAAGGTTTGTCCCAACAGGCGCGCGGTCGCCAACATCCCGCCGGCAGCGCCAGCGCGCGCGCGTGGCGCGGAGGCGATGAGCGTACGGTTGTTGGGAGATTGGAAGAAACCGAAGCCCACGCCACATAAGCCCATGCGCCAGATCAGGTCCCCCGCGGTCGCGTGTGGCGGCAATTGCAGCAGCAACGCCAAGCCCGCGGCCATTGTCACCAGTCCGATGCTGCCGAGAATTCCAGCCGGATAGCGATCAGCGAGCCGGCCGGCGATCGGTGCTGCCACCGCAACTCCAACAGCCCAAGGGGTCATCAACAACCCGGTGGCCGCGGCTGTGTGGCCGAGACGTTGGATCTCGAAGGGCAGGGCGATGATGCCGGCTGAGGCTGCCATGAAGGAGCAGATCGAGGTGATCACGGATAGCGAGAACAGTCGGACGCGAAGCAGGTCGAATGGAATGAGCGGGGCAGGGCGATCCATCTCATGGTGCACCAGGACGGCCGCGAGCACACACCCGGCGCCGATCTCCATGAGCGCAAGTGCAGTGACCGAGTCATGCGCCAGGGATTGCAGTCCGCCGATCAGCCCGGCGAACGTTCCGGCCTGCAGCAGTGTACCTACATAGTTGAGCTGTCGTGGTGAACGGTCAGTCTCGGGAAAAGCGTACATGGCCATGAGGAAGGTAAGGATCCCCAGCGGCACGTTTACCGCGAACAGCCAACGCCAGTGCGCAACGGCCAGAATCGCAGAGGCGATCGTTGGGCCGGCCGCTCCGGCCACAGCAACTGCGAAAGCATTGATGCCAATGGCACGACCGAGCAATCGATGCGGATAGGTGAAACGCACCAGCGCGGAATTCACGCTCATGATTCCCGCGGCCCCCAACCCCTGAACGACGCGGGCAATGCTCAGAGCCGCCAGTGAGGGCGCTAGGGCGCAGGCGAGTGAAGCTGCCGTGAAAACGATCAGTCCAGCCTGCGAGACGCGCCGATAACCCACGATCTCGCCGAGAGAGGCGAGCGGTAGCAGTGCGATCAAGATCGCCACCTGGTAGGAATTGACTACCCAGATCGAAGCGGCGTCGCTGGTATGGAAGTCGCGAGCCATGGAAGGCAGGGCCACGTTCACGATGGTGCTGTCGAGCACGGTGATAGTGATCCCAAGGATGATCGCGGCAATGGCCCAATAGCGGCGCGGGACGGGAAGACCATCGGCAGGCGCAAGCGCTGCCGTGTCTGCTGGGTCTTGGCTGGACATCAGCTGAGGGCCGGATACCGCAACGGGCCGCACGGAGAGGCTATTGAGCGCACGCGGGCAAATTCGCCACGGCGTTGTTGAAGCCCCGGGGTGAGCTCCCATATCCGTTGAGTCAAAACCGGTCCGCCAATGGGAATTCGCCGTCTCATGCCTGTCATCATATTGGGTCTGCTGCACCTGTACATCGGTGCGCGCCTGCTGCCGGATCTTCCCATAAGCCCTCCGGTCCGCTTTGCTGACGGGGTACTGCTGGCTGTCTCCTGCGCACTCATGGTCGCCGGTTTCATGGCGCGCCGGATGGAACCCAGATCGACGGCGGACAAGGTGGCGGTAGTCGGGCTGCTGGCCGCAAGTCTTTTTTCGTCGCTGTTCGTGTTCACCGTGCTACGCGACCTGGTGCTGCTGGTGGCTCTGGCCGTGGTGCCGACCTACTACCTGCATCTGCTCCAGGGCGCGAGCGCGTTGTTGACTCCAGCCCTGGCGGCTCTGGTGACGCTCGTGGGATTCGCTGGAGCGCGTCGTCGCGCGCGCATTGTAACGGTCGAAGTGCCCCTCACCAATCTTCCGCTGGCCCTCCACGGATTCTCGATTGCTCAGATCAGCGATATCCACGTCGGTGCGCAGATCAAGCGCAAACAGGTCGAGGCGATTGTCGCTGCGGTGAACAGCTTGAATGCCGACGTCGTTGCCGTGACCGGCGATCTGGTCGACGGCTCGGTGCAGGACCTCGGGCCTCATGTCGCTCCGCTGGGTGGGCTCAAGGCGCGCTATGGGACGTTCCTGGTCACAGGGAATCACGAGTACTACTCCGGCGAGCGCGCGTGGACTGCGGAGTTTCGCCGCCTCGGATTACGGGTTCTGCTCAATGAGCACGTTGTGGTGCGCCACGAGGGAGCTGCGGTGATCGTTGCGGGGGTCACGGACTACAGTGCGCACCACTTCGATCCGGCGCAGCGCAGCGATCCTGCTGCCGCGCTTTCGGGGGCGCCACCGGATGCAGCGGCCAGGATCCTGCTAGCCCACCAGCCTCGCTCCGCGGCTGCAGCCGCGGATGCGGGCTTCGACTTGCAGCTGTCAGGTCACACCCACGGCGGACAGTTCTGGCCCTGGAATCTGTTCGTGCGCTTCCAGCAGCCGTTCACCGCGGGGCTGCACCGACTGAGGCAGTTGTGGGTCTACATCAGTCGGGGCACGGGTTATTGGGGTCCACCCAATCGCTTTGGAGCCCCTTCGGAGATCACTCTCCTGAAGCTGCTGGCCGCTCCCGCAATCGCGGCAGCGCTCGCGCCAGCCTGAGCAACTCAGGACTTTTTCTTGCGCCGACGCGCGCTGGCCCGTTTGCGCGACGGCACCTTTGCACCGGCACGCCGTGCCTCCGAAAGGCCGATCGCTATCGCTTGCTTGCGGCTTTTGACCTTGCGGCCCGAGCGGCCGCTGCGCAGCGTGCCGGTCTTGCGCTCGTGCATCGCCTTTTTGACTTTTGAAGACGCCTTACGACTGTACTTTCTGGCCATGGTTCTCTCCTGAGAGTGCATCATCATTCAACGCTCTTTGGAGAATCACGTTCCGAGGTACTCGGTCGAGCCGTATGATGTTGCTCGAGCCGGACCGCTTCCGGCGTGTGGGTACTGGGAGTGCAGGTATGGTCAGCGCAATCACCGTTCGAGCGGCTGTCAGCGCCGATGAGCCACGCTGGCGCGAGCTCTGGGCCGGCTACAATGCCTTCTACGAAGCAGACATCCCGGAGGCGATCACGCAAGCCACCTGGCGGAAGATTCTCAACCCCGCGGTGCCTGTGTTCGGGCGGGTGGCCGACATCGAGGGCCGGCTGGTTGGGTTCTCGAATTCGGTCCTCCATGAAAGCACCTGGGAGTCCGGGCCGATCTGCTATCTCGAGGATCTGTTTGTCGCGAGCACAGCCCGGGGCGCCGGGGTGGGCCGCATGCTGTTGCAGGACCTCGTGGTCCTTGCCCGGCAGAACGGTTGGCCCAAGCTGTATTGGCACACTCGCGCCAACAACATAACCGCCCGGCGTCTTTACGACACGTTTACGCGCGCCGACGACTTCGTGCGTTATGTGGTTCGGCTGGAGGAGTGAGCTCAGCCGTTGTGGGGAAAGCCCGAGTTGGGCTCCTGGGCGTTCCCGTATCGATCAACGCACGAGCGGGGTCTTTCGTTGCGTACTGATCTGTGCGACGGTACTCAAAGCCAAGGTGGCGACCAGGAGTTGTCATGAAACGGGGCAAAGTTGGGGTTTGGCTTCTTGCGGTTTGCAGCGCGGCGTTGGTCGCGACATTCGCGGGGGGCTGGGAGAAGCCGACTGCGATACCGGTGCCGCTGGCCGACAATCCGCGCGCACCCGGGGAGTTGCAAACGGCGGTTCTCGCCGGCGGATGCTTCTGGGGCACGCAGGGTGTTTTCGAGCACGTCAAGGGTGTACGCAGGGTTGTCGCCGGCTATTCCGGGGGCGACCGCTCGACGGCCAGCTATGAGAAAGTCAGCACGGGAACCACCGGGCACGCAGAGTCCATTCAGGTGCAGTTCGATCCGGGCGTGATTTCCTATGGCCAGATCCTGCGCGTGTTCTTTTCAGTGGCGCACGATCCCACCCAGCTGAACCGGCAAGGTCCCGACGACGGGACGCAATACCGCTCCTCGATCTTTTACGCGGACTCGAGCCAGGAGAAGATCGCGCGCGCCTACATTGCACAGCTCGATCACGCGCATGCCTTTCATGCGCCGATCGTCACCCGCGTCGATCCGTTGCGCGGGTTCTATGCCGCGGAGGGGTACCATCAGGACTATCTGGTCCACAACCCCCACCAGCCTTACATCGTGTTCAACGACCTGCCCAAGATCGAGAATCTGAAACGGGTGTTGCCCGACCTATATCAGGAGAAGCCGGTTCTGACAGCTGCGCGGTAGCAAGCTCTGTTGGGGCCTGCAGATAGTCCGCAATCGCGCCTCGCGCAATGGTGGCAATGAGCGCGCGGGTGCTCGGACCCCTCAGGTCCAATGTCAGCTCGAGTTGCGCGCCCCGCCGGCGCGCTCCGCGGTTGCAGATGTTGTGCGGGTGGCGACCGGGATACTTGTGCCCCGCCGCACTGGCGGGCAACCCGGCCGCGATCAGCCGATCGGTCAGTGCTGCTGTCAGATCGATGTCGAGCCCACCGACGTACACCTGGGTCGCTGCTCCTTTGCAACCGTGCACTCCCAACACGACCGAGTGCCGGGCGGCCAGCGCGACACAGTCTGGATGATCGAAGTTGTGGCTCGTGATGTGCAGGTCGCGGTTGCGTCCGCGCGCCTTCAGTCCGTCGAATGTAAAGAGACTGTAGTCCGTGCCCGCGATGAGTGCGGCGAGCTCCGAAGTACCGATCTCGATGTTACCGCCATGGGGGGCGATGATGAGCACTCCGGAGCCAGAGCGATCCACCACGTTCACACAGTAGTCGGTGCCGGCGACTTCACCGGCTTGCAACGCTGCGAACGAGGTGTATTTGTCGAGCATC
>Ga0068855_100003416_pt1 | contig 19434 bp, 16 predicted proteins | sample KBSCornC52_FD_66592 | JGI IMG/M metagenome (GOLD analysis project Ga0068855, IMG submission 66592) | Corn rhizosphere microbial communities from Kellogg Biological Station, Michigan, USA - KBS Corn C5-2 | ecosystem: Host-associated > Plants > Roots > Rhizosphere > Soil ...
GTCTCCAAGTGCTTGAGCAAGGCTCGCACTTCGTCCGTCGACAAAGCATCAGTTGCTTGTTCGATTTCCGCGAGAGTGCTCATTCGGTATTGAAGATCGCCGAGTGAAACGAAGTTGCAAGACGGTTGCCCGAAGGACGTCGTTCACGAACACGGCGATGGGAACGGCAAATGCCGAATGACAGATGACTGATAATGACCATACGCCCGAATCAGGCCGCTTCGTCATCCGTCACTCGTCACTTCCCAAACTCTTCCCCACGCGCGTCGATCAGCTTGCTGACGAAGCTCGTGTTATAGCGGCCGCGCACGAAATCGGGATCGTGCATGATGGCCTGCTGGAAGGGGATGGTCGTCTTGATACCGGTGATGAGATACTCGTCGAGCGCGCGGCGCATCCGCTGGATGGCGTGTTCGCGCGTGGTGCCCATGCCGATAATCTTGGCGATCATCGAATCATAGTGTGGTGGCACGGTGTAGCCGGAGTAGGCGTGCGAATCGATGCGGATCCCGCGTCCACCGGGGGCGTAGTAGAGGTCGATCTTGCCCGGGCAGGGCTGGAAGTTATTGAACGGATCCTCCGCATTCACGCGGCACTCGATGGCGTGATACTTGAGCTTGGCGTCGTGCATCCAGTGGGAGAGACGTTCGCCGGCGGCGATCTTGATCTGCTCCTTCACGAGATCGACCCCATACGCTTCCTCGGTGATGCAGTGCTCCACCTGGATGCGGGTGTTCATCTCCATGAAGTAGTAGTTCCCGTTGTCGTCCATCAGGCACTCGATGGTGCCGGCGCCGACGTAACCCACTTCCTTGGCCAGCTTGACGCAATCCGCGCCCATCTTCTCGCGCAGTTCGGGCGTCATGATCGGCGAGGGCGTTTCCTCGATGATCTTCTGGTTGCGCCGCTGCATGGAACAATCGCGCTCGCCGAGGTGCACCACGTCGCCGTGGGAATCGGCCATGATCTGGAACTCGATGTGATGCGGGTTCTCGATGAGCTTCTCGATGTAAACTCCGGAGTTGCCGAAGGCCTTCTCCGCCTCACTGCGCGCGGCGTGATAGCCCTGCACGAGCGAACCGTCATTGTGCGCCGGACGCATACCGCGTCCGCCGCCGCCGGCCGTCGCCTTGATCATCACGGGATACCCGATCTGCCGGGCGATGCGCTGCGCATCCTTCTCCGTCTCGACGATGCCCTCGGAGCCCGGCGTTACCGGCATGCCGGCCTTCTTGGCCGTGGCGCGCGCGGTATTCTTGTCGCCCATGGCGCGGATCGCCGCGGGAGGCGGCCCGATGAACTTGATGTTGCAGCTTTCGCAGACTTCCGCGAAGTGCGCGTTCTCGCTCAGGAAGCCGTAGCCGGGATGGATCGCATCCACGTCGCCGATCTCGGCGGCGCTGATGATGCGGTCGATCTTGAGATAGGATTGCGAACTGGGCGCGGAGCCGATGCAGATGGCTTCGTCGGCTAGTTGCACGTGCAGGGAGTCGACGTCGGCCGTGGAATAAACAGCCAAGGTCTTGACGCCCAATTCCTTGCAGGCGCGAATGACCCGCAGCGCGATTTCGCCGCGGTTGGCGATGAGAACTTTGTCGAACATGGGCGCTTAACGCACCTTGAAGAGCACTTGCTCGAATTGCACCGGCTTGCCGTTCTCCGCCACGACTTCGGTGATCACGCCTCGGCACTCGGCTTTGATCTCGTTCATGACCTTCATGGCCTCGATGATGCAGATCACGGTGTCCTCGGTCACTTCCTGGCCGACCGTCACAAAGGACGCGGCATCCGGGGACGGCGACGCGTAGAATGTGCCGACCATTGGGGAGGTGATCTCGCGGAGATTACTGGTTTCCTTCGACTCCGCAGGGGCGTCGGGAGTCGAAACGGTGGCCGCCGCCGTCGCCGAGGCAGCGGGGAACGCTACGGGGGCGGCAGTGGTGGTGATGATAGGCTGGAAGTCGGTCCCCTTTTTCAGGGTAATTTTGAAGCCTTCCTTCTCCATCTTAAAGACGGAGAGGTCGTTTTTTCTCATCAGGGCGATGAGTTCTTTGATTTCTTTTAAGTCCAAGGTTGAAATGGCTCCGGTTAGAGAAGTGGGATGCTAAGCGGCGCTTTCCGGCTCCGTCAACCCCCTTTGGCCCATCGACTTCAGCGAATCGCCACACGGAGTACTTCCAGAGTGGCGTCCAATTCCGCCTCGGTATTGTAACAATGCGGGCTGAAGCGGAGGTAGTCGCGGTTTTCCCGATCGTAACGCAGAGAGGCGATAATTTTTGCATTTTCGAGGGCGGCGAAGAATTTCGCGCTGCTCGCGTGCTCATGACGGAAGGTGGTGATGCTGCTCGCCGCCGGGCTGGAGACGCCCGGACCGAGGATCTGGAAGCCCAACGCCTGTAGCCGCGGGACAAGGTGACCCTTGAGCTCCAGGAGTCGGGCGGACACGGCGCCGATGCCCAGTTTCTGAAGAAATTCCAGCGCGGCGCGCATGCCGAGGATGCCGGCGATATTGAGCACCCCGGGTTCGTAGCGTTGGGCGCTGGGGACGAAATGGATTTCATCCAGAGCATTGAATTGGGGCGAGACGACGTTCCACGCGCCCAGCAGGGTGGGACGAAGCTTCTCGAAGTTGGACTTGCGCACGTAGACGATGCCGATGGCCAGCGGCCCGAGCATCCACTTATGGGCATCGGCGCTTAGGAAATCGATGTGCGCCTTTTCGACATCGAGCGAGAAGGCGTTGATGGACTGAACGGCGTCCACCGAGAAAAGGACTCCGCGGGCGTGGAGCAGGGAACCGATGGCTTCGAGGTCGATCCGGTAGCCAGTGAAGAAATGGGCGCTGGCCAGGGCGACGAGCTTGGTTTTCGGCGTGAGGGCGGCAGCGACGAGCTCGGGCGTGATCTCGCCCGGAGCCTGCGGCTCCAGGTAGCGGACGGTGACCCCGCGCCGCCGGAGATCGATCCACGGATAAACATTCGCCGGGTAATCGCCGTGATAGCAGAGCACCTCGTCGCCCGGCCGCCAGTCGAGGCCATTGGCGAAAAGGGAAAGGCCGAGCGAAGTGGGTCCGAGCAGCGCGATCTCATCGGCTTGCGCGCCAATCAGTTGGGCGCAAACCTGGCGGGTTTCTTTCACCGCCCGGAGGACGTCGCCAAATTCCTGGGGATTCCGCGCACTCTGCTGAGTGTAGGCACAAGCGGCGTCGGCGACAAATTGCGGGAGCGCGGTTACACCGGCGTGGGCGAGGAAAATCTGGTCGCGGGAAACGGGGAAGAGGGCATGGCGTTGGGCTTCGTCGGGAAAAAGGTTCATGCGAAAGGCAGAACATCCAACATCCAACGCCCAACATCCAACCTCCAATTCTCCCCCGCGAACACCTCAAGCAGCTCCTTATTTTTTTGGGGCCGTTGGGTGTTGGCTTGAGGAACCCAACGCGGACGATTAAAGCAGGGCGATGGCGGCCCCCCGTTTTTGCACGTCGAACTCGTGTCGGGATAAACTGTCGATGGTCCTGGCCGTGCTGGGCATCATGGCAGGGTGGTGCGTTTGGGATGCGGCCATCGCGCGAAAACACGCCGAACGTGGCGAACAGGAGGCCAAATTCGCAGAGGCCCGGGCGCGGGCGCTCAATTTGGAAGCAGCGGCGAGTGATCGCACCGAGGCGGCGAAACGATGGGAGCAGGAGGATGCCCCGGCGGCTCTCGCCTATCTCGCACGGGCGATTCACTTCAATCCGCAATCCAGCCTGGCCGCGGAGCAGGCGGTTTCGACGCTCAATGCCTGGAAAATGCCGCCTGAGTTGGAGCGGAGCGTGGCGCCAGATGGAATAGTGGTGAGTGCCCAGTTCAGCCCAGACGGTGCGTATTTTCTCACCAATGACTTCAACCCGGAACCCACGCCCATTCCCCCGAAAATACGCATTTGGGAAACGGCGACCGGGAAGCTCGTGTCTGAGCTGGAAGGACGGGACGGCCAATTCAGCCCCGACGGCAAGCGCCTCCTCGCCGTGCTTTATAATACAGTGGTCATCGATGATATCACCACGGGCCAAACGGTGGTGACGCTCCGGGATGACTCAGGATCGAAAGTCGCGGCAGAGTTCAGCCTGGATGGTACGCGCGTCTTAACCATATCTTTCGACGGTCCCGTGCGCATCTGGGAGCCTGTCTCCGGGAAGCTATTGGCGACTTTGGCCACAGAAGATGGGAAGGTCTGTGCGGAATTCAGTCCCGACGGGAAACGCGTGCTCACCGCTTCGGGGAAAGCGCAGGTCTGGGATGCCGCCACCGGAAAATTGCTGCTCCTCCTGGGCGGTGAAAACGAAACGGGAATCGGCGCGGCGCACTACAGCCCGAATGGCGAGCGGATCGTGACAATCGAGCGAAAGACGGTGCGGATCTGGGACGCGACGACGGGGAGGTTGGTGGCTGTCTTGACCAGCGGCCACGGTGACATGCGCACGGCCCAATTCAGTCCGGATAGCAGACGCGTGGCTACCGGTTCCGAGGAATTGCGGGTCTGGGATACGGCCACGGGAAAGCTGCTGGTCGCTTTCGGTTGGCGCGGAAGGTTCTCCGACCAACTCATGAGCCAGGTGGAATTCAGCCCGGATGGGTCACGTCTTCTGAGCGTAGCGGAAAAGTATTCGGCGAAAATTTGGGATGCGGCCACGGGTTGGTTGGTCGCGCAGCTTTGGACCAAAGACGCACGCTCTCGTCGAGGGGATGGCGATGGGGCAATGCGTGATGCGCATTTCAGTGCCGACGGCATGCGCATTGTGACTGCGGCCTGGATGAATCGCGCGCAGGTCTGGACGCTGCGGCTGCCAAATACCGTTGCTCCACCGGTGCTGTCGGCGAATGCCGGCCCACCGCCGGAATGGTTCCCCGATTTTCTCTCTTATATGGCGGAAAGGAAACTCGGCGCCGGCGACGAAGATATCCGTATCCCTTCCGACGATTTATCTGCTTTGCGTCAAAAATTGCGCGTCGTCCTGAGCACCGAAACGAACCCGAAGTCACCTTACCGAGCGGTGCTTCGTTACTACTTCAAAGATTAATCATCTTTTCGAATCCGTGCTCATCTCACACTCGGTGCCGGAAGTTGCGGCAGTTCCGGTCGCGGAGTCGCCTCCGCCGGTGTAAACTTCGTGCTCACCGTGATCTCCCGATAGATCGTCTTTTCGCCGGTCTTCGGGTTTACGTAGGTCGTCGCCCGGGAGGTGAAATTCGGCTTCGGCGGGAGCGGGGGGAGGGGCCTCGGATGGATCTGCTCGATCAACATGAACACGCCGAGGTGGGCGACAAACACCCCCATGGCGATACAGAAGATCAAGCGAATGTCCATCGCTCAGCGGCGGCGGGTCTGCTCGCCCTCCTCGATCAATTTCCAAAAGCCCTTTTGCTGGCCGAGTTGATCGTCCTCGGTCAGGGGCAGCTTCGTGCGGAAGAGGAAATCGCGCAGCGTGTTCTTGTGCAACACGCGGTGCACGGTGATGCCTTCCTCCCGCCGGTCGAAATAGATGCGATATTCCTTGGCGCGGTAGCGGAAGAGGCGTTTCCCATCGCGCTCGAGGATGCCAAATTTCTCCTCGTCCAGCTTGTCGAGATCTTCGGGCAGGAACTGGAATTCGGCCAGGAGGTCGAGTTGGAGGTCCTTGGGCAGCGCGGACATTTCGGCGGCGCTGATTTCATTGAAGACGATCTGGAGCATTCGGGAAGGCGATTGGGGTAAACGCGGAAGTTTAGCTGAGCCGCGGCGAACCGCAAAGCCGTTTCCCACCCGAGGACGTGGGGAATGACCACGAAAAGGCACAAAAGGCGCAAAAAGGGAGATTCTGACGCGGAGCGCTTTTGTACTTTTTGTGCCTCTTTGTGGCTACCCCCAATGGACGTGCACCGATCCAGCCTACGGCTCCTGTGGCTGGATTTCGAACGACAGGGCGTAGTCGCTGTAGCCGAGCGAACGCCAGAATTGGATGGCCCGCCGGTTGGCAATGAGCGCCGCGACAGTCAGGCGCTTGTTCTTTGGCCACAATTGAGAGCGCAGAATCTCCACGGCGCTCCGGCCAATTCCGCGGCCACGCCGGTGGGGCACGACGAAAAGTTGACGAAGGTAGACCTCCGCAGCCTCTTCGCGATAAAGCACGTAAGCCACCACCTCGTCGCCTTCTTCGAAGATGACCGCGCAATATTCCTGGGCAATCCAGTGGCGCAGCCGCTCTTCGAGTTCCGGCACGGTCATGCGGTTGCGATGGCCTTCATCGCGGATCAACTGGTGATTCAGCTCCGCAAGCCTCGGGCAGTCGTCTGCGGTCGCCATACGGTGCGTCAAAGGCAGCGCGGGCGAATCCTCCGGCGAGGAGTCCGCCAGCCATTTCGTGAGAAAGAGTTTCCGATGCCCCTGCGAATCCCAGTCGGGAATTTCCCCGGAGATGCGATAGCCGCGATTCGTGTAAAAGCGTGGCGCTTGATACTCCATCGTATCCACGTAGGCGTGGCGGCAACCGCGGGCGATCGCCTGCCGCTCCGCCTCCACGAGGAGCGCCGTGCCGATTCCTCGCGAACGGTCGTCGGGGCGGACGGCCATGATGGCGATGCGCAGCCAGGCCAGGCGCGTCTCGGCAAAAATGCCCCCGACCACTCCCTCGTCATTGTTCGCCAGCAAGATCAATGGCAGCGTGGCATTTTCCGTTCGTTGCAACTGTTCCATGAAGTCCCGATTGATCGTCCAGTTGTATTCACGCAGCCACTGCCGCACGAGGTAACATCCGGCTGCCGAAGTGTCCGCGACAGCAGAGATTTTCAGCGACGGCTCGGAGTTCATCGGTAGGCCACAAAAAGGCACAAGAGGCGCAAAAAATGGCACCTCGATGCAAGGGTCTTTTTGTGTCTTTCGCGCCTCTTTGTGGCCATCAAGAATCGTGGTAGACCCGCTCCACCCGGCGGCCCACGCCGGTGAAAATCTCCCACGGGATGGTGCCGGATTTTCGCGCGAGCTCGGCGGCGAAGATTTCCTCGTTGCCCTGACGGCCGATCAGCACGGCTTCATCGCCTGCGGTCACTTGCGGCAGGGCGGAGACGTCGGCGAGAATTTGATCCATGGTCACGCGACCCAGCACCGGGCAGCGTTGGCCGCCGATGAGGACCGCCGCGTCGCGATTGGAAAGGTGGCGTTGGTAGCCATCCGCGTAGCCCACGCCGAGTGTGGCGATGCGCATCGGGCGCGGGGTGATGAAGGTGCGGCCATAGCTGATGCCGTGACCGGCTGGCATTTCGCGGACAAGGGTGACGCGCGCCCTCCAGGTCATCACCGCGCGCAGCTTCGGCTGAAATTCCGGGACCGGGGAACTGCCGTAGATCATGAGCCCGGCACGCACCATGTCGCCTGCCTGTGTGGGATAGGAAATGATACCGGCACTATTCTCGACGTGCACGACAGGTTGAGAAATGCCGAGAGCGCGCAATTGCCCGACGACTTGGTGAAATTGGGCGAGTTGCTCGCGGGTGAAGGCATCGTCTTCATCTGCTACCGGGAGATGCGAAGCCAAGCCCGTAACCACGAGACCGCGCAAGGAGAGAATTTCGCGAGCCGTAGCCACGGCCTGAACTTGCAGCATGCCGACCCGGCCCATGCCGGTGTCGATGAGCAAATGCACGGGGAGCGGCTCCGCTATCGCGAGGGCGGCATAAGCGCGGGCTTCTTCCACGGTGGAAATCGCGGGGATGAAGCGTCCGGCCACGACGCGCATCCGTTCATCGGGAAGCGCCGGACCGAGAATGAAAACCGGTGCGTCCGGGACGTGACTGCGCAATTCCTCCGCCTCGCCGACGGTGGCCACCCCAAACATTTCCGCATGTCCCACGAGCGCCTTCGCCACTGGGCCGACCCCGTGGCCGTAAGCGTTCGCCTTCACCACGGCCATCACTTTTCCGCCGGGTGCGAGTTGTCCCCGCGCCGCGGCTACGTTGTGCCGCAATGCGGCGAGGTCGATCTCCGCCCAGCACCGGCGCGCTGTCCATTCGAGACTCACGCGGCGATTCTTTGAGGTTTGTCCGACGATTCAACCAGCGTCTTGAGGTTCTCGAGCCCGGCGGCGTAGTCGCGCCGCATCATCCAGCGCATCAGGACATCGAAATAGCGCCGGTAAGGATTCTTCGCGAGATCCCACGCGCATTTCCACACCAGCCGGGTGCAGGCGCCATCGGGTTGCAATTCGATGCGGCCGACGAGTAGATACGCGCGATCACCGATTTCCAATTCATAATCGATCCGCTCGTCGTCCTCGCTTTTCGTGATGCGCAGCACGCCGCTCAAGCGGCTGCTCGCCCAGCGCTGCACCGCGCCTTCACCGGACGTGATGTCCCCATACTCGTAGTCCATCTCCTCGCGCTGGCCCCACACCGTCCACAAGGGCCAGTTCCGGAGATCGTTGAGAAAAGGAAAGATGGAGGCAGGCTTGGCCAGGATCGTGATCCGCTGCTCAACCCGCGGCCGGCGGCGCAGGAAAAATGGGAACACGAGAAGAAACGTGACGAGGACGAACAGGCGGGAGCGAAAGGATTTCACGAGCGCACAGGATGTGGATGGTTGGTTTACGTGTGGAAGGCGGTGGGGGCAATGACGAATGATCCCGCGACGCGGGAACGAATGACGAATGACGAATGACGAATGACGAATGACGAATGACGAATGACGAATGACGAATGACGAATGGGGGGCGCGGTCAATCGAGGCCGACAATCTGCCATCTGCCATTGGCCATCTGCATTCGTCATTCTCATTCCGCAATCCTCGTCCGCCCTTCCCGCTCGACAGATTTTGCCCGAGACGCCAAAGTCTCCGGCTTACATTGTTCCGAACCATGCCAAAACCTTTCTCCATTCTGTCCACGGTCGTTGCCATGAGCGCCTGCGTTGCGCTGGTCTCCGCCGAGGAAGCGTCGCCCACGGTGTCCACGCCGACTACCGCAGGTGAGAAGAAAGCGGAATCCGCCACGAAGTCCATCGACGTGCAAAGCGGGCCCAAGCTGGCGGCTGCTTCCACTGCGTCCACGCCCGCTCCCGGGGCCGCGGTCAGTTCGGAAACCGACGCGGCGTCGACACCCAAGCCGAAGCGCGGATTTTGGAGTTGGTTAAAGCCGCAGCACAAGAAAAAGGAGACCCCGACTCCAACACCTTCTGCGGAGGCGAAGACCACGCCGACTCCAACGCCGGCGCATCATACTACGCACAAACCCTCCGGCACGCCGGAGCCCGAGGCGGAACATGCCGCGAGCGGCAAGGCCACGCCGACGCCAAAAGCAACCCCGACACCAAAAGGGGAAAAGTCTGGCTCGACGCCCAAGCCGGAGAAATCGGAAAAGCCCACGACGCCCAAACCTGAGAAGCCAGAGAAAACTTCGGGAACGACATCCGGGGAAACCACTCCCGCCGCAACTCCGTCTGGCCGCAAGGGCCGTAAGTCCTCCACGCCCGCGCCGAGCGCGAGCAATCAGTCATCCCAACCGGGAGCCGATGTGGATCCCGAGACGAAGGAAAGAAATCATTTCGAAGCCGCCAAGACGAAGGCCGAAGCCGACGAGCGTATCAAGGCGCTGAAGGCAAAGGCCGACGAGGCGACCACGGAGGCGGATTCCAAGACCACCCTGCGCGCTTACAACAAGGCGCTCTTCGAGAAGATCAAGAAGATCGATCCCAGCGTGAGCGAGTGGTCCGACCGGATGGAAGCCGCGATCATGAAGCGGCTCAACGAGTAGCCGGGAGCGGAGCCGGTCCTGCAGCGGCCGGTGACGCCGTGGTCGCGACCGCGGATGACGACTGCGCGGGCTGCAATGGCCCGCGTTCCGAGATGATCGCGTTGGCAATCGAACTGGCCAGGGCCTCGCGATAGGCGGGCGTAGCGCAGCGCGCGGCTTCCTTCGGGTTGCTGAAGAAGCCGCCTTCGATGAGGACGGCGGGGTATTCGTTATTGCGCAGCACCCGGTAGTTCGCGGTCTTGACCCCGCGCGAGGCCACGCCCGGCAGGGATGTGACCGTGCTCTCGATGCGATCGGCCAGCTCCTGAGCGAATGGAGAGTGATAGTACGTTTCGACCCCGTGGGCCTTGCGATTCGGGCCTTCGTTGAAATGCACGCTCACGAAGATGGCGTTTTCCTGGTGGTTGGAGATGCGCGTCCGCCCGTCGAGCGGGACAAAGTAGTCGCCGTTGCGCGTGAGCACGGTATTGAAGCCCGCGGCGCGCAACTTCGGGGCGATGCGCAACGCCGTATCCAGCGCCGCGGCTTTTTCCGTTCCGCCCCAACGCGAGCGCGTGCCGTTATCCTGTCCGCCATGGCCGGCATCGATGACTACGGTGCGATAGGTGTGGCTCGTGTTCTTCACCGTCGCGGATGGCGTTTCGCAACCCGCGAGCGCGAAGAGCGTGGCGAGGGGCACGGCGAACCAGAGCGGACGGAGGGCGTGTGGTGCCCGCTTGCTTTCCGCGGAAGCGTTGTCGAAGCTGCGTTCAATGCTGCTCATGAAAAAACTCCAGAGGTGGACAGGCATGGCTTTTCTCAACGCAGCAGCGATGTTCTGTCAAGCCGCTGAACCCAATTCTCCCGTGACTCCTTCCGAATTTACCAACCGTCTCGCGCACGAAAAATCGCCCTATCTGCTCCAGCACCAGCACAATCCCGTGGACTGGTATCCGTGGGGTGAAGAGGCTTTTGAAAAAGCGCGCCGCGAGCACAAGCCGATCTTTCTCTCCATCGGCTATTCCACGTGCCACTGGTGCCACGTGATGGCCCACGAGAGCTTTGAAAATCCCGCGACCGCAAAGCTCATGAACGAGAATTTCGTGAACATCAAAGTGGATCGCGAAGAGCGGCCCGATGTGGATCGCGTCTACATGACTTACGTGCAAGCCACGACGGGCAGCGGGGGATGGCCGATGAGTGTCTTCCTCACGCCGGATCTCAAACCTTTCTACGGCGGCACCTATTTTCCGCCGGAGGATCGTTATGGCCGGCCCGGGTTCCCGACCGTTCTCCAGCGGCTCGCCGAGGCGTGGAAGAATGATCACGAAAAGGTCCTCGGCGCGGCGAACGATGCGATTCGCGCGCTCAACGACTACACTGCCAGCGGCCCGGCGCAGAGTGCGGCTGCGGGCCAGGAAGCGATCGCGCAGGGGCTCAATCAACTCACGCGTTCTTTCGACGACGAACTCGGCGGCTTTGGCGGCGCGCCGAAGTTTCCGCGGCCGGCGACGCTGAATTTTCTTTTCCACGTCTTCGCGCGCGAAGGCCAGGAGAGCCGCGATGGCAAAGCGGCCCTCGGCATGGCGCTGATCACTTTGCAAAAGATGGCCGATGGCGGGATGCACGACCATCTCGGCGGTGGCTTCCATCGCTACTCGGTGGACAAGTTCTGGCACGTGCCGCACTTCGAGAAAATGCTCTACGATCAGGCGCAACTCGCCAGTTCGTATCTCGATGCGTTTCAAGTGACGCACGATGCGGCTTATGCGCGGACGGCGCGGGATATCTTCGATTACGTGCGCCGCGATATGACCGATGCCGGTGGTGGTTTCTATTCCGCGGAAGACGCCGACAGTCTGCTCGAGAAAGGCAAACCCGAGCATGCCGAGGGCGCGTTCTATGTCTGGACAAAGGAGGAAATCGTCCACGCGCTGGGCGAGGATGCAGCCGCGGTCTTCGATCGCGTCTACGGGGTCGATCCCGGGGGCAACGCCCCGGAAGGCAGCGATCCGCAGGGGGAATTCCGCGGCAAGAATATCCTCATCCAACGGCTGGCCATGGCCGATGCCGCGAAGTTTTTTCGGCAAAGCGAGAGCGATTTCAGCGCTTCGCTTGCCGAGTCGCGGAAGAAGTTGCTCGCCGTGCGAGACCAGCGTCCGCGTCCGCATCTCGATGACAAGATCATCACCTCGTGGAATGGGCTCATGATCTCCGCCTTCGCCCGCGGCGCACAGGTTCTCGATTCGCCGGAGTATCTCGCTTCCGCGCAAAAGGCCGCGCACTTCATTCGCGAAAATCTGTGGAAGAACGGACAGTTGCTGCGCAGCTATCGCCAGGGTGCGAGTGAGGTTGGTGGTTTTTGCGATGACTATGCGGCGCTCATTCAAGGGTTGCTCGATCTTTACGAGGCGGACTTCGATGTGGCGTGGCTGCAGTGGGCCGTCGAATTGCAGGCGAAGCAGGACAGCCTTTTCCTCGATACCGAGCATGGTGGCTACTTCAGCGTGACCAAGGATGCGCCAAATATCCTGCTGCGCATGAAGGAGGATTACGATGGCGCCGAGCCTTCGCCGAACTCGGTAGCCGCGGGCAATCTTCTGCGCCTCGCGCAAATCACGAGGCAAAAGGAATACGCCACTCGGGCCAGCGCCACGCTCGCTGCTTTTGCCGACCCGCTTTCCCGCGCTCCCACCGCGTTGCCGCAGATGTTGGTGGCCCTCGACGCCTCACTCGCCAAGCCGCGGCAGATCGTCATCGCCGGCCCGGCATCTTCCGAGGCGACGCGCGCGCTTCTGCACGAAGTGCACGCCCATTTCATTCCGAATAAAATCGTGCTGCTCGCCGATGGAGCGGCCGGCCAGCAATGGCTCTCCGAACGCCTCGAATTCCTCAAGACCGTCGGCCCGCTGGACGGCAAACCCGCCGCTTATGTCTGCGAGGATTTCGTCTGCCAGTTGCCGACGAGCGATGTTAGTAAGTTGCGCGAATTGCTGAGCAAGTAGCGCTGAAAGACCCGCTCGAAAGACGGGTGAACCCTGTCCCGGAGGGACAACAGAATTTAGCCGGTGCGCAAGCCCATGAGCCTCAGGCGAATGGGCGCAGCCACCGGAATTCGTATTCTCTCCGGCGTCTGCCCCGGATGGGGCAGCGGAACCTCTGGCTGGCGGAAGGTTTTGGCATGAGCGGAAAATTCCTCCGCCCCTGCCGGGGCGGGCGCATGGGCCCGCAGGTCCGGTGGCTGCGCCTGTTCGCCTGAGGCTCACCGGCTTGCGCACCGGCTAAATTCCGTTGTCCCTCCGGGACAGTTTGGCCTTGCCTAACCTTGGCCGCCGCGACTTGCACACATCCGTGATACAGCCGTATCTTCGAGGCTATGAACAAGACGTCCCTCCTCGCTATTGTTTCTGCCCTGACCCTCAGCGCCGCCGCTTTCGCCGCGGACGCCAATACTTATCAAGTGACCGGCCCGATTCTCGAACTGACGGACACGAAGATCGTGGTGCAAAAAGGCAAGGATAAGTGGGAACTTGCGCGCAACGCCGAGACCAAGGTAACCGGCGAACTGAAGGTCGGCGCCAAGGTCACCATTCAGTACAGCATGACCGCGCAAACCGTCGAAGTGAAGGAAGACAAGAAAGCCGCCAAACCGGCGAAGTAAGTCTCATCAAATAATTTGAAAACCCCCGCCTGAAGCGTTCGGCGGGGGTTTTTGAGTTTAAGGCAATTCTCTGGAGCTTAAGGATCTGCGGATTTCGATCCGTCGGTAGGTGCCGCTGGTAGAGAACGCCATTGTAGGGCGGCCATCCTGGCCGCCGCCCGTCCGTATCTGGCGCCATGCATCCACCCGCGGCGGCGAAGATCGCCGCCCTACAACCGCGCCTTCTATGGAAAGCCCCTGCATCAAAGCGCCGCACGCATTTGGTATTCGGAGATTTCTTGCGAGAACCGCTTTTGAAGATCGTTCTACTCCGGCGATGGAACGGGGGGCTTTTTCACCGCCGCGGGTTCTTTGCCATGTGCGATCTCCGGCCAGAAGCTGGCGTAGTCGAAAGGCCGGCTGAATTCGCCGTGATGACATTTCTGGCAATCGCCCGCGCCGACCGGACGAAAGTGCACGTCGGCCGCGCCACCGGCGCCGCGTAATTTCACATGCTCACCACCCGGCCCGTGGCAACTCTCGCAGCCGACATCGAGGAAGGGACTTTTCGCGCCGGCTTCCCGCCGGTATCCGCTCGCCGTGCCAAAGCCGACGGTGTGGCAGGAAAGGCAATTCGGATCGGCATCCGCCTGGCGATTGACCAGCGTGGCATACGCCTGGGCGTGACCGCTCTTGAGCCAGATCCGGGCGGCACTGGGATGACACGGCACACAGCTCTGCGTGCCGGCATAGTGGTTATGCGCTTGAACGCCAGGTACCATGTCATCGCGTAGCGTGGCTGGATCATCGACCGCCAGCCTGGTGTGGCGTATTTCGTCGCGATAGGCAGTAGCCAGCGCGGCGATGTTTGGATCCTGTGCGACCTGGTCGCTCACCAGTTGCACTTCTCCCTTCAGTGGGCCGAGCAGGTGCGGTGCGCGCCAGGTGACTTGCAGAATGCCGACAGCGCGTGCTTCGTTCGTGGTGGCGAGAATGAGACTGCGGTTTTCCTTGAGAAGTTCCTGCGAAGGTTGGCGAACCTTTCCGCCGAGGATTACGTCGAGTTCGTAGAATTGGCGCGCGAGCTTGGTCAGCGTCGCTTCATCCGCGAAGGCGAGGAGGACGAAAAAGTCGGCGCGGCCTTTGAGTTGCGGAAGCAGGCGGCCGAGCGCGACATCCATGTCTTCGACGGCGAGCCCTTCGCCAAGCGTATCGCCGAGGCCGTGGCCATCAAGCACGCCGACCAGCGCGACTCGCCAGCCGTCGCGCTCGATAATCCGATAGGTGTCGAAGAGTGGCGCGCCGGTGGATCGGTCGATGAGATTGGCGCTGAGCATCGGCACTGGAGAATGCGCCTTGAGTTCACGCAATTGAGCCGCGCTCAAGCACGCCTCGTGTTCCCCCACATTGAGGGCGTCGTAGCCGAGCTTTCCGAAAGCCTGCTGGATGTAGCCATAAAGCAGGCGCTGATAGTCCGTGACGCCGGAAAGAGCGTTGCCGGCATCGACCCGGATTTGGTCGGGTGTCGCCGGCCCGAAGAGCGTGGCGATGCGGGTGAGTCCGCCCAGTTGCCCGGAGAAACAGCCGCAAGGAACGAGTCGCCCATCCACGTCGCAAGTGAGCAGGAGGGTCAGCGGCTGGCCCGTCGCCTTCGGATGCGCGGGCTTCAAAGTCAGCCACGCTCCCGCGGCCAGGGCCACGAGGAGAGTGAACGAAAGCCACCACGCGCGCCGCATCTAGTAAAGCAGCGCGTAGGTGAAGACGTTGACGTTCACGAGCACGGCTTCAGCGATCATGTTGCCGCCGCAACAGCAGCAACCCCGCGCATTCGAGACGTCGTTCAAGCCATCCTTCGAGTAGACCATCACGAGGCGCCCATTGACCTCCATCCCCTCGATGAAAGCCGGGCCGCCGTGTTTATCGGTGAGCCGCGGAATTTGATTCACGATGGAAAAGACCGGATGCGACATGGGCAGCTTGACGAGCTTGTACTCGGGAAAAATGAGTTTTAGTTCGCGACGCAAGGCAGTGTCCCAGCGCGGGTCGGAGCACCCCGGACTGCTCAAGATGAAGCCGCCGTTGAGCAGATATTTCCGCAGATTCTCACGCTCCTTTTTGGTGAGCGTGAAATCGTCTTCACCGGACCAGACACAGAAAGGAAAGTCGAAGACATTGTCCGCACCGAGACGCACTGGGACGAAATTTTTGCCGACGTCCAGATTGGTCTGCGTGGCCACGTCACCGAGAAATTTGTCCGCGAAACAAATGGAACTTTTATCCCCGGCGTAAACGAGATTGCCGCATTGCAGTTTGGTGAGATCGGCCTTCGGAGCGTCCGCCGATTTCACCACGGCTGCTTCCATTTCCTTCTGCTTTTGCTCATCGGAAACGCCCGCGCCGACGCTAAATGCGGAGACGGAGAGGAGGCCCCAGACGGTGGCAAAAAGTGCAATGGCGCGAAGCAATTTCAACGCGGAATGTTTCATGGCGTGGGCTTCGGTTTCGTTTCTTTCTTCGGATCCTTGGTGATGGCTTTGAAGTATTCCTCCACGAGGCCGCGGTATTGCTGGATGACCGTCTCGCTCTGCACGGCCTCCGATTCACGATTGACGGAGTTCAAGTCGTGCACGACGTCGCTCTTGTCGAGCGTGACCGAAGGTTCGGCGTTCGGAGGTATCCGGCCTTTCGCCTCGCCGCTTTTTTGCACCCTGGCGGCGTTGCCCGGCAGTGCTTCGTTGCCGAGAACATGGGGATTCTGCCCGTGGATGATCGCGAACCCATTGCGTCCGCTATAGCCTTGTCCCACGCTGCCGATAAGCCCGTTGCCGAATTTGTGGCATTGCATCATTTGGCGGAAGTTCATCCCTGGTTTCATTCCCTGCTGGAAGCCCAGATACTGATCGAGTTCGTTGCTCAGCGGTCCGGCCTGGCCCTGACATTGGGAGAAGAGTTTGGCCATCTCGGAGCGCATATTTTCCGCCAACGCGCCGCCGCCGCTGCCATTGCCATTGACCATCTCGCGACTGGCTTGGTTGGCGAGCATCTGCAGCTTGAGATCGCCCATCTTCTCCGCAATCGATTGGGCGCTCTCCGCAGCCTTTGGGAATTTCTCCTTAGCCGCCTTGCCGTCCTCCCATAGCTTCTGCTCGAGCGCGTCGAGATCGTCGCCGATGGCCTTCTGCTGTGCGGCGAGGTTCTTGAGCGCGAGCTGGTCCTCGCGACTCAAGGGCGCCGGCCGGTTGTAAGCCTGCGCTTGTTTGGCGAGTTCCTGCTGCGCGGCGTAGAGATCTTCGTAGCGATTCAGGTCCTTGATGATCTCCTGCATGAGGCTCATGTCCTCGAGCGGTTGGACGACTTCATCGGCGACCTGCTGTTCCGTCGCGCCCAGTCGTTGCAACTGATCGTCGGAGGCGCGTTTGAAATCGTCGAGCATGCCTTGGCTCGGGGCGTTCGCTCCGGGTTGAGCGACCTTTTTGAGATCTTCCGCGTTCGCCTGTGTGGAATCGCGAATCTGCTGCGCCTTTTCGGCGAGCGTGTCCTTCAAGTCCGACTCGATGTCGTAAAGTGGCTCATCACGCACCAGATGCTCCATCGTATCGGCCAGTTGGTTGAGCTGGGCGTTCAGCGCATTTTGTTTGGTCAGCAAATCATCGAGCTTCTTCTGCACCGCGGCCTTTTGGGCCTCGGATTTGGCCGCGTCGAGTTGCTGTTGGAGCGCGGTCGCCTCGTCACCGAGTTTTTTCTGCTGCTCCACGAGATCGCGCATGTCGTTCAGCAGCTTTGTGTATTTGGTCTCAATATCGCTGATGTCCGTCTGCTGGCGCAGGAAGTCGTTGTATTCCTGAGTGCTGATCACAGTGAGCGTGACTGTCTTGCTGCGCGCGAGATGCGACTGCGGCGCATTGTCGATGGCCTCGGCGAAGAGCGAAACGGTGTCGCCGGACTTGAGATTCAGCGATTGGAAATCCAAGGGCACGATCTCCCGCGCATGCAGCGTGGCGTGGTCGTAACTGACGATCTTCGGCTCGCCGAAACCGCCATTGTGCGCGGTGTGAATGCGCAGAGTTTTGAGCCCGTAGTCATCGCTGGCTTCGATCGCTGGCTCGGCCTTGTAATCCATGGCCACGAAGGCATCGCTGCCCGGGTTGGTGACTTGCACGTCGGGCGGCAGATCGTGAGTCACGGTGAGCGTCGCCTCCCATGTGTCCTGCGAGGAGTAACCGTCGCGGTCGACGAAGGTGAATTTCAGCTCCGCCGGTTTCCTCGCTTCGAGTTGGCCGACGACCTGGTTTTCTTCGCCTCGAGTCATGGTTACCGACTCGTTACCGCTGTCCGTCGCGATGGCAATGCGCCCACTGGCTAGTGGACGATTCGAGGCGAGGCGAAAAGCGATGGTGCTTCCCTCCAGCGCCTTCACCGTCTTGAAATCGAAGAGTTTTTCAGTGGCCGCGAGTCCGGTGTAAGCCGGCGGGACGATTTTCACCCATGCCTTCTCCAGCCGCGGAGTAAGGACGACACTCACCCGGCGCTGTTTGCTGATGGCGTGCTGATTCTTCGTGTGCACGAAAACCACCAGATCGCTTTGGACATTCTCCACTTGCTGGGTGAAGCCGTGTTCGCCGCGATCGAACATCGGCAACGTCGACGTCTGTTCGGGATGCCCAGCTGGAAACCAGCTTAGATACAGCTCCGCCGGCCGATGGCCGGACGACTTGGCGGTGACGAGAAGGTTTTCGTGATAGATGACCTGAGCACCGTCATAACCGGGATCGGTGATCTCCAATCGCGTGAACGAGTAGGGCGGATGATCGCCAAACGGATCAAGAAAACGCGGAAGCTCCGTCCGGGTGATGTCGAAAGCAATCGCCAGCAGCGCGATGAAACCGAAGAATCCGAAGAAGGCATGTTTGGCCTCGCATTCCACGCGTGTGGTTCGAGCCAGTTGCTCGATGGGTTCGTTGCGCAATTCGTCGACATAGCTGCCGATGGCCAGAACAGCGAGTTCGCGGGTCAGCGGAGCCAGCGCCGGGTCCTGCGTCTGCGAGCGAAGTTGGAGGAGATTGATGAGCTTCGAGCCGAGACGCGGATGCCGGGCCTCGAGCGTGCGCGCGACGTGTTCGAAAGAATTGCGTTTACCCCAGGCCAGCCATCCGCACCACGCCGCGCCGAAGAGCCAGAGGAAGAAGAGGGAGAGATTGATGCCGAAGCGCGCGCTGCCGGAAAGATGGAGCACCACATCCGCAATGAGGGCGCTGACCACGGAGCCGAGCGCCCACGGCCAACTACGAAAAAAGAGAATCACCCCGCGCTCCTTTTGCAAAATGCGGTCCGCGGCATTCAGCCGTGTTGCCAGCGGGCCGAGCGGCTCCAGCCCCGTCTGTGGACCGGGCGAGGAAACGGGTGCGGCCGCGCTCATGTCGAACAGGATAAGCCCTGCCCGCCCCCGAGCAAGCCGGGATACGCGGGGCGCCCTTCAAGCCGTTTCCCTCTGCGTTCTCCGCAGTGCCAACTCTAAACATTTCCGCGGCGTGCGTCGATTTTCAGCCCGCAAATCACGCGAATGACACGAATGAAGAAGACCCATTCGAGTGATCCGTGTGATTCGCGGGACTACTTAAACCCTTTGGTTGCGGCTCCGCCGCGCTGCGGCCTCCGCGTTGAACTTAGCGGTGGCTGCAGTTTAGGCGTCCTAGTCGCCGAAGCTGATCCCGACGTCGCGGCAGGTCTTCACCATCTGGCTATCCGGCTGGACCACCTTGATGCGGTGCACCGCATCGGCGATCGGCACACTGAGCACCTGGTAATTCTGGTAGCTGACCATCTCGCCAAACTTGCCTTCGGCGATCAGTTCCACGGCCTTGACACCGAAGCGCGTGCCGAGAATGCGATCGAGCGTGGTCGGCGCGCCACCGCGTTGCAGATGGCCGAGCACGCAGGTCCGGGTTTCTTTGCCCGTCCGCTGGCTGATTTCGTGAGCGACGATCTCGCCGACACCGCCCAGCTTGACTTCGCCGGAATTCACGGTGCGCGCGTGCAGATGGCCATCTCTTTCGAT
>Ga0068855_100003418_pt1 | contig 19430 bp, 22 predicted proteins | sample KBSCornC52_FD_66592 | JGI IMG/M metagenome (GOLD analysis project Ga0068855, IMG submission 66592) | Corn rhizosphere microbial communities from Kellogg Biological Station, Michigan, USA - KBS Corn C5-2 | ecosystem: Host-associated > Plants > Roots > Rhizosphere > Soil ...
GTACCACGGCGTCCAGAAGTTCGACGTGATCACCGGCCAGCAGGTCAAGGCCGCGGCCGGCCCGCCGGCCTACCAGAACGTCTTCGGCGAAACGCTGGCGAAGCTGGCGGACACCGACCCCAGGATCTGCGCGATCACCGCGGCCATGCCCTCGGGCACCGGGGTCGACAAGTTCGCCAAGGCCCACCCCGACCGCAGCTTCGACGTGGGCATCGCCGAGCAGCACGCGGTGACCTTCGCCGCCGGCCTCGCCGCACAGGGCATGCGCCCGTTCTGCGCGATCTATTCGACCTTCCTGCAACGGGCCTACGACCAAGTGGTCCACGACGTGGCGATCCAGAACCTGCCGGTGCGTTTCGCGATCGACCGGGCGGGCCTCGTGGGGGCCGACGGGGCGACCCATGCCGGCTCGTTCGACATCACCTACCTCGCCAGCCTGCCGAACATGGTGGTCATGGCCGCGGCGGACGAGGCCGAACTGGTCCACATGACCTATACCGCGAGCCTCCACGACAGCGGCCCGATCGCCTTCCGCTATCCGCGCGGCAACGGCACCGGCGTGGCCCTGCCCGACGTCCCTGAGCGACTGGAGATCGGCAAGGGCCGGATCGTCCGGGATGGCACCAAGATCGCCCTGCTTTCGCTCGGCACGCGCCTTGCCGAAGCGCTCAAGGCGGCCGACCAGCTCGAGGCACGGGGCCTGTCCACCACGGTGGCCGACCTGCGCTTCGCCAAGCCGTTGGACGAGGAGCTGATTCGCCGCCTCGCCACGACCCACGAAGTCGTGGTCACCGTCGAGGAAGGCTCGATCGGCGGGCTCGGCGCCCATGTCCTGACCCTCGCCAGCGACGAAGGGCTGGTCGACACCGGCCTCAAGATCCGCACCATGCGCCTGCCCGACCTGTTCCAGGACCACGACAGCCCCGACAAGCAATACGACGCCGCCGGCCTCAACGCGCCGCAGATCGTCGATACCGTGCTGAAGGCCCTGCGCCACAACAGCGCCGGGGTGGAGGAAGCGCGGGCCTAGGCCTTGGCCTAGCGGTACACCTCGCGGCGGTGGCCGAGCGCAATCACCACGATCACCACCCGGTCGTCCTCGATCCGCGCAATCACCCGGTAATCGCCGAAACGGTAGCGCCAGTGACCGGCGAAATTGCCGGCCATGGCCTTGCCTCGCAGCCGAGGATTTTCCTGGGCGGCTACTTCCCGCAAGCCTTTCGCAATCCGCCGTGCCTCGACCGGCGCGATCTTTCCCAAGGCTTTTTCAGCCGCAGGGCTGACTTCAATCCTCCAGGCCAAGGTCGCGCATCACCTGGTCCAGCGGCACGTTCTTCGAAGGATCGTAGTCCTTGAGTGCCTCTTCGAGCAGGGCGATATCCTCCAGCTCCTCGATCATCTCCGCGATCGCCTTGCGGGCATAGTAGCTCTTGCTCCGGCCGGTGCGCTTGGCGACAGCGGTGAGGCGGGCTTCGAGATCGGGATCGAGACGGACGGCGAGCATGGGACAGGCTCCTTTGTCATACATGTATGACAGGCGCAGCCCGATTACAACTCAGGCTGTTTGCCCAGCGTGTCGAGGTGCATCCACCGCGTTACCAGCCGCGAGGCGACGAACACCACCACGGCTATGCCGAGCGTGAGCCATCCGATCTTCTCGTAGATCGCCAGGGTCAGCGCCTTGCTCATCTCGCCGCTTTCGCCGCCCGTCGCCTCGCCGATGCGGCCGGCGACGAACTGGCCGAGCGCCGTGGTGTAGAACCAGGCGCCCATGATGAACGAGCCGAGGTGGGCAGGGGCGAGCCGGGTCATGGCCGAGAGGCCGACCGGCGAGAGGCACAGTTCGCCGGTGGTCTGCAGCAGGTAGATCAGGAAGACGAACAGCACCGGCGTCATCGCCTCTGCCCCGACGCTGCGCGCGCCCCAGACGAAGACGAGGAACGACAGCGCCCCCTGCACCAGCGCCAGGGCGAATTTGGTCGGCGCGCTCGGTTCCAGCCCGCGCCGGCCGAGCCATTGCCACAGCCCGGCGAAGGCCGGGGCGAAGAGGATGATGTAGATCGGGTTGATCGACTGGAACAGGCTGGTGGGCACCCCCTGCCGGTCGACATAGCGGTCGGTATAGAGGTTGAGGCTGCCGCCCGCCTGCTCGAACAGGCCCCAGAACACCGGGTTCACCGCGACGAGGAACAGGATCGCATAGATCCGCTCGCGCGGTTCCTTCGGCAGCCGCGAGGCGACGTAGAGCGTGTAGCCGAGCATGACCACGCCGCTGACCGCGAGGAGGTTGCCGATGACCGACTGGTACTGGATCAGCCCCCAGGCCAGCGCGACGGCGACGAGGCCCACGGCATAGATCCGCCACTCAGTGCCGCGCGCCAGTGGCTCGGGCGGCTCGCCCTTGCCGGCGAGCGCCGCTTTGCCAGTGAGGAAGATCGCGAGGCCGAGGACCATGCCGAGGCCGGCAAGGCCGAAGCCCCAGGCCCAGCCGATCGTCTCGCCGAGATAGCCGACGAGGATCGTGCCGAAGGCCGCGCCCGCGTTCACCCCCATGTAGAAGATCGTATAGGCCGAATCCCGTCGCGTATCGGTCAGCCCGTAGAGTTGGCCGACGATCACCGAGATATTGGCCTTGAGGAACCCGGAGCCGACGATAATCAGCGAGAGGGCCAGCCAGAACACGTTGATCGCGGGGTCCGCCTGCTTGACCAGCGGGTCGGTCACCCCGCGCATGCCTTCCACCGCCATGAACAGGTGGCCCAGCGCCAGCAGCACCCCGCCGAAGACCACCGCCTTGCGCTGGCCGAGCCAGCGGTCGGCGACATAGCCGCCGAGCACCGGGGTGATGTAGACCAGGCTGCCGTAGGCGCCGTAGATCAGGTTGGCCTTGCCGTCGGCGAAGAGCCAGAACTTGGTGAGGTAGAGCACCAGCAGGGCGCGCATGCCGTAGTAGGAGAAGCGCTCCCACATCTCGGCATAGAACAGCACGAACAGCCCGCGCGGGTGGCCGATCACCTGCTGGCTGCGGCGCGTGGCGATCACCGCGCCGATAGTGAGGAAGACGAACAGCGCGAGGGCGCCCAGAGCCGCGATCCAGTCCCCTTCGGACCATTGCGCCATTGCATTCATCGCCGCTCGATCCTCCTCGCTGGCCCGACTCGCGCACCCTAGTGGGCAGGACGCCGGGGGAAAGCGAAATCCGCCGGGGTGCGGATGCCGTGGGGCGGCGCCGGGGCAAGCCGAGCCACTGTCCCATTTTGGGTAAATGCGGCACTGCAATCGATTTTTAGGTGACGATTGCGCCGCCCTAGCTATTCTGGCACATGGCGAGGTGATTGCCGGCGCTACCTGCCCGAACGGACATGTGGTGCAGGTGGCAGCAAGGACGATGGGGGTCGTCTGGCCGGCAATTGCCTGGAGAGTGATGCCCGGACTGGCCTTGCTCTCCCGACGGGAGACGACTGAGATGATTCGTTCCGAGTTGCTGGCGGCGCTGGCAAAAGAAAATCCCGGCCTGCGCGCCGAAGAGGTCGAGCGCGTGGTCGATGTGTTCTTCGACGAGATCGCCCAGCGGCTCGCCGCCGGGGGCCGGGTCGAACTGCGCGGCTTCGGCGCCTTTTCCACGCGTGAGCGCGAACCCCGCAAGGGCCGCAACCCGCGCACCGGCGAGGCGGTCGAGGTGCCCGGCAAGCGGGTGCCCTACTTCAAGCCCGGCAAGGAAATGCGCCAGCGGCTGAACGCCGACTGAGCTGTGCGGAAAGGCCATCCGGCCTTTCCTATCCTCGTGCGATCTGCCATCCGCATCATCCGTGCGGACGTGGCGGAATGGTAGACGCAGGGGACTTAAAATCCCTTGGGCATAGCCCGTGCGGGTTCGAGTCCCGCCGTCCGTACCAGTGGCTTTTCGGGGGCGGGGCATCGACGCGCTGCGCCCCGCCTCACGTCTTTCCTGCAGCAACGGCGTTCCGTCGCCGGACGGCGACCGCCTGACGCTTGGCGCGGAACCGGCAGTGGTGACGCAGGTTGCCGGGGTGTTCCTGCACGCCGAGAGGAGAGCCCCCGTGAGCACAGCCCAGCGCACCCGCGACCATGACCAGATCCGCAAGTGGATCGAGGATCGCAAGGGCCGCCCCAGCGTGGTCTGCGCGACGGCCGGCAAGGGCGGCAGCAAAAAGGGTGGGGGCTTGCTCCGGATCGACTTCGGCGAGGCTGACGAAGGCCTCGAAGAGATCGGCTGGGACGAGTTCTTCGCCATCTTCGACGACAACGACCTCGAATTCCTCCACCAGGACAAGACCGCCGACGGCAAGCCGAGCCGGTTCAGCAGGTTCGTCGCGGCGGGTTCCGACGACGACTGAGGCCTGAAGTCAGGCCTCCTGCGGCAAGAACAACAGCGGATCGAGCCGCGCTTCGCGCCACCGCAGGCCCCAGTGCAGGTGCGGCCCGGTGGCGCGGCCGGTCATGCCCACTTCGGCGATGGCTTGGCCCTGCTTCACCGCTTCTCCCAGTGCCACCTTGTGCGCCGAGCAGTGCAGGAAGGCACTCGACAGGCCCATGCCGTGATCGACCATCAGCAGCTTGCCTTCGAGCGTGAACGGCGCGGCGGCGGCGAGGATGACGACGCCGTCGGCGGGGCAGATGATCGGCGTGCCCGCGGCGGCCGCGAGGTCCAGCCCGGAGTGGTAGGAGCCTGGCTCGCCGCGATAGATGCGCTGGGCCCCGAACCGGCCGGAAATGCGCCCGGGAGCGGGTCGGATCATCTGCTGGCTCCAGCCCTGCGCCCCGGTGACCAGCGCCCGCGCGGCGGCGATTCGGGCGAGCTCGTCCTTGCGGATCCGCAGGAATTCCTCGCTCGGCACCGAGGGCGGGCGCAGCGGCGCGTCGATCTGTTCGATCTGCCATGCCCGCGGGGCAATCGTCAGCTGCAGGCTGGTGAAATGGCCCTTCGGCAGGCTTGCGGTGAGTGTCGCCGTGGGCTTGGCGTCGCGGTCAAACGCGATCAGGAAGCGGCCGACCCTGTCCTTCGCGACCGGCATGCCGTCGAGGTCGAGCTGCAGACCGGGGCTCGCCTGCCCGCGCGCCCAGCCGCCCTGCGTGAGGCGGCTCGAGAGGATCTCGATCGGCGGGATGGCGACGTTGATCGCCCGCGCCGCGCTCGGGCGGCAAGCGAGGCCGCCGCCCAACAGCGCGGTGCCGATGGCGCCCAGCGCGGCGCGGCGGCCGAGCGGCAAGGCCAGGTCAGGCCTGGCCGAGCAGCCGCTTGGTGGCGAGTTCGCAGGTGGCATAGGCTTCCTGCCGCACGGCCGACCAGTAGCGCAGTTCCTCGAGGCTGATGCGCTGCCCGCTGACCGCGCACAGGACATAGGTGCCCGGGCGCATGACGCGGAAGCCGTTGGGGCCATAGTGCAGTTCGGCGGGGCGGTCGGAGGCATTCATCAGCATGGGCGGCAGCCTACCAGTCTTCCCCGCTCAGAACAAATCGCCCTGCCGCGCGGCAGTCTCGCCTGCGGCGGGGCGGGCCGGCCTGGCGGGCTTGCGCGATGCTCCGGTGGGGCTCACCTGCAGCGCGCCGTCGTGGAATTCCAGCGTCATTTCCGCAAGTTGCGCCGCGATGGCGCGGCCGCCCACCACATGCCCATCGGGTCCGGTGACGAGGGCATAGCCGCGCAGCAGCGGCGCCTTGGGATCGAGCTGGCGGCGCAGACGGTCGAGCGCTTCGACCTGGCGGCGGGCGTTCTCGACCCGGCGGAGCAGGTCTTCCGGGCGCAGGCGGGCGGCGTCGAGGCGTTGCTGGCCGTGGCGGGCCTGGTAGGCGAGGAGCGGGGCGGAAAGGCGGCCGGCGGAGCGATGGAGCGCGGTGCGGGAATGGGCGATCCGGTCGGCCAGGCCGCGGCGGAGGCGCTCACCCAGGTCGTCAAGCCGTTGGGAACGCTGGGCAATTATGGCCTCGGGCTTGGGCAGGCGCTGCACCCGGGCTGCAAGGCGCTCGCAACCCAGTTGCACCGGGCGCAGAGCGCACCTGCGCTTGCGCCATGCCAGTTCGGCGATCTGCGCGGCCAGTTCCTCGCGCACCGGCACGGCCATTTCGGCGGCGGCGGTGGGGGTGGGGGCGCGGCGATCGGCAGCGAAATCGGCGAGGGTGGTGTCGGTCTCGTGGCCGACGGCGCTGATCGTGGGAATCGGGCAATCGGCGATGGCGCGGACGACGACTTCCTCGTTGAAGGCCCAGAGGTCCTCGATCGACCCGCCGCCGCGGGCAACGATGACGAGGTCTGGGCGGGGCACCGGACCATTTTCCGGCAGGGCTCCGAAGCCGCGCACGGCGGCGGCGACCTGTTCGGCCGCGCCACTGCCCTGGACAAGCACCGGCCAGACCAGCACCCGACTGGGGAAGCGGTCGGCGAGGCGGTGGAGAATGTCGCGGATCACCGCGCCGGTGGGCGAGGTGACCACGCCGATCACCTGTGGGAGGAACGGCAGGGCGCGCTTGCGGCGACTGTCGAACAGGCCTTCGGCCTCCAGCCGCGCCTTGGTCTTGGCCAGGAGGGCAAGGAGCGCGCCTTCGCCGGCGATCTCCATCCGGTCGATCACGATCTGATAGTTCGAGCGGCCTGGGTAAGTGGTCAGCTTGCCGGTGGCGACGACCTCGATCCCGTCTTCGGCGAGGAACGCCAGCCGCCCGGCATTGCCCTTCCACATCACGCCATCCAACCGCGCACCTTCGTCCTTGAGGCAGAGGTAAAGGTGGCCCGAGGTCGCGCGCTTCACGCCGGAGAGCTCGCCGCGGACCCGGACGAAGCCGAAACGGTCTTCTACGGTGCGCTTCAGGGCCGCCGAAATCTCGGTGATGGTCAACGGCTCGGCATTGTCGCCGCGCGCGCCCTTCGCTACCAGCCCGCCGGACGGTTCATCGGAAAAAGGCGGCAAATCGGGCATGAACATCCTGCTCCTGGGCTCGGGCGGGCGCGAACATGCGCTGGCGTGGAAGCTGGCGCAATCGCGTTTGCTGGAAAACGGCGGCAAGCTCTATGCTGCGCCCGGCAATCCAGGCATCGCCGAACACGCCGAACTGGTCTCTGTCGATGCGACCGACCATGCCGCGACAATCGCCTTCTGCGAAGCCCATCACATTGGCCTGATCGTGGTCGGCCCGGAAGCGCCGCTGGTGGATGGCCTCGCCGATTCGCTGCGGGGCGCGGGCTTTCCGGTGTTCGGACCGGGCCGCCTCGCCGCCCAGCTCGAAGGGTCCAAGGGCTTCACCAAGGACCTCTGCGCCCGTGCCAATATCCCGACTGGCGGCTATGAACGCGTGACCAGCGAGGCCGCGGGCCTTGCCGCCGTGCGCCGCTTCGGCGCGCCGGTGGTGATCAAGGCCGACGGGCTCGCGGCGGGCAAGGGGGTCACCGTCGCCATGGACCTGGCCACGGCCGAGGAGGCGATCCGCGAGATCTTCGCCGGGCGCTTCGGCGCGGCGGGGGCCGAGGCGGTGGTCGAGGAATTCCTCGACGGCGAGGAGGCGAGCTTCTTCGCCCTGACCGACGGCTCGACCATCCTACCCTTCGCCTCCGCCCAGGACCACAAGCGGGTGGGCGAGGGCGACACCGGCCCCAACACCGGCGGCATGGGCGCCTACAGCCCGGCGCGGGTGCTGACCCCGGCGCTTCAGGCCGAGGCCATGACCCGGATCATCGCCCCCACGGTCAAGCAGCTGGCCGACGAGGGCATGCCCTATTCGGGCGTGCTGTTCCTTGGCCTGATGCTCACCGCCACGGGGCCGCAGCTGATCGAATACAACTGCCGGTTCGGCGATCCAGAATGCCAGGTCATGCTGATGCGGCTGGAGAGCGACCTGGGCGAGCTGCTGCTGGCCTGTGCGGACAACCGCCTATCGGCGATCGAGCCGGCGCGCTTTTCGGATGACGTCGCGCTGACGGTCGTGATGGCCGGCGAAGGCTATCCGGGCGAGCCGAAGAAGGGCGGGCGGATCGATGGCGTGCCGGCGGCCGAAGCTACCGGCGCCAAGGTATTCCATGCCGGAACCAGGCTGGGGATGGACGGGGTGCTGACGGCCAATGGCGGGCGCGTGCTCAACGTGACGGCGCGGGGCAAGTCGGTGAGCGAGGCTCAGGCGGCAGCTTATCGGGCGGTGGATGCGATCCATGCGCCGGAGCTGTTCTGCCGGCGGGATATTGGCTGGCGCGAAGTCGCGCGCGAGCGGGGGTGACCCGGCGGAGGGCGCTCAGCGAGTTTCGCCCGCCCGTTGCGGAACCAGCCAGAGCGCCAAGGCTATGGCAACAACAAGGACTGCAGAGGCCCAGTCGCGGCCGAGGTCCAGCCCGCCCTGCCCGAGCGGCTTGTCGAGGAAATCCCCGACCGTCGCGCCGAGCGGCCGGCTTAGGATGAATGCCGCCCAGAACAGCGCCACGCGCGAGACGGAGGTACGCCAGTAGATCAGCGCGAGGACCAGCATCAGGCCGCCGAACAGGGCCGCGCCGCCGGCATAGCCGAGGCCGCCGTCATCCGCCGCCCAGTCGCCCAGCGCGGTGCCGAGCGTCTGGGAGAAGGTGATGGTCAGCCAATAGAACGATTCCGAGCGGCGATCCTTCACGCTCGCCACCGAGATGCTTCCGGTGGTCAGCCGCCATACCAGCAGCGATGCGGCGACGCAGCCGAGCAGCACCAGCGAACCCCCGGCATAGCCGATCCCGAGGTCGCGGTCGAAGAAGTCGGCCATGGCGGTGCCGGCCGTCGTCGAGGCGAGGATGGTCGCCCAGTAGAGCAGCGGATGGAAGGCCCGGGCGTGGACCTGAACCGCCACCAGCACCACCAGCGGCGCGGCGAAGAGGGCGATCCCGGCCAGGTAGCCCATATCGTATTGCTGGGTGAACAGATCGGCGCCGGTTTCGCCCAGCGTCGTCGCCAGGACCTTGATGATCCAGAAGCCGAGCGTGACCGCCGGAACCTTCGATTGGCGCCCGTCGCCACCCGCCGCGGCCATGGCGTCAGACTCCCGCGAGCGCCTTCAGGTCCGCTTCCGGCCTTGCGCCGTAGTGCGAGATGATCTCGGCCGCGCAGATGGCGCCGAGCTTCAGGCACTCCGCCAAGCCCTTGCCGCGCACGTGGCCGAACAAGAAGCCGGCGGCGAAGAGGTCGCCCGCGCCGGTCGTGTCGACCACCTGGTCCACCGGCTCGGCCGGAACCTCGGCGTGCTCGCCGCCCGAAATGGCATAGGCGCCCTTCTCGCTGCGGGTGACGACCACGGTCGGCACCTTGCCACCGAGGTGGGTGATGCCTTCATGGAAGTCCTCGATGCCGGTGAGGGCGGCGAGTTCGTGTTCGTTGGCGAAGAGGATATCGATCTCGCCGGCCTCGATCAGCGCGCGGAAATCATCGCCGTGGCGGGCGATGACGAAGCCGTCGGAGAGGGTAAAAGCGACCTTGCGGCTGGCGTTGCGGGCGGCGGCGATGGCCTGGCGCATGGCGGCGCGGGGCTCTTCCGGGTCCCACAGGTAGCCTTCGAGGTAGAGCACGGCGGCATCCTGGATCGCGGCCTCGTCGACCTGCGCGGCGGGGAGGAACTGCGAGGCGCCGAGGTAGGTGTTCATCGTGCGCTGGCCATCGGGCGTCACGAAGATCAGGCAGCGCGCCGTGGGCGGATCGCCGGCGCGGGCCGGGGTGGCGAAGGTGATTCCGCCGGCGCGGATGTCGTGGGCGAAGACTTCGCCGAGCTGGTCGTCGGCGACCTGGCCGATGAAGGCGCACCTGGCACCAAGCGCGGCGAGGCCGGCGAGGGTATTGGCCGCCGAGCCGCCCGAGATCTCGCGTGCCGGGCCCATGGCTTCGTAGAGCGCATGGGCCTGGTTGGTGTCGACCAGGGTCATCCCGCCCTTGGCGAGGCCGAGGCGGACGATGTCGTCATCGCTGCACGGGGCCATGACATCGACGATGGCATTGCCGATGGCGATCACGTCGTGGGTGGGCTGGGTCATGCCGGGAATTAGCCTTTGCGCGGGTGCTTCTGCGCTGGCGGGTAGCGGCGAGGCGCTCCTGCAGCAAGCCCGATCCGGTTGACGGCGGCGGCGGGGCGGGCGATGGGGCCTCGATGCGTCGCGCCCTGTTCCTGCTCCTGCCCGTCATGGCCCTGGCCGGCTGTGGCGGCGAAGATTACGGGCCGTTGCAGAGCACCCCGGCCCCGGTCGCCCGCCCGCCCGCCAAGCGCACCCAGCCGCGCGTGCCGGTGAAGCGGCCGATCGCCCCGCCGCCGGTCCAGGCCCTGCCGGGTGTGGAAGGCGTCATCGGGGCAACGGGCGGGGACCTGACTCGCCAGTTCGGCGCGCCGCGGCTGGACGTGCTCGAGGGCGATGCCCGCAAGCTGCAGTTCTCCGGCTCGGCATGCGTGCTCGACATCTATCTCTATCCGCCGGCCCCCGGGCGCGAACCGCAGGCGAGCTATGTCGACGCGCGGCGCGCCAGCGACGGGCAGGATGTGGACCGCGCGGCCTGCATCGCCGCCATGCGGCGCGGGGGCGGGGCTCCGAAAGCGCCGTAACCCGCCCTTAACCGCAAGAGGCGCATAGCCCCCAAACGACTGCAACGGGGGAAGACAGGCCCATGACCTACCAGTTCCGCGCCCTGGCCGAGCAGGCCCAGGCCGATGGCCGCATCACGGCCGAGGAAATTCTCGGGCTCCGCCGCGACGGCTGGGCCGACGGACGGATCGAGCCGGCCGAGGCCGAGGCGGTCTTCGTGCTCAACGACCACCTCGCCGAGCGGACCAACGAATGGGCCGACTTCTTCGTCGAGGCGATCACGGAATATGTCCTGGCCGGCGGCGAGCCGCGCGGGTTCGTCAGCGAGGAGCAGGCCGACTGGCTGATTTCCCGCCTCGACCGCGACGGGCGGGTGGATTCGCTGGTCGAGCTAGAACTCCTGGCCGAGCTGTTCGAGAAGGCCGAGAGCGTGCCCGACCGGCTCAAGGCCTATGCCCTCGACCAGATCGAGCAGGCCGTGCTGACCGGCGAAGGCCCGACCCGCGATGGTGGCAAGCTCTCCGCGGGCTGCATCACGCCCGCCGAATGCCGCCTGCTCAAGCGCTACATCTATTCGTTCACCAGCGACGCGCCGGGCGGGGTGAGCCGCGCCGAGGCCGAGATGCTGTTCCGGATCAAGGACGCCACACTGGGTGCCGACAATGCCGCCGAGTGGCCAGACCTGTTCGTCAAGGCCGTGGCCAACCACCTGATGGCCCACAATCGCTTCCAGCAGCTTTCGACCGAGCGCGCGCGCGAGCTCGACAGCTTCATGAACGATGCGACGCCGCGGCTGGGCGCCTTCTTCGGCCGGATGGCAAAGAGCGACCTTGGCGGCAACTTCCGCGATGCGGCCGCCGGGGTGCTCGGCTTCGGCAAGAAGGGCGTGCAGCGCGATCTCGCCGCGGAAGTGGCGGCCGACCAGCGGATCACCGAGAGCGAAGATGCCTGGCTGCAGGGGCAGGTCGACGCCAACCAGCAGCTCGATGCGCTGGACAAGGCGCTGCTCAAGTTCATTGCCGAGGCGGAGCGGGGGTAAGAGCTCCCGACGCAAATTGCGCCGTCGCCCCTGCGCAGGCAGGGGCCTATCCCAGCCTATCGTTCGTTCGCTGTCGTCGCATTTCCACGCCAGCCTGGGATGGGCCCCTGCCTACGCAGGGGCGACGTTGACATATTAGAGCGAGGCTTTCGCCTTACCGGCCTCAGACCGTGAAGCTTTCCCCGCAGCCGCAGCTGCCCTTGGCGTTGGGGTTCTGGAAGACGAAGCCGGCGGAGAAGTCGTCCTCCACCCAGTCCATGGTCGAACCGATCAGGTAGAGCACCGAGGCGCTGTCGATGAAGAACAGGCCGCCGGGGGTCTCGATCCGCTCGTCGAGCGGGCTGGCCTCGTTCACGTAGTCGACCGAATAGGCGAGGCCCGAGCAGCCCCGGCGCGGGGTGGAGAGCTTGACCCCGATCGCGCCTTCCGGCGCTTCGCGCATCAGCTGGGCGACGCGCGCCTCGGCGCCGGGCGTGAGGATCACGGCGGCGGGGCGCGGGCGGCGAGTGGTGGTCGTGGTTTCGGTCATGGCTGCAACCTATTTGGGGTGCCCATCACAACATGCCAAGCTCAAGCTTGGCCTCGTCGCTCATCTTGTCCGGATCCCACGGCGGATCCCAGACGAGGTTGACCTCGGCATCGCGCACGCCGGGAACCGAGCCGACGCGCAGCTCCACTTCGCCCGGCATCGATTCGGCGACCGGGCAGTGCGGCGTGGTCAGCGTCATGGTGATGACCACCGCGCCGTCGGCGGTGACGTCGACGCCGTAGATCAGGCCCAGGTCGTAGATGTTCACCGGGATTTCCGGATCGAAGATATCGCGCAAGGCGGCGATCACGCCTTCGTAGAGCGCGCCGCCGGGTTCGTGGCCGACGAGCCCCTCCGGCTGCTGCGCGAGGAAGCCTTCAAGATAGTCGCGCTTGCGCTCGAGCTTGTCGCCAAGGGACTCTGGGGCCGATTCCTCGGGCGCATCCTCCACCCGGGCGCGCGGGGGGGAGGAGACGCCCTCCACCTCTTCCACGCTGAACTTGGGCTCTTCCCCGCTCATCCGAAGATTCTCCTGGTCCGTTCGATGCCCTTCAGCAGGGCGGCAATGTCGGTTTCGTCGTTGTAGAGGCCGAAGGAGGCGCGGGCCGTGGCCGGCACGCCGAGATGGTCCATCAGCGGCTGGGCGCAGTGGTGCCCGGCGCGGATCGCGACGTTCTCCTCGTCGAGGATGGTCCCGAGATCGTGGGGGTGCACCCCTTCCAGCGCGAAGCTGACGATGCCCGCGCTGTGTTCCGGGCCGAACAGGGTCACAGCATTGAGCGCGCGCAGTTCCTCGCGCAGCTGGCGGACGAGCCGGGCCTCGTGGGCGTGGATCGCCGGCAGGCCGATCGCCTCGACATAGTCGATCGCGGCAGCAAGGCCGATCGCCTCGACGATGGCAGGGGTGCCGGCCTCGAACCGGGTGGGCGGCGGGGCATAGGTGGTGCGTTCGAAGGTGACCCGGTCGATCATCGAGCCGCCGCCCTGCCACGGGGGCATGGCCTCGAGCAGCTCGGCCCGGCCCCAGAGCACGCCGATTCCGGTGGGGCCATAGAGCTTGTGGCTCGACCAGGCGTAGAAATCACAACCGAGCGCGGCGACATCGACCGACAGGCGCGGCACGGCCTGGCAGCCGTCGATCAGGATCTTCGCGCCGACGCCGTGGGCCATGGCCACGGCGCGGGGCACGTCGAGCACCGAGCCGAGGACGTTCGAGACATGGGCGAGGGCCACCAGCTTGTGGGCCGGGGTAATCATGGCCTCGGCCGCGGCGAGGTCGATCTGGCCGTCGTCGGTGAGCGGGACCACGTCGATGGCGACACCGCGCTCCCCGGCGAGCATCTGCCAGGGGACGATGTTGGAGTGGTGCTCAAGGGTGGAAAGCAGGATCCGGTCGCCCGCCTTGAGCTGGGTACGGCCCCAGGTCTGGGCGACGAGGTTGATCGCCTCGGTCGCGCCGCGGGTGAAGACGATCTCGTTCTCCTGCGCGCCGATGAACCGCGCGACGGTGCGCCGGGCGGCCTCGTAGGCGAGGGTCATGTCGGCCGAGCGGGCGTAGACCCCGCGGTGAACGGTCGCATAGTCCTCGCCCATGGCGCGGGCACAGGCGTCGATCACGGCGCGCGGCTTCTGGGCCGTGGCGCCGCTGTCGAGGTAGTGCCAGGGCGCGCCGTCGCGGGTGACGAGGCCCGGGAAGTCGGCGCGGATGGCGGTCTGGTCGAGTTGTGCGACGGCGCTCACAGCAGCGCCTCCAGCGCGGCGAGCGCGGCTTCGTCGAGGCTTTCGGCCGAGGGGGCGCCGACGAAGGCTTCGGCGAGGAAGGCCTGGAGCATCAGGCGCTTGGCCTCGGCCGGGGGCAGCCCGCGCGATTGCAGGTAGAACAGGCCTTGGGCATCGAGCTCGCCGACCGCGCAGCCGTGGGCGCACTTCACGTCGTCGGCGTAGATTTCGAGCTCGGGTCGGGCATTGGCTGTGGCCGTGCGGTCGAGCAGCATGGCGCGGACCGACTGCTCGCCATCGGTGCCGTCGGCCCCGCGCGCGACCATGACCTTGCCGAGGTAGGTCCCGGTGGCCTGGCCGCCCAGCACCGAGCGGACGACCTGCCGGCTGGTCGCATCGGGACCGGCGTGAACGACATTGGTGACCAGCTCCAGCACCTGCGCCCCGCCGCCGACCTGGGCCGCGCCGAGGGTGAAGCTCGCGCCTTCCTCCAGCCGCACGTCGAGCGCGACGCGGCCATAGGCGTGGCCGGCGTTGAGCACGCGCAGGTCGAACGAGGCACCGGGGGCGAGGGTGATCGCAAGGTGGCGGGCGACGGCATCGCCTTCCGGCGCCAGCACCAGTGCCTGCGCCTCACCCGCCGCCACGGCGATTTCCTCCACCGCCACCGGCCAGACGCGCTCCAGCGCGCCGAGGTCGGCGTAGCGGAAGTCCTCGTCCTTGCGGGTCGGCAGGGGCAGGGCGGAAACCGCAGTCATCGCGATCCTCCCTGTCGCGCAGCGATGGGGAAGTGGCAGTCCGCAGGACTGACGGAGGGGCAAGGGCGCAAGGGCCCCTCCACCACCCCGCATGCCGCGGGGCGGTCCCCCTCCCCATCGCCTATGGCGACAGGGAGGATCAGAAGAAAGTGCGCGTTCACGCCACCGCCTCGTAGCCTTCGCGCTCCAGTTCGTGCGCGAGTTCGGGGCCGCCGGTGCGGACGATCCGGCCGCCGGCGAGGACGTGGACATAGTCCGGCTTCACGTAGTCGAGCAGGCGCTGGTAATGGGTGATCAACAGCACGGCCTTGTCGGGCTTGCGCATGATCGCGTTGATCCCCTCGCCGCAGATGCGCAGGGCATCGATGTCGAGGCCCGAATCGGTCTCGTCGAGGATCGCCAGCTTGGGATCGAGGATGCCCATCTGGACCATCTCGGCGCGCTTCTTCTCGCCACCGGAGAAGCCGACGTTCACCGGGCGCTTGAGCATGTCCATGTCCATGCGCAGCAGCGCCGCCTTCTCGCGCGCGAGCTTGAGGAACTCGCCGCCCGAGAGCGGCTCCGCCCCGCGCACCTTGCGCTGGGCATTGGCCGCCTCGCGCAGGAACTGGACGAAGGACACGCCGGGGATCTCGACCGGGTACTGGAAGCCGAGGAACAGCCCGGCGGCGGCGCGCTCATGCGGTTCGAGCGCGAGCAGGTCCTGGCCGTCGAAGGTCACCGTGCCGCCGGTCACCTCGTAGCCCGGACGGCCGCCGAGGACATAGCCCGTGGTCGACTTGCCCGCGCCGTTGGGGCCCATGATCGCGTGGATCTCGCCCGGGTTCACGGTGAGCGAGAGGCCCTTGAGGATGGGCTTGCCGGCCACTTCGGCCTTGAGGTCGGTAATTTGAAGCATGGTCATCCCTGGCGGCGCCCGTGTGACGAATTCTGGGCGCGGTGGCGGTTGCGGCGTTCGTGCCAGCGTTCGCGCATGACGGCGGAAACATGGGCGGCAGCACCCGCCGGATCGGCCAGCACGGTGTCGGCGGCGATGCGCTCGACCCGGTAGCCCACTTCGGTGAGACTGCGGTCGCGCGTCGCGGCGAAAGCCGCGTCCTCGTCGCCCGAAAGCTCGATCACCAGCATCAGGTCCTTGCAGGCGAAATCGACGATGGCCGAGCCGATCACCGCCTGGCGCTTGAAGGTGAAACCGCCGGTCTCGACCTCGCCCAGCGCCGCGGCGAGCGCTTCCTGCGCGGGCGTGGGATTGCGCCGCATCTCGCGGGCGCGCTCATGCAGCGCGTCGAGCCGCTTGTCGGAGATCTCCCAGCCGCGGCCCTTCTTCTTGACCGTTGGCGCATCGGCCGAAGGCTCGCGCACCGAGAGCGTCTTGCGCTCGCTCATCATCCGACGCTCCCCTCAAGCGAAATGCCGAGCAGCTTCTGCGCCTCAACCGCGAATTCCATCGGCAGCTGCTGCAGCACCTCTTTCGCGAAGCCGTTGACGATCAGCGCAACCGCCTCTTCCTGCCCGAGCCCGCGCTGCATCGCGTAGAACAGCTGGTCGTCGCTGATCTTGCTGGTGGTGGCCTCGTGTTCGATCTGGGCCGAGGGGTTCTTCACCTCGATATAGGGCACGGTGTGGGCCCCGCAGTCCTTGCCGAGCAGCAGCGAATCGCACTGGGTGAAGTTGCGCACGTCCTCCGCGTTCGCCGCCACGCGCACGAGCCCGCGGTAGGTGTTGTTGCTCTTGCCGGCGCTGATCCCCTTGGACACGATGGTCGAACGGCTGCGCTTGCCGTTGTGGATCATCTTGGTGCCGGTATCGGCCTGCTGGTAATTGTTGGTGACGGCGACCGAGTAGAACTCGCCCACCGAATCCTCGCCGTTGAGCACGCAGGAGGGATATTTCCAGGTGATCGCCGAGCCGGTCTCGACCTGGGTCCAGCTCACCTTGCTGCGCGCGCCCTGGCACAGCGCCCGCTTGGTGACGAAGTTGTAGATCCCGCCCTTGCCGCTCGCATCGCCGGGATACCAGTTCTGCACGGTCGAATACTTGATCTCGGCATCGTCGAGCGCCACCAGCTCTACCACGGCGGCGTGGAGCTGGTTCTCGTCGCGCTGGGGCGCGGTGCAGCCTTCGAGATAGCTCACGTAGGAGCCCTTGTCGGCGACGATCAGCGTGCGCTCGAACTGGCCGGTGTTCTCGGCATTGATGCGGAAATAGGTGGAGAGCTCCATCGGGCAGCGCACGCCCTCGGGGATGTAGACGAAGGTCCCGTCGGAAAAGACCGCGCAGTTCAGGGCCGCAAAGAAGTTGTCGTGCATCGGCACGACCCGGCCGAGCCACTTCCTGACCAGTTCGGGATATTCGCGGATCGCCTCGGAGATCGAGCGGAAGATCACCCCCGCGGCTTCGAGCTCCTTGCGGAAGGTCGTCGCCACCGAGACCGAATCGAACACGGCATCGACCGCGACCTTGCGCGCACCTTCGACGCCGGCGAGCACCTTCTGCTCCTCCAGCGGAATGCCGAGCTTCTCGTAGACCTTGAGGATCTCGGGATCGACCTCGTCGAGGCTGCCGAGCTTGGGCTTGGCCTTGGGCGCGGCCCAGTAATAGGCTTCCTGGTAATCGATCGGCGGGACCTTGAGCTTGGCCCAGTTGGGCATGGGCAGAGTCAGCCAGTGGCGATAGGCCTTGAGCCGCCACTCGAGCATCCACTCCGGCTCGCCCTTCTTGGCCGAGATGAAGCGGACGGTGTCTTCGGACAGGCCCTTGGGGCCATATTCCTGCTCGATATCGGCAACCCAGCCGTGCTCGTAGTCGGCGACACGGGCGGCGGCCTCACGCGCCGCCTGGTCCTTGAGGTCGGTCTGTTCGGTCATGCCGCCACCTGCGGCCGGGCGGGCACCGAAAGCTGGGCCAGGGCAATGCCAGCGAGCGCGCCGCGCAGCGCCTCGTTCACCTGCGGCCAGTGCGGGCGCAAGGAACAGGCGGGCTCCAGCGTGCAATCGTGCTTGCCTGATTCGACGCATGCGGTGAGCGCGATCGGGCCTTCGACGGCCTCGACGATATCGGCGAGCGTGATCGCCGCGGCCGGACGGGCCAGCTTGAACCCGCCATGGGCCCCACGCACCGACTTGAGCAGGCCCGCCGCCGAGAGCCGGCTGACCAGCTTGGCCACCGTCGGCCCGGGCAGGCCGGTCTCTTCCGCGAGCTGGCCCGCATTGAGGCGCGCGCCGCCGCAATGCCGCGCGGCGGCGGACATTGTAAGGACGGCATAGTCGGCCATGGACGACAAGCGCATGGGGAAACTCCGCGAGCGACCGTCAAATCAGACTGATTCGATCCGGTTACCTGCCCGGCTACTTAGGCGCGCGAGGGGGCGAATACAACCGCCGCAAGTGCCAGAAAAAAGGGCGGCGCTCGCAATCCCGCAAGCCGGGAAAGGGCGCCGCCCTGAAGTTGAGAGCTCTTAAGCAGGCAAGCCTGCGCGTGGAGCCCTTCGGGTCGCAGGGGTTCCCTAGAGCAACCCTAACCTTCGTGAATTGTATGAATCCGACATCTCCGAAGAAAATGCTGCGAGTGCAAACCCAACGGTGGATTATGCCGCGCCGGAACAGCCCGGGGCCGTGTCGACAGCCGCAAGCGCCCCTGCCATAGGCGGGGCATGATCTACTCGATGCTCCGCCCGGCCCTGTTCCGACTCGACGCCGAACGCGCGCATGGCCTCGCCTTGCGCGCCCTGGCCCTGCGCGGCGGCTCGGCGCGGCCCGGGAAGACCCCAGCCTTGGCGACCACGGTGGCGGGGCTCGACTTCCCCAATCCGCTCGGCATGGCCGCCGGGTTCGACAAGGACGGCGAGGTGCCCGACGCGCTGCTGGGGCTCGGCTTCGGCTTCGTCGAGGTCGGCTCGATCACCCCGCTGCCGCAGGCCGGCAACCTCAGGCCGCGCTTGTTCCGCCTGGCCGAGGACCGGGCAGTGATCAACCGCATGGGCTTCAACAACGGCGGCGCCGAAGCGGCGGTGCGGCGCCTGGCAGCCCGCGCCCACCGACCCGGGATCCTCGGCATCAACATCGGGGCAAACAAGGATTCGGCCGACCGCGTGGCCGACTATGCGACCATGGCGCGGCTGATGGCCCCGCTGGCCTCCTATCTCGCGGTCAACGTCTCCAGCCCGAACACGCCCGGACTGCGGGCCCTGCAGGACGAGGGCGCACTGACCGAACTGCTCGACGCGGTCCTCGCCGCGCGCGGGGCGGGCGGGCCGCCGGTGTTCCTCAAGGTCGCGCCCGATCTCGAACCGGCCGACATCGACGCCATCGCCCGCATCGCCATCGAGAAGAAGCTGGGAGCGCTGATCGTCTCCAACACCACGATCAGCCGCCCGCCGCTGCACTCGCCGCTCGCGGGCGAGACCGGCGGCCTGTCGGGCGCACCCTTGCGCGACCTCGCCCAGCAGCGCCTGCGCGATTTCCGCAAGGCGACGGGCGGCGAGGTGCCGCTGGTCGGCGTCGGCGGGATCGCTTGCGCCGAGGACGCCTTCGCCCGGATTCGCGCCGGGGCGAGCCTGGTCCAGCTCTACAGCGCAATGGTCTATGCCGGGCCGGGGATCGCCCGCCGGATCGTCGCGGGGCTCGACCGGCTGCGCGCGCAATACGGATTCTCGACAATTGCCGAGGCAGTGGGGACCGAATAGGCTTGCCGGCCATGTCGCCGCTCCACCCTCATCGCTCGATCGCGGCGCTTGCGCTGGTCCTCCTCGCCACGGCCCCGCTGGATGCGCGCCGCAATCCGGCCCGCGCCCCGGCGAAGGTTCAGACGATCGGGGCGGTATCGGCCGCCGATCCGCGCGCGGCGGCGGCCGGGGT
>Ga0068855_100003420_pt1 | contig 19428 bp, 13 predicted proteins | sample KBSCornC52_FD_66592 | JGI IMG/M metagenome (GOLD analysis project Ga0068855, IMG submission 66592) | Corn rhizosphere microbial communities from Kellogg Biological Station, Michigan, USA - KBS Corn C5-2 | ecosystem: Host-associated > Plants > Roots > Rhizosphere > Soil ...
AAACGGGCGATCAGCCGACAAAGCCGGAGTGGAATTCGCGCGAATGCGTTGTAGAGCCCCACTACGATCATTCCGCCCGGCCGCGCAAGCTTCGCGATCCGGGCAAACGAAGCGCGTGGGTCCGGTGTGTGGTGCAAGACACCCGACGAATAAACAACGTCGAACGAGCCCGCTCTCAGGCTGGGGCGGTTCAAGTCAGTCTCTACGAACTGAACGCGATCGAGTCCGAAACGACGGGCCGCCGCGGCGCCGAGCAGAAGGGAGGCGCGGGTCAAATCGGCGCCGATCACTATTCGATCTGCGCGCGCTAGGTATAAGCTCATCTGCCCGGTTCCACAACCCATTTCCAGGATGCGGGCGTCGCCGGAGATGGCCCGATCAAGCAGACAGGCGAATTCGCTTCGCTCGGCCCGCGCGCGCAGCCACGCCAAACTGTCGCGCGGCGGGTAACCGGGGAATGGCGCGTGCTCATAGAAGCATCGCACGGCATCGGAGCGGGCGTCGGTTTCGAGACGAAGGTTGGGGATCCCGTCCGGTGCCTGGTAGCGCGCGCCACATTCGCGGCACAACCACTCCGGCGTGAGCGCTCCCTCGCACGCCGGACAGACGAGTAGTTCGCGACAGGCGTCCACGGCTCAGAAGATCGAGTAGATGAACGGAGCCAATGCTTCGACACTTGCCGCCACGATCAGCACCAACCCCGTCACGCAAAGGAAGACGGCCAGCGGTATGAGCCAGCGCTTGTGGGAGTTGCTTTGCCACAAACCAAGCGCGAGTTGGGCGATCGATCCGCCAGCGCTGGCGAACACAATCAGCCCGCGCTGGATCCTGCCGCGTTTCTTGAGCATGCGGCTTCCTCCTTCAATCTCGCCTGTTGCAATGCGCACTTCATGACCCGGGTTTGCCCCGCCACTAGCACGTCGATTCCGCAGCGTCGGAATGTCGAATATCCCTCCACAGCGCGATTGACCAGTGGCTCCCCAGCCACGTTGAATGACGTATTGAGAAGCACCGGTATACCGCTGCGCTGTCCGTACGCTTCCAGCAGTGCGTAAAGCCTTGGCGCCATGCCTTTTTCCAGCGTCTGAACCCTGGCCGTGCCGTCCACGTGAGTCACCGCCGCCAGCCGTGACCGCCACTCGGGCTTCACCGGGAAGACGCCGGACATGAAGCGTGCCAAACGCGCCCCGCCTGGGGGCAGATCGAAGTAGCGACTGGCCATTTCGATGGGAACCACTGGTGCAAAAGGCCGGAACTGCTCTCGGTACTTGATGTCGCGATTGAGCCGATCGCGCATCTCGGCGGAGTGCGGCGCAGCCAGGATGCTGCGGTGACCCAGTGCGCGCGGTCCAAACTCCATAGCCCCATCCATCCAGCCGACCACCAAGCCGGCCGCCAGGTCATCGGCGGTCTGATCGATCAAAACTCCGTCCTCGATTTCACCCATCGGCTGGCCGTCCTCGCTGGCAACTTGCGCCAACTCGCGCCCATTTACAGCTGGGCCCCAAAAAGGATGATCCGGCACTTCGCGGTCCGGGTTTCCGAAATGGATGCGGTCGGCGTAAAGGGCGCATCCTAGTGCACAGCCGGCGTCGCCCGGCGCTGGCGGGACGAAAACGCGCTCAAAACCTGACTCGGCGAGGATTCGCGCATTAGCGACACCGTTCAATGCCACACCTCCTCCAAAACACAGATCCGGTAAACCGGTCTCTTGCCGGAGCGCCCGCGCCATGTCAACCAGTGTGTCCTCAAGGACGCGCTGCACGCTGGCGGCGCAATCAGCGAAGCGCCTCCCTTCGGCGGTTTCCAGATCGATCGGTTCGTAGGGATTTCGCGGCGGACCGAACAGCTCCACGAACCGCGATGAATAAGAGCGCTCAGCGGTGGTATGGAATTCGAAATAATCGAGATCGAGTGTGAACGCTCCGTCCGGTGTGCGGCGGATCACCCGGCGGACCTTATCCGCCATCGACGGCCGGCCATAACTGGCGAGGCCCATCACTTTATACTCGCCTTCGTTTACCGCGAAACCAAGGTAGGCCGTGAAGGTCGAATACAGCATGCCGAGCGAATGCGGAAACCTGATTTCACGCAGGATGTCGATGGTGGTAATGCCGCCGGCGGGCCGTTCGCCGTGACCAATGGCCAGAGTGGCCCATTCACCGACGCCATCGGCAGTCAAGATGGCAGCGCGACGAGTTGGTGCGGTGAGAAACGAGGCGGCAGCGTGCGCTTGATGATGCTCGGTGAACAGGATCTTGCGTCCGTGCACGCCCAAGTGCGACGAGATGATTCCGCGCATCCAGACCTTTTCGCCCAGTGAATTCTTCATCGCCTTCGGAAACGAACGCCAAGATCGCGGGAACGCCCGGAGCGCGCAGGTCAGAATGCGATCGAATTTCAGCATCGGACGCTCGTAGAAAACCACCGCGTCCAGGTCGTCTGGACCCAAGTCGGCGCGCCCCAGACAGCTCTCGATTGCCGCTAGCGGGAACGTCGCGTCGCCCTTGGATCGCGACAACCTCTCTTCTTGCACGGCGCATACCGGCACTCCATCGATAACAAGCGCCGCCGCCGAATCGTGGTAGTGCGCTGATATTCCCAGAATCTTCATTTCAACTCTGTCTGCCGCGAACTGCAGAACTGCCTGGGGATTTGCGCCAGACTATTCTGCCGCGGAGTAGATTTTAAAGCTGATATCCAGTTCATCTTTGACCTTGACGACCCCGCCTCCGATAGTTACCGGCTGTATGCCGAAGTCGCTTTGCTTGAGGCGTGCGCTACCGGTATAGGTTTCGCCGTCACGCCGGACTTCCACTAAAACCACTTTGCTCACTCCATGCAGAGTGAGTGGGCCAGTTACCTTCCAAGCTTGCCCGCCATTTGGGGTGACCGTTGTCGAGCGAAAGCGAATCTCCGGGTATTTTTCGCTCTCAAGGACGGCAGTCTGCATGGTCTCCTGAATCTTTGCGCGATCCTTGGCGCTGGTTTTTTCGTCAGGTCTAACTGTCATCTTCCCTGCATCCACGGAAAACTCGACATGGGCCGCGGCCCCTTCAGCGAACTGCCCGTGCGAGATGGGCGCATCCACCCAATGGTCATGGCCGGCAGCGGAAAACACGCCCGCCTTGCCAACATGAATGATAAGTACGCTCTTCTTGGCGTCAATGTGTTTGTCTGTTGCTGCTGACAAGATCGTCGGCAACAGCAAGACCAGGGCTGCCGCTAGGTTGTAATGCCGTACGGTAATCCCAAGCTTCTTCATTTCAATACTGCCTGTTGAGTGGCCCGTTGCGTTGTGGGGAGACCGGAGTCCAGCCCAGCGGTTCTCGCCGCTCGGCGCGCTTAGCAATCCAGGCGAAGGGCGGCAGCACAACGAAGTACTGGACGGTCAGGACAAGCCCGCCAATGAGACCCGCCAGCGCACTGGCCATTCGCAGATAGGCCTTCCACAAGCGGTTGAGACGGGTACGCCACAATTGGCGCCGGTGACGCTGGGGCGAGACGCGCGTCAGTTGCGTCAACGCATAATTCATATGAAATACCTCGTCGCGCAGGATCTCATCAAAAACCCCGCACGTTGGCGCGTCGCCTTCCAGCGCGTTGCGATAGACGGTGAAGCGGCTCGCGGCGGCCTTCTCGGACAAATGGAGGAAGGCGAGTAAGGCATCATCGCGTCCGTCAACACTCAGATCGTCGGCGCCGTGCCCGCTAGGAGCGAACCAGTCGGCCTGAAAGCCAGCTGTCGGACGGACGGAGAGCGAGTGCAGCAACTCCGATCCCCGCCGGCGGAACATTTCGCCGTGGCGCAACTCGTCTTCGGCGTGCACGAGATAGAGACGCCTCAGGAGGGGGTCCGAGGTCAGCTCCGCTGCTCGCACTAGATCGCGCCCGCCGCCGGTTTCGGTCTCACCAAAGCGAAGCAGCTTGTGGGCACGGCGCTCGGGGTCGCTCCAGATCCAGCGATGCAGCCGTTGAAGCATTCGACGGATAGGCTAACACACCGCTTTTGGGAGTATCCGCGTTTTTTGTAAATTCCTTGTAAAGAAAAACGACGGCGATGGCGGAGTTCTCGCGTACTTCTCCTAAGACGCCTATGTCGTAAATGGCAAACCACTTCGCGGCCTGCGATGCGCTTCTTCCCTTCTGAAAGTCGGCAGGGTGGGTGACTGGATTTGAGCCAATAGTACACTACGGGGTCCTGGCGTAGAGCAGCCCAATCGTATGGCCGTTGGCCCGACCCTGCTGTGGCATTTCCGCCGAGTTCCATTGATCGTTCGACGCGCCAATGACACACCTTCGAACGGAAGCACGAGAGGGTTGATTGACATCATCCGAGAAAAGGCGCAATCTCCAGCTAACCGGCGAGGAGACGTGAAACTTGCCCATACGGTGTGCAGACTGCGACGCGCATTGCCAGGAGTATTCAGCAGCCGCTAGGGCTTTTCATGCGTCTCTGCGTGACTTCATCGCCTTGTTTACCATTCATCCCAGACTCACAGGTTCTGAAGGTGTCCATTCTACTTACTAGGCGTGCCGCAAAACCGCCGACTGTGAATTAATTGTAAACAAATCGGAGGAATAGCCCTACTAACAATCGTTCCGCGCATTATCGGCTACTGGCGTGCTTGGTAGGTTGCCATGCGAAGAATACTGATCCGCGCCGCACTGCTCCAGGCGATCGCACTTCCCGCGCCGGTAGTGGTGCGCTATACCGAAGGCCTCGTCTAACCTCCGGACCCGACCTGATTCAGGCGCCACCAGAGAGCTATTGCTTACGCACGGGCAGAGTCGGCGCCCAATCGCGGTTAAGCTGTTGTCCAACGACGTCAAGCATCAAGCTGACCATGTAGTAGTTACCCATGAGTCCAGCTATTTCAACGGCGCCTTGCCTTCCGAATATTTTCACCGTCCGGCCGAACGTAGCCGTGCTGACTTTCTTGTCCCGGAACAGTTCGCGGCCGAAATTGATAATCGTGGCCTCCTTGTCGCCCAGGCTGGAAACGTCCTGATCATACTTGACGACGTCGACGACCGATTGCGCTACACCTTCCTTTAGCGCCTGTGGCGAATGCGCTGCCCATTCGAACTGGTGATTCATCTCGCGTCCAGCCACGGTGATTGTCAGCTCAATCAATGGGCGGCCCAAAATACTTTGCTTGCGGAGATATTCGTTAAGGTAGTGCATCTGTTCAGCGATAGCAGGGCTGTAAAGCGAGATTCCAACAGGTCCGATGGGTGGGACCTTCCTATCGCGGCCCACAACCAGATCCCAGACTCGCTTTCCGTTGTCATCGAGATCCTCCCGCTTGATCGCCGGAAGGCGGCAGAGCGAGTCCGCGTAGACATCGGAGGGGAGTTCGGCAGGCTTCGCGGCCGGCTCGGTGAACTGGCCAGGCCGGCCAATTTGCGGGCCTACGCCGGAGAGCGACGGCAACTTGGATGGCCGGTCCGGAGACACCTGCTGGTCCATCGCCTGGAGCATGATACCGACCATTGCGTAGTCTCCCATCAGCGTGGCTAATTCGAAGGTTCCTTGTCTGCCGAACAGGGCCACTGCGTGAGCGAAAATCTCGCTATCGACCCGCCGTTGCCGGAACAATTGCCGGCCGAGCCTCACGATCGTCGCGTCTTTATCCGCCAAGCTTGCGTAGTCTTTGTTGTAGCGGATCACGTCGATAACAGCGGGCTCCACGCCCGCTCGCAGAGCCGCCGGTTCATGGCCGCCCCATTCATAACGCTGATCAATCTCCCGGGCTGCAACCAGAATGGCGAGTTCCGTAAGGCGCGGTCCCAGCACCCCGTTCCTTCGTAGCCAGCGGTTCAACGATTCGATCGGCTCAGCCATCTGCGGGCTATACAGGGCGAGCGCCGCCGGACCCGACATTCTCCCCTCCGGCCCTGCGCTTGAGTCAAAGACTTTTTGGCCGGCCTCGTCCAAATCGCCGCGCTTCACCAGCGGAAGTCGGGAGAGCGAGTCGGGAAAGATATCGGAGGGAAGTGGCGCGAGAGCCGCCGCCGCTCCGTCTTGGGACTGCCCACTCCCATTCACGGCGACAACGATAAGAATTCCCATCATGATGGTGAGTGATCGCATTGTTTCTCCTGATTCTTTCGATATCGACTGAGTAAATCTAAATCTTACGGGTGAACTTCCAGACCTTTCGCTTTGAGGAGCGGAGCCGTCTTCGGCCCAGACATAAACGCGATGAACTTTTTGGCCGCGTCCAGATTCGGCGCGCCGGAGCTGGCAGCTGCAGTGAAATTCACGTACGTCGCATATTCTCCCGGCAGAGGACCCAGTACCTCGATGCCCTTCACCGGTACGATTTCGCTGAATAGAGTGATCACGAACTCCGCTTTGCCGGTAGCGACATTCTCCGTGGACGCGCCCGAGCTCGGCGCCAGCATGATCTTCGGTTTCACCTGTGCGGCGATGCCCAGCTTCTCAAACATGTTGTCGATGAAGCCCCGCGTCGCGCCATCCTGCGGGTACGTTATCGACTTGGCATCCAGCAGCGCCTGCTTAAACGCGGCCAAAGTGCGGATGTCCGGCTTGCGCGCCCCCGCGCGAATCCCGATGCCCAGCGGGGAACGGCCTAGATACGCGCTTGATTCCTCGGCCAGCTTGCCTTGCTTGGTCAGCGCCGTGATAGCCTCCGACGTGATGACGGTGGCGTCGAACACTTCGCCCGCCTCAATCGTTTTCCGCAAGCCCAGGGTTGAGCTGTACTTGATTGCCAGCGGAGCACCTATCGCCTTCTCGCACTGCGGCGCGATTTCCTCCATCACCCCTTTCATGCCATTGGAGATCAGGAGCTTCACGGGTCTAGCCTGCGCAGATAGCACGACCGACGCGGCGGCGAACGTCGTAACTAACATGATGGAGCGTTTCATCATCGATTTATTGTATGGCAAGTGAACCGGAAGAGGGCCGATTGAAGTTATGCGCAGTAGTTACCTACCTACTGGCCCGCACCGCGGCAGCTAGTCGAAGAAACTCCTCAATCACAGAGCCGGCGGCTGCGCGCGATAGGTCTGCAATACAACGTCTGCCACCTGGACGAAAGCTGCACTTGCTGCCCGTTATTACCCATTATCGGAAGCTACTTTCGCCACTCCGCGTTCCGAGGCCACGGTCGTCGTCGGAGGTCGGGCGCCCGGTCCAGCGCATTTCGATGATCTGGTCGGGGTGTCCCACGCCAGTGAGGTGAATCACCAGCGCCGATTCGTCACTAGACGGCGCGAGGTAGGCCTCCGAGTCGCTCTAGGCGCCGGGTGAGATTCTTGGTAGTCATGCCCGTCTTCTTGATCGCTTAGAAGTGCTCTCGGTTGATTATTGCTATTTCGGCCTCCAAGGCGGAGCGGCGGTACTTTGTGGCGTCCGGCTGTTAATGACGCGGGGTTTCGCCTGCCGCGTCAACATTATATTCATGACGACCTGTAGACTCAGAGAAAGCCGGGCGATCGCTAAAGCGAGCAAGCTCAAAAGGCAGGATTGCGGCAAACTGTTGTAATGGAGTGCATCCTTAAAGCTATCGCAACCCGTCAGGAAAGGCCTGCGCAGTAATTCGCCAGCATCGGTTATTGGCGTTCGACCACCAGGACCGTGAGGGTATTACGCCTGGGCCGCGTGCGGGCCCTTTGCCCGCTAGGCGCTGGCACTGACTCGACGTCAGAAGCCGCCGATAAGAACAGCGTCTTCGATTTCGCGTCGAATGCCATCGTCTTGGCACCGGGTAGAGTCTGTATGTCACCGGCTGGCACTAATATCGATGTGCGTCACAACGCGACGATCAACTCGATTTACGAGCTGCCCTTCGGCCCGGGCACATCCAATTGCAGACGGGCCGAATCGCCCTGAGAGGTATCCGAAGATTGAAACATTTCCCCTGCCCTACAATCTAATTTAGGAACGGCTTCTTGGTTTAAAACGCGCCGCCGCCGAAGCCCGGGCCGCAGAGATAAGTGGATGATTTCGATGTCCAACGGTTACGAAGCCTTGGCGCTCGTCGGGCTGGCTGGAGGATTCGAGGTGCTGGAGCGCTTCCGCCCCGCGCGTGAGGTAGATCGTTGGAAGCACCTGAAAATCGATATTCTTTCTTTCGCGCTGGCGATTCTCATGAATCGCATTTCGCAGTATTCGATCACCGCGTTCCTCAAGGCTTATGCGCCGATAGCTTTACTCGGCGGGTGGTTCACCTTGCAACGGCTGCCGGGCTCGGCGCGAATTTTCCTGGCGGTTGTGCTGGCCGACTTCGTGATTTACTGGATCCACCGTGCTCAACATGCGTTCGGCCCGCTGTGGCAGACGCACCAATGGCATCACTCCACTGAACAGCTCTATTGGTTCTCAGGATTCCGCGTTAGCTTCCTGCACACTTTCATTTACAACATCCCAGAAGCAGCGATTCCAGTATTCGTATTTGACCTTGCTCCTCTCCAAATCGGCATTGCCTATTCCATCGCCCTATTGATCCAGTTTTGGGAACACACCAATCTAGACCTTTGCATCGGGCCGTTGCAATATCTCTTCATTACTCCTGCCTATCATCGCGTACATCATTCGGTCGAGCATAATCGGAGGAATTTTGGCGCGACGTTCAGTCTTTGGGATAGGATGTTTGGCACCTATTTCGATCCAGCGATGGTTCCCGCAGACGCGCCGTTAGGATTAGGCGAGCCCTACGGCACAAAGAGAATGGCTAGGATGCTGGTTGGATTTTAGGGTTTGAGCTTGCATTTGTGTTTCGCACTATGATGCCCGGATCAGATGGCTACTAGGCATAGGCGTGACCCCCCATTATTCGTATTATCGGTAGGCATTCCAGGCTGAACGACGCACGGACCGCTATGCTTGTGTATGTTCCACGGAACAGCGCCGCTTAGGATTGGGGCGGCTGAACCTGGATCCATTTAGTTATGGACTTAGAATTGCCGCTCCGTGGCTTGGCTGCAGGTTTTATCATCGCAGCGCCGGTTGGTCCGGTCAACGTGCTCTGCATTCGGCGCACGCTGGAGAAGGGTTGGAGACCGGGTATCGTATCTGGTCTGGGAGCGGCGCTCGGAGACAGCCTATATGGTGGCATTGCGGGTTTCAGCATCAGCATCATCATACAGTTTCTGATTGACGAAGAGTTCTGGTTTCGCCTGATTGGCGGAATCCTTTTAATGGCGGTAGGAGTGGTGTATTACTTCAGGCCGCCGCTGTCGCTCGAAGCCGGCAAGGGCGGGGCCTCAGCCAATTCGGACTTTGTCTCTGCGTTAATTCTGACCGTTGCCAATCCGACTACGGTTCTTTCTTTTCTGACGGTGCTGGCGACGCTCGGACTAGGCAGGCATCGGCCTCTATGGCAGACCTCACTCCTGGTTGCGGGTATATTCTGCGGCTCGATGACCTGGTGGATCATTCTGGCCAGCGGTGCGAGTCTGCTGCGGGGCAAAATTACGGACCAAACCATGGGCTGGCTGAACCGCGCGGCAGGTCTCGCAATCGGCGGCTTCGGACTGGTGAATGTCTTGCTAAGTCGCGGACGTAGACATTAGTACGCTGGATGAACGAAGGCCCGGCTGCCTATGTCTCTAAAAGCCCGTTAAGAACTATTATCGGTAGGGATATCCGCGTTTTTCGGCCAGTCATCTCAGCAATCTGTCTCACTTCGTCTTGCTGGGTACACAGAAACCGTAAAGCTCTGGTCGTGGATGTGGACGGTGTCGAGCATGGATTACCCCAGCGGTACTTTCAACCACCGCGCTACCACTACCAAGCCAATTAAAGCTGCCCAAACAACCGCAATAATATAATCGTTTCGTGTTTGCATTCCTGGCCTCACTACAGGCTCCAGCATCTCGGGCGAGATCCCACTCTTCGGCGAGTACGGCTGCGGTGCTGGAGCCTCACGCGGATAGTTATGCTCCGTTCCAGTGTTCGTGGAAATAGATCTGCGGTATCAAAAAATGTTTCACTGAATTTGGGTGTTATTGTCTACAGCCTAGGCAGGAGTTGATACCCTCTGCAATATTTGCACTTTCTTAAACCAGATCCCCTTCGTTGACTCTGATCCTAAAGGCGACTATCGTGGTCGGCGTTGTGGACCGTTGTGTGCTCCGAATGGGGTATCGATGCCACGGCTCACTGCAGCCTATTTGGAGCTTGGTACTCAGTCGCAATGTAGCAACGTTATTTTAATTCAGGTCATCTAAGCACTGGAGGGCCTATGCAAGTATCGACACGGCTCGGCATTCTCGCGGTTGGTTTCAGTTTTGTCATTGCTGGATGCGGTTATCCGCGAGCACGGGTTGCGGTAGGCCTGGGGTCTGCCCCCATTTGTCCTTACGGATATTACGAGGTGCCGCCTTACAACTGCGCACCGGACGGCTATTATGGGCCGGAGTGGTTTCCCGGGGGAGTATTCATTGGCGCAGGGCCTTGGTATCGCGGGACCGGCCGTTTCTACGGCCACGTCGACCACGATCTGGACTACAGGAAGGGTTATCGGGGGCCATTGCCTGGACGCGGTGATCGTCCCGCCCAGAACCGTGTGCCATTCCGTGGTCAAGCGATGCATGACCCGCGCGGGCGTGAAGGTCCGTCTGGCCGTAGATAAGAATCGCCCGACCCGCTCGTTCGCACCGCACCTCCGTCCGATCCTTGAACTTGACTCTTGGACACGAAGGAGTGGCGCATTTTAACAGCACTTTAATAACCTTTACAAAATCAAAGTTTCAATATATACTTCCGGCTGATGAACGATTGCCAATCGTGCCGGCACTCCATACTTACGCGCACTGGTTTAGAAGGACAGATTCCCAATTCCTCTCGCCGGGACTTTTTTGCGAGTATTCTTGCTCTTGGCATCGGTGGCATTGTCACTGAAGGACGCCTCTGGTCGCAGGTCGGTTCTCCGCGCAGGCTCGATCTACACCATCACTTCGGTTCTCCGCGCTGGATTAAGAAAGTGGTTGAAGTCAAACGCCAGGGTTGGCAGCAATTCCAGGATTTTTCTCCGGCAAAAGCGATTGAAACCATGGATAGAGCCGGGGTCTCCACTTCGTTCATTTCCGTCACCGAACCCGGCGTTTGGTTTGGAGATGATTTTTCCAAAGAGCGGCAGGATGCAATCAGCATGGCGCGCGATTTGAATGACTACGGAGCCCGCATGGTTTCCGATCATAAAGGGCGCTTTGGGCTGTTTGCCGTACTGCCCTTGCCCGATATCGACGCCAGCTTGAAGGAAATCGCCTATGCGTTCGATACGTTAAAAGCGCGCGGCGTGGGCTTGCTGACAAGCTACGGTACCAAGTGGTTGGGAGACGCCTCCTTTGCGCCCGTTTTTGAAGAGTTAAATCGCCGCGGCGCCATCCTCTATTCGCACCCGACGGATGCCGCGTGCTGCCACAATCTGCTTCCGAACGTAAGTCCGGGCACTATTGAGTGGAACACCGACACGAGCCGCGCGATTTTCAGTGTGATCAACGACGGCACTGCCGCCGCTCCGGTCCGGAGCATCGCCACGAAATATCCACGAATTCAGTTCGTGTGGTCACACGCTGGTGGAACGCTTACCGCGCTCGCGGGCCGTTTCTTCGGAGGCGCTAAAAGCGCCGACAACCTCGCAAAACCAGTGCAGCTAAACTCGCGCCTCTTCCATCTGCGCCGCTTTTATTACGACACCGCACAATCGTCGAACCCGATTAACATGCAGGCTCTGAAAGCGCTTGTAGGCGCGTCCCAGATCGTGTTCGGTTCCGATTACCCGTACTCCACCATCGCCGATAACGCCAACGCACTGCGCAATTGCGGGTTCACGGATGCCGAACTGCGCGGCATCTATCGCGAAAATGCGATCAGGATTCTACCGAATTATTGAGGCGAAGGCCGCATGCAAGGCCCTAATTTACACTCTCGATTTTATGCGGCCCATTATCTATCTCGGAGCTGACGTTCCGCCAGGCGTATTCTGAAGGCTCCGATAGGCCGCTTCCACGAACCTATCAGCCGTCCAGAATGTAGTATCGTATCTACCGTCATAATCGACTGTGGGCTTGGCGGCCTTGATCTGTTCGAGCGTCATGCCTTTCTTGATCATGTCCTGAATCCGGTCGCGGATGATGGTCACCATATCCCGATACTCTACTACGTCGGCCTCGTCGCACACGCGCCCGTGCCCCGGAATGATATACGTGCCGCCCTCTTGTTTATCTTTGGGAATGGCCAGATCGAGAATGTGATTGAGTCCCGCAATTACGCCGTTGATGGTGCCGCCGTTTTGGAGGTCGATCACGGGGTAGCTCACGGTTGAAAAAATATCTCCGGTGCTGATCACGTCGGAGCGCCGGAAGTAAACCAAACTGTCGCCATCGGTATGCGCTGCCGCCTCGTGAAAAATCTGAATGCTTTCGCCGTTGACGACTTCATATTCATCCGTGGCATACGTTTCCGTAGGCCATGCATTGGCCGGCGCGGCCGCCTTCCCGCCAGCAGGCGTACTCATTTTCGTAAGGACATTCTCCTGCGCTATGATAGCGGCCGAGTTCTCGGTGGGGACTCCCGCTAACCCCGAATTCAGAGTGGAGCCGTTGCCTCCGATCTGGCTGCCGCTCTGGGCGACCCTTTCGTTACCGCCGACATGGTCCGGGTCGACGTTCGTGGAAATCAGGGTGCGGAAAGGCTTGTTGGAGATTTGACGAATCGCGGCAATCACTTTATCGCTCATGCTCGCTTCTCCGGAATCGACAACCAGCACGGCATCGTCTCCCACCTGAACGGTGATATTCGCACCGGCTCCCGCTAGCATGTAAACCTGACCTTGCACAGGGAAAATGCGGATCTGTCCATCGTCGACGATATTTTTCTGGCGCCTCGGATTTTGGGTCTTTTCAGAATTTCGAGTTCCCGAGCTCGGAGTTCCTTTCATGGTTTGCTCGAATTCCGGGTACATCGTTTCGGCCCCGCCTCGCAGCGCAAGGGCGGGCATCTGATAGCGTTTGGCAGCATTGTCGAGAAAGGGATTCGTGCCAGGTAAGTAGTGGGGCACAAACCCCCGCGGTCGGTTGAGGATCTCCGCCGCAGGCCGGCACGTATAGCCGCCGAACGTCTGTTCAGGATTTAGCACAAGGTCCCGCGTGCGAATCATGGGCTCAGTAGTGTAAATGGGATCATTGATGAGCTGAACAACCGTGAGGTTGTCCCCATGCCGTATATAGTGTTCGGTGAGAGTGGCTTCGTCACTGCGCGGTACGCCATTTCGCTCTAAGTTGCCCCATTTTAAATGAGTCGTTGACACGGTGAGCGCGTTGCCTTCCCATTTTCCCGTCGAGAATCCTTGCCAGGTATGAGGGCTATATGCCGGTGGGTGAGGACGGCCATCCATCCAGATCACTTGCTCCTGAGCTTGCCATTCATGATGAATATGCCAGGCGATTACCTGCTGGCTTGATGTATCGACATCGCTCCAGATCCGGACATTCCCAATGGTCAATCCCATATCTGCAGCGAAGGGAATACACTGGCGTTCAGGAAGCGTATAGACTGACGCGTTCCAACTCTCCGCCTTCAGGCGCGCCGCGTTGTTGATCGGGAGCCCCTCCCATTCCCCAATCTCCAACCCCGGACCGCGGGACGGAACATCTTCATGCAGCCGATTCGCCCATTGTCCCGAGAGATCGATTTGAGCTGACAGCCGCCCACTCCAAATCACAGAGAGCGTTAGACTCAAGAACCCCACTTTGATGAGTTGATGACCGAACATGTTAGTCCCCAACACAGAATAGCTGAAACCGCTACTCTAATGCCGTGCTGAGATCAACATATTGAACGGCTTCCTAAGGGTCGTGATTATAGTCGCTTTCACCTGTTCCATAGGGATGCCGGCCTTCAGCATCACACTGCCCGTTGCCGAATTCGTTAGTCTATAAACGGGTATCGTGTAGGGGTGCCACGGAGCGCCGCCCACTGTCAGGTGAGTGGTCGTAGTGAGAACTCCCAATAGCCAGTCCCAGAACGAACAACCTTTCCAAAATGAGAGTTTCGATATATACTGGCCGCCTATGAACGATTGCCAACCGCGTCAACACTCCACACTTGCACGCACTGTCTTAGAAGAACGGATTCCCAATTCCTCTCGCCGCAACCTGCTTGCGAGCATTTGTGCTCTTGGCATCGGCGGCATCCTCACCGAAAAACGCCTATGGTCGCAAGTCGGTTCTCCGCGCAGGCTCGATTTACACCATCACTTCGGTTCGCCGCGCTGGATAAAAAAAGTGGTTGAAGTCAAGCGTCAGGGCTGGCAGCAATTCCAGACATTTTCTCCGACAAAGGCGATTGAGACCATGGACAAGGCCGGGGTCTCCACTTCGTTCCTCTCGGTCACCGAACCCGGCGTTTGGTTTGGAGATGATTTTTCCAAAGAGCGGCAGGATGCGATCAGCATGACGCGCGATTTGAATGACTACGGGGCGCGCATGGTTTCCGATTATAAAGGCCGCTTTGGGCTATTTGCCGTGCTGCCCCTGCCCGATATCGACGCAAGTTTGAAGGAAATCACGTATGTATTCGACACGTTGAAAGCGCAGGGCGTAGGCTTGCTCACAAGCTACGGTACCAGGTGGTTGGGAGACGCCTCCTTCGCGCCCGTTTTTGAAGAGTTAAATCGCCGTGGCGCCATCCTCTATTCGCACCCTACAGATGCCGCATGCTGCCACAATCTGCTTCCGAACGTAAGTCCGGGCACTATCGAGTGGAACACCGACACGAGCCGCGCTATTTTCAGTGTGATCAACGACGGCGCTCCCGCCGCTCAGGTCCAGAGCATCGCCACGAAATATCCACGAATTCAATTCGTGTGGTCGCACGCCGGGGGAACGCTTACCGCGCTCGCGGGCCGTTTCTTCGGAGGCGCTAACAGCGCTGACAATCTCGCAAAACCCGTGCAGACGAACTCGCGCCTCTTCCATCTGCGCCGCTTTTATTACGACACCGCACAATCGTCGAACCCGATTAACATGCAGGCGCTCAAATCGCTTGTGGGCGCGTCCCAGATCGTGTTCGGCTCCGATTACCCCTACTCGACGATCGCCGACAACGCCAACGCGCTGCGCAAATGCGGATTCACGAACGCCGAACTGCGCGGCATCTATCGCGAAAATGCAGGCAGGATTCTACCGGGCTATTGATGCCTGACGTCCGATGTGAATTCAGGGTCGGCTGTAAAGGCGTGTATCGAGAAGTTTGATACGTGGTGGCGGTATCGAGGAAGAACTAGTGATGGGTCTGAACCTAAAGTCTCGCCAATCGCATTCCACATCCCCAGACGAACTAAAAAAAGACATTTTTTATGCAGGGTGCGGCGCTGACCAAGCAGGCTCCTAATCACAGAAGGCGGCATAAATAGAACCGCAGAGTGGCAAAATAGATTCCTAGGGTGGTCATTGAGCGATGGAGAATTTCCCGGCGGCCAGCATCAGTAGCGTCAGATTGCAAGCTGCGCTAAAGGTGAAGAGAGTCCCGTCTCATTTTATCCTCGCGTCACACTCGAATTTCGTCTTGCAAGGAATCCATTGCGCCGCAAGACCTTGTGCTAGTTGAAGGTCTTGGAGCGACATTTGGCGTCCGAAACGCTCCTTCGCTTGCGCGGAATCCTGGTCTCCTCGGCTTGCTGCGACGATGAACCATCGCTCAGCTTGCACGAGGTCACGCTGTACCCCTCGGCCATAGGCGTATAGCACACCAAGGTTGAATCCTGCATCCGGATGGCCTTGCTCGGCAGCTAACCGGAACCAGCGCACTGCTTGCCTTGAATCCTGAGCCCCACCCCTTCCTTCGAGGAGGAGAACTGCGAGATTGTACTCAGCCTGAGACTGACCCTGCTCTGAAGCCATGCGAAACCAACGCGCGGCTTCCGCATCATTTTGGACGACTCCCAGACCCTCAAGATACATACTGCCCAAATTGAACTGCGCTTCGTCATGACCCTGGTTGGCTGCGAGGGAAAACCAATGAGCTGCTTCGCGGTTGTCGCGAATAACTCCGCGGCCCTCATCGTAGAGAACTCCCAAATTATATTCGGCTTCGGGGAGATTCCTGTGTTCAGCCGCTCGCCGGTACCAGCGGGCCGCTTCCTTGTAATCCTGGGCGACGCCCTTGGCATTGGCATACATCAGGCCGAGGTTGTACTCGGCGTCCGCCATGCCGTTTTCGGCGGGTATTCGGTACCAACGCACCGCCTCGACGTAGTCTTGAGGGACGCCTTGACCGTTATCGTACATTACACCTAAAGCGAATTCGGCCTCCGGAAGTCCCTGAGCAGCGGCAAGCTTGTACCAGCGAACCGCCTCCTGATAATCCGGGGCGCCGGTTTCGCCGAAGCGATACATTTCACCCAAAGCGTTTTGAGCTTCTGGCCGGCCTTGTGCGGCTGCCAGCTTGTAAAACCGCACGGCTTGTTCTATGTCTACACCGATACCAAGTCCGAGCCGGTATCGCTCGCCTAACGAGCTCTGAGCGCTCCCGTTTCCGTCCAAGGCCAAGCGGATCAGTTCGCTGAGATCCTGAGCTGCAGCGGGAAGAACAGCGAACAAGATCAGGCAGGGGATTCGGTGAGCTGATCTTACCGCTCTCGGCCAAAATCGCTCACCGAATATCGATACCCACAACCTCGCACCACCCATCTTCGATTAAAGACACTTACGACGGGGATTCTAGAATATGAACTTCAGCGCCAGTTGAAGTTGGCGCGGCGTTCCGACTTCTGTCGTAATCAAGCCGGCTGTGGGATTGACCCTGAAACTCGTCGCCGCGCCGGTACCGGTCTGCTGGAACATCGTAGCGACTGGAAGGCCTAGATTCGTATGGTTGAAGACGTTGAAGAACTCGGCGCGGAACTCCACGTTGAATACTTCCGAGATCTTACGGATCGGGGTCCTCTTGACTAAAGAAACGTCAGTTGAAGCGAAGCTCGGGCCTCGCACTGTGTTTTTTCCAAGATTGCCCAGCGTGCCTGGAGCCGGCATCGAGAAGGCTGCAGGATTGAACCACTGGTTCACTGTCCCGACGATCGGGTTGGGAGTGAACCCCGTGTTGAGGTCGGGTCTATTGGCAAGGGCATAGAGGGAACCGCCAGTCGCTTCATCGTAACCCGTCGTTATGTTCAGGGGCAGGCCCGTACTGAAGCTCGTGATCCCGCTGATCTGCCATCCCCGAAGCAGCACGTTATTTTTGAAGGGTAGTGCATACGTGCCGTTGAAGCGAACTACGTGCGTGATGTCATAGCTGCACACCCCCTTGTCCCGCGCGCTGTTATACGGGTCCATAAAGGTTGCCGAGCTGTTGTTGTTGAAGGCACCCAAGCCAAACTCACCGTTGGTCATGCATTTAGACCACGTATAGGATGTTTGGGCCTGGAATCCGCTCGTGAACCGCCGGTTGGCAGTCAACTGCAGGGAGTTGTAATTCGACCACGCCCCTAAAGTGTTTAGCGGGAAGCCGCCCAAATTCGGATTGAGGTAACCATCGTTCGGGTTAGTTGGACCGCATGGACTAATACCACAATTAGGGGTGACGTTACCTGGAGTGCCGTATCCGAAATAGGCGCCGTCCTGCGCTTGGGGGTTGGCGCAATGAGGTCCAGCGGCGGCACTACAGGTGAGCGGTGGATTCCCGTAGTTTCCGGTAACCAGCTTCACTCCCCTTGAACCGACGTATCCGGCAGAGACGACTGTGTTCGTGGCGATTTCCCGCTGGATATTGAAGTTGTACTGAATCATGTAAGGTGTCGAAGCTATGTTGTAATCAGCAGCGGGACTCGAGTTCGGCTTCCCGACATTGAGGCCGCCCGGCAGGCCATTATTTGGCAAAGTCGGATACGTGACAGCGCCAGGAATCGCGCCAGGCACTACACTGGTCACCCAGGGATAGTTGGTCCAATAGCCTGGGGCGTAGTCGGACACATAGAGTGGCTGATGAAAGATTCCGAACCCTACACGGATCGAAGTCTTATGATCGGCGAAAGGATCGAAGGCCAGACCAATGCGTGGATCAAAGTCATGCCAGCTTGGGTTCGTCCCGAAAACGCCGCTGACATGGGTGAAGCCCGAAGGAGTGGTGGCCGAAGGAGCGGCGGTTGCGAAATTCGTGATATTCCACAGTTGGTTGTGGGCGTCAGTCGGAATCGTGAGGAAAGTCCACCGCAACCCAAGATTCACGGTCACCTTGGAGGAGAGTTTCCAATCGTCTTGGAAATATGGCGTAAACTCGGTGTGCCGGAAATCGCGGTTCGGATACGACCCCAAGGGCACAAAGATGGCCACTGTCGGGACGCCAGTGAGGAATTGCTGCAGGCTGTTAAAGCTCCATTGGGAGCCGTCAAAGAACGGCATAAACGTATTGCTTTGAAGCCTGGCCACATTGGCGCCAAATCTCATGGTGTGCGCTCCGTGGGTCCACGTCAGATCGTCGCCCTCCGTATAACGGTTTTGGGTTGTGTTGAACGGGAGCTGAAGACCGCTGCCAAGACCATTAAACGGTGTGATAGCCACGATTCCGTCGGGGCGCCCCGAGTTGTTTGCTCCGCCGAAAAACGCGAGGGGGTCTTGCCCATTCACAATTCCACGGCCGACCGTAGGAAGCTGGAACTCGAACGTGCCCGGACGCGAATAACTCACGTGCGCAACGTTCACGACGTTTGGCGACACAATGTGCCTCCATCCAAGAGTCGAGAACTGGAGATGCGAAGAATCCTGCTCCGGCCAAAATGGGTTGGGACCGCCACCAAAGCCCCCTCCTCCGAAGGGTTCTACGAAACTCGCTTTGTTCGAGATATATCTTGCAAATAGACTGTCTTTGTCGGAGATGTTGTAATCGAAGCGAGCAAGTATATAATCTTCGTGCGCAATCTGGTTAGCCACATTGGTAGCTTGCGGCTGGTTGTTGACGACGCGGGTCGCGTCAGGGTATATCGCCAGTGTGTTAATAATCGCCTGCCGGGTCGCTGGATTGGTGGCGGTAGGCACACAACTCGCCGGATTCAGATTGCATCCCGGCACATTGGAAACTTTGGTTTCCCCAAGCAGTTGCCGAACGCCCTCATAATTCACAAAGAAGAACATCTTATCCTTCTTGATCGGGCCGCCGATTGAGCCGCCATATTGGTTCTTACGGAAAGCGGGCGGACTGGAACCCGGGTCAATAAACGACCGCGCGTCCAGCGCGCTGTTGCGCAGAAAATCGTAAGCCGAGCCGTGGAACGCATTGGTACCCGATTTACTAACGGCATTGACAACTCCGCCATTGCCACCGAACTCCGCGCTATAGGTATTGGTTAACGCTTGAAACTCTCCAATTGCTTCAACACCGAGCGAAGAACCCGTCACCGACGCCATGCCCTTGTTCCAGAAATTCTGAATGTTTTCGTTGTCGATCAGCAGCCCTTG